>Ga0183101_1003114_pt1 | contig 9897 bp, 9 predicted proteins | sample Biomet3_FD_127790 | JGI IMG/M metagenome (GOLD analysis project Ga0183101, IMG submission 127790) | Microbial communities from bioreactor (seeded with sewage sludge) at LBNL, California, USA - Biofuel metagenome 3 | ecosystem: Engineered > Bioreactor > Anaerobic > Unclassified ... | reverse complement strand
TTGCCATGACGGCAAACGCCTACCAAAGCGACATTGAGAATTGTCTGGCGGCCGGAATGAACGCTCACCTTTCTAAACCTATCGATCCCGAAAAGATGTTTGGAACCATCGCTCATTTCTTAGCGGTAAAACCGGAAGACAAGTAAAAATTAGGCTAGGCTCGATTTTAGTTTTAAGGGTCGCGCGAAGGCTCTCTCTTTTTTGCTCTTGCTGAAGCCAAAAAGAGATGCATATTCCCTGTTTTCAAAACATGCCAATTTGGTATGTTTTAATTTTGGCAGTACGCAAATTAGGCCATCCATCAGCCCTAAACGACATTTTGAAGATCCCTTAATGGCTTTAGGCTTTGATGAACGAGCTTACTCGTTTGATCCCCAGCCAATTAAAATCGCTTTATCGCCTGCAAAAACGACAAAGAGGTCGTCCAAGATATAGAGATCGTCAAAGGGAAAATCGACCTTTAAATCGTCAAAGTGTTTCTGAAGCCGAGTGACGGAATAAGGTCCGACGAGGTGAGCAAAAGCATTTTCAAACGTCTGAACCCTACCGGCAACGCCCGGTTTAAAGTAATCTGAGCCCAAATAGAAACGGGCGGCACCGCCGATGGACTCGAAATTGCCTGAAAGGGGAACCACTTGGATCCGATCAATCATCGAAGCAACGAAATGCGGATCTTGCGTGAGAGAACAGTGGAATTTCTTCACCTCATAATGGAGCCGGTTTTTGACCTGACGGTCTAATTCGGATAAATCCTTGGCTTGATAAACTTGGGCGTAAACCTCCCAATCATCGTAATCTTCGTTACAAAAATCTTCGAAAAGTTTGTCGATTTTTTTGTGAAGTAGGAAAAGCTCAAACGAATCTTGAGCATATTCGCTTTCTTCCCACTCTTGTTTTTCAGAAATGCTATTTTTATCCATGGTGATAATCCTCAATCGATGAATTTAAGAAGAGAGAGCGAATCGAAGAAGAGTTTTTCGCTCCAGTTACTGACCTCTTGTTTCTCGAAAAGAAAGGGGAGGACATCCTTTGAAGCCTCGGCAAAATCGATGCTGGAAAAGCGTTCCTTAAGAAGGGACACAACTTCCTCTTTTCCAAAAGGATCGGTGGCTTGAATCCGACCACTTTGGACCAGCTTGCTCTTCAAGTAAGAGAGGTTGAGGGGAATGTCCTTTTCGATATAAAAGAGATAATCGTAGAGATCGCGACCTTTAACCCGGTTTTTCCAAGCTCGGCAAATCAGTGCATGGGCCTTCCCAGCGAAAAGAGAAGGACCATCAAAGGCCGTAACGTAATGAAGTGAGGGAAAGGCTTCCAATTTTTCTTCATAAGTCGCCCCGAGAGCAGGATTAACATCAACCTCGAATTTGACCTTGGTCACTTGGTTTGAGATGATCTTCTTCACTTCAGGGCTGTCGGGAAAGACGCTGACGAGATGAGCGAGGGTCCCACCTTTGATCAAAGCCGAACGGATGTTGCCTTCATCGATGCTTTCTTTGCTTTCCACCTCCACGCGAAAGCCAAAAGAAACGAAGGTCCTTTCAATTTCGTTGAAGTAAGAATGAAGAGAGAAGGTTGGAATCGGTTCCTTCAGTGCAAAATCAAGATCCTCCGAAAAACGGGGAAGGCCATAGAAAAGACGAAGGCAGGTCCCTCCATAGAAAGCCGCTTTCGAAAAGAAATCCGTTCGGGAAAGCCCCAGGAGGGCGATTTCCTGAACCACTTCCTTAAGAGCGTTCTCTTTTTCTTCGAGCGTCTTGTGGGGGTAATGTAATAACAAATCCTTCAAAACCATTTTCTATGCTCCTTTTGCTTTCTCAAGATAACGAACAAGCCGATCGACGTTCTTCTTCCGATAGGCCTTTGCCAAAGATCGAACGAGACTTTGGCTGAAAGTGAGCAAAACGCTTTTGTCTAAGCGAAGGTCATCAAAGAGAAAGGCGGAGAAATCGTCTTCTAGGACCGCATCACTCTTCGCGAGCAAATCACACAAGGCCTTTTCCTTGGTCGCAAGCAAATAGGGCGATTCAGGATCATCCACCCACTTGAGACCCAAGTTAAAAACCGCCTCGGGAACATCTTGATAGGAAAAATCGCCATAAGGAGTCGTATAGTTTTTATTCTTCCTGGCGCCAAGCGAAGCGGAAGTCACCCCCACCACTCTTTCGGGAATGAGCCCATAAAAAGAAAGGGCGGATTGAAAGGAGACGTAAGAAGGCGAATAGAGAATCGAAGCGATGGCAAAAGGGTTAGCGTCCCTTCTGGTCTCGTAAAGGCCGCGCTTAAGTTTGATCAAAGAACCCTCCTTAACCAAAAGCCGAATATGGTCGTAAGGATTCTTATAGTCCTTGAATTCGTTGAGCAAGGCGGAAATTGTCTTAATCATATTTCTCCAGCAACTCTATTTTAATTAGAGTTTTTGGAGATTCAATAGAAAGCGATATCTTTCTGAAAATTCTTTGCTGAATTATTGCAAAACAAAGGTTATTAGCCTTCTCTCTTAGGATTGCTTTCATTTAATGCTCTGGTCCCACACTCGTGCCCTTAAGGTAAGAGGGCTAACAAGAAACTTAAGTGCTTTATTGGCTTTCTTCCGTTCCATTCGCAAGCAATACTGATTTGGCCTTTTCATAAATCCGGTTCCCATCGTCAGAGTCGATTTGGAAAAGCCTAACGCTGCAGTACGAATAATCGAGGCCGCGGCCGCCGTAAGATATAGAAAACTGACTAAAATCGGAATTGAAGTTCAAAGCCTGGGTTGAGGTATAGCCTTCCCCGGGAATATAAAGCCTCATTTTGTCAGGGGTTATTTCCAGTTTCCAAGAAGTCGAATGGTCGATTTCCGTTGGGGACAAAGCTGCAAAATCATCTTCAAGGAAAGCAGCCGAACCTGTCGTGACTTCTGATCCATTGATGAGACAAACATTGGACCATTTCACTTCCTTAACAAAAGAAGAATACTGAGTCCACTCGTCCGCTTCTTTTTGATCGTTCTCTTTGCCCGTCCATGGCGTGTCGCAAGAACTCAGCATTAAGAGGGAAAGGACAATCATTGGTTTCAAGTGCTTTAGCATAAGACTCCTCCCCAAGTGACTTTTTTCGAAAATCGAGCAAGTTTAAGCGACCCAATTCTTTTTTGGCCAAAAGAAATCATTGTGACTATTCCCTCTTCATAAGTATCGTCGGGCTTTCTTTGACCAACTTATGCGTTGGGAAAAGCAAAAAGACGGCCAAAGACAAAAGCACGAAGAGCAAGAATAAGAGACTGGGCCCAGCAGGGAACCCCAATAAAGAGATGCTTATGCCGGTCGAACGAATAAATGAGGAGTTAAAAACAGGAACGACAATTCCTGAGGCGATTAAGCCAGTGAAGAAGCCAGCACCGCAAATAATGAGAGGTTCCAAAGACAAATAGAGGTAAAGCAAGGGCGTCGGCGCACCTAGCCCGCAAAGCAAACCAGCCTTTTTGTTTTTTCCTCTTAGGGATAGGAGCGTGAAGAGCATGGTGAGCAGAACAGCGAAGACCGTTAAGCCAATCGCCAAGCCTAACAGCAAGTTGGAAAAGGAAGAAAAACTGACCTTCAAAGTGTCGTAGCAAGCCAAAGTGGAGCAGATTAAGAGGTAGCCGATTTCTCCGGACTTGCGTTCTCCGTAGGACTTAGCCAGAGCTTCAAGGTGGCCTCGATCGGGCAGCGCCGAGGTAAACCCACCGAGGTAGCGGCCACTCGGATAAAAATTCCGAGCCGTTTCATAAAGCCCAGCCCCGACCGCGATGTCGAAGCCTCCGCTAATTGAAGACAAAACGACGCCGGAGAAAATCGCCTCGGCCTCCTTTTCGCCCGTCGAAGAAAAGCAGTCCAACGTCACCGTCCCTTGAGGAAGCGTTTGCAGATTCTTGAAAAGGTCCTGAAGATACTGATTGGTAATCGTTAGACCGCCGGAACGCCCATAAACCGAGTTCGAGACGAAGGCGGAGGCGACATTGGCCCCATCAAAGAGATCTCCAGAAGAAGAAAGGTCGTAAGCGTAATAGGAGGCCAATAGACCAGCGTTGGTCGAGTCCGAGAAATCAATCGGCTTGCTGATCAACCCTTTTTGATAAAGATATGAGTAGACATCGTTGGCCTTCGATTGCAGTGCAGTGAGGTTCTCCCCACTAGGGAGGCCATTGGCTTTCACATAAGCGGTGCAAGCCGCAAGGGAAAGAACGCTATTATTATGGCTGGTAACGCTAGAGAAAAGGATCGAGCCTGAAAGGCTAGAAAGAACGGGGATATCGTCGATGGCCGGCAAATTGGGGAAAGTAATGGCGGACCAATCGTAGAAAGACCCCGAAAATTGAAAATTCCCGCAAGCTTTTCCGGCCGCACCTAGAGGCAAATAGATTCCATTACTTTCATAGCGGAAGCCTGGGGCGGAGAGACCCGAATTTTCTTTATAAACCCAACTAACGCTATAGGAGGAGCCGTTCACTTTGGCAAAGGCTTTTTCCGAGTCGAAACTGCCAACGAAGAACTGGCCACTGCTATCGATGTTCTTTTGAATGAGCGCAGAGTTATAGAAAACCGAGCGGTGAAGCGAATGCCCCAACTCGTTGATATAAGCTTGGCTGGCGGCATTTTCGAAAAACCCTTTGTTGTTTGAAAGATCACTAGCGTAGTTAGAGGAAGAGAACCCCGTGTCGATGAAGCCTACAATCTTGGGGCTTTGGGTCCCACCGTCGATGGGAAGCAAAGGCTCTTTGGCCAAAAAGGCTTCGGGGGTAGCGATGTCAGAGGGGAGGAGGCTGACATCCTCGGTGCTGCTAGGCACGTGGTACTCAAAGCCGCATTTCCGATAAATCTCATATTGGCAAATCGGCAAGGCAACCTCCTGATCGTTTTGGGGAAGCCTCCCCGCAGAAAGGCTTAAATGAAGCGTGGCAAGATTCTCGAAAGTCGCCTCAACGGCATAGGCCAAGGGGCCTTGGACGATCTTCTCCAAGGGCGTGAGATCCGCAACCTTAGGGTTGAACCCGTAAAAGGTCGTGGAAGAAGCTCTGTTCTCGGGCCAATAGAGAGGGACGGCCTCTTGGCCCAAAGCCTCTTGGGCCAGAGCGGCATCGGCGGTCGAGGAGCCCTGCTCAGTAACATCTCCCTGATCGTTTTTTCTGACTTGGGCCAGCACAAGGTTATTAGCGCCGCTGGTGGCGATGTTCTCCGCCAAAGTCTTCGGGGTCGAGCCGATCCCTAAACCCAAGCTAAAACACGCCATGACAACGGAGCAGGCCACCAAAAGAGCGGGAAGAACCCCTTGAATGGGCTTCCTTTTCAGCTGATCTAGTCCCATCTTGGCGACGATCCTGGACGATAAACGGATCTTTTCTTCCGGGGCATGGCTCTTATCGATGCTGGATAAAGGACTTTTTGTGACATCGGCAATCACCCTTCCGTCTTTCAAGGTGATACAGCGCTCGCCATAGGTTGCTGCTGCCTCCTCGTCGTGACTCACCACCAAAACCAGCCGGGTTTGCGCGATGCTTTTCAGCAATTTGAACACCGTGGCGGATGAGCCGCTATCGAGGGCGCCCGTCGGTTCGTCGGCTAGGAGGATATCGGCATTTTTCCAAAGCGCACGAGCGATGGCCACCCGCTGCTGTTCGCCACCGGAGAGCTCATAGGCCTTTCGCTGCTCAAAGCCCGCTAGCCCAAGCGAGGCCAGCAACTTCGGAATCGGAACTTGGGCTTGCTTAGAAGGAGCCCTTTTTGCCAAAAGAATATTTTCGAGGACGGTTAAGGTCGGATCGAGGTTATCGCTTTGAAAGCAAAATGCGATTTTCTCTCTTCTTAAATCGCGGACTTTCTTCTGGTTGAACGAGGAAGCATCCTCACCCTCAAAAGTTAACGTCCCTTGATCCGGCTTAAGAAAAAGCCCGAGCAAATTAAGCAGAGTGCTTTTCCCGGCTCCCGATTTCCCGACAATAAAAACGAGGCCGTGGTCAGGAAAACTCAGAGAAATGTCTTGCAAAGCATCAACGCGCCGTTTCCCTGAGACGAGGAAACATTTGGAAACGTGAGACAAATTATACATTTGTAAATCCTTAAAACCAATTGTAGCAGTAGAGCATTTCGTTTCAAACGCAAACTTAGCTAAAACAAGTCAGGTTCGTTATGCAATCTCTGTTTGGCGTTACGAACCTTCCCTGCACCATGAAGGCAGAATCTTTCGCTGAGGAGCAGCGAACTGTCCACGTCCAAAGTGCGTCGTTTCAAGCATGAAATGCTTTACTCCGTTAATAGAGTGGAGAAAAACCAATAATTTCCGCCAAAATTTTTCTTCTAAAATTAATACAAGACTTCCTATAAAAATGTTGCCGCAAATGAAGCGCCCAAGTTTCTGGCGGAAAATGTTTGCCACTTGACATTCCATATATGAAGGGCCTTGATTTTCTTGGTTATGGATGCCGAGAAAGAACTAATAAAAGCCCTCACAAGTGGGAAGCCCAGAAGAATTAAGAAGGCTTTTGGATCCTTTTACAATAGTTATTACCGTTTGGTCTGGAAAGTTGTGCGCGAGCAATTCCAGCCGAATTCCTATCCTTGGTTCGAAGATGCCGTTGATGAGGCCTTCGTAGCGGTCCTCACAAAGATCAGCAAGGGTGAAGGGCTCAAAAACCCGAAGATTTATCTCCTTCAATCCGCCAGAAACATTGCCTTGGCGATGTATGGCAGTCAAAGAGCAAAGGGGCCGTCGGGAATCGATGAAGACTCCGTGCCATCAGGACAAGGTGATGAGGTCAAAAAGGCTTTGGAAGATGATGAAACCCTCCGGAGAATTCATGAAATCCTGCCTCCTCCAGATGATGAAATATTCATTCTTAAGGAGGGCTATGAACTGAGCTTCCTTGAAATCGCTCAAAAGTTAAATCTCGGCGAAGACTTCGTTTACTACCATTACAAAAAATCCCTAAAGAAACTTAGAAAGGAGTTTGGCCGATGAAAGGCAAGAAAATCAAACAATTGACAAGAAAAGCCGTTGATTCGGCCTGTCAAACACCCGAACCGAGTTTTGATGCGTTCGAAAGAAAAGAGCAAATTGATTGGGAGACAGTCGCCAATGGGGCGAAAGCCGGATCGTACAAAGAGGGGCACCGTGCTTGGCGGAAACCCGCGCTCATCGCCGCTTCCATCGCTCTTGTCGTTGGCGTCGGGGTGGGCGTCCCTGTGGGCTTTTCGATCAAAGGCGCCTCCGAGTCCCACTATGGTGGGAACACGGATCCTTGTACGCTCAAAAGAGGTACTTACACGATTGCCCAAGATTACGGAAGCAGCGCGCCAATCGGCTTTACTTCAAAATCCTCAGCCGTTTTTACCGAGGGAACTACTACTCAGAAAAAAGGATCCGTAACGTGCCAAAAGTCCGCCCTTGGATTCTCGGGCACCCTGACCTTCGCGGATTGCGACCTCAGCTCAGCCAACTTCACCGAGGCCTACCGGCGAAACGGGAATTCGGCCATATACGCCACGATGGAGCTTAACGGGGCGGCTTATCAAATCAGTATTATCTCCGAATACGAAACCTCCTCCCCCGGCTTCGATTTGCAGATCACCGCCGTTTCTTCTGAATACGACTTTATGGTTCCTTTCAATTTCAATCAATGAATTTTGGGAGAGTGTCTCTCCAGAATGCCCCATTCTTGTTGAACTTTGGATTGGCGAAGTGGTTCAGCTCTACACCATCATTATTTGGAGTAACGAAAGCCTGATACTTAGAGAGCAAACCAATCTAGCTTTCGGATAGTAGAACAATAAAAGTCAGACCGTATCATGACGATCTGGCTTATTTTTCGAGATGGTGTCCGTGGCCGGAATCGAACCGGCATGAGTTGCCTCATTAGATCCTAAGTCTAACGTACCTGCCGATTCCGCCATGGGCCATCGTCGTCTTCGCGAAAACTTCGGCGATTGCGGTCACCGATCATCTATTTCCGCAATTTGAGTCGAGAAGGGAAGGCCCTTGTTGCGCTGAGGATCACCTATAAATCGGCAAAAGCCGTTTAGGAAGGGTCGGAGAGATAGACGCCCGCTAAGTGCCCTTTGCCCTTGGCGATAAGATGCCCGGTCATGGAGAAATAGCAGTTTTCCCCGCCGTTATCATAGCCGAGGAAATAGCCATAATCGACGATGTTCTTCACTTCTCCGTTAATCGTTTGGATGGGTTTATCAAAGCAAGGGCCATAGATATCGGCTGCGGCGCTAGAACCAACGAAGGCTCCGTTGCCAAGGCCTCTTAGCCACTGGCCCTCTTCAAGCGTCTTTTCGAAGAGCTTTTCACCCGAAATCGAGAGTAAACCAAAAATCGATTCCTGATTGTCTTTCTTAAAGACGTAGGATCCGCCAACGGCATCAACATTGCTATAGGGATTGGCAAATTCAATCGAAGCGTAGTCAAAGCAGAACAGTTTATTCGCCTTGGCGTTGTAGAGATAAGCTTGATTATCCTTACCTTCGTAAGCGAAGGAACTGCGCATCGGGTCATAACTGACGCTGCCGATAAGGCCTTGCAAAGAGGGGATGACGGTTTTCTTGCCTTCGGAATTAACGGTTTCGTAGACCCCAATTTCTTTGACCATGAGAACCGCCCCATCTAAAGGAAGGTAGGAAAGCAGATAATCGCCCTTTTCAGTGAGCCGCTTCGAGAAGGAATAGACAACGGGGTTGGCGCCGGTCGAATCCGCGATGGCGTAACAAGAGGGGCTCAACCCGACAAGGGTCGCGGAGGAAGAAACCTCGCCACTAGAAAGAAGGGTGACCAGATTCATCAGGTCATAAACGCTATCCCCCTCGTCTCTATGTAGCAAGAGAAGACTGCCCCTGATGTCGTAAGAAAGGAAAGGATCGGTAAGCAAAGCTCCGGCCCCCGAATAAAGCGAATAAGAGGAAGCGTTATTGACGATGGCAGTCCCTTTGGCGGAGTCGAGCAGCCGTTGAAGAGAGCCGCCTTTGATTTTTATTTCCTGGGTCAGGCTACCGAAAACCAAACCTTCGGAATCATTGGCGATGTAATTCGTTTCATTGGCCCAATCGATTTTGGAATAGGCTGGGGCCACTAAAGGAGATCCATCCGATTTCTTTACGGCAAAGGTAAGCGAATCTTCGCTATAGAAATAGAAACTACCATAATCGCAGCTGCGGAAGGGTTCCGGCTGTTTTTCAAGGGACCCATTCTTCAATAAATAAGAACCGGACGCGTCATTGACGACGTTGCCCCGAGGCGAGAGATAGACGGATTGAAAATTGCCATCGGCGAGAATGTCGCCATTAGTGTTCGTGATCGTCGATTTTCCGACCGTATCGATGAAAAGGAAGGACCCCGTGACGCTTTCAAGCTCTTTTAGACGGGAGGTGCCATCGTAAGGCGTTTCACCACCGCAAGCCGAAAGAGCGGAAGCGGCCAAGCAGGCGAAGACGATCTTCTTTTTGTTCATTGTTATTCTCCAATTCAGTTTAGGTCGGGATTATCAATTAATCCATTAGAATATATGGTGGCACCACACAAATCGCAGTGTGCTGACGTCAAGGACAACGGTGGAACGAAATGGTGGTTTTCTTCAAAAGAATAGCCGTTTACAGTCCTCGTATGGCCATTTGCTGTAGGTGCGCTACATGTCGTTGCTGTGGAGTCGCCCCAAATGGAAAAAGCAGTATTGCTGTCACGTTGAAAATAAACGCTAGGAGAATCAATTATAAAAGATAAAATATCATAACCAAAACTGATGCAAACAGGTCTATAGTCTCCATAAAAACCGGATGAGTCACGCAGCAGAATGGAAGACGTAACGTGATTAGCGACATCAGTAAAAACGCAATAAAAACATTGATTCAGAATGAGAATGCCAGAAATTATACCAAACCGTGC
>Ga0183101_1000044_pt5 | contig 9897 bp, 9 predicted proteins | sample Biomet3_FD_127790 | JGI IMG/M metagenome (GOLD analysis project Ga0183101, IMG submission 127790) | Microbial communities from bioreactor (seeded with sewage sludge) at LBNL, California, USA - Biofuel metagenome 3 | ecosystem: Engineered > Bioreactor > Anaerobic > Unclassified ... | reverse complement strand
GGACGTCTCCGCGGGGAAAAGGCGGCAGTTTTGGAAAAGGCGGCGGGCTGGGCCGTTCTGCGGCAGGCGCAGGCACACTTCCTCCCGCCCGCGGGCGCGGTAATACAGCACCGCCTGCCCCAGCAGTTGAATACCGTAACCGTGGCTGCGGGCATCCCGCTCCATGCAGTAAATGGAGAGCCAGCCCCGGCCCGCGTCGGCCTCCTTGTCGGGATTCATCTGCAAAATTCCAACGCGGCGCCCCTCCAGCTCCGCCGCCAGGGTGGGGCGGGCGGATGCCTCCCGCACCAGAAGGTTGGCGTCCAGCAGGCGGGAATCGCCGCTGTCGCTCCAGGCGTCGCTCACGCACGCGCGCAGAAAGTCCGCCTGCTCCGGCATTGACAGCGGGGAAAAGCACAGTCCCGGCTCCAGCGCGTTGGGACGCTTCCACCAGGTCTGGGCCGCGAAAGTGGACAGGCCGGAGTGAAGATGGGCATTGTCGTCCCGGAAGATCACCCGCAGCTTGCCGCCGTCGGCCTCCAGCAGAGAGACGGCGGTGTTGTCCCCGTGCGGGGTCTCCCCGATTCGGGAGATGGGATAGCCCTGGAGCGCGGCCAGAACGATCCGGATCAGGCAGCCGTGGGAAAAGACCGCCACGGTCCCGCCGTCGTTTTCCGCCGCGATCTCCCGCAGGGCGTTGAGTCCCCGGTCCCGCACCTGCTCCGGCGTCTCGGCGCCGGGAACGTGCCAGCGGTCCAGATGGCGGGAGAAATTCAGCATTTGCTCCGCATCGTCCCGGGCGATCTCCCCCCACGTCTTTTCCTCCCATTTGCCCACGCAGATCTCCCGCAGGTCCTCCCGTCTGTGCAGCGGGAGCTGCTTGGGGCCGCAGATGGCGGCGGCGGTGGCGCAGGTGCGGTAGAGGTCGCTGGCATATACGGCGTCCACGCGGATGTCCCGGAAGCGCTCCTCCAGCGCCGCGATCTGCCGGTAGCCCCGGTCTGTGACGGCGCTGTTGCACTGGCCCTGGGCGATGCGGTACAGGTTTCCCTCCGCCTCCGCGTGACGGATCAAATAAATTCTTGTCATATTGCTCTCCTCGGTTCTTCCATTTTTCATACATGGATTTATTATAGTAAATCCGCTGCATTTTGGCAAATCCAAATCCCCGATTGTTCCGATTTTTTTGCGGTTTTCCGGTCATACTAACGGCAGACCGAAAAGGAGTGACTGAGCATGAAAACAGATACCGGCTTTTGGATCGGTATGGGTGCCGGCCTTGTGGTCGGCATGATGGTTGGAAAGACGCTGTGTCACGACAAGTGCCCCATGAAGACCCAGGTAGGCAGGGGCATTGAAAAGCTGGGCGTTGCCGTGGACCGTAAGGTAGACAGCGTGATCTCCAATCTGCGCTGAGGCTCGGGCGGGGACGCCGGTTTTGTACCGGTGCCCCCGCTCAGGCTGTCCGGGTTTCATTTTTTTCGCAGAGTGCGAAATTTGTCTTGACTTTACGGCGAGGTTTGCTATAATAATAACGCTGTCCGCCACCGCTGGTCAGCACACAAGTGAACAGACACTTGAGCAGCTATGGAGAAGTCGCCTAGTTGGTCGAGGGCGCATGATTGGAAATCATGTAAACCTTAACGGGTTTCAAGGGTTCGAATCCCTTCTTCTCCGCCAGTAGAAAAACCGCAAACCGTTGCAATGCAACGTTTTGCGGTTTTCCTTTTTACCTGCTTGCTTTATATTATTTCATGCCGTTTTTTTCATTTTTTGGCACAGTGTTATGCGATTGTCATGCTTTTCTCCGTAAAACTACATAAAGATGTGCAGGCTGTATTTTCCGCCAAAACCGCCGGAGCCGATGACGGCGTAGATGTTGCCGCGCCGGATGCCGCCCTGGCCGGAAATCTGACCGCCGTGCTTTCAGATATGTCCATCCTTGCAGCCCGCGTGGAAGCCGTCCCTCGCGGCGGCCGGACGGAGCGCATCGTCCGCGCGGCCCTGACGGCGAAAGCCCCAGACGATACGGCGATCGAGCCCGTAGGCCGAAACGGAAAACTGCCAAAACTTCAGGCAGCCCGACCGCAGAAAAGCCCGCATAGGAGCGGTCCCCTTTCCGTGTTTCCCGTGCGGGCGGTTTTATTCAGTCCCGCCGCTCCGGCCAAATTTGTCTCAGGCCGAGGCAAGTTCAGGCAAAGCGTACAGCTGTTACGGCTTTGTGATTAATTTGTTTATGCAACGTGCTATGATTTTTTTAAAAGCTCGTCATCTGCGGCTAAGGCAATCCGCCAGTCAATCGGGAAGTCAGGAGGGTGTGGCATGAATAAGAAAATCAAAACATTTTTGATAATAGGCATTGTCTGCGCGGCATTGTGCGCGGCGTATCCGCATCTTTACAGAGGAAACAGCAGCCCGGTGACAAAAGAGGAGATCGGTGCCTCCGTAATTTATACCGACGCGGACATACAGGCTGCGATGGACGCGGTGCAGAAGTCTTTCGGGAAAGACTTCTGGGACTGCGCCATGACAGAATTATGGTACGACGAAACGGTGAGCAGTCAGGAGGCCGATGAATGGAAAGAGCAGTATCAATCCGATGAGGCCATCGTGCTTCTGTCGAACTTTGAAGTGGGACCTTCGGGCGGGGACGGAAGTCTGGAGCCAAATTCGGTTTGCAAAAACTGGAAATGGGTCCTGGTGCGGGATTCCGGAAGCGGCGGCTGGGCGCTGAAAACCTGGGGATATGCGTGAATCGGCGCTGCACGGCACGGTTTCATTCACCCCCAGGTACTTGGAAATTATTTTTTCGGTCTGACCGCCCGGAGGAGCCGGGCCGTGTCCCTTCTCCCTGCCGGCCTCGCAAGAGCATCCGCGCCACAAAGACGCGAGGGCGCTCCCGCCAGTCTTTTTTCCGGCCGGGCAGAAAGCCTGAATCACTTGCATCGCCGCTGCCGCAGGCGGATAAAGAGATTGACAATCACTGCCCGGGTGTGGTAACATTTCAGATAGTAATTGTATAGGTCAGCGCTGCGGCCTTTTGCTTTTTGGACGGCCGTACCTGCCCATTCCCACGGAATTTGCTGCTGCGGCAGGCGCAGGCGGTTGTTTTTTGTCTGAATACGGAAGTCTGAGCTCTCTGTTCCGAGCCAAAAGCACCCGCGGGAGCGTGTTCCGCTCCGATGTGAAACGGCCGCTCCCCTCGGGTGAGCAGCCGTTCTGTTTATTTGTTTTTCCCCTCGGCCGCGAGCGCAGGACGCTCGGGCGCCGCGTATCTTTTTGCAGCCCGCCTGGCAGGGACCGCCGACGTCGGCGGGGCGCTGGTCCGGCGGATTTTTTTATTTTGTCTTCGCTCCGCCTCCCACCGGGGGCGCAAGCGACAGGAGGTGCTTTTGTGAAAACCGGTCTGGTACTGGAGGGCGGCGCCCTCCGGACGATTTTCTCCTCCGGCGTCTGCGACGCGTTTCTGGACGCCGGGCTGATGCCCGATTACATGATCGGCGTGTCCGCCGGCATTGCGTACGGCGTCAGTTATCTCTCCCGTCAGAAATGGCGGAACCTGCAGATCGTGACCACGTTTGCCAACGATCCGCGCTACATGGGCTGGGGCAACTTTCTCAACCCCGCCAACCGCTCCTATTTCGGGCTGAAATTTGCCTATGAGGATGTCCCAAACTATCTGATTCCCTTTGACTACGGCGCCTTTGCAGCCTATCCCGGCGAGGTGGAGGCCGTCGTGACCAATCTGGACACGGGCCGGGCCGACTATCTGCCTGTGCCGCGGCGAGACGAGCACTTCGTGCTGCTGCAGGCCTCCTGCGCCATGCCGGTCCTGTTTCCGATCTTCCACATCGGCGGCCAGCCTTATCTGGACGGCGGCTGCGCCGACCCCATCCCCTGGGAACACGCGCTGGAGCACGGCTGCGACCGGGTGGTGGTGGTTCTGACCCGGGAGCGCTCTTTCGTCCGGGGCGAGGAGCGCATCCAGCACGTCATCGACCGCCGCTACCGGAATTACCCCAACTTTCTTGACACTATGCACCGCCGCGCGGACGCATACAACGAAAACCGCCGCCGGCTTTTCGATCTGGAGCGGGAGGGCCGCGTGCTGGTTCTGGCGCCCCAGTCCACCGCCGGATTTTCGCGCACGGAAAAGGACCTGGACAAGATCCGCGCCCTGTGGCAGGACGGTTACTTCTGCGGCCGCGGCGCCGCGGCGTCCGTCCGCGATTTCTGGGGCGACCCGTCCCTCAGCTAAAGACGTACCCGGCGGAGAGGTATCGGTCTCCCCCGCCGGGTACGAATCCGTTCTTGTCAGGAAGCCGCGCAGCACCTGCCAACTCATCTGCCGCGTTTGATTTCATACTTTTCAGATAAAGATGGAGGATCTTACCATGATGACAGCAACCGGAACTTTAAAAACCATCATCCCGTTCCGCTTCAATCCCGGCGAGGATGTATACCGGTCCATGGAAGCGCTCTGCCGGGAGCAGGGCATCACCGCCGGCGTTCTGCTCAGCGGCATCGGCAGTCTGGACGGCGTGCGTTTTTGCGATATTCGACCTCTGGAGCACGAAAAATGCGGCTGCGGCTACGGCGACCCGATCACCATGGAGGGGCTTTTTGAGCTTTTGAGCATCTCCGGCGTGATCGGCCGGGCCGAAGACGGCGCGCCCAACCTCCACCTGCACTTCACCTTCGCGGACGGAACCGGCCGCGTCTACGGCGGCCACATGGGCGAGGGCTGCACCGTGAAGATGACCGTGGAGGGCGTGATCGGCGTCCTGGACGGCGTGGCGATGGAGCGGAAATACGCCCCGGAGCTGGATGTAAAGGTTTTGCAGCCGCGGTCGCTTTAAGCGTCTCTTTTCCCCGTTTTTTTCCGCGCCGGTGCGGCGGACCTTCCGGTCCCCCCGCATCGGCGCATTTTTTTGCAGATTTTACATAGATTTAACATAGTTTTGATAAATCTCTTCTTTCCCATTTCAGGTTTTACATATATAATACACGCAGTTAATAAATGAAATTCTGACACCGCCGTCCGCAGAACGCGGGGCAGCCGGCGGAAACTGGTTCAAAGGAGAACTGTATGGATATCTTTTCGTTCCTGACGCTGTTCGGAGGGCTGGCTTTCTTCCTCTACGGCATGACCCTGATGTCCGAGAGTCTTGAAAAAATGGCCGGCGGCAAGCTGGAGCACACGCTGAAAATGATGACCTCCAGCCCGCTGAAAAGTCTGGCGCTGGGCGCCGGCATCACCATCGCCATTCAATCCTCCTCCGCCATGACCGTCATGCTGGTGGGGCTTGTAAACTCCGGCGTCATGGAACTGAACCAGACCATCGGGGTCATTATGGGCTCCAACATCGGCACGACTCTGACGGCCTGGATTCTCTCCATGACCGGCATCGAAAGCGAAAATACCTTTATCAACCTGCTCAAGCCGGAGAGCTTCTCTCCCGTGATCGCCCTTGTGGGCATCATCCTCATCATGGGCTCCAAAAAGCAGCGCCGGCGCGACATCGGCCGCATCATGGTGGGCTTTGCCATTTTGATGTACGGCATGGAGCTTATGAAGGACGCCGTCAGTCCGCTGGCGGACTCCCCGGATTTCGCCGGGCTTTTGACCGCCTTCAGCAATCCGTTGCTGGGCGTTCTGGTGGGAACCGTGTTCACTGGCATCATCCAGTCCTCCGCCGCCTCCGTCGGCATTTTGCAGGCGCTGGCGCTCACCGGCAACATCACTTACGGCATGGCCATCCCCGTCATCATGGGTCAGAACATCGGCACCTGCGTCACGGCGCTGCTCTCCTCCATCGGCGTGAGCCGCAACGCCAAACGGGTAGCCGTGGTTCACATCTCCTTCAACGTCATCGGCACGGTGATCTGTCTGGCCCTGTTTTACGGCAGCAACGCCGTCTTTCATTACGCGTTTGTCGATTCCTCCATCGGCGCCGTGGGAATCGCGTTCTGCCACACCGCATTCAACGTGTTTACCACGCTGCTTCTGCTGCCCTTCACACGCCAGCTGGAAAAGCTGGCATGCCTGCTGGTCCGCACCGAGGCTCCGTCCGAGGGCTTTGCGTTCCTGGACCCGCGCCTGCTGCGCACGCCCGGCGTCGCCATCGGCGAATGCGCCGCGATGGCCAACAAAATGGCGGAGCTGGCACACCGCAACCTGCTGCTCTCCCTGGATCAGTTCTCCTCTTACAGCTCCGCCCGCGAGACCGAGCTTCTTGAAAACGAGGACAAGCTGGATACGTACGAGGACAAGCTCGGCAACTATCTGGTGGAGGTTTCCCGCCACGGCCTGTCCTCCTCGGACAGCCGCCAGGTCTCCCGCCTGCTGCACTCCATCGGGGACTTTGAACGGATCGGCGATCACGCCCTCAATCTCCTCCACTCCGCCCAGGAGATGCATGACAAGGGTCTGCGCTTCTCCGGCGCCGCGGAGGGCGAGCTGAAGGTGCTCACCGCCGCCCTGACGGAAATTCTCTCCACCGCCACCGATTCGTTTGTGAAAGTGGATCTGACTCTCGCCCGTGAGGTGGAGCCGCTGGAGGAGACCATCGACCAGCTGACGGAGGAGATCCGCCTGCGCCACATTGAGCGGCTTCAAAACGGACAGTGCACCATTCAGCTCGGCTTCGTGCTCAACGACCTTCTCAACAACGTGGAGCGCGTCTCCGATCACTGCTCCAACATCGCGGTGTGCATCATCGAAACCAGCGGCATCACCATCGACTCCCATGCCTATCTCCACGAAGTCAAATCCGGCGGCAGTTTTGCCAGGGATTTGCAGGACAACCTCCAGAAGTACCGCCTGCCTGCCTCCACCGGAAATCAGGCGGAGCACTGACCTTTCCGGGGCGCAGAATGCCAGCGGCCTTTTCCGACATGCACGCCGCCGGGAAAACCAGCTTTTAACTTGCTCTGCGTCTCCGGGCGCAAACTCTGCGAGGCTTTTTTTACACGTTGGGACGCGGAAGCGGCGGCTTCCGCGCCCCGTTTTTCGTGTCTCCAGTGTCCCGGGCGCTCCCTGTGTCCTGAATATTCATTTCAATATTCATTTTTTAATGGGACTTTTTGTCTGTTATTCTAAAATTCATTTTTAATTTTTGACGAATTAGCGGGTTTTTGTGGGGTGCTCTGCAATTCGTCGCAAATAATTATTCACTTTTTTTGAAAAAGTATTGACATTATGCATAGGACGTGCTATGGTAGAACTTGTTCCGGAGGGCTGGCCGGTTCATCGGAACAAACTGCATTGATTAAATTTGAAATTTATTTTTGAAGAAGGAAGATTGTTATGAAAAAGATTGCAGCATTTGTGTTGGCCGCAGCCATGGCCCTGTCCCTGGCCGCCTGCGGCAGCGGAAACGCCGCCCCGGCTGCCGCCGCGGGTTCCGCCGCTGCCGCCGCAGGTTCCGCGGGTTCCTCTGCCGCCGCGGAGTTTACCACTGTGGAGAGCGGAAAACTCATCATGTCCACCAACGCCCAGTTCCCTCCCTATGAAATGATCGCCGACGACGGCAGCTTTGAGGGCATCGACGTGGAGATCGCGCAGGCCATTGCCGGCAAGCTGGGCCTTGAGCTGGTAGTGGACGACATGGACTTTGACGCCGCGCTTCAGGCGGCTCAGACCGGCAAGAGCGACATGGTCATGGCCGGCGTCACCGTCAACGACGAGCGGAAAACAGTCATGGACTTCTCCGACTCCTACGCCAACGGCGTGCAGGTCATCATCGTCCCCAGCAACTCCTCCATCAAAACGGTAGACGACCTGGCCAACGCGGGCAAGATCGGCACTCAGCGGGGTACTACCGGCTACATCTACTGCTCCAGCAGCGTGGAGGACGGCGGCTACGGCGAGGATCACGTCACCGCGTACGACGATGGCGCAACGGCCGTGCAGGCTCTGCTCAACGGTCAGGTGGACGCCGTGGTCATCGACAGCGCTCCCGCCAAGGAGTTTGTCAAAGCCAATCCCAGTCTGAAGATTCTGGACACCGAATATACCAACGAGGACTACGCCATCGGCGTGAAAAAGGGCAACACCGCTCTGCTCAACGCCATCAACGGCGCGCTGGAGGAGCTGACGGCCGACGGCACTGTAAAGTCCATCGTTGACAAGTACATCCCCGCGGCGTAACAAGGCGATCCGCAGATAAAGGGAGCGGTCCGAAGCGGCCGCCCCCTTTCGTCGTGTTAAATCTGAAAGAGAGAGGGGTATGTCCGTGAACTGGGCAGAACTCTATGAAAACCTGACCGCGCAGCTCTCAAGCGGCGCGAGCCTTTCCTTCCGGCAGGGGCTTTTCGTCAACTTCTACCGGGCGTTTGTGGAGGGGGATCGCTGGAAGCTGTACGGCAAGGGCGTCCTCACCACGGTGGAAGTCACGCTGCTGGCCCTGATCCTGGGCATCATTCTGGGCATCCTGGTGGCGGTCATCCGCACCGCCCACGACCAGCAGCGGCCCGGGCGGCACAATCCGCTGCTGGGCTTTTTGAACGGCGTGTGCAGGATCTATACCACCGTGATCCGCGGCACCCCCATGATGGTGCAGCTGCTCATTATGGGATTTGTCATCTTTACCAACAGCCGGAATTTCACCGCCGTCGGCACTCTGACACTGGGCATTAACTCCGGCGCGTATGTGTCGGAAATCGTGCGCAGCGGCCTCATGTCCATTGATCCCGGGCAGATGGAGGCGGGCCGTTCTCTCGGCATGGGCTATACCCCCGTCATGCGGTACATCATCATCCCCCAGGCCATCAAGAACATTCTCCCCGCGCTGGGCAACGAGTTCATCACCCTTTTGAAGGATACCTCCCTTATCACCGTTATCGGCGGCAAGGAGCTGGTCTACGCGGCGCAGGCCGTGGGCGCCAAGACCTACGCCGTCATGTTCCCCTATCTGGGCGTGGCCCTGATCTACCTCATACTGGTGCTGCTGCTGACCAAGCTGCTGGACACGCTGGAAAGGAGGATGCGCGCAAGTGATCGACATTAAACATCTCTCCAAGTCTTTTGGAGATCATCTGGTCCTGGACGACCTGAACGAGCACATCTATCCGGGTGAAAAGGTCGTGGTGATCGGGCCGTCCGGCTCCGGCAAGTCCACTTTTCTCCGGTGCCTGAACCTGCTGGAGACGCCCAGCAAGGGCACAATCACCTTCGGCGGCGTGGATATCACCGATCCCAAGACGGACATCAACGCCATGCGCCGGCAGATGGGCATGGTCTTTCAGCACTTCAACCTGTTCCCCAATATGACTGTCCGGAAAAACATCACGCTCTCGCCGGTCCAGACCGGCCTCATGCAGCAGGCCGAGGCCGACGCGGAGGCCGCCAAGCTCCTGGAGCGCGTGGGGCTGGCCGACCGGGCCGACTCCTATCCCGCGGAGCTCTCCGGCGGACAGAAGCAGCGCATTGCCATCGTGCGGGCGCTGGCCATGCGGCCCAAGGTGATGCTGTTCGACGAACCCACCTCCGCCCTGGACCCCGAAATGGTGGGCGAGGTGCTGGAAGTTATGAAACAGCTGGCACGGGAAGGCATGACCATGGTGGTCGTCACCCACGAGATGGGCTTTGCCCGCGAGGTGGGCAGCCGCGTTCTCTTTATGGACGGCGGGCACATCATGGAGCAGAACACCCCCGCGGAGTTCTTCGCCCATCCCCAGTGCGAGCGGCTCCAGGGTTTCCTTGAAAAAGTGCTGTGACCGGCTCCGGCGGCACGGAAGCCGTCTCAGCCCGCCGAAGGACCCCAAACGGCCGGAAGCCGTGCGGGAAAACGCGGGAGGGGCCCCCGGAACAAGTGCCTTTCGTTTTGAATTACAGGTATTTGAAACGGCTCGCTCCGTTTCAAATACCCGCTGAGACTGTCGAAAAAAAGTTTTCCGACAGTTTGAGGCGGCATC
>Ga0183101_1001656_pt2 | contig 9908 bp, 10 predicted proteins | sample Biomet3_FD_127790 | JGI IMG/M metagenome (GOLD analysis project Ga0183101, IMG submission 127790) | Microbial communities from bioreactor (seeded with sewage sludge) at LBNL, California, USA - Biofuel metagenome 3 | ecosystem: Engineered > Bioreactor > Anaerobic > Unclassified ... | reverse complement strand
AGGAAGATCGTCTGTCGCCAGCGATTGCTTCAGATACCATTTATAAAAGTCCCGTACAAAAGACTCCACGTCTTGCGCGTACGCAACTTGTGGACTGGCTTGCAGCAAGCTCATGATTATAAATAGGCAGATAAGAAGAATCTTTTTCATATGTTTTCCCTTTAGTATGGGTAGGCATCAGATATGGATGCTATTTTATAACTCGATCCAGTCTTTTTTATATATGCAATCACATAGTACTCAAAGTCTTTACCTTTGAATGTCACAGGAACGACAAAGACTCCATCCGCCATAGAGAGAACACTTTTTACAAAAATACAACTTTCCTTAAATTCCAGTGTTTCACCCATTTGCGTGAAGTAATACAAGTCTGATGATCCTTTCTTCTTGAGATACGCAATGAGCGATTCATCAACGTATTTCGGCAAGTTTTCATTTTCAAGAATATCATTCTGCTCATAATGTTTGATAATATACCATTCATAAAATTCTTTAACAAATTCCTGCGGTGTTTGTGCTGCGTCTGCTGCCTTGGGGCAAAAAATGCCAATGCACAGCATGCTTGTGAGCACACAAATAAGTATTTTACGAATGTGCATATGCTTATTCCTACGTTGATTTTGCAAACTGCGCCCGGCGAAACATTGCTCACCGGACACATGCATGGATAACTTTTAAGCGCGGATTGCGGCCAGTTTTGAACACGCGAGAGAATGCATGCCCAGCACAACCGCGCGGATCTCAGCCTGAGAGCACATGGCAAACCTCGACCAACCAATAATCGTAGTGAATCAGTACGCCTCACCGCGACGGTTACGCCCTTCAATGCGCTCTACTTTGCTGATGCACATGCCGCCCTTCGTCGTTTCTACATATACCACAACACTGGGCACGTATTCCTTTCTAAAGCTCCTGCTCACAGATACAAGACTGAGGCTATTATTTACGGCAATGGATTTATCAACTATAAGATTTTCCAATAATTTTTCATCAACATCTTGCCCTTTCAGATAATAATCCGCATCTGCAACCGATCTTTCATAATCAAGCCGCACTCTTCTCGCAGTATCCTTGCACACGTATTTGAATATGGCATCATCAAAAACAGGATTACCGTGTAACGGCAGAGACTGTTTAATATACCAGCTATAAAAGTTACGCACAAAAGACTTTACATCTTGTGCTTGGGCAAATTGAGGGCTTGCTTGAAACAAGCTCGCGAGCAGAAGCATGCAGACAAGAAAAATCTTTTTCATATTGGTATTCCCGCGAATTAGTATGGATATGCGTCTGAGACGGAATGAATTTTAAATGTTTCGTCTTTTTTATGTACGTAGACGATCACAATTTTTTCTATTGATTCTTTGGTAATTGTAACAGGCACGACAAATACATCGTTTGTCATATGCAGCACACCGCCAACGTGAACTTTAGCATTTTTAAATCCGATAAAGAATGGGCCCATTTGCGTGAAATAACTCATCTCATGACATTTTTCTTCTTCTCTGAGTTCTGCAATCAGCCCCTCATCAACATACTCAGCCAGTTTATCTTGTTTGAGTGCATCCGAGAGATCATAATCTTTTATAAGATACCACTCATAAAATTTCTTAACAAATTCCTGCGGCGTTTGTGCTGCGTCTGCCGCCTTGGGGCAAAAAATGCTAAAACACAGCATACTTGTGAGCACACAAATGAGTATTTTACGAAAGCGCATGCGTTTATACCTCTATTGTCTTTGCCCCCCTGCCCCGGTGGCTGTGTTTGCCACCAGAGAGCCGGGTTTGGCTGTTGTCAGCGGTCACGCCCCCCTAATGAAGGCAATGATTTAACCACCTATATCACTTAGCTCATTTATGGTCGTCGGTAAACAACATAAGGCGCACCATTTTTATAGGCTGAGGCAGCGTATATGCTGTCTTGCTTATAGTCAGATATCCATTGTTTTCCATCAAACATGGCAACATGCCCATCTGGATGCCCTTTAACGGGCTGAAAAACGACAACATCTCCCTTTTGTAGTTTCTCGCCTGGGGCCACGGTGAGAAAACCCGCGTGCCGTAAAATTGGGCCATACCCACTAGCACTGACCCCATTAGGATTGTATGCTGTGTTGAGTCTAATTCCGCCTGCATCAATTGCCTTGTGGACATATTCACCGCACCGACTCTTTGAATGTTCATGCGCCGCATTTTGCAGATGCGCTATAGCCGCGTCGAGATCCCACTTGGGCAATGGCTTGTCATTCGGCAAAATCTCCTCCCTCCGCATCATGCCGTTGCGCGATATGGCAGACCGTTTAAGCTCTTCCCTCTCGCTCATGGCATTGCGACCAACATCTGCCCGATACATAACCTCTCGGGATACTGGCGCTCTCAATTCATGCCCATAGGTAGAATAACCTGCTGCGCTGCCCCCCGCGTTGGTAAACTGACCACCGACATTGCGTGGATGCTTGCTCTCATCCCAGGCCAGCCCGCTGGCATCGTGCCTGTTGACCGGGTCATCCACGCAATAGTCGTAGAGGTCGCCATCGCCGCGCGTGTCGTTTGCAGGGTCAAGCGACATAAATCTGCCAATGCGTGGATCATAGTCGCGCCAGTTAAACCGTATGAGGTGGGTGTCCCTGTCTTCCAGCCCGGCGCAAAAACCTATGGGCACATAGAGGCAGGGTAAGGAATCATAAACAATTTTGCCAAAACTGCTGCGCACCACCTCCTTGACCACCTTGCCGTCTGGCCCCACAAACAGGCGTGGCGTGCCCAGATGATCGCAGCAGCACGCCAGCACGAGTGACGACAGCGCCGATGCCGCCCCGGCAGGCGCGCTCCCCGTCATTGCCCCTCCCAGAGCGGGCTTTTCTGGCTTGCCAGCATCGGAAGGGTGGCGGAACTGTTGGTATGCAGAGAGGCACTGGCACACTCTTTCCTTACGATTTGCTGCGCCAAACCAGTGCAACCAACCGTCCGAGCCGTTGCGTTCATTTTCCGGAGCGGCATCAGCAGCCAGAACCGTTTTGCCCAAGGGGCGAATGACTATCCTGCTCAGGGTGCCGTCCGCATCGTAGGCATAGTTATACTCCAGCCGCAGTTCATGGTCGCGAAAGCCTGCGAGCCTTGCCTGATCGTTCCAGCGGTATTCGCCCGTAATGTCGTTGTGGCGGTAACGCCTGTAAAGCCTTGTGCCCTTGTAGGCGTAGCGCAGCTCGCAACCATCATTGAGCTCGGCCTTGCCCAGCATGGTACTGCTGCCGTAGGCAAGCCGAAGGCCGCGCCTGCCCGTGATGCTGCTTACCGAACCGTATTTGTCATAGGCATAGCGGTTTTGCCCGTCGCTTTCCAACTGGCCTTTGTCATTATAGCTGTAGCGCGATTTTTCCATTGCGCTTGTTGATGCGGAAGGGCAGCCCTCATACCAGTCCTTGCTGCGCACGCGCTGGCCAGAAGCACTGTATTTATATGTTTCCGCAATTACAGCGTTGTTTTTCACCTCGGTCAGCCTGCCCTCGGCATCGTAGGCATACTCCAGCACATTTGAGGCCCCGTTAAACTGCTCTGTTTTGCGGGCAATGCGTCCAGCAGCGTCATACTGATACTGGATTTCCAGGCCATTCTGTCTTCTCGCCACTTGCGCGTCACGCATAAGAACCTCTTTGTTTTTTGTTCATCCCAAGGATTTCACGCGTGGATTTCCAAATCTGCGGGCTGCTAGATTGGTCACCACACTTCAAGTCGCGGGCCGAACAAAATAAATGCCACAAAAATTTTATTCTGTAAGACTGAAACATTTCAGTAAACTGGAGGTAAATTTTTGGCGCATGCAACACTAATAATATGTGATATTTCAACTTGTTAAAGAGCGACACATGAGGGCAAAGAAAGTTGCAATTTTCACTACATTTATAACTATATGATTTTATTTAATAAAAAAATGATTAAATTTTGCAATTTTTTACTTCATAAAACTTACAACTCTCTAATATAATACAATTTTTTGTAAAATAAAAAGTGATGCCTTTTTTAAGACATCACTTTTTGCCGCGCATGAATCGCTCGTAAATCTGCGCAATTTACAAACAGAAGCTTCAGCCGCGTGGGTAAGCACTAAGGCCCGGGATGAAGCATCTGGTAAAAATGTGCCTTGCCCACCGCCATGGGCGAGGCGTTCGGCGTAGTTGCTACGCGCCAGACTTCATCTTTTGCACCAGGCCCTGCAAATCGCGCGTCTGCCCCGCCAACTGCTCCACAGCCTGGGCGGACTTGCTCATAATTGAAGCTGTATCGCGCGAAATACCATTGATTTCTTCAATACTGCGGGTGATTTCTTCCGATGTGGCAGACTGTTCTTCGCTGGCGGTGGCAATGGCGCGCACCTGATCGCTCGCGCCGTCAACCATGGTCACAATCTCCCGCAGCACCTCGCCGCAACGCCCGGCCATTTCCGTTGTGCGCTCCACAGCGGCAAGGGCGCGCTCCATATTTTCAATGTTAGCGCTGGTGCCGCTCTGGATGCCGCTGACAGCCTCGCCCACCTCGCGGGTGGCTCCCATGGTTTTTTCCGCCAGTTTGCGCACCTCGTCCGCCACCACGGCAAAACCGCGCCCGGCATCGCCAGCCCGCGCCGCCTCAATAGCTGCATTGAGGGCCAGCAGGTTGGTCTGATCCGCAATATCAGAAATGACAGACATGATCTGCCCGATGTTGCCCACCATGCCGCCCAGCGTATCCATGGAATTTTTCAGCTCGGCGGAGACGCGCCGCACCTCGCCCATGCCGTCCACCACCTGACGCATGACGCCGGAACCTTCATTGGCCCTGCTGTGCGCGGCATCCGTGCTTTGCGCGGTACTGGCGGCATTTTGGGCAACCTCAAGCACGGTGGCGTTCATCTGCTCAATGGCTGTGGCGGCCTCGCCCACGCGGGCGGACTGGCGCTCCGCACCAAGGCTGGCCTGACGCACCTGCGCAGATATGTCCCCGGAAACGGACGAAATCCCCTCCACCGCACGTTCAAGCTGTGCTGCGGCTTCCATCATGCCCTCCGCCCTGGCGCGTTCTGCTGCGGCCTTGGCGGCCTGAGCTTCATCCGCAGCATGGCGGGCGCGGCGGCCTTCTTCCGCAGCCTCGGCGCTCTTGCGCTCGGTTTCAGCTATCTTGCCCTTGAGCGTGCCCACCATGCCCTCAATACTGTCGCGCAGCGCGGCCATTTCCGCACTGTAACTGCCGCTGGCCCGGGCCTCGAGGTCTCCGCCAGCCACGGCGCGCGCAAAGCTGATCACCCGTCCCAGAGGCCGGGTTACAGACAGCAGCACCAGCAGGGCAATACCCGCGCCGCACACAACGCTGCCGCAAATGGATATCAACAGCAGGCGTTCTGTACCGCGCGTTTGTTCGGCCAGTTCTCGCTGGCTGGATACCACGCGTTCCATGAACTGGGTTTCCAGCGCTTCCAGATTTTTTTCGGTAGTATGAACGTGATTCTTGTAGGTTGTGTAGTAGGCATTGGCCTGCGCGGCGCTCATGCCGCCAGAGCCGGAGGCAATCTCTGAAGAAGTGCGGCGCACCACGGCATCGTAAGCCGCAAACGCCTGTGCCGCTTCCTGCGCCTGGGCCTCGGCTTTGGCCCCGGCCTGGGGATTGCCCCGCAGGGCGGCCTCCAGCTTTCGCAGTGTCTCGCCCAGTTCAGACGCAATTTCATCCAGCTTGTCCAGATATCCTTTGAGCGCCTTGCTGTCGCCCATGTTCAGCAGGATGTCTTTTTCAGCCTTGCGGTAAAGCTGCATATCCAGGGATGCTTCGTGCAGCAGATTGATGGTGGGCAGTTCATGCCTGCCCAGCATGCCCAGCGTCTCGCGCTGCGCGCGCAAGGCCAGCATGGCCAGGCTGCCGGATATGGCAAAGATCAGCAGGATCACGCCAAAACCGCTTGCCAGTTTAACCCGAAGCGACATGCCCATAGTGTCCTCCACTACGCGGATAAATCGTGAAGGGGGAACTATTTTGATAGTCATACCTACGCACCGCACCTGTCAATGGCCGTCATGGCACGCGCCGCAAAATATATGCCCGGCGTTGCCTTCTTGCTTGAACTGTATCATTTTAAAAATCATGCACGGCTGCACAGCAGGCCGCGCCGAACCCCAGCAAGGAGAATCCCGTGAGCGCCAACACCAGCGAACAGGCCTTGGAAAGCCTTATCAAGTGGCTGCGCAACCGCCATGCAGAAGTTATGGCGGCAGAGGCGCAGGCCCTTGCCCGCCTTGACGCCGGGGATACCCCCGGCCATAATGAACATATGCGCCTCAAGGCCGAACTGCTTGCAGCCATGGCCGAAGACGCCAAGCCCCTGCTTGAGCCGCTGCCGGGTGAAACGCGCTTCAATTACGCGCTCGCTCTAGAAGGCTTTTCGGCAAGTGCCAGAATGTCTTTGCGTCTGAACTCAATTTTTTATATGTCAGCCCTGCTCTACCCCGATAATCACAAGCCGGGACAGCCCGACAATCTTACTCTGTGCATTGACCGCATGGAAAAACTGGGCCTTGATTTCAGAACAGAATAGGCCGGACTTGAAATTTTGACCTTGCCGATGACTGGCAAGGCTTTATCTTGCAATACAGCAACGCCGCAGGCAGAACCCAAGCGCTGACGGCTCAACACCCCACAAGGAGATCCCCCATGAAGCTTCTGCACATAGCCCTCGCTGCCGTGCTCTGCCTTTGGGCCGCATCTGCCCAGGCCAACCCCGCCGCAACCGATACGGCCAAGGTTGATAAATTTGCCATGATGGATACTAACAAGGACGACAAGGTGTCCTACGAGGAATTCAAGGCGTACTTCCCCAACATGCGCGAAGAAGCCTTTGCCGTTATTGACAAAAACGGCGATAAAGTTATTGACCGCGCTGAATGGGACGAATTTGTATCCAACCATTCCTCCGGCCACATGGGTGGCAGCATGGGCAACATGATGGGCGGCCAGAACGGCATGCCCGGCAACGCCATGATGCCCACTCCCGGCAGCGCAGACATGCCCCTGGTGACGCCCCCCAATGGCAAATAAACGCCCCGCGCCATTTCCGCAGCCCTGGCGTCAGCACGGCGACCAGGGCTGTGCTGCTCCTGAGCGGCAGCCCGAAAAATCAAAAACGGCTGCCGTTCCGCTTTCTGCTGACGCGCCCAAGGGTGCGCCGCGCCGACAGGGTTCCAAAAGCACCGCGCATGCAGACAACAAGCCCGCGCCCACGCGCAAGCCGCCCTTTCCCGATCTGCTGCGCGAGAGCGCGCAGCAACGCAAGGCCGTTGCCCCAGAATCTCTGTGGGCGGACGCGCCACAGGCAGGTGCTGGCGGCGCACAGCCGCAGGGCCGCTTGCGTCAGCCTCGTTTTGTGCCCATGAGCGCGGAAGAAATGCGCGCCCTTGGCTGGGATCAGCTTGATGTGCTGCTGATCAACGGTGATGCCTACGTTGACCACCCTTCGTTCGGTAACGTGCTGCTGGCCCGCTGGCTGATCCACCACGGCTTCCGTACCGGCATTGTGGCCCAGCCCGGCTGGGAAAATACTGACGATCTGCTCGTCATGGGCCGCCCGCGCCTGTTTGCCGGGGTGAGCGCCGGTGCGCTTGATTCTCTGCTGGCGCACTACACGGCTTTTCGCAAAAAGCGGCACGACGATGCCTATACGCCTGGAGGCAAGGCAGGGGCGCGCCCCAACCGCGCGTGTCTGGTCTATGCCAACCTTGCCCGGCGGGCCTTTCCCGGCCTGCCCATCATTCTTGGGGGCATTGAGGCCAGCCTGCGCCGCGTTTCCCACTACGATTTCTGGACAGACTCCCTGCGCAAACCCATTCTTATGGATGCCAAGGCTGACCTGCTCATCTGGGGCATGGGCGAAAAGGCCATTATCGAATGCGCCCAACGCCTGGACAAAGGCGAAGATATTCGCGGCATCCCCGGCACGGCCTGGATGAACAAGCTGGACGCTTCCGGGCATCCGGCCAATCTTCCGCCCGCCCTTGAAGGCGAGCCGTGGGTTGCCCTGCCCTCGCACAATGAAATTCTGGCCGACTCTTTCCAGTTGCTCAAACTGACGCAGGAACTGGAGCGGCAGGTGCACCGCCTTGACGCCTGGGCCTTTGAGCCTGTGGGCGACCGCGCCGTTGTGCTGGCCCGCCCTGCCCAGCCGCTGACCACAGAAGAAATGGACGATCTCTACACCCTCCCCTTCACCCGGCTGGCGCACCCGCGCTACAGGGAGGCTATCCCAGCGGCGGAAATGATGCGTACCAGCATCACAAGCCACAGGGGTTGCGGCGGGGGCTGCTCGTTCTGTTCTCTGGCTTTGCATCAGGGCAGGCGCATCAGCTCGCGCTCCGAGCAGTCCATCCTGGCGGAGGCGCGTCTGCTGGGGCAGCAAAATGTGGCCCGAGGTAAAGGCCCGGTGGCGATTTCTGATGTGGGTGGCCCCACCGCTAACATGTGGCAGGGGCACTGCGCACTGGACAGTCGCACTGCGCAGGACGACGATATGTCCAAGCCACGTGCCAAAAGCGCCTGCCGCCGCACCAGTTGCTGCTTTCCCAGTGTGTGCAAATCCTTCATCACGCCGCAGCGCAAACATGTGGAGCTGCTGCGCAAGGTTGCCGCCCTGCCGGAAGTCAAGCAGGCCCGGGTGGCTAGCGGCGTTCGCGCCGATCTTGCACTGCGTGACGCCGAGGCCCTTGCCGCCTATACAGGCGAATTTACGGGCGGTCAGCTCAAGGTTGCGCCGGAACATTGTGCGCCCTCTGTGCTTGAGCTCATGCGCAAGCCCTCGCTGGACGTGTTTGAAGCCTTTCTGGAGAGCTTTGTACGCCAAAGCCGCGCTGCAGGGCGGGAACAGTATGTGGTGCCGTATCTCATGAGCGGCTTTCCCGGCTGTACGGATGAAGACATGCGCACCCTGTCGCACTGGTTGCGGCAACGCCACTGGAATCCGCAGCAGACGCAGTGTTTTATTCCCACACCCGGAACCATTGCCACGGCCATGTTTTATTGCGGGCGCGATGAGCTTGGCGAACAGATATATGTTGCCCGCACAGATGCCCAGCGCATGCGCCAGCATTACATCCTCATGCCCGCCACGGAGGACGGGGACGCACCACGGCGGCCCGGCTCTCGACCTGGTTCACGGCCCAGCGCCAGACCAAGCACCCGGCCCGGCACGCATGGTGACGCTCGCAAGCCTGACGGCCCACGGCCCGACAAAGCTGGCAAGCCTCAGGACAGGGCAAGGCCTTCCCGTGGCCCGCAAGGACAGCGGGACGACCGGCCTGCACGGCGCGAGGATAATGATCGTGGTGCCGCGCACGACAGACCGGGCCGTGGCGAAAGCCCGCAGAGGGGCAAAGACTCACGCTTCGGTTCTGATGATCGTAGCTCTGACCGCAACGTCAAACGAGGCGATGGACGGCGCGGCGGAAGACGCGCCTAACTGTGCCAGCAGGTGTTTCACAAGGAGGCAACCATGCCCCGCCCACTGACTTCTGAAGATGATCGGCTGACCCGTCTGGAAGAACTGACTTTTTTTCAGGAGGAACGCATCAAGGCCCTTGATGCGGCGCTTACCGCCCAACAGTTGCAACTGGACAAGCTGGAGCAGGATTTTTCCGATGCCACATCCGTGATCCGCCTGTTGCGAGAAAAACTTGGCGACCAGCCGGAAAATTCGCTCCCGCCCCACTCCATGCCCGAACGCTGGTAGCCGCTACGCCCAGCGCGCAGGATACAAAGGATGCGCTGACAAGGGCGGCTCTGTGACTGTTACAGCAACCGAGGGCAGCAGACGTACACCTTCCCAGCACGGCACACAAGTACAGTGCAATAAGTATCGCAGCAAATAAAAAAACCCGCCAGTTGGCGGGTTTTTTTATT
>Ga0183101_1000884_pt2 | contig 9912 bp, 10 predicted proteins | sample Biomet3_FD_127790 | JGI IMG/M metagenome (GOLD analysis project Ga0183101, IMG submission 127790) | Microbial communities from bioreactor (seeded with sewage sludge) at LBNL, California, USA - Biofuel metagenome 3 | ecosystem: Engineered > Bioreactor > Anaerobic > Unclassified ... | reverse complement strand
TGCCCGGTAGGATATTTTGGTTCCGGGTAACCTTCCCGTTCGGAGCCACTGATGTACGGTCTTTGGATGGACTCCTAATATCCCGGCCACTTCTTTTGGGGTCAGAAACTGATGATCGGTATCCATATTTACATTACCAATGGTTCCTTTTAATTACATAAAGTACAGGGAATTCGTTTTCCTTATGGGCCATAGGTCTTTTCGAGATACCTGTGAGATGACGCTTGGATCTTTGGTCCCGCCAGTTTCCCGGGTTCTCCCCATTGTTCGCTTTTAACCTGCTTTTTCCTCAGGGAATCAGATCTCCATAGACGTGGGTGAATGTATTCCAGGGAAATTCCTAACTTGTTGAATCTCATTTTTCGTCTGTGGCGATCCATATTTCCCTGGCTGCTTTTGCGTTCTTTCTTACGATTGTTGTTTTGCCTTGTTCATTTCTTCTGCAGACCCGACCATCATTTCAGATTTCCCGTATTCTTCGTGAAACAATCCAAAATAGTGTATAGCATCATATGGTTTATTCTGGACAAGACCAATTGCACAGCGTCTTATAAAATGTCCATTAATCACACGGGATTTGCCTAAATCGGCGCTTTAATTATTTTTTTACAAGACTATTACTGGATTGATTAAGCAGTTCAAAACACAGGACTGGATCTTCTCCGACTCCCTGAACGTATTATAAATTCGGTTCAGGGACCAGATAAGATCTTTTCGTGGGATGGTGGGGTAATAACAATTCTATTCAATCCCATAATCCAGCGGATTTCCTCCAGCGGATTCATGTACAGGTGATACCGAGTGCATCGATATGCGCCCCTCCCCTTTGGGGACATATTGGCGCAAGAGAGGGGGCGGCATATCATTTAACGGGATTTCTACAGAGCAGAAGAGTGTTTTCCTTCCCACTGGGAAAAAAACAAGATTAACGGGGAAATTCCTGTAAAAGTAAATACAACCCTTATTTTACGGGCATACAACTGTCGAAATAAACCCAAATTAAGCGGGAATGTTCAAGCCCCCCATATCTTCACCATATGTGAACAATTCAGGGATGCAGGTAATACAGCATCATTGCTAAGTAGGGATGCCCCTAGCGGCGCGGGCGGAGGCTCGTCGGAGACCTAAACGAGCGTTGTTTTATTTTTTTAAGGATTTCTACAGAGTCCAATCTTCGAAAATTTTTAAACCCTTATGACCCCTGTATTGTTCTCAGTAATCAGAAAAATTCTGGATGAAATAACAGGGTAAATTTTGGAAAATCCAAATTGACTCTCTTCAGAGATTGGAAATATCTCCAAATTTTCCAATTGCACTTTTGAGACTATATTTGATAAAATACCTGGAGATACCAAGAGTGGTTATTCAATTTCAAAGGGTATACGGTATACCTCTTTTTTTAAACATCCAGAACAGGTCTGTTGATATTTTTGGATGTATGTTCATGACAGAAATTCAGCAAATAATTTGGAAAATCCGGTTTTTTCCTCTTCGGAGATGCACGTTTTCTCCGAATTTTTCCAATATGCGTAATGCATAATATCGGTTAGCGAAAATCCCCATTTCTTGTTTGAATGTGAAATCTTCATTCTGGTACCTTGTTCGTCGGAGTATTCGTTTTCGATACTATTACAGAAAACCATTTCTGGAAGACCATATTGAAGAAACTGCAAAGAGATCTTCCTGACCGAAAAAAGTGGAAAAATCCCGACATCCCGACGAGAAAATATTTGGATTTTCCAAAAAAGCAATTATATCGGGGAACTTCCGATGCATCACCGGGTAACAGATATGTGTCATAGAAACAACGGGGAATTCACCGGTATTCCCGCTTGAAAATAACCTGCAGGAATATTGAAATGTTTCTCCCACATTGAGAACGGGAAATTGTCTTAAACATATATGGGTGAAAACAAGAATTGCCTGAAAAAATACCGACTGTTTTTGAATATAATTCCGAAATTCAGCAGCTTACACATACTCCCTCTTGTGCAGGGGAATGTATTCTTACCGAATAGTTTTTCCCACATCTCGTTGTCGACGAATTAAAACGGTATGCTGTTCTGATTAGCTGCTAAAATCGGAAACAGATTCAGATTTCAATAAACTTTTTAGCTGGTCTTCACTTCAACAGGTGTTTTAACAACTCTCGATGAAATGTGGTTATTTAGTCAGGCAAATCCGAAAAAACTGCAATGCCTGTTTCTTCCGTTAAATATGCGCCAGGAAATTTCTTGCATAATGGAGATCGTCTTCTGGAAAACAATCATCCCGGATATATCTCCTTTAGTTGGCCGATGAATTTTCATCCTTTTTCTGGGCGTAATGACGGTACAGCGTAGTATAGGGAATGTCCAGCATACGCGAAATGGCGGCAAGGGAGATCTTTTTCTCTTCCAGTTCACGGACTTTTTTCCAGGGAATTGAACGTTTCGGGCGTCCAAGCGGAGTTCCTTCGGCACGGGCCCGTGCTATTCCCAGTTTTGTCCGTTCGATAAGGTTTTCCCGTTCCCGATCTGCAACCCAGGAAAATATCGAGAGCATGAGGTCCCTCAGTTTTTTGTCATCGATCCGGCTCCAGGATTCCGCCGGAGAAAGCGACCAGACCCGGATCCCGGACTCTTCAAGGGTCCGGACCAGGTTCAGGGTCTCGATAAACGATCGTCCCAGTCGAGAAATTTCGAAAACATATAACGTGATTGGCTCTCCGTGATGATCCTGGATAAACTGCATCATTTTGGAAAAACCCTCCCGTTCTTCTATTGTCGAGACCCCGGAGATATGATCGACATAGATCGCATCCCGGGTTAGTCCTTCATCAAGAAGGAGCAGGATCTGGTTGTCCGCATTCTGATCTTCCCGGGAAACCCTGACATATCCGATTTTTATCATAAGTCTTGCCTTTTGATAAATTATCTTTACCGAAAACAGATAAACATTTTGAATTTTTTAATCGGTCGATTTTGGAGTCAAAATTGAGGTCCGATTGCCCGAAACCGGTCAAAATCCATTGAAGTGCATTCTCTATGGTGACTCTTATGCAGTTTGGTGTCTTGACAAGGGTGGTGAACGGGGGTAATTGTTTTGATGTTCCCGGGGCTCCTTCTGAAACACCTGGCTTTGTCGGGAGTAAAAGAGGAAGTTATTCCAACGTTTTTTTGATTCTCTGGGAGGTACTGTAGTTATTACGGCTTCAGGATCCTGCTCGTGTTGTAATACTTCCATCCTGATATGAGGTTGCGAAATTTTGAATGCCGGAATATTCGGTTATTGCTATTTTGTCCGGTCCGTTCTCCGGTTTTACATTCCCAAAACGGAAGAGGAAGAACAAAACAGATTTCACAGTACAGAAAAAACCGATGTTTTTTGGAGTTTCTCATTCAGAAACAATCTGGAAAAATTCGGAAAATCCAAATTGGAGTACCTTTTTTCGCAGTACAAAACTGTGCAAATCACAATCTGTCAGCCGCTCTTTGTCTGACAAATCCGGAAATGAGATGCCCGATCTAATCCTATCGACGTGAAACCCTCATAGTGGCGTTTCTATGGCCTTTTGTGTCGATGATCCTATAATTACCTGTTGAAATGAAAAGAACCCCTGTTTTGGCCTTCTGTAGATCTGATAAAAATTTCTAAAAATCTCGGTTATTTCCCCAATCAGAGAGTGCGCAGAATAGGTATTCTGCGCAAACCTTTATTTATTGGCGCAAAAATAGAATAGACCATGGAAAGCGGGTATTTTTCTGAGTGGCTCAAAAGCTACCGGAACTACCTGCGGATGCGGAACTACTCCAAGCGGACGCTTGACAGTTATGCGCAGGTGATCCAGCATTTCGGTTACTATGTCTGGCTCCGCCGCCATACTGAAGTCACCAAGCTTGTTTTCTTCTGGAAGGATTTCGAGAATGCACGGCTTGACACCAGCGTTGATGTCCCGCCTGCCATGATCACGGACTTTCTCTCGTTTGTCTCGACAATGCGGACCTACAAGCCCAAGACCTTCCACCGGATTATCTCGACCCTCAGCTCGTTCTACCGGTTTCTCTGTGTCCAGGGCGTCGTGGCGACGAATCCCTTAAGTGGTGTTGAACGCCCCCGGATCAAACAGCAGGAGATAAAATACCTCAAGCACAGCCAGGTCCTCCGCCTGATTGATTCTATCCAGGATCCCCGGGACAAGCTGATTGTACGGACCATCTATTCAACGGGGGTCCGGGTCTCCGAACTTTGTAACATGAATGTCGAAGATATCGATTTTGAGGAGCACACCATTCGTATTAAAGGGAAAGGTGACAAAATCCGGATCGTCTTTATCGATGACGAAACCCTCTCAGAAATCCGGGCATTTATCGGCAACCAGATATCGGGGCCCCTTTTTATCGGGCAGCAGGGCAAGCACATCTCCCCACGGGCAGTCCAGCATATCTTCCGGAACTACGCCCCGCCGGGTATTACGCCTCACAAGATCCGACACAGCTATGCAAGCGAACTTTATCGTCGCTCAAAGAACCTCCGGGTCGTTCAGGAGAACCTTGGCCACACCTCGATAAAGACCACCGAGGTCTATCTCCATACGGATATTGATGAACGCCGGCAGGTCTACCAGCAGTTCTTCCCCCTTTCCAGCGATAATGACTGATTTCCTGTTCTGTCCGTTTCTTTAAAAGAAGTCTTTTTTAATATACGGCAACGGGTTTACCCCTTTGTGCTGGTGTGAAATGATTTTCTGGAATCTGGTTGCTCCAGTTTTCCCGGTTACCTACCGAAATTTTCAGGAATCGCAAATCTGCTGGAATTATGGTTGAATCCCGAAAATACCCCATTAAATGAGTTTTTCTCTTTTCAAATAGATCCGTCCTCATTGTGAATAAACCGTATAATGCTATACACTAATGGGGCCTCGAAAAGCCGGTATTTTGGTATTTTCTCATCCCCGAAAGATCCTGTTTCCCTTCCCGGTTCTTCTTCTGGCAGCGGTAAGCGGGAATCGTGCTGAAATCCGGTTAACAATAATTTGGATATTTCGGAAAATTTAGGAAACTGACAGGATCAAAACAAGAAAATTATTCCAAAATTTCCAGAATTTTCCAGATTTTCTGGTATTGTTCGCCGTCGTTAAAATGGTATTTCGGGAACAATTGTTCCATATCGTTCCCACAACCTCCTCTTTTGGAAGATCCAAATTGGATCCAGAATAGTTCAGGTTTGGATTTTTACCATCCTGCTGCCTATCGCTTTAATACAATCCGTTTCCAATATTACTCCCACACACCCCCGTAGTGTAGCGGTCAATCATGCAGGACTTTGGATCCGGCGACACCAGTTCGAATCTGGTCGGGGGTATCCGGAAATTTTTTTAAAATAGTGGAATCTGTTTTATACTGTTGCCCTCCATAAAACCGGGTGTGACAAATTCCGTCAGGCTGCGATTGCGCATCTACCTTGCTATCCTTATCGTTGTTTTCCTTGTCGGTATGCTGGGGATGATCGTATTTGAACACCGCAGTCCGCTTGATGCCCTGTATTTCGTAGTCGTGACCATTGCAACAGTTGGATTCGGTGATATCTATCCGGAAACTGCAATCGGTAAACTGCTCACGATAGGGATTATCCTTGTCGGTGTCGGATGTTTTGTCGGCCTTGCAGCCACCGCGCTTGACCTGATGATCGAAAACCGGGAACGGGGCATCCGGATGAGAAACCTCAATATGATCATCGGTGTCTTTTTTTCAGAAGTCGGGACCCGGCTCCTCCGGTGCTTTTCGGCACACGATCCTGCTGCAGATCAGATCCGTGCAGTCCTGTTGATCTCGGATGCATGGTCGGAAGAGGATTTTTCCCGGGCGGCAGCGGTCCTGCATGCTCATGCCGGGACAATCGACAGCAGATCTGTCGATCTCCCTAAACTCGAGGCGTTCCTTTCCTCCCGCAAGATCTTCATGCTCTCCCTTTTTGAAAATCCGCAGATAATCGAACACGAGGGTTTTACTCCTCTTCTCCAGGCAGTCTTCCACCTTGCAGAGGAACTGTCCGCGAGGAAGACCCTTGCCGATCTTCCGGCATCCGATTATGCGCATCTCTCCGGGGACATCTCACGGGTATACGGCCTACTCGTTCCCGAATGGCTTGCATACATGAAGCACTTACAGAAGAACTATCCGTATCTCTTCTCCCTTGCGATGCGGACGAATCCGTTTGACGCAGCAGCATCGGTTATTTTCAGGGAGAATAAGAAATAAAAACGGCCCTGCCCCTCTGGAGACTGTCTGTGTTGATAGGGGTATGAGTGGCTGGTCTTTCCATTTGCCTATATTTGCGGAGAATCTGGATTGAATCTGCATTATCGTAGGCCCTGATGCATTTTCTCCGCTTACCGGATCCTGTATGTCCCCCTGTCACTGGAACAGCCAGATATCATTCCCGGGAAGAAACGGCAATATCTTTACTGATCGAAGGGGTTATGCAGCTCACCCGATGACGGACGGAACTTTCCTGCGGGGATCTGGATCTCGAAACGGGCTCCCTTTCCCGATGGGTTTGTTTGATCGATTGCAATATCGGTAAGCGCGAGGACCTCGCGGGAAAGGAAGAGACCAAGGCCGGTATGTTTGCCAAATCCCTGTTTAAACAATCTGGCCTGATCCCCCTCACGGATCCCCACGCCATTGTCCTCTACGACAATGACAAGGGATGTGCCGTTGCGGTGGGAAGTTACTGCAACTTCTGTCAGTTGTGTGCCGCCATACCGTATAGCATTGTCAAAAAGGTTATAGAAGACCCGTTCGAGCATCTGGTCTGCATATATCTCGGCAGCTTCAACAGAGCAGGAGAATCGTACTTCGTTAAAGAAGACCTGCGTCTTTGCTCTACAGATAGTTGCATCGATATTTTGCCAGAGCGGGGCGTGGGAACCCAACTGCTGATACTGCTGGGTGAATTCAAGTTGGTCCCTCATGGAGTTAACTGCGGCTTCCTGCTTGTCAAGGTATTCTGACTGGGCTGTCGGGGAGGGGGGCTGGCGGAGGAGTGTGATATATCCATGCACAACCATCAGTTTGTTTTCAAGGTCATGGCGGGTGATCCGGGTGAGGAGGTTGATTTTCTTGTTGGCCATGATGAGTGAGAGTTCTGCATGCTTGCGCCCGGTCACATCACGAAAGATGCACAAATATCCTTTTGAACCGGATCCCTCGGGATCGAGGGGCACCATCTGGACGTCGTAATATTGTGGCTCGTTTTCGCGGTTGATTTGGATCTCGTGTTCCTTTACCCGGGAATCCGCATGGCAGCAGAGCACTTCCACCGGGGGGATAAGAGACGGGAGATCGCGGCCAATTGCTGCAACGAGTGAACCCCCTTTTAGTAATCCTGTTGCAGCCGGGTTAAGATCGATAACCCGAAACTGCTTGTCAAGAACAAAAACTCCGTCGCGGAGGGTGGAAAAGACACGGGAATAAGCGACCGGCACGGCAGAGAAAAGCTGGTACCGGAATAGTCCCATGGATATAATGGCCCCTGCAATAAAGAACCCTAATGGTGTCAGATCGTTGTATGGGAAGGGAGCCACCCGGAGAATATAGGCAATGTTTACGCCAAACGGGATACCTGCTGCAATTACCAAAATGATCGTTTCCCGGCGAAAAAACTTATTGCCGAGGAAATATCTTCCTGTCATCAAAAGGAACGCGACAAAACCGACAAGGTAGTTGTACGCAATCATAATCCAGAATAACGGCCCATGCTCGTACACCCAGACTCCAAGGGTATCTCCCGTCACCCAGTGAAATCCCGTATAGTAAAGCAGGTGCCAGGGATTTGTGTAGACGAGGAGGCAGACCAGTGCAGGTATGATAAAGAATAACGGCACGGTCTTTTTTGTAAGATGGTGCTCCCTGCCGGAATAGACAAGAGCAATGAAAAGAAGTGCCACCGGCACGGTCATCATGGCCGGGTATTCGATATCATTGATCAGGAGAACCGTCTGAATCTGTGTGCTCATTATCTCACAAGCCGAACCAAAAAGCCAGATGGTCTCGGCGGCCATGAACAGGATAAACGGCCGGGCAATCGGGAGTGCCCGGTTGTAATATCCGATGATCACCAGTCCTGCGGAAGTGAAACCACAGAGGAGGAGGAGCAGTATGAAGGGTGAGAACTGGAGGATCATGTGTTTTTCGCCTTACTGTCGCCAACGGTTTCCGGCAGAGGCTTAACCTCAGTGGAAGGGGGCCTTGATAGAGCAGCCAGATATGATTGAATGAATATGTCCCGTTGACTAAGTAGTTGATACCTGTTCATAAAGACCTCGATATTATCCTCACAGTCCGTCAACAGAGGTACGCGTCAAGAGGAACAGGAATAAAAAAAAGGGTAGTGTATGCGTTTTAGCAGTGGCACCGGAAGAGATCCCTGACCATATCCGGTATCTCCGAGGGCCGTGAAGCAACCGGGATATCCATCTTTTTGAGACGGGCGATCTTGGACTTCGCATCGCTCTCACCGCCTTCCACAATTGCGCCGGCATGGCCCATCCGTTTATCCGGTGGTGCCGAGACTCCTGCAATGTAGGCAACGAGCGGGACATCCGTGCTCTTTGCGCCTTCCGCTTCCAGGTTCCCGCCCACTTCACCGATAAGGACAACTGCCTTTGTCTCCGGGTCCTCCGCGAACCGGGCGAGCACGTCCTCAAAGGTCTGGCCGATCACAGGGTCGCCGCCGATCCCGACCACCGTGCTCTGCCCGATACCGGCCCGGGTGAGCTCGTCCACGACCTCGTACGTGAGCGTCCCGCTTCGGGAGATGACCCCGACGTTGCCCCGGGAAAAGAGTCCTGCCGGCATGATCCCCATCTTCACTTCCCCGGGCGAGAGGAGGCCCGGGCAGTTGGGGCCGATAACGGCGCAGCCCTGCATCTTTGCATAGGCAATGGCCTTCATCGTGTCGTGCACCGGGACGTGCTCGGTGATTGCGACCACCAGTTCGAGGCCGGCATCTGCCGCCTCCATGATGGAGTCTGCCGCTGTTCCGCCCGGCACGAAGACTACGCCTGCAGTTGCATCGTGCTCGCGCAGCGCCTCTTTTACCGTATTGTAGACCGGGACATCGTGAACGGTCTGGCCGCCCTTCTTTGGCGTAACCCCGGCGACAACGCCTTTCCCGCCAACCTTACGGGCGTACTCGTTCATGAGGTTGATATGGTACTCGCCCTGCCGGCCGGTTGCACCGGTCACAATGATGCCGGTATTTTTGTCCCCGTAGATCATTTCACAACCTCCACAGCCTTCTTGACAACAAGATCCATGGTGTCGAGCATCTCGTAGCCTTTTTCCGAGAGGAGCTTTCGCCCTTCTTCAGCATTGGTCCCCGCAATCCGTACAATGACCGGGACGGAAACACCGGACGCGATGATGCCCTTTGCTACCTCATCGCACCGGGTGATCCCGCCGAGCAGGTTCACTACGATCACTTTTACGGTCGGAACGCTTGCGACAAGACGGACCGCGTACATGACCCGCTCGCTGTCCGCCCCGCCACCCACATCGAGGAAGTCCGCTGCCTTACCTCCGTAATATTCGATGAGGTCGAGGGTGGACATCGTGAGGCCTGCACCGTTCCCGATGACACCGATGGTGCCGTCCAGTTCCACGAACGAGAACCCGTGCTTCTCTGCCTCCCGCTCGCGGTCGGAAAGGTCGCGGTTGATGGCAATTCCCTGCCGGGCAAGACTGTTGTCGTCAACGATCAGTTTTGCATCTGCCGCGTATACCCCGTCAGGTGTGGTAACGAGCGGGTTGATCTCGGCAAGGATGGCATCTTTTTTGCAGAAGACGTGGTAGAGACGGTTGACTGCCTTCTGGATATCGGCCGGCGCGTTCCCGCAGAGCTCGCGCAGGAGAAACCCCGGCACATCGG
>Ga0183101_1001371_pt1 | contig 9930 bp, 7 predicted proteins | sample Biomet3_FD_127790 | JGI IMG/M metagenome (GOLD analysis project Ga0183101, IMG submission 127790) | Microbial communities from bioreactor (seeded with sewage sludge) at LBNL, California, USA - Biofuel metagenome 3 | ecosystem: Engineered > Bioreactor > Anaerobic > Unclassified ... | reverse complement strand
TTACGGAGCTCCGTTTGATCTGGTAATAGGGCTTATTGCAGGCGGCGATAAGGCTATAAGAAAGGCTGTGGAAAACGCTGAAGATGATTATAACGGAGGATGGAGTGATTTGGAGAAATTTAATATAAATCAGAATGATACGGTTGTAGGGATTGCGGCAAGCGGTTCAACTCCTTATGTAGCTGGGGCATGTGCGGATGCAAAAAAGCGCGGACTTCTTACCGGTTGCATTACCTGCAATCCTGATGCAAAAGTTGCAGAAGTTGTAGATGTTCCCATAGTAGCCGTTGTAGGACCTGAGTTTGTAACCGGCTCTACCAGAATGAAATCCGGAACCGCAGAGAAACTGATTTTAAATATGATTTCTACATCTGCAATGATTAAACTTGGCCATGTCAAGGGTAACAAGATGGTGGACATGCAGTTGAATAATGCAAAACTTGTTGACCGCGGCACAAGAATGATTATGGATGAAACTAAAATTACAGACTATAATCTTGCAAAATCTTATCTTGTTAAATATGGCTCCGTCCGCAAGGCAATTGACAAGTACAAATCTGAACAAAAAAAATAACTGTCGGGATTAAAACCTGATTATCACATAAACAGAATGCTCATGTTTAAGCAGAATTACTCTTCAAAACTCCTGGAGGAAGCGGTTGACCAGTTTGCAACGCTTCCGGGAATTGGCAGGAAGAGTGCGCTGCGCATGGCGCTTTATCTGCTCAAGCAGCCGGAGGAAAATATTCAGAAGTTTGCTTCTTCTTTTTTGGAGTTGCGCAAAAACGCAAAGCATTGTTCTATTTGCAATATGATTTCAGATACTGAGGTTTGCGGCGTATGTTCAGACAAACGCAGAGACCACTCTGTGATTTGCGTGGTGGAGAGCATCAGAGATGTGTTGAGCATAGAAAATACAGAGACCTATAATGGTCTTTATCATGTTCTCGACGGCATCATATCTCCGATGGACGGGATTGGACCGTCTGACCTTCCGATTCCGCAGTTGGAAGAGAGGCTTAGGAAAGGAGATATAAATGAGGTTATTCTGGCTCTCTCTACAAGCATGGAAGGGGAGACCACTTCATTTTATCTTTACAAGAAATTGAAAAATTATAACGTTAATATTACTTCTATTGCGCGCGGAGTTGCCTTTGGAAATGATCTGGAATACACGGATGAAGTGACTCTTGCAAAATCAATAGAAAACAGACAACCATTTAAAGCTAATAATTAAAGGCAGATATATATGAATTCCACTATTCTTCTGATTACGTTTTTGGTTTATACCATTTTGCTATTTGCAATTGCTTTTTTGACATCCAGAAAAGCAGATAATAATTCATATTTTACCGGGAACCGCAAATCTAACTGGTTCTTAGTGGCTTATGGAATGATAGGGGCATCCCTTAGCGGTGTCTCTTTTATGAGCGTTCCGGGAAATGTCTTCAATGAGAAGTTTTATTATTTGCCAATGCTTATCGGCATGATCGGCGGCTATGCAATAATAGCGGGAGTGCTTGTGCCTCTTTATTACAAAATGAATTTGACCTCCATTTATACCTACCTGGATAAAAGATTTGGCAATTACAGCTATAAAACCGGAGCTTCATTCTTCATTATTTCCAGATTATTGGGGGCAACGGTCAGAACTTTTTTGGTTGTATTTGTGCTGTTTAATTTTGTGTTGGAGCCATTGCATATTCCGTTCTGGGTTGCTGCGGTAATTTTTGTGCTGCTTGCAATCCTATACACAATGAAAGGCGGAGTAAAGACAATCATCTGGACCGACATGATTCAGACCTCCTTTATGATAATTGCAGTAGTTGTCTCATTAATATTTATTTGCAGAGGGATGAACTGGAATTTTTCCGATATGGTTTCTAATATTCATGCATCAAATTATTCCAACATTTTTGATACGGACTGGGCATCAAAGACCAATTGGGTTAAGAGATTTTTAAGCGGTCTTGTTATCCCTATCGCAATGACGGGACTGGACCAGGCTATGATGCAGAAAAACTTGAGCTGTAAGAATATACACGAGTCTCAAAAAAACATTATGACATCTATCGGGATGATGATAGTTATGAATATTCTCTTCCTTGCTCTTGGCGCAGTGCTGGCAATTTTTGTTCAGAGTCATCCGGACTTGCTTGCACTGGCAACAACATCTGCAGGCAAAGTTGAGGCTGATAAAATATTCCCGATAGTTGCATTTAACCTTAAGCCCATAGTTGGAGTAATCTTCTTTGTTGGCTTAATATCAGCTGCTTATCCAACGTGTGCAAATGCAATTACATCTCTTACCACTTCTACCTGCATAGATATTGTCGGCATGGAGAAGAGAAATTGGGATGATAAAAAGAAGAAGCAAGTCCGCCAGATTGTGAATATTATTATGGCCGTTCTTTTTGTTTTGTTAATAATAGCCTTTAATATTTTAAAGAATGACGCAGTTATAAATATGGTATATACTATTGCATCATATACTTATGGCCCTCTTCTTGGATTGTTTATGTTTGGAATTTTGACAAAGAAGCAAATTGCAGACAAAGCGGTGCCTTATGTATGTGTCTTATCACCGGTGATTTGCTACTTCCTGCAAACAATGGTATTTGATTTTGGTTTTGCTCTAATTGTTGTATGTGCCCTGCTTACTTTTGCGGGCCTTGCAATGTTTGTCAAAAAACCGTCAGAGGCATAGCACACTTTTAAAAGAATTTTAATATTTTTGCGCCGTTGGCCTGACGCCATCAATACACTGAAAATGAACAATACGCTAATCATAACAAAGGAGGCCGGATTATGATTCAGGTTTTTTACAAATCTAGGGGGCAGATTACCACCACGTCAGATGTTAAGGAACTGACGGAAAATTTGGGTTTTGATGATGTCCTGTGGATAGATTTGTATGAACCTAGCGCAGTTGAAACTAAATCAGTTGAGGAATTTCTAGAGACAACATTACAGAGCCGTGCACAAGCGGAAGAGATTGAAAGTTCTTCCCGCTATTCAGAGACGGACACGGCAATCTTTGCAAATACGGATTTTATCTCTCCGGGTCCCGATAGTTATTCAGAAGAGTCAGTATCGTTTGTAATATCAGAGGGTGTGCTTGTTACAACAAGACAGGCGCCGCTGAGGACTTTTACGGAGTTCCAAAGACGGATGCTGAATTCTTATAAGCTGTATCCTACAGGTTATCATATTTTTGTTGCAATCATGGAGGGACGAGTTGATTTGGACGCCGATATGATTGAAGTTATGGCCAAGGAGATAGAAAAATACGGACAGAATATAAGCGTTGGTGCCAAGGTTAATGAAGATTTCCTGCTGGATATCAATCAAATGCAGGAAAACACGATGAAGGTCCGGGAGAATATTGTAGACAAGCAGAGGATTGTAACCGCGGTGCTGAGAAGCGATAAGTTTCCAAGCGACATTCGTCCAAGACTTGAGGTTTTGGTAAACGATATTGTCTCTTTGCTGAGCCACACAAATTTTAATTTTGAAAGACTGGAATATTTGCAGAATACCGTTCTTGGACTAATTAATTTGGAGCAAAACAAAATAGTTAGAATCTTAACTTTTGTGCAAATTCTATTTATGCCGCCTACGCTAATTGCAGGCATTTACGGAATGAACATAAAACTTCCAATTTTTGGAGAGTTCAATGGACTGGCAGATTTTCTTTTAATACTTGTTATTATGCTCATTTCCGTCTTTTTGGCCTCTTTTCTGTTGCGCAGGAAAAAATAAATAAATTATGTCTGTAATAGGAATTGATTTGGGCGGCACCAAAGTGTCTGCGGCTGTTTTCAGTGAATGCGGAAATGTTCAAAAAAGAGACATGCGTCTATTGGACGGACGTACCGGATATGCTGTAGGTGAGCTGATTGTAGAGATGATGAAGAGTCTGGCCGCTCAATATACAATAACCGGCGCCGGGATATGTGTTCCCGGAATTGTGTATTCAAAAAAGGGAACCGTCTGGGCTCCTAATATTCCGGGATGGGAGGATTTCCCTCTGAAAAAGTATATTTCTGATGTCATCGGTTCATCAAAAGCTAATATTGCAATTGAAAGCGACAGAACATGTTATATACTTGGTGAAAAATGGAGGGGAGCTGCAAAAGATTGTACGGATGCCATATATATTGCCGTCGGGACCGGAATAGGTGCAGGGATTTTGATTGACGGAAGAGTGCTTCACGGAGCAAATGACATTGTCGGGGCGACAGGGTGGATGGCTTTGGAAAATCCTTATAATAAAGAGTTTGACCAGTGCGGCTGTTTTGAAACTTATGCCAGCGGCAACGGAATTGGATATCAGGCCGGAAAAGAATTGCGGGCTTTAAAAGAGACTGTCGGGAGTAAAAAGTTTTCAGAAATAAAAAGTGCATTAAGAGATAAGCCTGTTGAAAGTGTAACGTCACATGATGTGTTTGCTTCTTATCCTTCTGATCCTGTTGCTGTTAAAGTGCTGAGCAAGGCGGTTCAGATGTGGGGAATGGGAGCTGCTAATCTTGTCAGTCTTTTTGATCCTCAGAAAATAATTTTTGGCGGAGGAGTGTTTGGGCCTGCAGTGCAGTTTATTCCGCAAATTTATAATGAGGCGTGCAAATGGGGGCAGCCGATATCGATGAAGAGCGTCAAGTTCTGCGCCAGTGAGGTTCAGAGCGATGCGGCTCTTTTGGGAGCTGCGTATCTTGTCCTTGGAAAGGAATTTATTTAAACTTAAACAATATATTTAATCATATGAAATTAGCAGTAATAATGAGTGCATTACTTATGACGGTTGCGGGCGCTTCTGCTCAGAAGGCTGAAGCGCAAGTGTTTATAGGCAGGCAGAATATAAATGTCAAGGGCGGCGTTCTTACTCCGGAAGCCTTGTGGGCCATGGGAAGAATTGGCGGTCTGGACGTTTCTCCCGACGGGAGCAAGGTTGTCTATACCGTCTCATACTACAGTGTAAAAGAGAACAAAAGCCACAGCGTTATTTATGTAATGAATGCAGATGGCTCTGATAACAAGATGATTACCAAGTCCGCCAAAAGCGAGACGGATTGCTCATGGATAGACACCGGAAAAAAGATCGCCTTCTTAAGTGCAGAAAACGGAAAAAGTCAGATATGGACAATGAATCCTGACGGCTCTGACAGACAGGCAATTGATTGCGGAGAAAGAGAGCCGGAAGGTTTTATTTTTTCTCCCGACGGTTCAAAGGTTATGTTTGTACACTCTATTCCTTGTAGCGGACCGGTGAAAAAAGCCGCAGATATTTACAAGGATCTTCCCAAGTCATCGGGAATGCTTATAACAGATTTGATGCATAAGCATTGGGATGAGTGGGTTGAAAGTATCCCACATACATTTGTGGCAAATGTCAAGGATGGCAAATTGGCTGATGTTAAAGATATTATGGAGGGAGAGCCTTACGAGTGTCCGGGAAAACCTTTTGGCGGAATTGAGCAATTAGCCTGGAGTCCGGACGGAAAAAAGATTGCCTATACATGCCGCAAGAAGACCGGAATTGATTATGCTACATCTACAGATTCAGACATTTACGAGTATGACGTAGAAACCGGCAAAACCGTAAATCTCTGCAAGCCGGAGGGTTACAAAGATCCTGTAATAAAATATGATGAGTCATTGAAGCACCAGAGCATCAATCATCAAGAGGGCGATTTGAGTATGGGCTATGACATCAATCCAAAATACAGCCCTGACGGAAAATACATTGCATGGCAGAGCATGGAGAGAGACGGTTATGAGAGCGACCGTAATCGCTTATGTGTTAAGGATTTGACAACGGGTAAAAAAGTTTACGTTACAGAGTCTTTTGACTCAAACGTGGATGATTATTGCTGGAGCCATGACGGAAAACAATTATATTTTGTCGGCACATGGCATGGCACCACTCAGCTTTACAGCACTAATCTAAAGGGTGATGTTAAGAAACTGACAGAGGGGCAGCATGATTACGGCTCTGTTGCTATGATGGGCAAGAACCTGATAGCCAAGCGCCACAGCATGAGTGTGCCAGATGATATCTACACTATTGATCCGAAAACAAAAGAAGTTAAGCAGATTACTCGGGAGAATAAATCTATCCTTGACCAGATTACACTTGGAGATGTAAAAGAGAGATGGGTAAAGACTACGGATGGCAAAGATATGCTTTGCTGGGTTATCTATCCGCCTCATTTTGACGCAAATAAGAAGTATCCGACATTGCTTTACTGTGAAGGCGGACCTCAGAGCCCTGTAAGTCAGTTCTGGAGCTATAGATGGAATTTTCAGATGATGGCTGCAAACGGTTATATCATAGTAGCTCCTAACCGCCGCGGTCTTCCGGGCTTTGGACAGGAGTGGCTGGAAGAAATTAGCGGAGATTATGCGGGCCAGTGCATGAAGGATTACCTTACTGCCATTGACGATGCCTGCAATGAGAAATACGTTGATAAAGACCATCTTGGCTGCGTAGGCGCAAGTTTTGGCGGCTACTCTGTATATTGGCTTGCAGGCAATCACAACAAGAGATTTAAGGCCTTTATAGCTCACGACGGTATATTCAATGAGCAGCAGCAGTATGCAGAGACAGAAGAGATGTGGTTTGCCAATTGGGATTTGGGCGGCGCTTTCTGGGATAAAGATAACGCAGTTGCTCAAAATACGTATGCGCATTCCCCTCATTTATACGTAGATAAATGGGATACTCCAATCCTTTGCATTCACAGCCAGAAAGATTACAGAATACTGTACTCACAAGGCGAGGCTGCATTCAATGCCGCAAAACTAAGAGGCATACCTGCAGAGTTCCTAATCTATCCCGATGAGAATCACTGGGTGTTAAAACCGCAGAACGGCATCTTCTGGCAGCGTACATTTTTCAGTTGGCTGGACAGGTGGCTGAAATAGTGTGAGAGGGTTGGTTTTGCCGATAATGTGCGGGCGAAATAATCAAAAATCTTTTGAAAGTTTAGCACTCTTTTTGCAGCCGCCACTTATCTTTGTTGCTGAGGTTATTTTAGGTAGAGATTAAGCGGCTTTTCTGGTTATGGCAAAACAGGTTTTTCAGGCGGATAGTCCCTCCAGATGGAGGAAAATTAAGTGGAGTGCAAGAGTGATTCTTTTTGCTGTGGCTCTGCTGGTTGCGGTATTTATTGCAATGTTTGTCATTGACCACATTCCTTCACTGCCGTTTAACCAAGACTATAAAAAAGCGGTGCTGGCTACCCGTCCTTTTTTGCAGGAGACTAAATACTCAAAAGAATATTCCGGTTTTAGACCTTATATTTTAGATAAAAAAATACATCATAACTATGCGCAGGAGAAAGCTGCAAAACTCTCAAAATTAAAGAGATTTCACGGTTTTGGAGATACATTGCAGCAAAAATACATAGACAGCTGGGAGGATTACAACGCGGGGATACGCGCCGGTTTCTATGTGGCATGGGACCCAAAATCATACAACTCTTTGCGGAGGAACATTCACAATCTGAATCTTGTGATGCCCGAGTGGTTTTTCATTGATACCCTTAAGGACAAGCTTATTACAAACATAGATTCTAAAGGTTTGAGCTTAATGAGAAAGAGCGGCGTTCCAATTATGCCAATGCTTACAAACAACTTAAAGAAGGAGTTCAGGGCAGATGCCATCGGGCGCATACTCCATTCTACTCAAAAGCAAAAACTACTAATAGACAGCCTTATAAAAACTTGCCTTAAATATAAATTCATCGGAGTTAATTTGGACATAGAGGAGCTTAAAGAGAATAGAGATGAATATCTAACAGAATTTGTTAAAAGACTCTCCGCGGAATTTCATAAACACAACTTGCTGGTATCCCAGGATATAGAGCCTTTCAATACTGACTATAATGTTAAGGAACTGGCCAAATATGAAGATTATCTGGTGCTTATGGCGTATGATGAATATTCAATGTCCGGTGATTCGGGACCGATATGTTCTCAAAAATGGATAGAGGCGGCATTGGATAATCTTGCAAAGGAAGTGCCTAACAACAAGATAATCTTAGGTTTGGCGGCTTTTGGATATGACTGGAGCAACGGACCGGACGGCAATGTAAGCATAACTTACCCTGAGGCTCTGTCGAGAGCTGCAGAAAGTGATTCTAAAATCAACTTTGACGATAACACTTATAATCTCAGCTACGCATGTGAAGATGAGCGCGGCTTTTTGCACCAGGTGTTTTTTACGGATGCTGCAACTACCTATAATGTAATGCGTTTCGGCTCTGAATACGGCATTGCAGGATTCGGATTGTGGCGCCTTGGAAGCGAGGATAACAGAATTTGGAAATACTATCCTAAAGATATGGAGGATAATCCTCTTGGGCATGAAGGGGAGAAAAGTTTTGAGGAAGCTTGGCTTATGAACGGTATTAACTATCTTGGAGATGGTGAAATTCTGGATGTTATGAAGACCCCGCAAAGAGGTAAGATAGAGATAGTGATGGATAGCACATATAAATTGATTGCAGAGGAAAACTATCTTAAAATTCCAACATCTTTTCAAATTTTGAAATACGGAGAGGCGGAAGACAAACAGTTGCTTCTTACTTTTGATGACGGACCTGATGAGAGATGGACTCCAAAAATCCTGGATATCTTAAAGAAATATCATGTACATGCTGCATTTTTCCTGGTAGGTTTGCAGGCAGAGAGAAATCTTCCAATTGTAAAAAGAATTTATGAAGAGGGAAATCTTCTTGGGAATCACACATTTACACATAAAAATGTTGCTAAAGAGTCTCCCGACAGAACCTTTGCAGAATTGAAGCTTACCCGTCTTTTGATAGAGTGCATAACGGGGCACAGCACAATCTTATTCCGTCCTCCGTACAATGCGGACAGCGAGCCGGCAAATATGGAAGAGCTTATCCCTGTGGTGCTTGCACGCAAACAAAATTACATTGACGTAGGAGAATCCATAGACCCCGAGGACTGGCAGCCGGGGATAACCGCGGATACTATTTTCAATAGAGTTGTCAGGCAGGTAAGACAGGGAAACGGTCATATAATTTTACTGCATGATGCAGGCGGAGAGACCAGAAAAGAGACAATAAAGGCACTGCCTAGAATTATAGAATACTTTCAGAAACAGGGATATACGTTTACTACGCTGGATAGAATCCTGGATAAGGAAAAGGACCAACTTATGCCAAATGTTGACAAGGGCAATGAGTATTACGCTATTCAGGCAAATATGGCATCAATTACTATTATGTATGAAATCATTAAGTTCTTGACGGCGTTGTTCATAATATTTATCATACTTGGACTTGGGCGGCTTGTTTTTATGATAGCCCTTACAACCAAGGAGAGATTTAGAGAGAGGAGAAGAAGAGATGAGCTGAATCCGGGATCAATAGTGCGCAGCATTGCTCCCAAAGTTTCAATTATTGTTCCTGCGTATAATGAGGAGGTAAATGCTGTGTCTTCTTTACAAAACCTTCTAAAACAGGATTATTCAAACTTTGATATAATATTTGTAGATGACGGCAGCAAAGATGAGACTTATAAGAGGGTGTGTGATGCTCTACAGGGAAATGAAAAAATTAAAATATTAACCAAACCAAACGGAGGCAAGGCATCTGCCTTAAACTTTGGAATTGAGCAAACTACATCTGATTTTCTGGTTTGCATAGATGCCGATACAAAGCTGTATAGCAATGCGGTCTCTTTGCTTATGACACATTTTATTTGTGATAAGGATAATAAGGTCGGAGCTGTGGCGGGCAATGTAAAGGTTGGTAATCAACTTAATATGCTTACCAAATGGCAGGCTATAGAATATACAACCAGCCAAAATTTTGACCGCAACGCTTATGCTGCAATTAACGCCATTACGGTTGTTCCGGGTGCAATAGGGGGATTCCGCAAGAGCGCAATTGAGGCTGC
>Ga0183101_1000253_pt10 | contig 9936 bp, 14 predicted proteins | sample Biomet3_FD_127790 | JGI IMG/M metagenome (GOLD analysis project Ga0183101, IMG submission 127790) | Microbial communities from bioreactor (seeded with sewage sludge) at LBNL, California, USA - Biofuel metagenome 3 | ecosystem: Engineered > Bioreactor > Anaerobic > Unclassified ... | reverse complement strand
ATTCTCCTTTTACGAATTAGACACTATTCTTTCAATTTTACTTTTACAACTTGTCATAGATCTAAAGTTCTTGACTAAAATATCCACTTATTACACATAACACATTAGATAATATTTGATAGTAATTGATTAATGACCTGTTTCAATAGCTTTTGAAATTATTTCCCATTCATCGGGGGATACACGAAAATTTGTTCCACAAGGGTTTTTGATGATGGAGAGATTCATTAAATTCATATTCTTTAGTTTCGGTATGAGGAGAGGTGGTGTAAGTCTTTTATGAATCTGACATTCTACCCATGTTTTGAATGCCCTTGCATTTTCTTTCTTAACCCAATAATTTTCAAAGTTATCCTCCATTCCTTTAGGATTAGATAAGATTTTTAAAATTGCATATATCCCTCGGAAATTAGCATCAACATTTGATTTCCATAATAGGGCAACATCATTTTTTTTAATTTCTTTCTTATATCGGGAGACTGGCCACCCCCAGTTCCCTTGCAGGTACTCTTTATCCCTTAAGGCAGATTCAATATCATAATAATGTCGATTTGTTTGGAAAAACCATACATTCGTCATAATACCAAATCCTGCATTACCATACTCACATACATTAAGCGGATAAACAAACGATACCATATGGATTTGTCGTAGTTTCGAAATTTACGATATCGCCATCTTCAATTAATCTTACTTGTAATAAATCAGAACTTCTATCTTGTTTGGAGAAACATGCCGATCCATATTCCCCTATATAAAATTGCTCTTGAAACATTCCATTAACACTTCTTGAAGATTTCTGTGTGTAGATTGTTCCGGACCAAGATCCATCATAATCCACTTGGACATATATGCCGGATTTCGGCAGTCCTTTTTCGTTTGTATCACTATATTCCGGATAGGGGGTTGTTACAATTGGATAGGGTGTTCCATTTTCTTGTTTCAATTTTTTTAAATTTACGTGAGTAATAAGATAGTAATAATCATCATAAACTGAACGAGACCACCCATTCCAATCCAAACTAGCATATCCGTTTTCCCACTTGCGTGAATTATAATCATTAAAGTATGTCGTTGTTGCATATTTGTCGGAAATTGGATCATATCCAAGAATTATCTCCCCAACAAGTCCTCGGTTAGAGACATCGTTATGCCAGACAATATCGCCGGGATTCCATTTGGGGGATGATGCGGTCGTTGGGATTACCGTGGAAACTCCCGTTGTTGGGATCCGTGTCTGCGCAACGGTTGGATCTAATGATACAGTACTGGTAGACTGTGCGTTAAACCGTTGAAGATGCGCATTTGGCGCCATATCAAATACGATATAATCCCCATTGGCGTTGTAATGGACTGAAAGAGGGCCCGAACCGTCACTATTTGTTATAATATACTGTCCATCCTGTTTTTTTATCCAGTTTCCATACGCCGTTTCGCCGCCAACGTAAAGAGTAACCTGTCCATCTTCTGCGAATGTGAAATATCCACTATTTACACCCATCCAAGTGCCCACGATTGGATCAGTTCCCTGTGTGTTAACACACCCTCCCACCAAAACGACAGATACACATACCAAAACTAAGGGAATTACTGTTATTTTACCCATTATATTTTAACATGGTTACCTTTATCCGATAATGGTATCTCCTCAAGGGTGGATAAAATTTTGAAACATCATCAGGGACAAACGAACCGGAACGATTATATTTTATCGGTTCAAAAATGAACCATGTGGAGCAAAATCTGACCAATGAGATCGTGGCGCTTCTGCTCAAAGAGGATCTCCATACCCGGGCCATTGCCGAGCGGCTCAGGAGCAACCATGCCACGGTCCTCCGGAAACTCCGCGATCTCACTGAAGACAATATCGTGGATTTCCGTGCGGAGGGAAAGAACAAGGTCTATACTATAAAAAAAAGCCTTGAAGGCAGGAATGCCGCGATGATTGCCGAGGTGTACAAACAGTCTCTCGTCGTGAGCCGGTACCCGGTCCTGCGGGGAATCGTCCGCGCCGTACAGGATATGCCGGATATCCCGCTTGCACTCCTGTACGGGAGCTATGCAAAAGGTCTTGCCACCAAGGGAAGCGATATCGACATCTTTGTTGAAACGCCCGATTCCCGTATCAAAAAACAGCTCGAACAACGGAATTCGTTGATGAGTGTGAAGATCGGTTCATTCGACACAAACGATCTCCTTGTACGAGAGATCGTCAAGGATCATGTCATCCTGCGGGGAGTTGAGGTGTATTTTGACAAAACAGGGTTTTATCAAAAAGCTGCATAAGGAAAAAGCGCTCCGGCTGGTAGCCCCCAGTGATGAGATTAAAACAGCCTACCTCAGGAAGTCGGAGAGTTTTTTAGCGTCTGCGAAACTTTTGCTGAACAACGGTCGGTTCGAAGAATCCGTATCCATGACCTATTACAGTATGTACTATTCCGTTCTTGCACTTTTCTTTGCGACCGGCATCAAGTGCGAGAACCATACGGCAGCGATCATTCTGCTTGATGATGTCTTTGGCATCGACAGCTCTGCGATTGAATCTGCAAAAACCGAACGTATCGATAAACAATACTACGTTACATCGGCACCGGTTCGTGACGATGTTGTTGACCTCATCAAAGCAGCAGAGTCGTTTGATGCTGATCTTCTCGATGTCATTGACCGGCTGACGACTGATAAGAGGGAAGCCTTCCGGAAGAAACTAAAAGACCTGCTTTGAGATTTCTGAATGTCACTACCCGGTGTCCTGTTTGGCCTGCCGTTCCTTATTACATTGTCTTTTTAGAAAAACCGGTGTCTGTATTCGGGTTCCAGAAGTTGTTTTAAAACCCGGATGGATAATGGCAAGGGGTTAGAACCGGCACGAGTTATGCCTAGACACGCAAAAAGACTACAATTTTCCGAAAGTAAAAAAATTACGTGCTCTCCGCTTCGAACGATTCGAGCTTGGACTGGAATGTTCCGTCTACGAAATTAACCTGGCGGGGGTTTGCAACCTCGCCATCGATCGGCAGCGGGTAACAGCCGGTGAGGCAGCCCGTGCAGAGGTCCTCGCGGTCAAAGCCGATGGCTTTTACGAGGGCATCGAGCGAGATATGGTGGAGCGAATTTGCCGTGATGCAGCGCCGGACTTCTTCCTCCTCCTTGTCGCTCGCGATGAGTTCCTTTCTTGTCGGCATATCGACCCCGAGATAGCACGGGGCCTTGATGGCCGGGGACCCGATGCGCATGTGGATCTCTTTTGCCCCCGCATCCCGCATCATATCGATGATCCTCTTCGATGTCGTGCCCCGCACGATGCTGTCGTCGACAAGGACAATGGACTTGTCTTTTAAGTGTCCCGGGATCGGGTTGAGTTTTATCCGGACCGCACGCTCGCGCTCCTTTTGCGTGGGCATGATAAACGTCCGCCCCATGTACCGGTTCTTCATGAGGCTCTCCACGAACGGGACCTTCGAGCGCTCCGCATAGCCGATTGCGTAAGCCGTCCCCGAGTCTGGCACCGGGCAGACCGAATCGACGTTTACCGGGGCCTCCTCGTAGAGCTTCTGGCCGATCGTCCTCCGCACATCGTACACAAGCACCCCGTCGATGACCGCATCGGCCCGGGCAAAGTAGATGTACTCGAAGATACAGTGAGCCCTTCTCCCGGCAACCGCGATCTGCGTGCAGCGGACGCCCTCGCTGTCCATCCGGATCAGCTCCCCGGGCTTTACGTCGCGGAGGAACTTCCCGTCAAGGGCATCGATTGCCACGCTCTCGGAGGCGACAATGTAGCCGTTCTCGATTTTTCCGAGACAGAACGGCTTGATGCCGAGGGGATCGCGGAACGCGTAGATCACGCCGTCGATCATGATCACGACCGAGTACGATCCCACCATCCGTTTCATGCAGAGGTGGACCGCGTCCTCGACGCAGTTGGAAGCGCTAATCTCCTCCATGAGGATCTTTGCGATGATCTCGGTATCGGTCGTGGTCGTGAAGATCTGTCCCGCCTGCTCGTACTCGCGCCGGAGTTCGCAGGTGTTGACCAGGTTCCCGTTGTGCGCGACCGAAATGGAGTGGTCCTTGAACTGGAAATTTAAGGGCTGGATATTTTCCGGCAGGTTTGCGCCGGTAGTCGGGTACCGCACGTGGCCGATGCCGGCAGTCCCTTTAAGATCCTTTAAAACAGAAGGGGAGAACACATCGGCGACAAGTCCCTGCCCCTTGAATTTACAAAGACTTGTGCCGTCATATGTGGATATACCGGCGCTTTCCTGGCCACGATGCTGGAGGGCATACAGGGCATAATAGAGCCGGATGGAAACACCGCCAGCATCGACGATGCCAACGATACCACACATGGTACTGCTCTTAATGGGTCGGAGTCTTTGGTCTCTTGCTGTGCCACTTGAAGTTTTGCATCTTGGTGCTTCTTCCAAATCCACAGGAAGAGCAGACTTTCTTCTGGGCGTGGAACGAGATCCGCCCGCAGCGCCGGCAGGCGATGTGGGTCATCTTGTTCATCTTACCCATTGACGGAGTGCCTTTTGTCATGGTATTTTCACCTTATGCTTCCAGCGATGGCGAGATATAAATCACGTTATCTCCACGGACGATAAGCGTGCCTACTTTCACAACCTGCCCGTTTTCAGTCTCCTCAGCCTTGTCGAGGACGAGGTTCATGTGGACGTCGTACCCCTGAAGAACTCCCCGGATCTCTCTGCCCCCTTTAAGGGAAACAATCACAGGCTGGCGGTTCAGCACCTGATCCAAAATATCCAACGGTCTCTTGGTCATAATTTCAAACCCTGTAATACCATCGCTCTGGAGTAATATATGTGCGTGAGCACTCTACTTAAACATAGCGTAGACCGTCATACACAATGAAGGTTTCTGGTTGCCGTGCAGGCCATTGAAATCCGGCGAGCTCCGGCCCCAAGAAAGCTTATTAGCCCCGGGCCGGGAGAATGTAGGTGCAGGACTATGAAAAAGATCGTCATAAAAAAACGCCATTCCATCCGGAAAGGGCAGGTCGCCGACCTCATGGACCGGCTCGCGCTCCAGATCGGGCCCTCGGCTGCGCTCTTCCGCGCCGACATGATCGAGATCCTCGAAACAAATGCCGACGTTGCGATCTATCTCGTCAACAAAAAACCGCTCTTCATGGATACCGGCGACTGGGTATTTCCCACGCTCAAAGGTGCGGTTCAGTGCCCGTTTCCCGAACGTCGGGTCACGGTCGATGCCGGGGCAATCCCGTACGTGGTCAACGGTGCGGACGTGATGCGGCCGGGGATCGTTGACGTGAGCGGGGACGTGAAAGCGAACGGGCCGGTCCAGATCGTAGAGGAACGGCACAAAAAGCCTCTTGCGATCGCCGTCGCGCTTATGGACGGGCCGGCAATCCTCGCGAGCGCACAGGGGAAGATGTGCAAGAGTTTCCACCATGTCGGCGACGAACTCTGGAACCTTGAAGTATAATCATTTTTTCACGGAAAAACAGGCCAGATAACCGGTAGATTGCTGCGTTTCCATCGATACTATTAAATAATTTTCTTCATACAGTTTTTTTATGGTTAAGATCATAGACACCCTTTTAGGAAAAAATACCACCAGTTCCGATGAAGACTATATGGAACTGGACCTCAGTTCCTATGAAGACCGCGGCAGCAGCGGGGCGCCGGCACTTCTCGTGAAGATCGCACTGATCGCCGATCTCAAGGACACGCCCCGGGTCAAGGACGAGGTCTACAACGGGAATATCGTGATCGTGGACATCTCGCGCCTCAAAATGGACAAGATCTCGTACGAGCGCGTCTTAAAGGACTTAAAAGAGGTTGCAAAGGACGTGAACGGCGATATCATCGGTCTCGGCGACCAGCGGTACGTGGTCCTCACCCCGATGTCGGTGAAGATCTCGCGCGACAAGATCGGCGGGGCATAATCCCGTGCAGAAGATCGTCCCGGGACCGTGCCCCTACTGCAATACCGAGATACCATATCTGTACCAGACAGAAAATATTCCCTATTTTTCTGATATCCTCATCATTTCCGCCACGTGTCCTTCCTGCGGATACCGGTATGTCGATACCCAGATGCTCAAGGAGGCTGAGCCGGTGCGGTACGAGCTCGCGGTGACAACAAAAGAGGATCTCGATGTCCGGGTTGTCCGCAGCATGACCGGGATCCTTGAGATCCCCGAGCTCGGCGTCCGCATCGACCCCGGCCCGGCCTGCCAGGGGTTCGTGACCAATGTCGAGGGGGTGCTCGATCGGATCGGCCAGGCTATCACGGCTGCGATCCGCGACGGGACACCGGAAGAACGGGAGAACGCCCGGGTGTTGTTTGCGAAGATCGCTGCGGTAAAGGCCGGAGAGATGCCGGTGACCGTGATCCTCCAGGACCCGGCGGGAAACAGTGTCCTTGTCTCGGACAAGGCAAAAAAGACTGCGTTCGTGCCGGACGAGCCGGATCCGTGCAAAACGTAGCCCGACCTGTCCTGTTTTTTTATTTTTGCGTCCGGAGAGAACCGTCAGGTTCAAAACCTCTTCCTTCCAACCGGATCTCCATGCAGCGCATGAAGTGCCCGGATTGCGGGATGGAGTACGATGTTATGGCAGGGTGCAACAGCTGCCAGCCGGCGCCCGGCCCGTTCCGGTGCCAGAAGTGCGGAGCGGTGCTGGTCACGGCACAGTTCTTATATTATCATTCACCGGATATGCTTGACGAGGACTAAAGCAGGCGTTACCGGTGGTGCCCGGGCCGGTCTTTCATAAATGCCCCGACCCCGAAAACCACCGGGTTGCGGTACCTGTCGACATTTGAGCCATCGTAGGTGCGGTCGAGTTTCTGCAGCTGCCTCCGTATGGCCTTCTTTTTTTTGTCGGAGCGTTTGGTAACGTTTGCTTTCAGGACGGTTTTCCCAAGCGTCCCCTCTTTTGCCTGACGGTAGTGCTCCCGGCACAGGACGATGAGGGCATTTGCCGGGTTTTCGTATGGCCGGTCTGGCGAGCTTGAGAGCATGCCGATCGGGAGGACATCGAGTTCTTCGGGCGGGTGTGATGCACCGCAGTACTCGCAGGCTCCGACTGCTTCGCAGATCGCCCGTTTTATCTTTGTCGTCAGGACAACGCGGGTACGCCGGTGGTGCTCCGCTCCGCTCTCGCCGGTCATGGTCCAGGATCCTTACTGGTCATTACAGCAGATGTTGTGTAATACCGTTTCGGTTTTGCAGTGCGAAAAAAAGAATACCGGTGGTTTACCCGTACCTGGCAGATCAGGTAATTTGCATATCTCCGAGCCAAGCGCCGGGCACCATTGGGGTCACCATTGCCGCTGTAACGGGCAGGACAACCGAGGAGCAACAAACCCCTCGTGAAGGAGATCTTTTCTCAGTGAATTCGTTAAATATAAAATCCCTGAAAAATAAGTCAGCCTATGCGAAAACAGATCTATCTTTGGGGATTTTTTGCAGCCATGATAGTATTGGGAGTTTTACTTGCCGGATGCGTCACTGACTCGTCGGCAAACCAATCAAACAACAGTGAAGCCACAACTATTGTCGAGGCAAATAACCGGTTTGCCTTTGACCTGTATTCAAATCTTAGAAACGATCCACAAAACCAAAACAGCAATATTTTCTTTTCACCTTTCAGTATATCCTCCGCTCTCGCAGTAACCTATGAAGGGGCCCGTGGCACAACGGCAGATGAGATCGCAGCGGTGTTCCACTTTCCAAAAAACGACTCGCTTCGCAGGAGGCAGTTTTTAAAAGTGTTTGATGAAATGAACAAGGGAGAGAACTGGTATACCCTGCGCATGGCGAATGCACTGTGGGCTGAAAAAACATATCCGTTCCTTCCGGGGTATAAACAACTGGCTCAGGGCTTTTACCAGGCAAAAACATCCAACCTTGATTTTATTCAAAATCCCGAGGACTCACGGACAACGATTAACCAGTGGGTTGAAGAGAAGACGAATAATAAAATCACGAATCTGTTGCCTGCCGGTGCGATAGATGATTCAACACGTCTGGTAATTACGAATGCCATTTTTTTTAAGGGAACATGGATGGAACAGTTCGATCCCAAGGACACAAAGGAAGCCGACTTCACGATTTCACCGGGGAGTATTGTGAAGGTTCAGATGATGCAGACTGATTCACCATTCAACTATACCGAGACCGACCAGTTCCAGCTGCTCGAAATGCCTTACGAGCACAGCAGCAATACTTCCGTATCCATGATTATTATCCTCCCCAAAGATGCCGGATCGGCTTCATGGGATACCGCCCTCGATGCGCCGAAGCTGACAGCGATGGAAAAAAATCTTTCTCATACCCGGGTAGAAGTTTACGTCCCAAAATTCACGATGGAAACCCGGTACAGCCTTTCAGAATCGCTCGGCGCAATGGGAATGCCAACCGCATTTAATGAAAAAAAAGCAGATTTCTCTGGAATGGACGGAACGAAGAATCTCTCGATCAGCGAGGTAATTCATAAGGCGTATGTAACGGTCGATGAGGAAGGTACGGAAGCTGCAGCTGCCACTGCTGTTATAATAGAAGCAACTGCAGTGAAACCACCGGATCCGGTATTTAGGGCAGATCATCCGTTCCTGTTCGTGATTCAGGAAAAAGAATCCGGCAATATCCTCTTTATGGGGCGCGTTATGAATCCCAATACCTGATTATTCCGAAGACAATCTCTTTTTAACAGGGTTATGGTATCTCATATTGTCCAAATCCCCGATATTTTCTCGTTGAGTTCCCTGACAATTCAGCGAGACCGCAATACGGTGATCCCCACGAAACGGGAGTGAAGCCTGAAAAGAGGTTAATCCTCCCCGAAGATGCGTTGTAAAAAAAAACGAGATTTAGTGAATATCTTTCAGATATCTATGTTACCTGCACATCCCCGAGCCATGCGCCGGGTTTCCCGATGACCTCGCCGACCACCCGGGCGCCGGGCACCATTGCGGTCACCTTGTCAACCGCCTCGGGCGGGACAACGTACGAGTACCCCATGCCCATGTTGAAGGTCCGGTACATCTCGACTTTGGAGATCTTGCCGGTCTCTTCGATCCAGCGGAAGATCTCGGGCGGCGTGAGCGGGTTGTCGAACCTAAAGCCGAACTTCGAGAGGCGCAGGAAATTCAGGAGCCCTCCGCCCGTGACGTGGCACATCCCGTGCACCGTGCAGGCATCGGCAACCGCAAGGCTCTCGTGGTAGATCCGTGTCGGTGTCAGCAGTTCGCGGGCGATCGTTTTGCCGTTTGAGAGTTTCTCATCGTAGTCCGCGTGCTGCTCCACGACCCGGCGGGCAAGCGAGAGACCGTTGCTGTGGATGCCGGTCGAGGGGACGCCGATGATCTGGTCGCCGGGCCGGATCTTCTCGCCGGTCACGATCTTGTCCTTGTCTTGGATGCCAAAGCAGGTGCCGGCAAGGTCGAGGCCGTTGATGAGTCCTTTTAAGGACGCGGTCTCCCCGCCCACGATATCTATGTTTGCCTGCTTTGCTCCCTCGTTCAGGCCGATACCGATTTGGGCCATCTTTTCGATCGAGAGCTGGTCGGTTGCAATGTAGTCGACAAACGCAACCGGCTCCATGTGCATCACGTAGAGGTCGTTCACGTTCATCGCGATGCAGTCGATCCCCACCGTGCTCCAGTCCCCGAGTTTGTCGGCAACGAGCATCTTCGTCCCCACGCCATCGGTAGTGAGCGCCAGCGCCTTTGTCCCGAAATCGATGAGGCCCGCAAAGTGCCCGACATTCCCGAGCATCGTGTAGTTTCCTTTCCGGCGGTAGCTCAGGTTCTTGATGAGCGCCTTTATCGCGGTCGCTTCGAGATCGATATCCACGCCCGCCTTGCTGTATTCACTTTCCGTCATTCGCTTTCCTCCGAGAGCCTGAACTCGTCGTGCAGCACACGGACCGCACGCGGGCCGTC
>Ga0183101_1003100_pt1 | contig 9948 bp, 8 predicted proteins | sample Biomet3_FD_127790 | JGI IMG/M metagenome (GOLD analysis project Ga0183101, IMG submission 127790) | Microbial communities from bioreactor (seeded with sewage sludge) at LBNL, California, USA - Biofuel metagenome 3 | ecosystem: Engineered > Bioreactor > Anaerobic > Unclassified ... | reverse complement strand
GGTGAACTAGAATTAATTAATGGCGCAAAAACAAGGTATGAAGATACGATAAAAAGTTTTTCTCCAAATGAATTTGGGATTAAAACAAGTATATTACTTCTAACAAGGGCTATTCAGTATTGGAATAAAGAAGATGTTCCAGTATTACTAGAGTATTATAATTTAAAAGTTACAACTAACAAAAACGAAAAAGCATTTGACGTTTTTAAAACCATATTTAAAGGGAACACTGTTAAAAATACAGTAGAAGAAAGTAAGATAAATAAAGGTGGAACGTATACTTTTAAAGTAAGTTTATCAAAGACTGTATGGAGAAAAATAAATTTAGCATATAAGCATACTTTTGGGGATTTACATAATGTTATTCAAGAAGCCTTTAAATTTGATAATGATCACTTATATGCATTTTTTATAGGAGGCAACAGAAGAAAAGGAATATACTGTAAGTATGCAGAGTATGAAGGACCTGTAGCAGAAACTACGACTATAGCAAGTTTAAATCTTTATAAAGGAGAAAGACTTCTATACTTATTTGATTTTGGAGATGAATGGGAATTTAATGTGGAGCTTGCCGAAATAAATGAAGAAGCACCGGTTCCTTTAAAAACTATGATCATGGAATCAAAAGGAAAGTCACCTCATCAGTACAGTGGAGGCTGGGGACTTTACGAATAACATAATTGTAAATAGATACTATTATTCTAATAATAGTTTTTCAATATTAGGGGTGCACGGATAATTAAAAAGCACCCCAATGTTAGGCATCAACGTCTTTTCATTTTAAACTAAGGCTAGCCTTAATAGATTTCCTAAGGCATCATATGAGCCTCTGACCAGCCTTAACTATATTTTCAGCTTTCTTAATTAGCCTGATTATTAGAAGCAATTATTTCTTTAAGCTGTACATTTTGATTTATGAATCTAGCTTTGCTTTTCTCAGATTTCAAATGAATTGCATTTTTAGGGCAATGATGTATACATGCTAGACATACTTCGCATTTATGGGAAAACTCAGGTTTGTTATTAACTTTAATATTATTTGCAGGACAAACCTTTTCGCATACCTTACAGCCAGTACAATCTTCCGTAACAGTAAATCTCTTAGACGCAAAATTATTGCTGATTTTATCTGCAAAGCCACGGCCACATTTAGATAGAATATTAGATGCAACTCCTTTTTTAACAAGAGAATTTCGTCTATTTGTAATATCAGCTATTATTCCGCTCAGTTTTTCATCAATTACTTCTGGATTCTTATTTATTATCTCATCCTCCATCTTAAAGGCTGAAAGAAAATTATCAACCATCAGTATTTCATTTGCATAGTTGAACTTGATTCCAGATTCTTTGGCCACAAGCTCCATATGTCTTAATCCAGAGAATGGAATACCACCATACGTCATAATTGAAAAGAAGTAATCAGCTTTAAATTTTGACTTTTTTATAAAGTTACTAACTATTTTCGCCATTCCGAATCCATGACAAGGAAATACAAATCCTATAGCATCATCCTCAAATTCATATTTACCTTCCTTTATCATTTGAGGTATTGAATACAATTCTCCACCAATCTTTTTTGCAACATATAAACTATTTCCTGTAGCAGTAAAATAAAATATTTTCAAATTAATTCCGCCTTTCATTATTTCAACGAATATTGATTTTTCAACACATGTTCAATATAATAAATTTATCAATTAAGTTAACTCAATTCAATAGTTAAAACAATGAGATTTGTTTATTAATGAACAAAACACATATGAATGTTGATTATTATAAGATAAATCAGTTTACAGGAAGTAGATTAGGTACATAAAGGAGATATTTTTATGGATAGACGTATTGAAAAATCAAAACAGGCTATTATGGGTGCTTTTATCAAACTCATGTCGGAAAAAGATTTTGAAAAGATAACCATTAACGAAATTGCAGAAGAGGCAAATGTAAACCGTGGCACTGTATATCTGCATTATGAAGACAAATTTGATTTGATGAATAAGTGTATAGATACTCATTTAAATCAATTATGTGACAGTTGTATTTCAGATGGAGAGAGTAGCAATTTTGACTCCAAAGCTTCGCTACTTCAGACGTTTCAATATCTAGAAAAGCATGCCATTTTCTATTCAAATATGCTCACTAACAAGGCTATGCCTGCTTTTAGGGAACGTATTTTAACAATGGCTCTTAAAAGTATGGAAGAACATCTTGACATGACTGGAAGCAATGAAAATATAAGCAAGGATATAATGGCTCAATATGTTGCTTCAGCTGCTGTTGGTGTAATGGAATGGTGGATTGTAAATTCAATGCCTTATCCAGCAGCATATATGGCGGAGCATTTGTGGCAACTACTAAAACGAGAACAAATAGAGGGATACATATGATTATCTCAGTTAAAAAGAAAAAGAGCTTTTATTAGCATAAAGAAGTTATTGATACAAATGGAGCTCATTTAAAAAAATAATAATTTAAATGGAATATATAGGGCAGTGTAGGAATTAAATTTTCTGCTTTGCTCTTTTTGCTAAATTTAAGCAATTAAGAAAGATAGCATTACTCATTTTTGTTACACTACTTGGTATTGTAACATTTGCAAATTGTCCACCATTTAGCTTTATAACTTTTACCTTCATAATTAACATTATCTCCACTTACATAAGCTTTGTTGGCATCCCAATTAGCATAAGTTACAGATGCAGAGACAATCACTGTGGAAGCCTTTGTTGTTGCTGCCTTGGCTAATACTGACATTTGTGGTAATGCAAACGATAATACTACAGCGAAAGCAAATAACTTTTTTAATTTCATGTATTTCATAATACATCAACTCCTTCTATATATTTTTGAAATGTATATAAATTATACGTTCCCACTTAAATGTTATTATTTAATTAGTATTTTGGATTACTTGGTGTAGCGGCTCCAATTAATTCCCAAACATCAGAAGCACTAGGTTTATCATCTTGAGTCCACCATTTTGCTTTGTAATTGTTGTTGTTATAAGAAACAATATCTCCATTTACATAAGCTTTACTACTATCCCATGCAGGATAAGAAGTACCAGGATTACTTGGGGTTGCTGGATCCGTTGGGTTAGTAGGGTTAGTTGGATTACTTGGGTTAGTTGGGTTTGATGGAGTAGTTGGATTACTTCCACCAGCAAGTTTGTTTGCCATTAAAGATGTTAAAGGAAATCCATTTGGGTCATCTCCTGAAACTTCCCAAGCAATCATTCCGCCATAACCGTTATTTAATACATAATTACATCTTTCTGTAAGAGATTCTTCATCTTCATATGTGTACATAATTCCTTGTGATGCATTATATAGATAAGGAACTTTAGCATATGGATCTCTATATTTTACGTAACCTGATGTTTTTTCCAATTCCTTCATTTTAAAATAAGGGTTTTGTCCACCTGGAGATTGTGCATTATCCCATGTACCTACTGGTGCACCATTTGCAGAAGCAAATAATCCAGGGAGGTTTCCGCCATTGTTCACAACATTTTTCCATCCTCTTGAATAGAATGGTGTTCCAACATTTAGTTTGCTTGCAGGTATATTATAAGTATCCCTGTACAATTTCATTGCTGAATCAGTATTATATTTATTTTTTATATCTATAGGAGAAGTTCCAGATGGATCATTAGGATTTGGATATATTGCAGCATGATGATTAGTAGTTGTTTCCCAAGCCCCATGCATATCATAAGTCATAACGTTTATAAAATCTAAGTATTGAGCGTAAACGTTAGGTTCAGTATATTGTGCTTTATCATATCCAGATGGTGCTGCTATTGTAAGCACCTTTACATTTGGGTATTGAGATTTGTAATACTTATATTCGCCCATGTGTCCTCTAAGTTTATCTGCATCCCAACCTTCAGAATGTGGGAAAGATTTATCAAAATCTGCATAAGAATCAGTAGTGGCGAGTTTAAAGCTTGAATCCACTTCAAAGAATGCATGGTTGATTACAGTGACCTTGTCCCAAGGCAATTGATCAACAGATATACTGCTGTGAGCTGCATTGTAGGTACCCCAATTAGGAAAATAAACGACAACATTTTTTTATCAGATTTTTCTGCTGCTTTAGGCATTAGTGTTATTTGCGTGAATGTAAGTAGAAAGACTACAAAAAAAGCAAGAAATTTTTTTAATGTTACGTGTTTCAAAACACATCAACCCCTCTCATATAATCATTGGAATTTTTGGAAAGCAACTTTAATAATAAATTGTTCACCTCCTTAAAACAGTAATAGAGAATTTTCTCGTGCGTAATAAACAATAAAATATTTCACGCCTATTACTTTGTAAAAAAATAAAACTGTAGGAAATTTATAGAATATATGATTGTACTATATTCAATACGAGAAAAGTGTAATTTTTGTGTGGGACAAAATTAACTTTTTTTAGTAAAACATTTAAATTTAACCACAACAATATATACAAATGTAATAAAATGTAATATAATTACTTATATTGTAAAATATAAATACTTAATAGGAGAGGAGTGTAATAAATTATGGTTTATTATTTATAAAATCTATATATTAGAGCAAAGTTAAGTATATGAGAATGGTATATTTTGTAGTTATGGTAGTTTGTATAAAGAGGTATTTATTATGTAGGGGGGAAAAGTATTGTCAGATAGTAAACTATTTTATGATGATACTAAAGATAACAAATCAATATATGGATACATAGAAAGAATTAGAAACGGTGACGTTAAATTAAAAGATAAATTGATAAAAGAGTATTTACCATTTATATGTAAGTCTGTGTCTAAAGTATCAAAAAAATATGAAGATATAAGATACAGCGATATATTTAGTATAGGAATGATAGCTTTTAATGAGGCGTTAGATAATTATGATTAAAATAAAGGAAAAAACTTTTTCGCTTACTGTGACATGATAATAAGAAGTAGAATTATAGATTATTATAGAAAAAGTGAAAAAGAAGAAAAAACATATCCATTTACTTATTTTGAAAATGAAGATGAAATTAATTTTGAGGAAAAATATTTAAGATCTAATTCATTTAATCAATATGAGAATATAGAAACACAGGATGAAATGGAATTCTTTCAAAAAAAGTTGAGTGAGTTTAATATAAACATATATGATATTGGAGAAGAAATTCCCAAACACAGGGACTCTATTATTATGTGTATAAAAATTGCAAAAGAATTATGTGATAATGATTACTTATATGGAAAATTGATTCGAAATAAATCAATTCCGTTAAAGGAATTAGTGTCAATGGTTCAGGTACATAAAAGAACCATTGAGAGAAATAGGAAATTCATAATTGTAGTAAGCTTAATATTTAAAACAGAATTTACGTATTCAAAGGAATATATACAAGATTTTTTTAATGGATCTAATGCATAGGTAATTGTAGTAATAACAATTTTATTCAAGTGTGTCTCAGAAAGAATAATGACCTTTCATGCATTCGATTATACAATAAATGTATAATTTGTTCTAATTTATAATTTATCCCGCTTAAATAGAATCTTTTTACGTATAATATAGTGTACGTTAAAAGTAATTAATTTAGGAGGTGATATGAAAAAAGTTCAGCAAAAAGGTAACAAAGTTTAATAAAATATTTATGTAAATAAGGGGGGAGTAAACTACTAATAATACTACTAATAATAATAAATAGAGGTATAGGGGGAATTTTTATGAAAAGAAAAAAACAACTAATTATGTCATTAGTTATTTCTTCACTTATGGTTTCATCATTTATTCCAACAGTTACAGCGAAAGCTGATACAGGATGGAATCTTGCATGGAGTGATGAATTTAATGGGACAAGTATAAATACATCAAATTGGAAATATGAAACTGGCGGAGACGGTTGGGGTAATAATGAACTTGAATATTATACCAATCGTTCTGAAAATGCAAGAATTGAAAATGGAAATCTTGTTATAGAAGCAAGAAAAGAAAATTACAATGGGATGAATTATACTTCTGCTCGCTTAAAAAGCCAAGGATTAAAAAACTGGACTTATGGAAAAGTAGAGGCAAGAATGAAGTTACCAGCTGGACAAGGTGTATGGCCTGCATTTTGGATGTTAGGAGAAAACATTTCTCAAGTTAGTTGGCCAAAATGTGGTGAAATAGACATTATGGAACATATAAATAATGAAAGTGCAATCCATGGAACTATACATTGGGATAGCACTGGTAACAATACGCATGCACAGTATGGAGCTGCTTCACCTAATATCGATGTAACTCAATATCATGTATATTCAATTGAATGGGACGCTTCATCAATAAAATGGTTTGTAGATGGAACACAATATTTAGAAGCTAACATAGCAAATAATATTAATGGTACTGAAGCATTTCATAAACCATTCTTTATATTATTTAATCTAGCAATTGGAGGAAATTGGCCAGGTAATCCTGATGGATCAACTCCATTCCCAGCTAAAATGTATGTAGATTATGTTCGTGTATATCAGCACGGGGATAATAATCAAACACCAGCACCTACAGCACCAGCTGTTCCAAGTGGATTGTCTGCAGCTGCTAGCAATCAATCTAGTATTAATGTGTCTTGGAACGCATCATCAGGTGCAACAGGCTATGATTTAAAAGTTGATAATAACATTATTAGTAATGTAACATCACCTTATGTTAATAGTGGTTTAACTGAAAATTCAACACATACTTATGCTGTTAGAGCTAAGAATATTAATGGAACAAGCAGTTGGAGTAATTCTATCAGTGCCACTACTAAGGCTTCAAGCAATCCTACGACTGGAAGCTGGGCTCCTAATACTGCATATAAAGTTGGAGATATAGTTTCTTATAATGGTAAGAATTATAAATGCATTCAAGCTCATACTTCATTGGTAGGATGGGAACCATCAAATGTTCCTGCTTTATGGGTATTAATATAAATGCAGAATATGTAGACTGGGTATTCCATGAAAAGGATACAGCACTTACAACTAATCAAGTAAAGGCTAAGGTTGATAGTTATAGAAATCAAGTTGTTACATTTAAAGATACTGTAGATTAATATTTTAAGTTATGTATAGTAATGGATAAATATTAATAGATTAAATGTATATAAAAGAGAAAGCATAAACCTTAAAATAGATCTCTATAAAAAGGGGCTATGCAGCTTCTAAAAGATGATTTCTGTACTTTTCAGGAGTCATCTTTTTTAGATTTAACTGTGAATGGCTAGTATTATAGTAGATTATGTATCATTATGCTTCTTCATATGTTCTAATTGCAATATGAATATTAGTAGGGAAATTAAATGTTTTATAAAAGGGTTCCAGTTTACTGATGTTTTTGGCAAAATAAATAAAATCTTAAAGTGAGGGAGAGAAAAGTATTGAGTAAAAACAAGTTTTTTAAAAAGGTAGTTTCAGTCATGGCCATGGCAAGCCTTATGGTTACAGGAGTGGTATTAGGTAATTCAAATAGTGCATCAGCGGTAACAACCAGTAGTATTCCAAATCATGTACTAGTAGGCTACTGGCACAATTTTAATAATGGGTCAGGAGACATTAAACTCAAGGACGTTTCATCAAACTTTGATGTTATTAACCTTTCATTTGGAGAACCAACATCTGTTACTTCGGGGGATATAAGGTTCACCCCATATAATGAAACAGAGACTGAGTTTAAAAGTGATGTTCAATATCTTCAAAGTAAAGGAAAAAAAGTATTGTTATCTATTGGAGGACAAAATGGTGAGGTTCAACTAACAAGTTCCACATCTGTTAATACCTTTGTTAATTCTGTAAGTACTATTATTGATAAGTATGGATTGGATGGATTAGATGTAGATTTTGAAGGACATTCTCTATATTTAAATGCAGGGGACAAAGATTTTAAAAATCCAACAACACCTGTTATAGTTAATACAATTAGTGCTTTAAAACAATTAAAGACTAAGTATGGTAGTAAATTCGTATTAACTATGGCACCTGAAACATTCTTTGTACAACTAGGACATACGTACTATGGTGGATTAAATTCATATGTCGATAACAGAGCTGGAGCATTTTTACCAGTAATCTATGGACTTAGAGATGAGTTGAACTGGCTTCAAGTGCAATATTATAATTCAGGTTCAATAAATGACATTAATGGTAAAGCTCAATCAATGGGAAGTGGAGAATTCTATGCTTCTTTAGCAGATATGCTTTTAACAGGTTTTAATGTAAATAATGATTCTAATTATTTCTTCCCAGCATTAAGACAAGATCAAGTAGTTATTGGTGTTCCATGTTGTAATTCTGCTGGAAATGGATATGTTTCAAATGCTGAGGTACAAAGTGCTTTAGATGGATTAATCAATGGTGGAACAGTTGGAAGTTATAAGATTAACAATAAATATCCTAATTTAAGAGGTCTTATGACTTGGTCAATAAATTGGGATCAATATACAAACTTTAATTGGTCTAATTATTTTAGAGGTTATTTTAATAATTTAACTCCACCTGTAAATAAACTTAATGCAGCAGTATTAAGCTCTTCAGAAGTTATTAATGGAAGCTATTCTATATCTGCAGAAGTTCCAGCTTATAATACCGCAACTTCTTATAAGATTTATGAGGGAACAACAGTAGTAGCTTCAGGAAATTTAACAGCCGGACAACCTACTAAGACGCTTAACTATAATGCCATATCAAAAGCTCCAGGGGCATACATCTACAAAGCTGAATTAAGTGATGGAAGCAATACAGTTACTTCAAATCAAATAACTGTAACAGTTCCAAAAGCAGGAGATAACACATTACAACCAGCAATATTATCTGCTAGTTCAGTAAATAATGGAGCATATACTTTAACGGCTGTAGTTCCAAAAAATAATACTGCAACAAGCTACAAGATATATGAAGGAACAACAGTTGCTTCTACGGGAGCTCTAACTTCAGGTGTAGGAGAAGTTAGCATTTCTTATGCTATTACTAATAAGGCTAAGGGAAGCTATGATTATACAGTGGTTCTATATGATAGTACAAATTCTATTAACTCTAACAAAGTTACAGTAAATGTACCAGATTCTGAATCTAACAATGCATGGGTTGCAAATCATGCATACAAAGTTGGAGATATTGTAACTTACAATGGCGGTACTTATAAATGTATTCAGGCTCACACTTCATTAGTAGGTTGGGAACCAAGTGCTGTACCAGCTTTATGGCAAATTCAATAATAGATAAAGGGAGTTGTAGTTTTATGTAAAAGAATGAGCTAAGATTATCTTGGCTCATTTTTTTGAATTTGCATGTAATATAAAGTATTTTAGTTTGATGAAAGTAGTTAAGAAAATAAAAAAGATGCTGCATCAAATTTTGATACAGCATCTTTTTACAAATCTTATGGTCTAATTTATTTAATTTATTACCAACCTACATTAATTATTGCATACTTAGGGTCAGCTACATGCAATGTGCTGCTGAAGTCGAAAACATCATCATAGCAGAAGCCATATGATTTGTTTTCATAAGAATGATCATGCCAGAATTTTGCAAAGTAATTTGCAGGAGCATCTTTATAGAAATAGGCTGAGTTATTCCAGTGTGCAGGATCAAGCATAACATGTCTGTTAAAGGCTGCACAAACCTGTGCTTTGATAGCTTTTTCATCTAGGCAATGTGATACTGAGCACAAGCAACAGCGTTATGAGTTGTAGTAAATATGAGGGCTTGAGGGCAAAATGATTTTTTGATAAAACTTTATATAAGCATCAACTATTTATGTTAAAATATAGTTACTATGTATACAATGTGTAATTTATGCAATTTTAGATTGGGCAGGTATATGCAATAATGAAAAAGGGTTCTTAACCATAAAGCCTTCATTCTTGATGGAACTTGAAGAAAGTAAAATTGAAAAGAAATCAATATAATGATTATTTATTTATATTTTAAAATATAAAACCGAATCGAAAC
>Ga0183101_1001073_pt2 | contig 9950 bp, 8 predicted proteins | sample Biomet3_FD_127790 | JGI IMG/M metagenome (GOLD analysis project Ga0183101, IMG submission 127790) | Microbial communities from bioreactor (seeded with sewage sludge) at LBNL, California, USA - Biofuel metagenome 3 | ecosystem: Engineered > Bioreactor > Anaerobic > Unclassified ... | reverse complement strand
CATGCCTGTTGTTTATCTGGTACTACAGAAAACGTGGAACCAAGAGCTGAGGCAGCCTTATACTTCACATCACGGTCTTCATCGTTGATCAGTCTAAGTAAATCATTCCATGCCTGTTGTTTATCTGAAACTTGAGAAAACGCAGAATAAAGAGCATCGGCAGCACTATATCTAACATACCCGTTTTCATCAACAGTCAGTCTAATTAAATCATTCCATGCCTGTTGTTTATCTGGTACTTGAGAAAAAGCAGAACCAAGAGCATTGGTAGCACTATATCTCACATCATCGTCTTTATCATTGGTCAGTCTATATAAGTCATTCCACGCCTGTTGCTTGTCTAGCACTTCAGAAAACACAGAACCAAGAGCTGAGGCAGCACTAGACTTCACATCACAGTATTCATCGTTGGTCAGTCTATGTAAGTCATTCCACGCATGTTGTTTGTCTAGCACTTCAGAAAACACAGAACCAAGAGCATCGGCAGCTATAGACCTCACATCACTGTCTTCATCTTTAGTCAGTCTATGTAAGCCATTCCATGCCTGTTGTTTATCTGGTACTTGAGAAAAAGCAGAACCAAGAGCTTCGGCAGCACTAGACTTCACTTTAAGATCTTCATACTTGATCAGTCTAAGTAAATCATTCCATGCCTGTTGTTTATCTGGTACTTGAGAAAACACAGAACCAAGAGCTTCGGCAGCACTATACCTCACATCACTGTCTTCATCCTTGATCAGTCTAAGTAAATCATTCCATGCCTGTTCTTTATCTTTATCTAAAATATAAGAAAACGCAAAAACAAGAGCTTTAACAGCATTAAGCCTTACATCATTGTTTTTATCATTAGTCAGTCTACTTAAGTCATTCCATGCCTGTTGTTTATCTGGCACTTGAGAAAAAGTAGAACCAAGTGCTTTAGCAGCCATATACCTCACAGACACATATGCATCATTAGTCAGTCTATGTAAGTCATTCCATGACTGTTCTTTATCTGGCATTTGAGAAAAAGCAGAACCAAGAGCTTTAGCAGCCCTATACCTCACATCACTGTTTTTATCACTAGTTAGTCTATGTAAATCATTCCATGCCTGTTCTTTATCTTTATCTAAAATATAAGAAAACGCAAAAAAAAGAGCTTCGGCAGCACTAGACTTCACAGACTCGTGTTCATCATTGGTCAGTCTACTTAAGTCATTCCATGCTTGTTCTTTATCTGGCATGTCAGAAAACGCAGAACCAAGAGCTTCGGCAGCACTATACCTTACAAAAAGACCTTCATCATTAGTCAGTCTATGTAAGTCATTCCATGCCTGTTCTTTATTTGGCATGTCAGAAAACGCAGAACCAAGAGTTTTAACAGCACTACTCCTAACAAGACTGTTTTTATCATTAGTCAGTCTGTGTAAATCATTCCATGCCTGTTGCTTGTCTGGTATGAATGAGAAGGAATTCTTTAATTGCTCTAACGCTTGGATACGCTCTTTTGGATCATCGCTTAGGCATTGATTGTGAATTTTCTCTTGGTCGACCAACTGCCAAACACCATAAAATCATATCAGGTTGGTGTTTAAAAATTTTCCTTTTTGATTTTTGAGAATAGAGAGCATAGATAATTTTGCTTCAGTCCAGGTATGAATCCAGGTCTATCCTTTGGATTACCCAGTGAGCTTTCCTCTAAGTCCTGGTCTTGAAAACAAAAAATCCAAAAGTGAGTTAAAACAGTTTTTAACGGACATTTGCTTTTAATGAACGACCTTTTTTTTGGTTCGGTCCCAGCTCCAGGGCTCATCAAGGATATTGACATTAACCTTTTCTACCCCTTCCGCACTAAGGACTTTTCGCCGGATCTGTTCCTTAAAATACTCGATCATGGGGCAGGCGCTTGTTGTCAATACAAGGTTTACGTCTACATTTGGTCCGTCGACTACTACTTCCTTTACCAGGCCCAGTTTGACGATATCCATCCCTACCCCTGGGTCGACCACATCTTTTAGCAGGGAATAAATTTGCTCATCCTTAAGCGCTGTTCCTTGTGGAGCTTTTTCATGTCCGGAAACTAACTCTTCATGTGCATGGAACTTGTCTTCTAGCCTGCTCAGCCGGTCAAGTATCTGGCTTATCACAATAAGTCCGGGATCAGGCAGCTTATCATGATCAAGTTTTCCTGCAGAAACCGAGGGATGTGTTTCTGCAATTCTTGCAGGGACTCCCACAACCGTAGCTCCGGGTGGGACTGGCCGGATCACAACCGAGCCGGCGCCTATTTTAGCGCCTCTTCCAACAGTAATCGGTCCAAGTACAGATGCTCCTGAACCAATAACCACATCATTTTCAATAGTAGGGTGACGCTTTACCTTTTCCAGAGCTGTACCCCCCAACACAACTCCCATATATATCAGAACGTCATCGCCTACCTCAGCAGTTTCTCCAATCACAACTCCGGACCCGTGGTCTATGAAAACTCTCCTTCCAAGCTTTGCCCCTGGATGGATTTCAATACCTGTTAACATCCTTGAGATGTGAGAGAGCAGACGGGCCAGAAAATAAAAGTGTCTCTCCCAGAGCGAATGAGATATCCGGTGTATCCAGATAGCATGCAGGCCCGGATAGCAGCAGATTACCTCCAGCGTAGACCTTGCTGCGGGGTCTTTTTCAAAAACGGTCTTGATATCTTCCCTGATTCCCATTCGAAATCTTCCGGTATTAATTGTCAAATCAATCGGTCAGCCAGCCTCAGACGAATCAGTCAAAAAATTGCCGGTAAATCAGTCAGGCAGTTACTGGTAAATCAGCCAACTGTTACTGATAGATCGGTCAAACATTTGCTGACAAATTAGTCAAACGGTTGCCGGTAAATCAGTCAAACATTTGCTGACAAATCAGTCAAACATTTGCTGACAAATCAGTCAAAGAGGTCAGTGCTCAGATAACGCTCTCCCGTATCCGGCAAGATCACAACAATCGTTTTCCCGCTCATTTCTTCCCTGGCTGCAACCTGCAGAGCAGCATAGGTAGCAGCTCCTGAAGATATGCCTGCAAGGATGCCTTCTTCCTTTGCCAGGCGCCGGGATATGGCAGCGGCGTTGTCTCCGGTTACTTTGATCACTTCATCTACAAGGTCAAGCTGGAGTACATCAGGAATAAAACCTGCACCGATACCCTGGATTTTATGTGGTCCAGGGCTTCCGCCGCTGAGTACGGGAGACTCGGCAGGTTCGACTGCAATCGCCTTAAAAGCAGGTTTCCGTTTTTTGATGACGCTGGCAATGCCTGTGATAGTTCCGCCTGTTCCCACGCCTGCTACAATGGCATCTGCTTTGCCATCCGTGTCTCTCCAGATTTCTTCAGCCGTTGTACGTCTGTGAATTTCTGGATTTGCAGGATTCTGGAATTGCTGGGCTATGAAGTAAAGCGAAGGATCGTCAGCAGCCATCTGCTCGGCTTTATTAACTGCTCCTTTCATTCCCTCCGTTCCTGGGGTCAGAACCAGCTCTGCTCCAAGGGCTTTCAGCAGTTTTCTTCGTTCTACCGTCATTGTTTCAGGCATAACCAGTATGAGCTTATAGCCACGGGCAGCGCAGACGCAGGCGAGTCCGATGCCAGTGTTGCCGCTGGTTGCTTCAATAACAGTGGTACCTTTTTTGATTTTTCCTTCAAGTTCGGCTTTTTCAATCATCGCCAGTCCTATTCTGTCTTTCACACTTCCCATAGGATTAAAGGACTCTACTTTAGCTAACACATCCGCATGTAGACCTTCTGTTATGCGGTTTAACCTGACAAGAGGCGTATTACCAATTGTCCAGGTTACGTCGGAATATATTCGCCCCATACTTTTACCGTCTCCTGCAACTTACTTTTTTCAGGTTCCATGTATTTTAATTTGATTAGATTATATTAATTAAAATCTATTAATTAAATCATATTAATTAAATCATATTAACTCGGTTATATTATAAGCTGCCAATCACGTATGTTTTTACACTCAAACCTTTTCAGGGCTCATTACAGTTTATCGGATGACTTTTTAATCAGCCTGAGATGATATTTTGAGCGGTCAGCACTGCTGCAATATACAGCAATATACGGCAACATACAGACAATTCACAGTAAATTCACAATTGTGAATTAATCTCATGTTAAATATAGTTATCGAGAAGTTTCTGCACTGAAAACCCATACTTAAGGACAAAAAGAATCCGACAGCATAATGTAAAAAACAGTGAAGAACTGGGAAAACAGTAAGGAACTATAAAACATTAAGAAAATTGGAAAAACAGTAAAAAGACTGACAAAAGTAGAGGAACTAAAAACAATAATAGAGCTCTGAAAGCAGTAAATGAATTGATAAAATCCGGCTTTATGCTTCAGATTCTTTTTTATCGTCCTCTTTGTCTTCCGTTTTATAATTGGCTTGCTCTTCCTTGCCACATTTACTATTGCATTTATTTTCAATTCCTCTGGCACTTACACAGATCTCACAGATTCTTACTACAAAGTCGCTGACTTTGTTATCGATAAGGTCCTGAGCAAGCTTTTCGATCAATTCTTTCGTCTCACCCTGAAACTCAATTCTGTAGCCTCTTTTTCCCGAAATATATTGGGAAACTGCCGACGGGGCAATCCCCAGCAACTTTGCCGACGCTGCCTGTGACTGTCCTTTTTTTACAAGTTCGATTGCAAGACTGGCCCTTATTGCGGGGACCAGATCCCACACAATCTTCTGACACGGAGTTTCCATAATTACCATCACTTTTTGAGATTTTACACTTGAAAGAGAATATATCCTATGTACATATATATTATTTTCAGTAACAAAAATAATAATAAGATTCCCTGCCGGTCTCAGAAGGAATAAAACTTACAAGAAAACGGCGCGATTTTTAACAATTTACAAAATTTACAAAAAGATTTCGGGATTTTCCCTGCATATCTCTAAGTTTTTCTGCGAGATTTTACGATAAAACTTATATAGTCACAATTGTTATGAGTATTCACAATTGTGAAGGTGTAAGTGTGACAGTTCAAGACAAGACCATTTACATGGACAACTCGGCTACAACGCCTGTAAGAAGAGAAGTTGTCGAAGAGATGCTTCCCTATATGACCGAGAATTTCGGAAACCCTTCTTCTATTTATGATATCGGAAAAATCTCAAAACATGCAATCGACAAAGCGAGAGTAAAGGTTGCCAATGCTCTCGGGGCTGAAGAAAACGAGATCTATTTTACATCTGGAGGCACGGAATCCGATAACTGGGCACTTAAGGGGATTGCCTTTGCAAACCGGAATAAAGGAAAACACATAATCACTTCTTCTATAGAACACCACGCAGTCCTTCATACCTGTGCCTGGCTGGAAGGGCAGGGATTTGAGGTAACATACCTGCCTGTTGACAAATACGGAATGGTATCTCTTGAGGAAGTAAAGAAGGCGATTCGAGACGATACTATCCTTATTTCCATAATGCTTGCAAACAACGAAATAGGGACAATCCAGCCTGTAGAGGAAATCGGAAAAATCGCTAAAGAGAACCGGATCTACTTCCATACGGACGCTGTGCAGGCGATAGGCCATGTTCCTATCGATGTCAAAAAAATGAATATCGACCTTCTCTCCCTTTCAGGGCACAAGTTCGAAGGCCCAAAGGGCTGCGGAGCCCTCTACATCCGAAAAGGGACAAAAATAGATACCCTTCTGCACGGTGGGGCTCAGGAAAGAAAACGAAGGGCTGGAACCGAGAATGTCCCTGCCATTGTGGGCCTTGGAAAAGCTATAGAGCTTGCAACAGCCGAAATTGAAGAATCAAATAAAAACTTGCTCGAGCTGAGAGAACACCTTATTAAAGGTCTTCTGAAAATCCCAAAAACCCACCTCAATGGGCATCTTACACAGAGGCTCGCAAATAACGTGAATGTTACATTTGAATACATAGAAGGCGAATCACTTCTGCTGCTATTGAACGCGAAAGGAATTTTTGCATCTACCGGAAGCGCATGTAACTCTTCTTCTCTTGAACCCTCACATGTGCTTACAGCCTGTGGAGTCCCTCACGAAATCGTTCACGGTTCACTCAGACTTAGCCTTGGAAGGATGAATTCCAAAAAAGACGTGGACAGAGTACTTGAGGTTCTGCCTGAGATCGTGCAGAAGCTAAGAAACATGTCCCCACTGACCCCGAAAGAGTACAGGACTATTTAAGAGGCAGTATTTAAGAGGCAACGGTGAACGATATTGAAGGAATACGAGGTCGTTTTAAAAGGTTTTGAATAATTTGGATACTTTTTGAGAGTTTTTGAACAATCCTAAAATTGAGAGAACATAATTGAAAAGCAATATTGGAGGACAGCTCATGGATTACAGCCTTAAAGTAATGGATCACTTTTCAAATCCAAGAAACATGGGAAGCATTGAGAATAGTGATGGCGTAGGGGAAGTTGGGAACGCGAAGTGCGGAGATATAATGAAAATCTACCTCAAGGTTGAAGATAATCGGATTGCGGACGTGAAGTTCCAGACCTTCGGATGCGGAGCTGCGATCGCATCAAGCAGTATGGCAACTGAAATGATTAAAGGAAAAACTCTTGAAGAAGCCTGGAAACTTTCAAACAAAGCCGTTGCAGAAGCCCTTGACGGACTTCCTCCGATAAAAATGCACTGTTCAATGCTTGCAGAAGAGGCTATCCATGAAGCAATTAACGATTATCTAAAGAAAAAAGGGCTTGAGCCCTGGACAGAATAAGAATAACTCTTCTTGTTCCAGCTAAGTTAGACTGAAAAGAATTTCGCCAAAATGAGATTGATCAAAATGAGATTGGTCAAAATGAGATTGGTCAAAATGAACTTGGTCTAAACGAGATTAAAGTGAGACTATCTATCAAAACGAGATTGGTCAAAATGAGATTAAAGTGAGACTATCTGTCAAAACGAGATTATTATGGAAAACCAGTTAATCATTGAAGAAATAAAAAAGCTTAAAGCCGAAAGGAATGCAGTAATCCTTTCCCACTTTTACACCAGAAGCGAAGTTCAGGAAGTTGCGGATTTTGTTGGGGATTCGCTTTCCCTTTGTAAAGCCGCAGTTAATTCAAAAGCCGATGTCATAGTTCTTGCAGGCGTTCATTTTATGGCAGAATCGGCAGCAATAATTTCTCCTCAAAAGACAGTTCTCTTGCCCGTACCCGATGCAGGCTGCCCGATGGCGGATATGGTTACTGTTAAGTCTCTAAGGGCTGCAAAAGAAAAACATCCTGAAGCTGCAATTGTGTGCTATGTAAACAGTTCGGCGGCCGTAAAAGCCGAGTCCGATATCTGCTGCACATCGGCAAACGCGATAAATGTGGTAAATTCAGTTGAAGGCATGGAGATTATATTTATTCCGGACAAAAATCTGGGAGCCTTTGTATCACTTCATACTGATAAAAAGATACATCTCTGGCCCGGATTTTGCCATGTTCATGATAATATCAGTGAGAAAGATATACAGGAATTAAAAAAGCTGCATCCTGATTCTGAATTTCTTGCACATCCCGAGTGCAGAACCGAAGTCCTGAACTTTGCAGACAGGATTCTAAGCACTTCAGGAATTATAAAGGAGGTGGGAATTTCAGGCTCCACGGAATTTATAATAGGGACCGAAAGGGAAATTGTTCGAAGCCTGAAAAGGAAATACCCGGATAAGAGGTTCTATTCTGCCTCAGAAAAGGCTTTTTGTTACAATATGAAGAAAATAACCCTCGAGGATATTCCGAACAGCTTGCAGAATTTGGAATATGAGATTCATGTCCCGGAAAATATAAGGGTTAAAGCCAGAAAAGCCCTGGACAGGATGCTTGAGATTAGTGGATCTTGATGTATGGAAAGAGCATAAAGAGCAAGGAGAACGGTAACGGCTTAAGGCTCTTTTTCCTTAACTTTTCACGAAAATGGTTTTTATAAAAGATTTTCTGGAACTCTCAAATTTGTGTTTGTAGATTATTAGCAATAATTATTTATACTTTCTTTTATTATTGCAAATAATTATCTGTATTAACATTTGTTATTTAGTAGGTAGTTATTTATAATAGGTTCACGACTGTGAAGGTGGTCACAATTGTGAATGTATGCAAGAAGATTGTGAACACATGCAAAAAGAGAATAATCGTCAGGATGGCAGAGTGGTGATGCTTCCGGCTGCAACCCGGAATTATGTGAGTTCGATTCTCACTCCTGACTTTTCCAAAGATTATGATCAGTCAAATAACGACGAATAAGGATGAATAAAGACGAATAAAAAAACTCTGAGAAATAGCCTGGCGGGTAGCAAAGAAATTTGGGCTGGAGATAAAGCTGGAGATAAGATAGAATGACGGACAAAAACAGAAATCGGAACGAAAAAGAAGGCAAGGAAAATCGGGAAAGTCAGACAAAAGAAAGTCAGACAAAAGAAAGTCAGACAAAAGAAAGTCAGACAAAAGAAAGTCAGACAAAAGAAAGTCAGACAAAAGAAAGTCAGACAAAAGAAAGTCAGGCAAAAGAAAGTAGGGAAAAAAAGAAGTCTGAAAGCCTGGGAGTTTCTACTCTTGCCGTGCATGCAGGCGCAAAACCTGATCCGGCTACCGGAGCAAGGTCAGTTCCGATTTATCAGACCGCAGCGTATGTATTTAAGGACGCTGAGGAAGCTGCCGATCTTTTTGGGCTCAGGAAAGAAGGCAATATTTATACCCGCCTTATGAACCCCACAACCGATGTCTTTGAGAAAAGAATAGCTGCCCTTGAAGGAGGCATAGGTGCCCTTGCAGTAGCCTCAGGGATGGCTGCAATTACAACCGCACTCCTCACTTTCACAAAGCCCGGAGATGAGATTATTTCAGGGGACAAGCTTTACGGAGGAACCTACGAGCTTTTCAATTATACTTTCCCCAAGCTCGGAAGAACCGTAAAATTCGTAGACGTCGGTAAGCCTGAAGAATTCAAAAACGCAATATCGGAAAAAACAAAAGCCATCTATGTGGAATCAATAGGAAATCCCGGACTTGATATCCCTGATTTTGAGAAACTCGCAGAAATCGCTCATGGTGCAGGAATTCCACTTGTTGTAGACAATACGGTATCTCCCCTGATCTTACGGCCAATTGATCACGGGGTAGATATAGTTGTGTATTCAGCAACAAAATTCATAGGAGGTCATGGGACTTCTATAGGAGGGGTAATTGTTGACTCAGGAAACTTTGACTGGAAACCTGAAAAATTCCCTGAGATTTGCGAGCCTGATCCCGGATACCACGGCCTGAAATATAAGGAAGCCTTTGGAAAGGCTGCCTTTATCGCAAAAGCAAGGGTGCAGTTCGTCAGGGACACTGGGGCATGCATTTCTCCTTTTAATTCATTTCTCTTTACCCTGGGGCTTGAAACTCTGCCTCTCAGAATGAAAAAACACTGTGATAATGCCCTGGAGATTGCAAAATTCCTGGAAAAGCACCCAAAGGTTTCCTGGGTTTCGTACCCTGGGCTTGAATCCCATAGCAGCCATGAACTTGCAAAGAAATATCTTAAATCGGGGTACGGCGCACTAATAGGCTTTGGAATTAAAGGCGGAGCCAGAGAATGTAAAAAGTTTATTGAAGGGCTTGAGATTTTTTCTCATCTCGCAAATATCGGGGATGCAAAAAGTCTTGTAATCCATCCGGCTTCAACCACTCATGAACAGCTATCAAAGGAAGAGCAGGCAGCCTGCGGCGTAACTGAGGACTTTATCAGGCTTTCTATAGGAATAGAGGATGCAAAGGACCTTATTTTTGATATTGATCAGGCACTCTCCGAGGTATGAGTATGGAGAGCTCGACCCAGGTTCCTTCCTTTAAAAACCTTTTTTCTGGAAAAAAAGGCCAGAATCTTGGGATAGTCCGTTCAATGAATTATGAAATTCCTGGAATTTTCAGGCGCGAGAGCGAAAAGACTCTTTCCCAGGT
>Ga0183101_1000332_pt5 | contig 9953 bp, 10 predicted proteins | sample Biomet3_FD_127790 | JGI IMG/M metagenome (GOLD analysis project Ga0183101, IMG submission 127790) | Microbial communities from bioreactor (seeded with sewage sludge) at LBNL, California, USA - Biofuel metagenome 3 | ecosystem: Engineered > Bioreactor > Anaerobic > Unclassified ... | reverse complement strand
CGTAGAGCCGGGGCAGTGGGGCGAGTATGAAGATTTTTTTGTAGGCCAGTTGCGTGAGCGCAACATTCCTTTTGGTGTGGTTTTTGGCAAGTGCGATCTGGCAGCCCCTTCTGCCGGGCAGCTTGGCGGGCTGGATAAGGAAGGTATCCGCTGGATGAGCGTATCCGCCATGACAGGCAGGGGCATGGGGCAGGTGCGTGAAGCTCTGGCAGCCCTTGCGCCGGAACACTGGTTTGCAGAGCCGCGCCTGCTGGGCGACCTGCTGCCAGCGGGCGAGTTGGCGGTGCTGGTGGTTCCCATCGACCTTGGCGCACCCAAGGGGCGGCTCATACTGCCGCAGGTGCAGGCCATACGCGATATTCTCGACAGCGACGCCTCCTGCATGGTGGTGAAAGAGCGGGAACTGGCCTCTGCGCTGGCCCGGCTGAACAAAAAACCCGCTCTCGTGGTCTGCGATTCGCAGATTGTGCTCAAGGCTGTGGCAGACACGCCGCCAGATATCCCGCTGACCACATTTTCCATTCTCATGGCCCGATTCAAGGGGGATCTGGCGGCCTTTGCAAGGGGCGCGGCTGCCATAGACCAGTTGCAGCCCGGCGATGCCGTGCTGGTGTCCGAGGCCTGCGGGCATCATCCTTCTGCGGATGACATCGGGCGGGTCAAGATACCGCGCTGGCTCAGGCAATACGCCGGGGGCGACATCCGCGTAGATAATCTGGCGGGGCGGGATTTCCCCGACGATCTCAGCCCCTACAGGCTCATAATCCACTGCGGAGCCTGCACCTTCAATCGGCAGAGCATGCTTGCGCGTTTGGGGCGCGCCCACGAGCAGGGGATTCCCATGACCAACTACGGGCTGGCTATCTCGCATGTGCAGGGCGTGCTGCGCAGGGTTCTTGAGCCTTTTCCCGCTGCCCTGACGGCTTTTGACGCCGTTTCACAGGCCTGAGCGGGCAGTGCGTCTGAAATCCTGTTGTGGGCAAAGCAAGCTAACTATCTTGATTAACAAATGTTAAATTTCAGGTGGAGCAAGATGATTCCTTTTTGCTAAATAAAATGTTGTTACGTAATTGACAAAAGTGTTACTAGGGAGCAATCTGCTCAAAACACTGTGCGCACATGCCGTGCTGTCATGACTATAGCGGCAACGCTTGCGTGGGCGAACACGGCCGGGTGGAATCTTTTTGTGGGTGTTTTTTGCTTGCTTGGTGTTACTTTTTTAAATTTTGTAACACATTTTCTTAGAACATTGGACATATCGGGCTGCACACGTGCTGGTTTGGCTGGCAGTGGCGGTTTTCATGGCACAGGATTGGATGGTAAAGCATGCGCCGCGAAGAAATACTTGATCTCCTGTTTGCACAGCCCTTTGAGGCGGTGTGCGAACGTGCCGCCCGTGTGCTGGAAGAAGAAAAAGGCGCGCATGTGCATGTTCGCGGCCTCATAGAATTTTCAAATTCGTGCAGGCGCAACTGCCGCTACTGCGGTTTGCGCTGCCAGAACGGCAATCTGCGGCGGTACACGCTTGCCAAGGCGGAGATCATGGCAGCCGCCACGCGCGCTGTTGCCCTTGGTGCAGACACAATTGTGCTGCAATCGGGTGAATACGCCATTGACCCCATGTGGTTGGCCGATGTGATTGACTGCCTGCGCGGCGGGCTCAACGTGCCCGTGACCCTGAGCGTGGGCGAGCACGCGCGCGCGGCATATGCCCTGTGGAAAGAAGCCGGCGCAGTACGCTTTCTGCTCAAGCACGAAACCGCCGATCCATTGCTCTACGAGGCCCTGCACCCTGGGCATGTGCTGGCGGAGCGCATTGCCAGCCTGCGTGTTTTGCAGCGGCTTGGCTACGAAATCGGCTCCGGTTTTATGGTGGGCCTGCCCGGTCAGAGCCTGAACACGCTGGCGGACGACATTATTCTGGCCCGCAGGCTTGGGGTTTCTATGTGCGGGGCCGGGCCGTTCATTCCGCAGCACGACACGCCGCTTGGCGCGTATCCTGCGGGCAGCGCGCAGCTCGCCCTGCGTGTGATGGCCGTCATGCGCATTGTCATGCCCTGGGCCAACATTCCCGCCACTACGGCCCTGGCAACGGTGGACGCGCAAGGCGGGCAACGCAACGGCCTGCTGGCGGGCGGCAATGTGCTCATGCCCTCGTTTACGCCGTCAGCTTACGGCAGTCAGTACTGCATTTACGACAACAAGAATCGTGTGGACATGCTTGGCGCGCGCAAGGCCATTGAAGGGGCGGGGCGCAGCCACACCCTTGCCCGCTGGCAGGAGCCAGCGGCACAGGATGTTGTTTCTGGCCTTTTGCCCTGTGCAACTTCTGGCGCGCCTCACGCATCGGCCTAGGCCCGAATTTACTTGCAGAATCAATAGGCGGACGCAAACGCGCCGCTGTGAACAAATCAACCTGTTACCCGCCAGGAGGCTGTAATGCCGCGCATTGAAATGGAACACATCGCGTACGAGCTCAATGTGCCCCCCCAGGGTGCGGACGGCGACAAGATGTTTTTTGTGCAGATTGATCCCGAAAAATGCATCGGCTGCGATTCCTGCCAGGAATACTGCCCCAGCGGCGCCATTTATGGCGAAACCGGCCTCACGCACAAGATTGCCCACCCCGAACCATGTATCAACTGCGCCCAGTGCCTGACCCATTGCCCGGAAATGGCCATCTATGAGGTGCAGACCTGGGTGCCGGAGCTGCAAAAGAAATTGCAGGATAAAAGCGTCAAATGCATTGCCATGCCTGCGCCTTCTGTGCGCTACGCTCTGGGCGAAGCCTTTGGCCTCGCCCCCGGCAGCGTGACCACGGGCAAAATGCTGGCAGCCCTCAAGCAGCTTGGATTCTCCAACTGCTGGGATACGGAATTTGCCGCCGACGTGACCATCTGGGAAGAAGCCTCGGAATTTGTGGAGCGCCTCGGCGCAAAGCGCGATCTGCCGCAATTCACCTCCTGCTGTCCCGGCTGGCAAAAGTATGCGGAAACCTTCTATCCCGAGCTGTTGCCGCATTTTTCATCCTGTAAATCGCCTGTGGCCATGAATGGCCGCCTTGCCAAAACCTATGGCGCAGAAAAGGCCAAGTACGACCCCAAGAGCCTGTATACCGTTTCCATCATGCCCTGCGTAGCCAAAAAGTACGAAGGTCTGCGCCAGGAATATGCACAGAATGACCTGCGCGACATCGACGCCACCCTGACCACGCGCGAACTGGCCTACATGATCCGTCAGGCGGGCATAGACTTTAACAAGCTGCCCGACGGCCAGCGCGACAGCCTCATGGGCGAATCCACCGGCGGCGCGACCATTTTTGGCGTGTCTGGCGGCGTTATGGAAGCGGCCTTGCGCTACGCCTATCAGGCCGTAACCGGCAAACGCCCTGAATCGTGGGATTTCAAGCAGGTGCGCGGCCTCAAAGGCCTGAAGGAATATACGGTAACCGTCAACGGTATTGAACTGCATCTGGCGGTTGTGCATGGCGCAAAACGCTTTGCCCAGGTGTGCGATGAAGTGCAGGCGGGTAAATCGCCGTATCATTTCATTGAATTTATGGCCTGCCCCGGCGGGTGCGTGTGCGGCGGCGGGCAGCCCATCATGCCCAATATGCTGCAAAGCGCGGAACGCAAGGCCACAAGCCTGTTTGCCGGATTGAAGCAGCGTCTTGCCAACACCCAGCCCAAAGCCTAGAGGAGGCCGCCCATGTCTATCATTGCCACTACCAGACGCGGATTTCTGAAAGGCGCGTGTATTCTTTCCGGCGGGTTGCTGCTTGGGGTTCGCATGGCCAACAAGGCCTATGCCGCCGCCAAGGATTTCAAGGATTACATGAGCGACCGCTCTGCCGCCGTGTACAGTGCCGATTCGGCCTTTCCCAAGCGCGCCAGCCAGGACAATACGCAGGTAAAAGCGCTTTACGATTCCTGGCTCGGCAAACCCCTGAGCCATAAGTCAGAAGAAAACCTCCACACCAAGTGGTTTGATAAATCAAAAGGCCTCAAGGCTCTTACGGCTTCAGGCGAATACCCCAACCCTCGCCACAAGGAGTTTGAGGGTACCGCTTATCCGTACGAATAAAGCCCTGGCCTTTTCCACCTGAGGGACCCCAAGACCCCTCGGGCCAGACCCACGGCCGACACGGTTTGCCCCCCGTGTCGGCCAGTTTGAATGCTGGGCTGTCCCTAGCCATTTATTCAGGTCATCTGGCAGCCCGCAACAGCGCACACAGCGCACACGGGCTGTTCGCATACGTAGTGCACAGCCCTATAAATAATTTTTTGATTTCGGTGAGATATCCAGTGGCGGAGCCTGCCGCCAGCAAAAACGTCAAGTTTGCAGCCTGTATTTTCTCTTTTTGCGAAAAAGCAATTCCCACGGGATGTTTTTTCACAGTCTGCCTGTCGAGTTCTCTATGCCAATATGGCTGGTCACCCGCCCGCACCGCCTGAGAATATGGGTCTTGCCGGAGGTTTTTTTATGTACAATCCCCAGTCGTTGCGCGCAGATGAATTTATTGACCACACAGAAGTGCTCGACTCCCTGAACTACGCAACCGAGCACGCGCGCGATGCAGAGCTTATTGACGCCATCATTGCCAAGGCCGCCCTTAAAAAAGGCCTGACCCACCGCGAGGCCTCTGTGCTGCTTGCCTGCGAGCTGCCGGAGAAAGTGGAGCAGGTGTACAGGCTTGCCAACCAGATCAAGCACGACTTTTACGGCAACCGCATTGTCATGTTTGCGCCGTTGTATCTCTCAAATCATTGCATCAACAGTTGCGTGTATTGCCCGTACCATTCGCAGAACAAAAACATCGCACGTAAGAAGCTTACACAGGAAGAAGTGGCCCGCGAGGTCATTGCCTTGCAGGATATGGGGCACAAACGCCTTGCGCTTGAGGCAGGCGAACACCCTACCATGAATCCCATTGAGTACATACTTGAGAGCATCAAGACCATTTACAGCATCAAGCATAAGAACGGGGCCATCCGCCGGGTAAATGTGAACATCGCGGCAACCACGGTGGGAAGAATACACAATGCTCAAGGATGCTGGCATCGGCACATATATTCTGTTCCAGGAAACCTACCACAAGCAGAGTTATGAAAAGCTGCACCCCGCAGGACCCAAGCACGACTACGCCTGGCATACCGAGGCCATGGACCGCGCCATGCAGGGCGGCATTGACGATGTGGGCCTGGGGGTGCTTTTTGGCCTTGAGGGCTACCGCTATGAGTTTGCGGCCCTGCTCATGCACGCAGAGCACCTTGAAGCCGTGCACAGCGTTGGCCCGCACACCATCAGCGTTCCGCGCATTCGCCGCGCTGACGACATCAACCCTGACGTGTTCGACAATGGCATCAGCGACGATACGTTTGCCCGCATCTGCGCCCGTATCCGCGTGTCCGTGCCGTACACGGGCATGATTGTTTCGACCCGCGAGAGCAAGGCCGTGCGCGAAAAGGTGCTTCCGTTGGGTATCTCGCAGATCAGCGGCGGTTCACGCACCAGCGTGGGCGGGTATTATGAGCCGGAGCCGGAAGAAGACAATTCCGCACAGTTTGACGTAAGCGATCGCCGCACCCTGGACGAGGTGGTGCGCTGGCTCATGGAGCAGGGCCATGTGCCGAGTTTTTGCACAGCCTGCTACCGCGAGGGCCGCACTGGCGACCGCTTTATGGCCCTGTGCAAAAGCCAGCAAATTTTGAACCGCTGTCACCCCAATGCCTTGCTGACTCTCAAGGAATATTTGCAGGACTACGCCTCGTCGCAAACCCGGCAGATGGGCCTTGCCATGATAGAGCAGGAACTGACTAAAATTCCCAGCGAAAAAGTGCGCAAAAAGGCCAAGGAATACCTTGCCGCCATTGAAAACGGTCAGCGAGACTTTCGATTTTGAGAGACGTTATTCTGAAGGTTTTGCCTGGAAGATAAAAGAATTAGGGCGCATTGAAGCTATCTCAATGCGCCTTTTTGTATGTAGCCAGTAGTGCATGAGATATTTTTTATCTGCACTGGGCTTCGACCTCTCAGTTTCCCGCAGTCGCAAGCCACTTGCCCCACAGTTTTTTTTTGCTGCGGCAGTGCCTGCTTGCCATTCAGCCCAGGGCAACCCGCGGCAATTTTTATAAATTTTCGTGCTATTTTTATTAAAAAAATAGCACGAAAATAAAATAGCAAATTTTTTAAGGATGTTTTGTGGTTCTAGTTGATCTGCTTATCACCAGTCGTAAAAATAAAATTGTTTTTTTCACTTTTTGTGATTGCACGCAATTTCAAACAAATGATTAATACGTTAATATGATTGAACAAAAAATCCCTTTAATTGTACATTTTTGAACAGAAGCATGTATTTTTTTTAACAATTATTGACACAAAGTTTCTGGGGGAGTAGTATTTAACTTAATTTATAAATTCACAAACAACTGTTGTTTTAATTGTTTGTGGATTGATCAAGTATATATTTTCGTAAATTTTATTCCTATTACAAGGAAAAATTTATGTCTAGCAGCGAACTTGTTGACATTGTCTACATAATGGCATTCTGCCTTGGCGGTATGAGCTTTGCTCTTGGGCCATTTGTAATAGTTTTTTTTCTTGCCCCTCGCCTTACGCGCAACACTGTGGGCAAAACCCGCCAGATTGTTGAGTGCGGCATTGACCCTATTGGCGATGCCTGGATCAAATTCGGCGCGGTATATTATATGTACTCGCTGTTGTTCCTCGCCTTTGCGGTTGATATTCTCTTTCTCTTCCCTGTTGCGGTTATCTACAACAAGGCTTCTCCCATCAGTGATTTCCTGACGTTCGCGGAAGTTTTTCTGTTCGTGGGCATTTTGTCCCTTGTCATTCTGTACGCGTGGAAAAAGGGAGTGTTCCAGTGGCAACGGAAAATATATTCGGATCGGTAGTCCACTTTTCGCGGCTGGATTCGCTGCTGGACATGTGCCGGGCCAATTCGCTCTGGCCCATGACATTCGGCCTTGCCTGCTGCGCCATTGAAATGATGGCGACCGGCGCGTCCCGCTTTGATCTGGCGCGCTTTGGGGCCGAGGTGTTCAGACCGTCGCCCCGGCAGAGCGATGTGATGATCGTTTCCGGCACCATCAACAAGAAGATGGCCCCGGCTGTGCAGATTCTTTACGACCAGATGCCCGAGCCAAAGTGGGTCATCGCCATGGGCAATTGCGCCATTTCCGGCGGGCCTTTTGTGTACGAAGGGCAGTACGGCGTGGTGGAGGGCGTAGGCAAGCTTTTCCCCGTGGATGTGTTCATTCCCGGTTGTCCGCCAAGGCCGGAAGCCCTGATTGAAGGCATCTTGAAGCTGGAAGAAAAGCTCACAGGCACCCGGCGCTGGCCCGTGGTGACGCCCCCCGGGCTTCCCGGCCCTGCGGCGGCGCAGGCGGCCAGAATGCAGGCGGAGGCGCAAGCGCCCCCGGCACCTGCCGGGGATGCTGCGGGTGATGGAGGTGCCCCTGTGAGTGCATCTGGAGGAGCCACCGGGGAAGACAAGGCGGGCAAGGAAGCAGGAGGGCATACGTCATGAACGCAGAAACCCTTGGCGCACAGTTGGCGGCCCTGCCTGGAGCCAGGGTCCGCGCCGCAGATCATGCCGCTGTAGGCTATGATCTTGATGTGGCGCTGCCGGAAAGCTCCCTGCTTGCCGCAGTGGGCATCATGGACGGAGCAGGGTACTTTATTGAAGGCATGACCGGGGTAGACTGGTTTGGCGAATGCGAAGCTCTGCGCAAGGAGGCCGAAGCCAAGGCCAAAAAGGCCGCCGAAGCCGCCGCTGTCAGTGCAGCGGACGCCCCGGATACCAGCCAGGCCGCCCCACCTGAAACCCCAGTGCAGGAATCCATACCGCAGGAAGACGAGCTTGAAGTAGTATACGACTTCAACCTCTATTCCGCCCGCCACAGGGTATGCTTGCGGGTGCGCACGCCGCGCTCCAACCCGCAGATCCACACCATCGCCGAGATTTATCCCATAGCCCACTGGCACGAGCGCGAGATTCACGAGTTCTTTGGCATCGTCTTTATCGGGCATCCTTATCTCATCCCCCTCTTGTTGCCCGAAGACGCGGAATACCACCCCTTGCTCAAGGACTACAGCGCATGAACTATCTTGCCCAAAGTCCCACAGACGAGCGGTTTGTTCTGAACCTTGGCCCGCAGCACCCGGCTACGCACGGCGTTTTGCGCGTCAAGATGGTCATGGACGGCGAGTATATAGTGGAGGCCGAGCCTGTGCTTGGCTACAGCCACCGCATGCACGAAAAAATGGCCGAAAACCGCACCTGGGCGCAGTTTATGCCCAATACGGGCCGCATGGATTACCTGCATGCCCTGGCCTACAACCACGGTTATGCCTGTCTTGTCGAGCGCGCCGCTTCCATTGAAGTGCCGGAACGCGCCGAATTCATCCGCGTCATCACCAACGAGCTGAACCGGGTTTCAAGCCACCTGCTCTGGTTTGGAGCTTTTGTGCTTGACCTTGGCGGATTCTCACCGCTTTTGTACGCTTTTGACGACCGCGAGCAGATCCTTGATCTACTGGAATCCGTTACCGGGTCGCGGCTCACATACTGCTACTTCCGCTTTGGCGGCGTGTACAACGATGTTGACGATGCCTTTGTAAGAGGCACGCGGGCCTTTATCGCACGTATGCGCAAGCGCCTGCCCATGTACCATTCCCTCGTTTCCAAAAACCTCATTATCCAGCAGCGCCTTGTGGATGTGGGTTTTGTACCTGCCGAGATGTGCCGCAAATACGGTGCAACCGGGCCTGTGGCGCGCGGTGCGGGCATTGCTTACGACGTGCGCAAGCACGAGCCATACGGCGTTTATGACCGTTTTACTTTTGACGTGCCCGTGTACTCCGAGGGTGATTCCATGGCCCGCTACAAGGTGCGCATGGACGAGATTGAGCAGAGTCTGCGCATTCTTGAGCAGGCCCTCGACTATCTGCCCAAAGGCCCGGTTATGGCGGCCAAGGTTCCCAAAACCATCAAACCGCCCAAGGGCGACTATTACCACGCTGTGGAAACGGCGCGCGGTCTTCTGGGTATCCGCGCCGTCAGCGATGGCAGCGGTACCCCCTGGCGGCTCAAGTGGCGCACCCCCTGTTTTTCAAACCTGCTTGTTTTTGGCGAGGCGGGCAGGGGAATGCTGCTGCCCGATGCACTGGCGCTGCTCGGCAGCCTTGACCTGGTGATTCCGGATATTGACCGCTAAGGAACACAGCCATGACGTTTTATTCCGAAATGCTGCGTCTTCTGGGGTATCTTGTAGGATTCCTTGTCTTTGTGGCGCTTAACGCGGCCTATCTGGTATGGGTTGAGCGCAAGGTGGCAGGGCACATACAGCGGCGCATCGGGCCCAAGGAAGTTGGCCCCTACGGCCTGTTGCAGCCGCTGGCGGACGGCTTCAAGCTCATGACCAAACAGGTGTTCATTCCCAAGGATGCGGACGGCGTGCTGTTCTGCCTTGGGCCTGTGCTGGTCATGACCCCGGCCTTCATGAGTTTTGTAACCATTCCCTACACCGAGGGGCTGGTGGCGCGTAACCTTGATCTGGGGCTGTTGGCCATCTACGCCTTTGCCTCGGTAAACGTGCTGGGTCTCCTGCTCGGGGCGTGGGGTTCGCGCAACAAGTACGCGGTTATCTCTGCCGCGCGCGTGGTTTCGCAAAATGTGGCCTACGAAATCCCCATGCTGCTGGTTGTAGTGAGCCTTGTGATGGTCACGGGCACTCTCAACCTCAGCGAAACCGTTGCCACGCAGTCGGGCGGGTTCTGGCACTGGAACGTGCTGCGCCTTTCTGCAAGCCCGCTCATGCCGGTTTCGTTCATCATCTTTTTCATCTGCATGCTGGCAGAGACAAACCGCGCTCCCTTTGACATGGCCGAGGCGGAAAGCGAGCTGATCGCAGGCGCTTTTACGGAATATT
>Ga0183101_1001250_pt3 | contig 9962 bp, 5 predicted proteins | sample Biomet3_FD_127790 | JGI IMG/M metagenome (GOLD analysis project Ga0183101, IMG submission 127790) | Microbial communities from bioreactor (seeded with sewage sludge) at LBNL, California, USA - Biofuel metagenome 3 | ecosystem: Engineered > Bioreactor > Anaerobic > Unclassified ... | reverse complement strand
ATGTAGTAGAAACCCGTCCGGTTGAAAAAGAGAAACCTTTTGATTTTGAAGATATCTTGACAGGGAATGGTGTGCTTGAAATAATGCCTGATGGTTACGGTTTCCTTCGTTCGGCAGACTATAATTATCTTTCTTCACCTGATGACATTTATGTCTCTCAATCGCAGATTAAACTTTTCGGATTGAAAACGGGTGATGTGGTAGAGGGCTCTATTCGCCCACCACGTGAAGGTGAAAAATATTTTCCGCTAGTTAAAGTTTCGAAGATAAATGGACGTGATCCGGTCTTTATTCGTGATCGTGTACCGTTTGAACATCTTACTCCGTTGTTTCCTGAAGAAAAATTCACTCTATGCAACGGTGGTTCTACAACGAACACTTCTGTACGTATCGTCGATTTGTTTTCGCCTATAGGTAAAGGACAGCGTGGACTTATCGTTGCCCAACCTAAAACAGGTAAGACTATATTGCTGAAAAATATTGCTAATGCTATTGCTGCCAATCATCCCGAAGTATACATGATTGTATTGCTTATCGATGAGCGTCCCGAAGAGGTGACCGATATGGCTCGTAGTGTTGATGCAGAAGTCATTGCGTCTACTTTTGACGAACCGGCCGAGCGTCATGTAAAGATTGCAGGCATCGTGCTCGAAAAAGCTAAACGTCTTGTTGAATGCGGTCATGATGTTGTTATTTTCCTCGATTCTATCACTCGTTTGGCTCGAGCTTACAATACGGTTTCTCCTGCTTCGGGTAAAGTGCTTTCCGGTGGTGTTGATGCCAATGCTTTGCAAAAGCCCAAGCGCTTTTTCGGCGCAGCCCGTAATATAGAAGGAGGTGGCTCGCTTACTATTCTTGCTACAGCTCTTATTGAAACCGGTTCGAAGATGGATGAAGTTATTTTCGAAGAGTTCAAGGGAACGGGTAATATGGAATTGCAGCTCGATCGTTCTTTGTCCAATAAACGTGTCTTCCCATCTGTTAATATTGTGGCTTCTAGTACTCGTCGTGACGACTTATTACTCGATAAAATGACACTTGATAGAATGTGGATTTTACGCAAATACTTGGCAGATATGAATCCGATGGAAGCAATGAATTTTGTGAAAGACAGACTTGAAAGAACTAAAGATAATGAAGAATTCTTGCTCAGTATGAACTCATAATTCTTGTCTTATAGTATTATTTTGCCTATTTTTGTGTCGCAAAAAAAAGATATTTATAGAATATGTTCGATAATTTGTCAGAAAGACTTGAACGGTCTTTCAAAATATTAAAGGGTGAAGGAAAAATCACCGAGATTAATGTTGCCGAGACGCTGAAAGATGTGCGCAAGGCGTTACTTGATGCCGATGTCAATTATAAAGTAGCAAAATCGTTTACCGATAGAGTAAAAGAAAAGGCAATCGGACAAAATGTATTGACAGCTGTTAAGCCGAGTCAGTTGATGGTCAAAATAGTTCACGACGAACTTGTTGAACTGATGGGTGGAACGGCTGCTGATTTTAATGTCAAAGGCCAACCCGCTGTCGTTCTGATGTCCGGTTTACAAGGCTCTGGTAAGACCACCTTTTCGGCTAAACTTGCCAATTTGCTCAAATCCAAGAAAAGCCATAAACCTATGTTGGCTGCGTGCGACGTATACCGTCCTGCTGCTATAGATCAGCTGAAAGTATTGGGTGAACAAATAGGAGTGCCTGTATATAGCGAACCCGAAAGCAAAGATCCTGTTAAAATTGCTCAAAATGCAGTTAAAGAGGCACGAGCTAATGGTTACGATGTACTTATCATTGATACTGCAGGTCGTTTGGCTGTCGACGAAGAAATGATGAACGAGATTAGTGCCATCAAAGATGCCGTTAATCCTACAGAGACATTGTTTGTTGTCGATTCCATGACAGGACAGGATGCTGTTAATACAGCCAAGGAGTTCAATGATCGCCTTGATTTTAACGGTGTTATTCTCACCAAACTTGATGGTGATACCCGTGGCGGTGCTGCCATATCTATCCTTTCTGTGGTAAGCAAGCCTATTAAGTTCATCGGTACAGGTGAGAAGATGGAGGCTATAGATTTCTTCCATCCCGAACGTATGGCCGACCGAATATTGGGTATGGGTGATATCGTTTCGCTCGTTGAACGTGCTCAAGAACAGTACGATGAGGCTGAGGCGAAAAGGTTGCAACGCAAAATCCAAAAGAATCAGTTCGACTTTAACGATTTTCTAGCCCAGATATCTCAGATCAAGAAGATGGGTAACATTAAAGAACTTGCGTCAATGATTCCCGGCGTGGGCAAAGCAATTAAGGATGTCGATATTGACGACAATGCATTCAAAAGTGTTGAAGCCATTATTCATTCAATGACTCCCGAAGAACGCACTCATCCCGAAATACTCAATGGTCAGCGTCGCCAACGTTTGGCTAAGGGTAGTGGTACCGATATTCAAGAGGTGAATCGTTTACTTAAACAGTTCGATCAGACTCGCAAGATGATGAAAGCGGTGACGGGTACCAAGATGGGCAAATTGATGGCTCATGGCAAAAAAAATCATTAATTAATATACCGAATATGACATTAATAGATGGAAAAGCTGTTTCAGCTCAAATAAAGGAAGAAATTGCGGCTGAGGTTGCCGAAATGATAAAGAACGGAGGTAAACGCCCTCATTTGGCAGCAATATTGGTAGGCCATGATGGTGGAAGCGAGACGTATGTGGCAAGTAAGATAAAGGCTTGTGAAATTTGCGGTTTCAAATCGACACTCATTCGTTTTGAGGCTGATGTTACCGAAGAAAAACTACTTGATGCCGTTCGACAGTTGAATGCTGATGCCGATGTCGATGGTTTCATCGTACAGTTGCCTTTGCCCAAACATATTTCCGAACAGAAAGTAATAGAAACGATAGACTATCGCAAGGATGTCGATGGATTTCATCCCATTAACGTAGGACGTATGGCAATAGGATTGCCTTGCTACATTTCGGCAACTCCCAACGGTATTCTCGAATTGTTGAAACGTTACAATATTGAGACTTCCGGCAAAAAATGTGTTGTGCTGGGGCGTAGCAATATCGTAGGTAAGCCTATGGCGCAGCTTATGATGCAGAAACGCGCTCCTGGTGATGCTACTGTTACCGTATGTCATAGCCACAGTAAGAATATCAAAGAAGAATGTCTTTCTGCCGATATTATTATTGCAGCTCTTGGACAACCCAATTTTGTTACCGCCGATATGGTGAAAGAAGGGGCTGTTATTATCGATGTAGGTACAACTCGTGTTCCCGATCCTACCAAGAAGAGCGGTTTCCATTTGAATGGTGATGTAAAGTTCGATGAAGTTGCTCCCAAGTGCTCGTTTATCACTCCTGTTCCCGGTGGAGTAGGTCCGATGACTATTGCTTCGTTGTTGAATAATACTCTTCTGGCAGGCAAAAAAGAAATATATAAGTAAGACTCTAGTTCAAAGTTAGTCTTATTTAAGTGTAAATGCCATTAGCATTATAAGGTTTATAGCCCCATGATGTTAATGGCATTTTTGTTTCATTTTGTTAGTAATCAGTATGCTATATACTTTTTTCTTTCGTTATTGGCAATAAAGTGAATATCCTTAAATATCCTGATACTTTTTTATCCGAACATGGCTGTGGGATGCTCTGGGACGCTTTTTTGTTATCGATTCGGTGCCAAATGTAAACTGAATCAGTACAAAGACATAAATAGGGTATGGGCAACACGCTGATATACAGCGAGAAATTCATAAGGACGAAACCAAAAGTTTATATGTATAAACTTTTGGTTTCGTCCTTATGAATTTTTATTTTCGTCCTTATCATTTTTTGGGGACATAAGCTCGATTTTGTATATCGAGGAGTATCTCTTCGATATGGTTAAAATAGTATCAGTATCGCTCCCTATATTCACCTTTCAAAACGTTCTGAAAAACAGATTCACATCACGACTTTAGATCAACGCAATCTTGCGTCAATGAGGATGTACGTCTCGAACTCATCAGTAAAGCCCCAGGAAATTTAGTGACATGAGATAGTTAATGGATGGAACACTCGCATATTTGCAGAACGGTCTCTCAGCTATCTGTAAGCCGTCGTTTAGACTCGTTCTAAGCAGAGGTCCGCTGAAAATAAGGACTCTACAGTATGCTCTAGACCCGATTTTCGGACCTTTTTTCGCTGGCGTTGTATACGGTGCATCGTTAACCTGCTGTGGGATAGTGCGTAATGGTGTCATACGGAGGTGGCAAAGGTTGAAATGTAGATGATCTCATGATCTTGGAATGCAGCAATTGACATGTACTCTTACCACCCAAAACCACGTATGTACCTAAATTCGGTGACGTCCATATGTTTTCTGAAAAACTTAAGGACGTCACCGAAAAAACTAACATACGACAATTTGGTAAGATAATGTTGTCTTCGATAATGTGTTCTGCTGTATTAAACAATTCTAATTTCGTATTAATAGCTTCTAATTGATTTGAGAATGGTAATACTAATTTATAATATAACTTTGCCGCAAGTTTTAAATTGTTTTATGAAAAGGTACATATTTTTTTGCGTCGTATTGTTTTTAGGATATCATTTGGCTTCTCAAAATATTTCGAAAGGCGTTTTGAATAGGACAGAAGCAGATTCCATATTCCTTCATCGTAATGCTTGCCTATTGGCCAAGCATTACGATATTCATATTGCTCAAGCGCAAATACTTCAGGCGCGTTTGTTTGATAATCCGGTCATCTCGTTTGATGAAAATCTTATAAATAGAGACAATCACAATCGGTTGCTAGATTTTGGTCCAACGAGCGAACAAACGGTAGATATAGAACAAGAAATATCATTGGCTGGAAAACGCAATAAGCGTGTGCTGTTGGCAAAGGTCAATGCCGAAATGGCACAATATCAGTATATGGATTTGATACGTACGTTGCATACCGAACTTCGTACACAGTATATCAAAACCTATTTCGATCTACGTAAAAGTAAAGTTTATGATGAAGAAATACAATCGTTGTCGAGATTGGTGACAGTAATGTCTGCACAGGCCGATAAGGGGAATCTTTCGCAAATGGAGCTTGTGCGACTCAAGTCAGAATTGTTATCTCTAAAAAAAGAGAAAAATGATATTGATAACGATTGGGTGAACGATAGCAAGGCACTTAATTTACTTCTTGGATTTTTGCCCAATGCCGATATAGAGCCGATGCTCGATGAATCTGTTCTTGAGCAGGTGGCTGCCAAACAGATTGATTTTGCTTCTATCGATTCGACTGTAAACGAACGGCCTGATGTGAAAATTGCTATTGCCAATATTGATGCGTCGCGGATAAACCTCCGTCTTCAAAAAGCAATGGCTGCTCCCAACTTAACCATAAAGGGGAGCTATGATAGAAGGGGAAGTGCTTTCAATAATTACTTCTCCGTAGGGGTAGGGGTGGCTATTCCGCTCTTTGATCGAAATCAAGGCAACATTAAAGCCGCCAAGTATTCTGTTCAACAAAGTGTAAGCGAGAATGATGCTGCTTTGATGAAGGCTCATTCTGAATTGTACGAAGCATTTCAAGAATATAAGAATGCTGTGGCTATGATGCAATCATCAGAAACGTCTGTCGAAAAGGATTTTGACAAACTATTATTGGGGCTCGTTTCCAACTTCAGTAAAAGGAATATTAATATGGTAGAGTTTCTGGACTATTACGAAAGTTATAAAAATACCCGTTTGCAACTTTATGATATACATCAGGATGTATTCCTGAAGATGGAAAATGTGAATGCAATGGCCGGTAGAACAATATTTGGATATTAGAGATTAAATAAATGAAGAGAATAATGAATGGTAAAACAATTGTCTCAATTTCTATTTGTGTTCTTCTTCTTTCTGGATGTTCCCAAAAGAAAGAAGTGAAAAATACGACAGAACAGACATTAAACGATAGCTTGAAGAGAGTCACTACTGTGCAGTCGGTTGACAGTCGTCCTATTTCGGACGAACTGACATTGAATGGAAAGATTGATTTCGATAATGATGAAGTTGCTCAAGTGTCTTCGATGTTTGGTGGATCTATTGCGTCTGTACATGCCGAATTGGGCGATTATGTCAGAAAGGGCAGTGTGCTGGCCATTGTTCGTAGTGGCGACGTGGCCTCTTACGACAAAGAGCGTGAAGAAGCTCGTCAACAGCTGCAATTGGCTCAACGCAATCTGAATGCTTCGAAAGAATTGTATGCATCGGGCATGGCTTCGAAGAAAGACTTGATTATATCCAAACAAGATATGGCAAATGCGTTGGCCGAAATTCGAAGAATAAACACGATCTATCGTATTTATCATTTATCTCCTAACGCTGTTTATCAGATAAAAGCTCCGGTATCCGGATATGTTGTACAAAAGAGCATCAATCCCCAGATGCAGATTAGCCAGAACGATTCTCCTGTTTTTACAATCTCCGGACTTACCAATGTATGGGTCATTGCCAATGTTTATGAAAATGATATCAGCAAGATACATCAAGGTATGCCTGTAAGGATCACAACTTTGGCTTATCCGGATAAAGAATTCTCGGGTAAGATAGAGAAAGTGTACAATATGCTGGACGAAGACAACAAAACAATGCAAGTGAGAATCACTTTGCCCAACAGACAACATCTGTTGAAACCGGGTATGATGTCCAATGTCTATGTAGAGTGCAATAATTCGGGGCAGTCTATGCCTTGCATCGATCAGCATGGACTGATATTCAATAATGGTAAAAATTATGTGGTGGTAGTAAAGAACAACAATAAACTGGAAATAAGAGAGGTGGATGTTTACAAACAAAACAGTAGTTCTGCCTATATCTCTCGCGGATTGAATGTAGGAGAAAGAATCATAGTAAAGAATGCTCTGCTGGTATATACCTCTCTAGAATTATAATATAGTTAAAGCCAAATAGTGTTATGCATAAATTCATCGACAATATTGTTACGTTTTCGCTGAAAAATAAATTCTTTATTTTCTTTTGTACACTTATTGCGATAGTGGCTGGTGTCTGTTCATTTTTGAATACCCCCATCGACGCATTTCCCGATGTGACCAATACGAATGTCACTATTATTACTCAGTGGCCTGGACGAAGTGCTGAAGAAGTAGAAAAGTTCATTACCATTCCTATCGAGATAGCGATGAACTCGGTTGAGAAAAAAACGGATATACGATCGACTACCTTATTTGGACTTTCTGTGGTCAATGTGATGTTTGACGATCACGTCAATGATTTTAATGCCCGTCAGCAAGTTTACAATATGTTGAGCGATGCTAATTTGCCCGATGGAGTATCGCCCGACGTACAACCGTTGACTGGTCCTACCGGAGAGATATACCGATATACGTTGCGTAGCAAAATACGTAGCGTCCGTGAATTGAAAACATTGCAAGACTGGACTATCGAACGTAATCTGCGATCGGTTCCGGGTGTAGCGGATATTGTCAGCTTTGGAGGTGAAGTAAGAACAGTGGAAGTTAGCGTGAATCCACATAAGCTGACTCAATATGGCATCACTTCTCTCGAATTATACAATGCGATATCAAAGAGCAATATTAATGTCGGTGGAGATATTATAACGAAGAGCTCCCAAGCTTATGTCGTACGTGGCATCGGGCTTATCAATAATTTGGAAGAACTTCGTAATATTGTAGTCAAGAATATTAAGGGGGCTCCTATATTAGTACGCCAGCTTGCCGATGTGCACGAGTCTTGTTTGCCTCGATTGGGGCAGGTAGGGCGAATGAATGAAGACGATGTGGTCGAAGGAATTGTGTTGATGCGCAAAGGCGAAGATCCTGCTGCTGTCATCAAAGGCTTGAAAGCAAAAATCAAGGATATACAGCAAAATATACTTCCGAAAGATGTGCAGATAGTGCCCTTCTACGATAGGGATGACTTGGTAAATCTGTCAGTGCATACGGTGACGCACAATCTGCTTGAAGGTATTATACTGGTAACGTGTATCGTATTGTTGTTCATGGCCGATTGGAGGACTACGGTTATTGTCTCGAGCGTTATACCTCTTGCTCTATTGTTTGCCTTTATTTGTCTGCACCTCATGGGTATGTCTGCCAATTTACTGTCAATGGGAGCAATCGATTTCGGTATTATTATTGATGGTGCCGTGGTTATGGTAGAGGGTATTTTTGTTGTTCTCGATAAAAGAGCGCGTGAGGTGGGAATGCCCGTGTTCAATAAAATGTCTAAAGTAGGACTTATACGCAATACGGCTAAGGATAAAGCCAGAGCTGTATTCTTCTCTAAATTGATCATTATCACGGCCCTTATTCCTATCTTTTCGTTTCAGAAGGTTGAAGGCAAGATGTTTTCTCCATTGGCATTTACTTTGGGCTTTGCACTTCTGGGTGCTTTGGTATTTACGCTTACTTTTGTACCGGTCATGTCATCCATGCTTCTTCGGAAGAATGTACGCGAACGTAAAAATTGTTTTGTAAAAGCGATTAATAAGACGGCCTTATCTCTTTTCGATAAATTTCATGCACATCGTAAGCTAACTCTTATCTCTGCATGCGTTATCGCTATTGCTGGATTGTGGACATTCTCGTGTTTGGGAACCGAATTTTTGCCGCAACTTAACGAGGGTTCTATTTATATACGTGCTACTCTTCCGCAGAGTATTTCGCTAAATGAGTCGGTACCTTTGGCCAATCAAATTAGACGCAAACTAGCTGGCTTCCCGGAAGTTCGTAAAGTGATGTCGCAAACGGGTAGACCTAATGACGGTACAGATGCTACCGGTTTTTATAATGTGGAATTTTTTGTTGATGTATATCCCGAGAAGGATTGGAAGCAACATATAACCAAAGAGGAGCTTATTGAGGAGATGCAGAAAAAGCTATCTATTTATCCGGGTGTTGATTTCAATTTCTCTCAGCCCATATCCGATAATGTAGAAGAGGCGGCATCGGGCGTAAAGGGATCTATAGCGGTTAAGATATTCGGGCAAGACTTGTATGCTTCCGAACACTCGGCAGAACAAATAGCCAAAGTCCTTCAGACGGTAAAAGGTATAGAAGATATTGGTGTAGTACGTAATATCGGACAACCGGAATTGCGTATTGAATTGGATGAGGGTAAATTGGCACGGTATGGCGTCTCGAAGGAAGATGTACAGTCTATAATAGAGATGGCTATTGGTGGAAAATCAGCGTCGTATATGTACGAGGATGAAAAGAAGTTTAATATTATGGTGAGGTATAATTCGCAGTATCGAGAAAACGAAGAAGAAATAGGCAAGATACTGGTACCTGCTATGAATGGAGCCATGGTACCTATTAAAGAATTGGCTGATATTCGGACCATAACCGGACCACTATTGATATTTAGAGAACATCATGAACGCTTCTGTGCCGTTAAGTTCTCTGTTCGCGGGCGTGACATGGGATCTGCCGTTACTGAGGCTCAACACAAAGTCTCTAAGTTAGTGAAATTGCCATCTTCTTATTATTTGAAGTGGGCCGGTGATTTTGAGAATCAACAACGCGCAACAAATCGTTTGGAGCAGGTCGTACCGATCAGTATTATTATTATTTTTATTATTCTGTTCGTCTTGTTCTCCAATGTTCGTGATGCAGTATTGGTATTGTGTAATGTCCCATTTGCGGCTGTCGGTGGAATTATGGCCTTACTTATCACTCATTTTAATTTCTCTATATCTGCAGGTATCGGTTTCATTGCGCTATTTGGTATCTGTATACAAAACGGGGTAATAATGATTGCCGATATCAAACAAAATCTTCGACAGCATGTGCCTTTAGGCGAGTCCGTGCGCAATGGAGTGAATTCGCGTATACGTTCTGTGGTGATGACTGCTGCGATGGCGATGATCGGTCTGTTTCCGGCAGCCACCAGTCATGGCATCGGGTCTGAATCGCAACGTCCGCTTGCTATCGTTATTATAGGTGG
>Ga0183101_1003088_pt1 | contig 9982 bp, 8 predicted proteins | sample Biomet3_FD_127790 | JGI IMG/M metagenome (GOLD analysis project Ga0183101, IMG submission 127790) | Microbial communities from bioreactor (seeded with sewage sludge) at LBNL, California, USA - Biofuel metagenome 3 | ecosystem: Engineered > Bioreactor > Anaerobic > Unclassified ... | reverse complement strand
CTTATAAGGTATAATCAAAATGAATAAGATTAATTAATAAGAAATAAATAAAACAGGTATTTATTAAAATATTTATTAAAAAGGGAGAGTGTTTTTATGGAGAATTTAGGTTACAAGAAAATGACATTTAAAGGCAAGGTAGGTTTAGCTTATAAAGAAGCGGGGTATGCTTCTGCTAACCATCAAGTAGTATTCAAAGAAGTTGAAGGAGTAGATAATGACTTCAAGTATGATTTATTGCAAATTAAAGTGGGAGCGGGTGCTTACGAATTAGCTATTGAAAAATTAAATTCAGGAGATAAATCGGAAATAGAATTTTCTGTAACTGCTGAATCAGTAATAGAACTTCGTGGCGTATCTACACCGTATAAGTTTAAAAATCTAAGATTTGTTTAAAAAGGAGTGACTATATATGTATCAGTTATTCATTGATAAAAAGGATTGCATTTTAGAGATAAAACCCGTAACGTCAACACTATTAAAAGAAGTTGAAACAGATGAAATTATTGGGATTGGTGATAAATACTTAGTCTGTAAATACAAAAATTCTCTAAAAAAGAGAGCAAGAGAAATAAAGCAAGCATGGTTAAAAGAAACAGAAGACCGATTAAATGAAATTAACACTATTAAGATTTGACACATAATAAAAGACACATGAGATGATTTTCATGTGCCTTTTATTTTATTACTATTTACATAGAATTTTATTAAATATATCAACCATTTTACCGTCTTTATCATATATAGCGAAGATTACTTTGATGTCTTTATCTGTTTTTATTTTTGATAAAGATTGTTTGAATAGATTAGCAACCATAGTAATGTCATTTTTGAAAACGCCACAGCCATAAGCTCCAAGAAGTATTACTTCTGGTTCTTTGCTTACTGCAAAATCCACTATTTTATCAATTCTCTCTGCCATGGTATCCCTTATTACATTTTCTTTAATTCCACGTTCTCTGGCTATCCCTGCATTAACAGCAGGAGACGTAATGATTGAACTTGTAACTGGATTTAAAAGCAAGTTGAACTTATCATCTCTAAAAATCGGTACTTCTGGTGAATAGATCATAAGGTCAGAATATAAAGGGGTATTGAGATTAACATTATAGTCATAGAACTCCTTTTTACTCATTAAGCTTGGATATAAAGCGGAAGTTCTTGCGATACTCTCTTCTTGTGCTATAGTACCTCTTAAAAAGCCTCCTCCTGCATGTTTAGCCGAAGCAAAATTTAAGGCAACTATATTTCCCTCTATCCCCTGCTTTCTTAGGTCTATTATTGTATCAATTGTAGAGCCTGAAATAACAGCTATATTGTCTATACCTTTACCATCTTTATTTGCTGACGTACATGCGTATTCTTTAATCAGTTCTGTGCCATTTACTGACGCACTCACTAACTCTCCAACCTGAACCTTAGTTCTATTTTTATTTATGTAAAATCCACGATTAATAATATCTATTGTTTCATTAGCTATGTTTATAAGGTATTCCTTTTGATTAAATTTCATCTTTAATTCCTCTACTTTCATCTTTTGTATACATAAAATATAGGGGAAGTCAGACTTTTGGACAATGCTTTAGATGTTCTACCTTGTTTGAGTACATAAGAAAAGACGTAAGAGCTTGTTTCACAACAAATTCTTACGCCTTAATACTATCTAAGTAGCATAGCTATATAATCTCTATCATCACTTAATTTATTACTAAATAATGATAAGTTTACTTGAAGTAGCATATCTGCTCTTGCTTTCTTTAACATTTCTTTAGCCATATCTACATCTTCAATTTTAGATAGATAATCTTCGTTTATTTGGTTTTGGTTTACAGATAGGTCATACCTTGAACTTAGTATTTCTTCCTGAACTCCTAATGAACTAATAGCGTCTCTCACTGGTTTTAATATATATTTATCTATATTATCATCTTTAAGGATGTTTATTACATTTGAATTATCCGTACCACCAGTTGAATTTGTAGGAGGTGTTGTATTACTTCCACCATTACCTGTACTTGGCGTAGTACCAGTGCCACCCGTATTCCCTGTATTATCAGTAGGTGTAGTTGAGCCTCCTCCGCTTGGAGTTGTACCAGAACTTCCATCTGTAGGTGTAGTTGTTCCCCCTGTGCTTGGTGAAGTCGTACCTGTTCCTGTGCTTGGAGGAGTAGTTGAACCCGAACCGCCTGTACTTGGAGTTGTGCCTGTTCCTGTGTCTCCACCTGTACCCGTACCTGGCGTTGGAGTTGTCCCACCTCCTGTAGATGTAGAAGGTATTATTATTGCAGGAGGAGTATTTACAACTACCTTAACATCACTTGCTGTTTTAGGAGTATATCCTGATATAGTTCTACCATCGCTTGGTTTATCATTTGCCCAGTTTCCTGCATACAATGGACACCAAGATTGGTTAGATAATGTTCCATAACCATTCCTTAATCCCTCTTTATAGTATCCTGAGTAAATATAACCATTTGACAGCTTTTCTGTCCCATATCCATCATACTTTCCATCTTTAAAATCTCCTGCATAGGCAGTATTTCCGCTACTGTCATATGTTGTTCCAAAACCATTGTATATTCCATTAGCTGTTGTACCAACATAGGCTACCTTTCCTCCACTATATATAGTTCCAAAACCATTGTAAGCTCCACTTGTGAAGTTTCCTTGGTATACCTTGCTTCCAGTTCCATCGTACAAAGTACCATAGCCATCACATTTACCATTTGTAACATTACCAACATAAATCAAATTACCGCTACTATTTTTCCATTCAACATATCCATTTGTATTCGTAACATTAACTGCTGTCATAAGTGGATTTGAAGTCTGGTTCGTAGTTGTACTTGTAGAGCTTGTACTCGTAGTTGTAGTTGTAGTTGTAGTTGTAGAACCTGTGGATGTACTTGTAGAACCCGTATTCGCTATTTGTGTAGACACACTGGTCTTTTGAGCAGAAGTTATTGTATCAGGATTAGATGTGCCTATAGATGTAGTTCCTTTAGTTGTAGCTCCTGTTGAGGTACTTCCTGTAGATTTAATAGAACTTAATGTTGTAGTCAAGCTTCCATTATTTAATGATGTTGTATTCTCAACATTATTAGTGTTTAAGGAAGTATTAGTTGAAGCAACTCCTAATTTACTTATATCAATGCCCTTTATCTTTACATCATATGTATCATTGGCTTCACTCCCAGTTTGGATCGTGTATTTATCTTTACTAAATACCTTCTGTCCATTAAAATCTGTTTTTTCTTGTATATTTTGTATCTCTTTTAATAATTCCTTACTTTCATTTTCTATAACCTTCTTGTCATCATCGTTTAAAGTACCATTGTTGTAACTTACACTTAACTCTTTTAATCTTTGTCCCATATTTTGAATTTGATTTAATGAGTTTTCTGTAGTCTGAATTAAAGATATACCGTCTTGAATATTCCTACCTGCTACTTCTGTACCCCTAATCTTTGAATTTAATCTACTTATTCTAAGCATATCCGAAGGTGAATCGGAAGCATGATTAATCCTCTTACCTGTGCTTAGTCTTTCAGTGGCAGTGGCAGATAATCTACTGTTAATTTGCATGTTTCTTAATAAAATTCCATAAACATTGTTATTTGAATTAATTGGTTGCATTAAAAAGAACCTCCCTATATTTTGGTTCTTATATTTTATTGTCATTTAACTTAGTCCATAATTATATTTATGTTTGACCCCTGACTAATAATAAAATCCCGCAATAGATATAATATAGAAACAAACTTATATAACAGGTATTCAAAAGAATTTTATTTTAAAGGAGTGTTTTTATATGAAAAACGGATTAATAGAAAAGGAATTGTTTGTAGAGAAGTTAGGAAAGAATGTATCATTGAGAATTTATCCATCGGCAAAAATTGCAATAGATAAAGGTTGGGAAAGTTTATACTTTGCCGATAATCTTTCTGATTTTGCAGATGTGATCGTAGATGGACATATATTTAGCTTAGGTACTTATGGTGAAGTAAGAGTAATTTCTGATAACGTTGAAGAAGAATATAGAGGCAATGATGTTGAAGAACTAAGAAAAATAATTGACCAAAATAAGCTTGATGACTACATTTTAGACAACAATAACTGGTTCGCTATGGTAATCGGCAAGATTATAAAGGTAGAGGACGAAGTTATTAACTTTGAAACAATAGACGATATGGTATTTGAGGCGTGTCCTAAATCCATAGAAGAGCTTGAAGAACAATTGATTGAATATGCTGTTTCATTAATTGAACATTATGTTCCTGAAATTATTGAAAAAGCAAAATAATATTTAATTAAGGATTTTGAGGAGGGTAAATTTTTACTCTCCTTAATATTTTAAAAGGAGTTGTTGTAAATGCAATTGAATTTATTAAAGAACAATATATGTGAAGATTTATTAAATACACTGAGGGATAGACTAAAACATTCAGAAGTTGTGACATTAGATGATTTTAATTCTTCGATTAAGACATATGATTTAATTGTTGCAGTAGATGATTGTAACAACCTATTAGGATACGCCATATTCGCTCCATATAGCAGTCTTAGACCAAATAACATATTAGACGACCTATATGAGCCTGACAGGTTTGACGAGTACGTAGACAGTCTTAATAACAACCTTGCTAACGGTGTGTATTTAAAAGGATTAGAAGTGTTCCCTGAACACCAAGATATAGGTGTAGGGTCTGCACTATTTAATGAGATTTTAAAATTAAAAGTACCTATTCTTTTGTACTCATTAGGAGAGAGTATTTCTTTCTGGGAGGAAAAAGGATTTGATATGTTTGAAGAAGGTGGTTATTGGGAAATTTATTCTTGATAAAAATAGAGGGCTTGCGTCATGTGTGACGTAAGCTCTCTTCTTTGTATAAAAAATAAAAAAGTTCAAGGATTATAGAGATTTACTCCCCTACCCTTGAACCATTATTCTCTTCTCGTTGCCTCTTTTTATTTATAATTTCTACTATAAAAAAAGAGCCTACACCTTAACTGATGTAAGCTCTCTTTTATTTTAGGATTTAAATATAAGTGTTCCTGTTTCAGTGTCCCAAGTTAACTTATAGCCTAAAGCCTTAGCCATTTCTTGTACTTCCGCCATGAAGTTACCATCTTTCATATCTGGATTTGTACCCATTTGGATCATCTGTCCATTTACTATTACATAGTTCTTATTCATTTCGTAAACAATTGTATCTTTAACATGACCTACTATTTTTCTTTCACCTTTTACAGTTCTCCAAATAGCCAAAGTTCTTGTTATTATATACTTATTGCCTTCTGTCTTCACGGTAGCTCCCATTTCAGTAGCAAGTTGTTGTACTGGAAGTAATACTCTTGCGTCCTTAATTAAAGGAGTAGTTACAAGTTGTATATCTTTGTCGTCTATCTTAATGTTCTTAGCGTCCGTAGAAATTGCTGTATCGTCCATGCTTTGTGACTTACCTATTCTTGTTTCCAAGATTTTTACGTCAACTTTCTTGAAGTTGCTAAATAACAAGTTCATATCTTCCATAGTATAAACTTTCTTAGTATTTTTAGCTAATACAGGTTTCCCTTCTATTATAGCAAGAAGTTTATCATTATCCTCAGTGAACCAACCGCCTGACTTAACAGAAACTTGATATAGAACGTCTCTTAGTTGTTCATAAGATATTTTTCCATCTAAGGAAGCTCTAATACCTGTATCATAGTAATATGGACTATCTGAATCCTTATTTATACAATATTGAACAGTTAAATTACTTTCTGGATTTTGATTTTCATTAATGTAGTTCCATTGGTTTGCACTTACATGAGAAGACATTGAACTTGTACCGCCTCCAAAATTTTCATATGTAGTTACACCTGCTAATATCCAATCTTCTTTAGGTGCTAATTCTTTCACAGTCTTTACGAGCTTTCCATCTTGGTCATAATACTCTGTTATTTTATAAACAACACCATCTTCATTTACATATCTAACAGTAGAACTTATACCATCAAATGCAGGTATATCAGTAGCAGGAGTTGTTAATGGTGATGTATCTACACCTTCCAACCCTGGCAATGGTTTATCCTCTTTACCTGCGTCTGGTGGAAGCATTGGGGTATCTACATTAGGTTTATTAATCCTATTCATCATATCTATATATATATCGTCCAAGTCTTTCTGTATTTCAGGTATGTCATTATGTTCCTTCATATAATTTACATAGCTGTTATAGAAACTATTTAAACAATACTGGGTTGCACCACCATGGTATTTTCCAGTAAAAATATTATACCATCCTTCAACCAATGCCTTGTCAAATGCTATAAATTCTTTATTTCTAATATCTGTTGGCATTTTTTTAATACACTCTACAATCCTGAAATAATCCTTATCAAATTCGTCCATATCTTTATGAGCTTTTAAATCTTGAATTGTAAGGTCAAAGCTTGTAAATGCTTTAATAGCGTCATCGACTGTTTTCTGTGTAGAACTTTTTTCGGCAATTTGTATTATTGTATCCAATTGTGCAAGAGCCTTTTTTGTTGCGTCTGAAAAATCTAAATCTATCTGTTCTTGCTTATTTTCACTAATAGCTTCATCTATTTTATTTTGTATGTCTTCGGGTATTTCAACTGGATTACCTGCAATTATTACTGTTTTAGCATTAACAGCAACGGGAGCTATAATACCTGCTAAAGAAGTTCCTAATACTATCAATGAAATTATCTTTGTTTTTTTCAATATAAACACCTCTTTAGTTAATCTTCTTTTATCATATTCATTATTTTATATTTTTACAAAAGATAAGTGAATAGTTTAAAGGTCTTATGTGGGTCTACATAATAGGATTGTGGTAATTAAATAAAAAAAGGACTAAGTATTTCACTACTTAATCCATTTCTACTATTGAGTTATGTGGCTCTTTAAGTCGTCAGTTGAGCTACCTTGTACTTTTATCTTTACAGTCTTGCTATCACATAACTTAGAACCTGCTGTCTTAGTAGGTACTCCATTGATAGAAGGTGTAAATACTTGTAAGTTATATGTACCATCTGTTGTATTTGGGTCTATATATAACTTTGGAGCTGACTTAACGCCTAATGTATCTTTGGATTTCACAGTATATACCCATGTAGAGTTTGTTCTATCACCTGTTAGGGTGTAATCTAAACCTGCATTTGTACCTGCGTAACCGTCCACACTTATTATCTTACCGTCTGGTGTCTTAACAAACAACTCGTTTGGTAAGTTAGGAGTTACATTAAAAGGTCTTACCCATGTACCATTTTCTTGATAAGAACCTGTCACAATTGGCTGAGGTTGAGTAAATGCGTTAGTTTTATAATTTACAGTAATCTGTAATTCATAACCATAACCTGCCTTAATCATTCCCGCAGTACCAGTTGATAACTCTACCCAACCATTAGCACCTTGGTTTGTATCAGTTGTAAGTTTTGACTTAAACTTGATACTCGTAATCGAATAGCTCTCATTTTGAGATAAGCTTTGGTTACTACTTGAACCTGGTGTAAAAATATTAAATGATTGTGAACTTCTATCTACATAAGTTTTGTGATAACCTGTCCAACTATGGATATTGTAATTTTGTGTCCAAGAATTACTTGTGTGTTGTACAGGAGGACCATTCCAAGGGTTATATGGACTATCTACGCTTGTTGTAGCCGAAGCTTGGTTATTCTTTTGTCTAAGAACATCTTCTTCCCATACCATCTTATCATAGTTTATTGAAACTGTTCCTGTTAAGGTTCTATCTGTAGCAGGGTTTACATTAACTTTGATTTCATGTGTGATATTCTTATTATCACCTTGGGCAACATGGTCTGTAAAATACATTGTTTGGCTTCCAAGCTTTATTACTGTATGAACATCTTTTTCATAAGGTGGAATCCAACTTGGTGTCTTATTTGTAATCGTGTATTGTACAGCATATGTTTGATTTCCCGCTTGATATGGTGTTTCGGATACTGGTTTCACAGTAACACTGCTTACAGAGAAGTCATATGCTTCATGCCATTCTGCGTATAGTGCATGGCTTCCATATTGTTTACTATTATCATCTTGTACAATTGAAGATAGTACCGAGGAAGCTTGTGCTAATGTTTTTATAATAGGCACTTCATACGTTCTAAATGCTTTAGTAGTATATACATAAGTATCTCCTGCATGTATTTCTGATGTTTTAGGAATTGTTTCTTTATATACATCTGCAAACCCGTGTACTGGCGGTATATTTCTATCTATCTCAATATTTAGTGGTATACTCTTTTTAGGGAATTCCCAATGGTCAAACACTGTATGAGAATGGTCGCCATGACTATATGTACGATAAATAGCTTTCTTTATATCTGCACCACTGTATCCTACATAATATCTGATCTTGTAATCTGCACCTGGTTTCGCTTGTGTATATTCTCTACCATCCGTACCAACAAGCTTTATAGCTGTAGTACCAATATTCCCTGGTGGCACTGCTACTTTAAATAGAATATTTGAAGTATCATCATTTCTATCAAGATTTTCAGCATTATCGTTGTGAACTTGGTCTATCATTGCAGTAACTCTTAGTGCTTTACCTACATTTTCGTCAAAAGCTAAGTCCCAATTAAATGTCTTCGTTTCTAAACCACCGTAAGTACCATCCGATTCCAATACATCTTTGAATTGGTTATCGGTAAATCCTGCTACACTTGAAGTAGCAACTGAACCATATCCAAATCCAACATCAACCAGTGAAGGGTCGCTTTTAGTTGGAATGGTTGACATGTTTTTAATTTGAACTTCTACAGTGTATTTGTCGCCTGGTATTAATGGTTTAATTGCTTCTTTACCAATCCCATAATTATTAGGGTCATTAGGGTTCATGGTATAATAGCCCATAAGGTCGCCAGTCTGTTTATCTCTAACAGTTGTTGAAACAATTCTTAGGTTTTGACCATTATTATCTGCAACTGTAAGTGTTCTATAAAAACTGTGTCCGCCCCTTGTTCCAACAAATATTGGTGATGTTTTAGTTGGGTCTGTTCTTAGAGAAAGTTTATTTGCCCATCCATAAGGGTCCCATCCTCCGTAATATCCCATATCTGGATTTTGGCTTAATAGTAAACTGATTGCATTGATTTTATCCCCGTACCATTCTGAGGATGTATCATCCCAAACACTTGCATTACCAGGACACGCCATACTCATCCACCAAGGTTCGTCATCATAACCATAATTGCCCGCAGTATAATGTGAATTGTAATCTGATGGGAAATATGGATTATTAATTGATGAACCGAAATTTGTATAACCTAAATATCTATATTCTCCCCAACTACCTGCAAATGGAGCAACAGCATTATATGTACCTCCACCAGTCAAATTATCTAATGATGTATCATTTAATGGTGCAGAATAGATTTTATAATTCTTATATGAAGTAGTATATAGTGTCCATGAATTCGGAACAGAACCTGGGTCTATATTAGAATTTTCATAAGATTGTGCAAAACTACGCTTACTACTATATTCAACATCTTCTGGTGCGGGTACTGGCGAATAAAAAGTTATTCCTTTATATAGTTGCAAGAATATCGCATCACTACCATACCAACTTGGTAAATTACTGCCATTTCTGGAATTAAACTTAGCTCTTGTCATAGTGCCATCATCAGATGTACTAATAGGGTCTAATGCACTTCTACTACCTGCGGGTACACTACCGATAGCACTAACTTTAACCGTTGATAGTGATAAAGCAATTAAGGTTAATGAAGCAAGTGTTAGAGCCTTCCCGATTAGTGACTTGCCATCTTTTATTTTTGTCATCTTTTGTTTTCCCTCCCATAATAGGATTTATGGAACATTCTGAATTAAATACAATAGTACGCTTTGAGCTATTTTATTAATCTTAACTTCATTGTTCCTATTAATATTATTCATATTTCCTTCGTAATATTTTATTATATTGTAAAAGTACGTTATTTAATA
>Ga0183101_1000114_pt1 | contig 9988 bp, 7 predicted proteins | sample Biomet3_FD_127790 | JGI IMG/M metagenome (GOLD analysis project Ga0183101, IMG submission 127790) | Microbial communities from bioreactor (seeded with sewage sludge) at LBNL, California, USA - Biofuel metagenome 3 | ecosystem: Engineered > Bioreactor > Anaerobic > Unclassified ... | reverse complement strand
CGAACAATATGGGTTGACATCACAAATAAGAAGATCTGCCGTATCCATACCATCTAATATTGCTGAAGGAGCAGGACGTCAGAATACAAAAGAATTTATTCAATTTTTATACATCGCTTTAGGTTCTTTGGCTGAACTTGACACGCAACTTGAATTATCTCAGAAAGTCGGATACATCAGTAATTACAATGAATTTGAAAACGAATTAAAAACTATTAGAATAATGATTAGCAAACTTATTACAGTACTTAAAAATAAGCAGAATAATAAATAAATCTTTTGAAAAACAACACTAAATATATTATAACTCCATCACACTCATCACTCCATCACTTTCATCACTTTTATCACCTAAACATAAAAAATGAACCGCTAACAAATCATAAACAGATGAAACGTCTTATTTTTCTTTCAATAATTTTTTCCCTGTTGATTTCCAAACCTAATTTTGCACAGGAAAAAGCCTTTCGTTTTGGATTTCATGTTGCACCCAACATCGGCTGGCTCAAGCCCGATGCCAAAAATTATTCATCAGATGGTCCTGTTATGGGTTTTACCTGGGGATTAATCGGCGATTTTTCCATCACCGAAAACTATTTTATATCTTCAGGATTTAATCTGACTTTTAATAATGGCAAACTGAAATATCCGTACGCCGCCCCTGATACGGTACTTATTAATCGGAAATACAATATTAAATCCCTTGAGATACCTTTAGTGCTTAAAATCAAGACCAATGAGTTTGGCAAGTTTCGCTATTTTGGCAAAATTGGTCTGGGCACTTCGTTTCGTCTTTCGGCCAAAGGCAAGGATGAATATTCTAGCGTGAAAGAAACCAACAATATTGATAGCGATGTCCGGCTTTTGCGTGAATCGCTTATCGTGGGTGCTGGTGCCGAATATAGCCTTACAGAAGACCTGTCGGCCTTTGTGGGAATAACTTTCGACAATGGTTTTACCAATATTCTTAAAGGTAAAAATACCGTTAATACTTCGGTAGACCAATATGCTATTACCAATTATTTTGAATTAAACTTAGGAATTCTGTTTTAACCAGAATACGATGAAGATAGCGCTGGCTCAACTTAATTATCATATCGGGAATTTTGAAGGCAATATCCAAAAAATTATCCGGACTATTCAAAAGGCCAAGGATCAAAAAGCCGATCTGGTGGTTTTTGCTGAATTATGCGTGCCGGGTTATCCGCCCCGCGATTTTCTCGAATTCAACGATTTTATTGATAAATGTTATACCGGCATTGATGCCATTGCCAAAAACTGCATGGGAATAGCCGCCATCGTAGGTTCTCCGGCCATTAATGCCTCCGGCAAAGGCAAACCGCTTTTTAATTCCGCTTTTTTTCTTTACGATGGCAAAGTTCAGGCTATACGGAATAAATCGTTGCTGCCCAATTATGATGTGTTCGACGAATACCGCTATTTTGAGCCCAGCCGTGAATCTGAAATTATAGAATATAAAGGCTGCCGTATTGCACTCACCATTTGTGAAGATTTATGGAATGTTGATGATAATCCGCTGTACGTATCTTCGCCTATGGATGAACTGATCGGGCAAAAACCCGATTTCATGATCAATATTGCCGCTTCGCCGTTCAACTATTGCCAGGCTGAAATCCGCAAAAAAATATTTGCACAAAATGCCATAAAATACAATCTACCCATTTTTTATGTTAACCAGGTGGGCGCCCAAACGGAATTGCTTTTCGACGGAGGTTCCACGGTGATGAATAATAAAGGTGAAATAGTAGATGAACTGGCTTTTTTTGCCGAAGATTTCAAAATCTTTGATTCCGCCACCATCAATCAACAATCAATCCCGAAAAGATCGGGACTAAGCCTACAGCTTAACAAACAACAAACAACTATCAACGATAAACCATCCCTGATTTATCAGGCTCTGATTATGGGCATACGCGATTATTTCAGCAAGATGGGCTTTAGCAAAGCGATACTCGGTTTGTCGGGAGGCATTGATTCGGCGTTGACTTTAGTATTAGCCGCCCAGGCGCTGGGCACCGAAAACTGCCGGGCTATTTTATTACCATCACAATTTTCGTCCGATCATTCGATAAACGACGCAAAAGCCTTAGCCTTGAATCTTGGCGTGTCTTACGATATTATTCCCATACAGGAAGCCTTCCACAGTTTTGAACAAAGTTTGCAGCCCTTATTCCACGGACTTCCTTTCGGGCTTGCCGAGGAAAACATTCAGGCACGAACCCGTGCGGTTATTTTAATGGCTATTGCCAATAAGTTGGGATATATTCTGCTTAACACTTCCAATAAAAGCGAAGCGGCCGTGGGTTATGGCACGCTTTACGGCGACATGTGTGGCGGACTTTCCGTGCTTGGCGATGTGTATAAAACGGAAGTGTTTGAACTGGCACATTACATCAACCGCGAAAAAGAAATCATCCCGCAGAACACCATCATCAAACCTCCATCGGCAGAACTGCGTCCCAATCAAAAAGATTCGGATTCGCTGCCCGAATATGCAATTCTTGATCAAATACTTTATCAATATATTGAATTACGCAAAGGTCCGCGGGAGCTTATCGCCATGGGATTCGACGAAACCATCGTTCGTCGCGTATTGAAGATGGTAAATACCAACGAATGGAAGCGGTATCAAACCCCTCCCATTCTTCGTGTTTCGCCCAAAGCTTTTGGCATGGGCCGGCGTATGCCTATCGTTGGCAAATATTTATCCTGATTCCCGCTATACTGATTCAACCGCCGTTATTTCGGGCAAGGCTTTTTTGATAGCCTCTTCCACACCGTTTTTCAACGTCATCTGGCTGTAAGGACATGAACCGCAGCTTCCCTGCAATTCCACCATAACGGTATTATCTTCTTTTAATTCTACAAATTTCAAGTCTCCACCATCAGCCTGAAGGTATGGTCTTATCTGGTCAATTACATTTTTTACTTTATTGGTCAATTCTATATTTGCATTCATTTTCTGTGGTATTATTATTTATTCGTGCGTTTATGTTTTGATATTAGTTTTTTTTAAGTGATGAAATGTGATGGAGTGATGAAGTGATAAGGTGATGAAAGTGATGAAGTGATGATTAGCAAACTTATTACAGTAGTTAAAAAATAAGCAGAATAATAAATATTTTGGAAAATAATACTAAAGATATTGTAATCCCCATCACTACATCACTTTCATCACTCCATCACTCCATCACTTCTTCACCACTCCATCACTCTCCATCACTACATCACTTACTATTATAAATGCTTCATTAAATTAATCGTGTGTTTTTACCGGTACGGTCGGAGCCATTGTCTCGTTACGAATGGCTACCTGGCGGGCTACATTTTCGGCCAATTGTTCAAAAGCCTTAGCCACTATCGAATTATCGTCGAGGGCTACCGGATTTCCGTCGTCGCCCGATTCACAGATACGTTCGACCAAAGGAATCTGTCCCAGTAAAGATACCTTTGCTTCCTTAGCCAGACGTTTTCCTCCTTCTTTACCAAAGATATAATATTTGTTATCCGGCAATTCGGCAGGTGTAAAATACGACATGTTCTCTATCAATCCAAGGATAGGTACATTTACATTTTCCTGAGTAAACATGCTCAGAGCCTTTCGTGCATCGGCCAAAGCCACTTCCTGAGGAGTACTTACGATGGCTACTCCCGTAACGGGAACTTGTTGTACCAGGGTAAGATGAATATCGCCTGTTCCGGGAGGCATATCCACTACCAAATAATCAAGTTCGCCCCAATCCGAATCGTTGAAAAGCTGGATCAGTGCATTGGAGGCCATAGGACCACGCCAGAGCAAGGCTTTGGAAGGGTCGACAAAAAAACCTATGGACAGCAATTTGATGCCATGCTTTTCCACAGGGTAGATAATGCTTTTGCCGTTTTGTTCTATCACTTTAGGATGAACATTCAGCACATCGAACATCAGCGGAATGGAAGGTCCGTAAATATCGGCATCGAGCAGGCCGACTTTTGCACCGGTGCGGGCCAAGGCAACAGCAAGATTAGCCGAAACGGTGGATTTTCCTACACCCCCTTTGCCGGAAGCAATGGCTATGATATTTTTTACCTTTGCCAGCTGGCTTTCGGTCTGTTTTCGTAAAGATGTTACCCTCGAGGCCATTTCAATTTCTACCTCGGCCGAGGGATCGAGCTGATGAATGGCATCGATACAGTTTTGCCTCATCAAATTCTTCATCGGACAGGCAGGGGTGGTTAACACCAATTTAAAACGAATAATATTCCCTTCTATCCTGAGATCTTCTATCATGTTCAAACTTACCAAATCCCTTTTCAGATCAGGGTCTTCCACTTTCCGGAGTGCATTCAGTATGTCGTCTTTTGTATAATTCATCGTCGAAATTATTATTGTTATTTGGAATCGGTAAAAATAGAAATATTTTTACTTTCGTTATCAAAAATCCAAAAATATACTTCCATAAACACCAATAATCGGAAATTGTTTTACTTTTGCGAAGTAATCATCTTAAAACTACTGAAAATATGAAACATTTTTTACAATGCGCCGCCTTTTTCGTATTGGCAGGTACAACTCTTGTTTTTATTAACGGATGCAAATCCAATCAAAAAGTTAAAATGGAAAAAGAACTTTCTGCTTTTATTCAGAATTATGAATCGAAAGCTATTCCCCTGACCAAGGAAGCCAACATCGCTTACTGGAATGCTTCCATCTCGGGCAAAGACGAAGATTATAAAAAATCGGAAAAACTCAACATCCAGCTTACCGCAATTTATTCGAATAAGGATGAATTTGCCAAGCTGAAAAAGATTAAAGAATCGAATGCAGTAACTGATCCTGTATTGAAACGTCAGCTCGACGTGCTGTATAATTCCTTCCTGAGCAATCAGGCCGATACTGCCAAGCTGAATCAAATGATAAAGATGCAGACGGAAATTGAAAAGAAATATTCAAATTTCCGTGCCGAAGTGAAAGGAAAAAAACTTAACGATAACGATATTGAGACCATACTGAAGAAATCCGTTAAATCAGACGAATGCCGCGAAGCCTGGCTGGCTCATAAAAATATCGGAACTCTTGTTTCCAGTGATATTATCAAATTAGTGAAGCTGCGCAACGAAATTGCCAAAGAACTCGGGTTTAATAATTATCATGAAATGAGTTTAAAACTCAGCGAACAGGATCCTGAGGAAATCAGCCGGATATTCGACGAACTCGACAGTCTTACCCGCCAGGCCTATGCCCAGCAAAAAGATGAAATCGATACTTATCTTGCCAAAAAATTCAACCTGAAAAAGGAACAATTGATGCCCTGGAACTACCAGGATCGTTTCTTCCAGGAAGCCCCGCAGATTTTCACCGTCGACATCGATAAATACTATAAAGGTAAGGACGTAACCGTTCTGACCAAAGAATATTACAAAAGCATAGGCATGGATGTAGAAGACATCATGAAGCATAGCGATCTGTATGCCAAAGCCGGCAAAAACCAACATGCTTACTGCATCGACATCGATAATCTCCAGGATATACGCGTGCTTTGCAACGTGGTGAACGATGCTAACTGGCAGGGAACACTGCTTCACGAATTCGGACATGGCGTTTACGACAAATATATCGACCAAAAATTACCTTTTACGTTGCGCAATCCGGCACATACCTTCACCACCGAAGCCATAGCCGAGATGTTCGGACGTTTTTCAACCAATCCGCAATGGCTCTTTGATATGAAATGTATCGACGGACCGGAAAAAGATAAAATCGCTACCGATTGCCACAAAACCCTTCGTCTGCAACAATTAGTCTTCAGCCGCTGGGTACAGGTGATGTACCGTTTCGAAAAAAGCATGTACGAAAATCCCGACCAGGATCTGAATGCATTATGGTGGAATCTGGTGGAAAAATACCAGATGATTAAACGTCCCGAAAACCGTAATCAGCCCGACTGGGCATCCAAAATCCATATAGCCACCTATCCGTGCTACTATCACAATTACCTGCTTGGCGAACTGTTAGCTTCGCAATTGTATTACTACATCACAAAGAATGTTATTAAATCCGACGATTTCAGAAATCAGAGTTTTGCCAATAAGCCCGAAGTTGGCAAATATTTAATTGATAATGTCTTTATGCCAGGTGCCCGTTATCCCTGGAACGAAATGATAGAAAAAGCTACCGGCGAAAAACTGACGGCAAAATACTATGCCCGCCAGTTTGTGAACTAAACCGGATATTTTGTTAACAAATCCCATCGTTGGTCAGGAGCATTACTTCCTTCCGGCGATGGGATTTTTTATTTAATCATTACAATGATATACGGATTATTGAACGTTATAAATATTAATTTTATAAGGATTATTCAGGAGAACGAATCATCAAAATATATTCTATCAAAATAAAGATATAAACTACTTGATATCAAGGCAATATTAAATCTTTTATTTTAAAAATATGCCTTATCGGCTTTAAGTTGCCATTATTTCGCTCAAATAATGATGAATTTTTTTCAACTCGTCATTATTTCGCCCAAATAACGATGAATTTTTTTTCAACTCACCATTATTTCGCCCAAATAATGATGAATTTTTTTCAACTCGCCATTATTTCGCCCAAATAATGATGAATTTTTTTCAACTCGCCATTATTTCGCCCAAATAATGATGAATTTTTCTCAACCCACCATTATTTCGCCCAAATAACGATGAATTTTTTCCAACTCGCCATTATTTCGCCCAAATAATGACGAATTTTTAATGATATAGTATTTTGAAGTATAAATAATGCCCTATTTTTGAAAAATATATAAGTAATTAAAACTAAATATTATTGTATAGTTGGATTTCAACGACTCAAGAATAAAAACATAGATTTTGTTGTGTTTATATTATCATCAACACTTATCCATTTTATCCGCGAAATTTGCGTCCTACTTTTGATATACTATTTTCTATTTATCCAATTATTTAAATAGAAAACTCTGTGGCTTTCTGTGTATTCTCTGTGGCTCTCTGTGCAATTTAAAATATTATAATACAGAATTATATATAGAATTCACAGCATTGTACAGAGAAGGTCTCGGTTCTTCATTTATTTAGGGATTGAACGCCGTATAAATTTTAACATTTTTTAACATTTTATATTCAAATATTTTGCTAAGGCTAAAAATAAAAATTATTATCTTTACAATGTTAAATTTTCTTAAAAAAAATTGCAATGTTAAACCCATAAAAAGGAGGTAATTATGCCTTACATTCTCAGACCAAACAATGATACCGATCGCAATAACGTGATTAATCATATGTCTGAATTAATCTTCACTCCCCAGGGAGAATTAAGAGAAGATGCTGCAAAAATTTTCTTAAATGAAACTGCTGAACACTTAAAAACCTTTATGCCGGTATATTCAACGGCATATAAAAACCGGGATCTTGCTTTTTCGGACCGAAGTAGCGCCACCAAGCAAAAAAACATACCCAAAGATTTTGCAAAAAAGAATATTTCACACTTTTTCCATACATTTAATAATGGAATTGAACGTGGTACTTTTACTATTTCGGAAAGGAGATTGTATGGACTAAGTATCGAAAGCATGGATATTCCTTCACTAATCACAGAAAGCGATATTCTGGAATGGGGCGATAAAATTGTCAGCGGAGAAGCTATCCGCATAGCCCAGGGAGGAAAACCAATGTCCATGCCTTCGGCTGAAGAAGTAAGGGTAGCATTGGAAAATTATAAAATTGCCCAGAAACAAAAATCAGATAAACAAATTGATCTGACCAAGGAGCAGGAAGGAATACAGGAACTCCGCGACGAAGCCGATGATTTGATTAAAGATTTATGGGATGAAGTGGAATTTTATTTCCGCAAGAGTGAACCTGCAGCACGCCGTGTACAATGCAGCCAATGGGGAGTAATCTATAAAAATAGGTATGGAGATAATGGAGATAATACTACCGAAGCCAATCCTACGGTAGCTCCCTGAAATAATTGCCGGTTATTAATTATTTAAACCGATAGTAGACAAAATGTAAGTTAATAAAATAAAAAAGTAAAATATGGTAATGACCCCGTCAGGGATTAATAACCCTGATGGGGTTTATTTTTAAAATTTACTAATCATTGATAAAATAAATTTTCTGTCAGATAATTTGGAAATATAAAATAATTATATTTGTCGACGAAAAAATTAATAATTAATTATAAAATAATTGCCATATAATGGTTATACACTCGTTGAAGAAAAATAAAAAAATCATTGTTATAAATTAGATTAATATGAAAAAATTTTATATTTTATTAATTACATTGTTTACTTTCAATTTGATCAATGCACAGGATTGGCAACTTCAAAACCCTATGCCAACAAGAAATCCATTGAATAATGTTAAATTTATTGATTCTAATATAGGATATGTTGTTGGTAATTTTGGGACTATATTAAAAACTACAGATGGTGGAGAAAATTGGATTAAAATAAATAGCGGTACTAATAAATCATTAAAATCAATTTATTTTTTGAATGCTTCTATTGGATATATTGTTGGCGAAGGTGGAACAATTCTCAAAACTATAGACGGAGGAAGCAATTGGATAATACAAAGTCTTGTAATTACCAATCAATTAAATTCAGTTTTTTTCACGGATATCAATATTGGATATATTGTTGGCAGTTGTGGTTTAATTTTAAAAACAACAGACGGTGGTAATAATTGGATAAATCAAATGAGCGGAACAGGCTATATGCTAAATTCAATATATTTTACTGATACAAATAATGGGTATGCAGTTGGTATATATAATAGCATTTTAAAAACCACAAATGGAGGAATAAATTGGTCGATTATTCAATCAAATAATTCTGGTAATTTGCATTCAATTTGTTTTACAGATGCAAATAATGGATATGCGGTAGGAAATGACAATTCAAATTATCATACAATATTAAAAACAACAAATGCAGGCGCAAATTGGTATTATTGTTCTTCAAGTACATTTGGTTATTTGAATTCTGTTTTTTTTATTAATACAAATACTGGATTTGCTGTTGGTGACTATGGTAAAATTATAAAAACTACAGATGGAGGGAATAACTGGATTGTTCTAAATAGTTCATCAGATTATGATCAAACATTATTTGGAGCTTATTTTATTGATGCAAATAATGGATATGTAGCTGGTAATTGTGGCATTATTAAAAAAACAATTAATGGGGGAGATAGTTGGAATGATATAGGTTGCCCAACTACCAATGATTTCGGCTCAGTTTGTTTTACTGATGTAAATAATGGATATGCTGTTAATGGAGAAATATTCAAAACAACAAATGGAGGCAAAAATTGGGTTGCAATAAAAAACATATCAGCAAAGGGACTATCTTCCATTTATTTTACTAATGCCGATACAGGTTATGTTGTTGGTAATAATGGAAAAATATTTAAAACTACAGATGGTGGAAATAACTGGATAAATCAAATTTGCTCCGTTACAGAAAATTTATGTTCAGTTTATTTTATTAATAATACTGGTTATATTATTGGAAATGGTGTTCAAAATAACGTGTTTCTTAAAACTACTGATGGTGGAAATAATTGGACAAGTAAAGTATTAGGCAATAATTTTAATTCTCTTTATTCAGTTTACTTTACTGATTCTAATAATGGATATATTTGTGGCAGTTCCGGAACCATTTTGTTAACTACTGATGGTGGAAATAATTGGGTAGTTCAATCACAAGGTTATTTACCACCCATATATTCAATTTATTTCAGAAATGATAGTATTGGATTTGCTGTTGGTTATTCTTCATCTATTTATAAGACCACTAATGGTGGAAATAGTTGGATAATAGTCGCCAATGCTCCAACTAATCAGTTAAACTCAATTTATTTCGTTAACTCTAATATCGGGTATGTTGTTGGTAATGATGGAGCAATATTAAAAACCATCGATGGCGGAAATAATTGGTTTGTTTTAAATAGTGGAACA
>Ga0183101_1000067_pt12 | contig 9990 bp, 9 predicted proteins | sample Biomet3_FD_127790 | JGI IMG/M metagenome (GOLD analysis project Ga0183101, IMG submission 127790) | Microbial communities from bioreactor (seeded with sewage sludge) at LBNL, California, USA - Biofuel metagenome 3 | ecosystem: Engineered > Bioreactor > Anaerobic > Unclassified ... | reverse complement strand
TCCACCAGCGGGGAACGAACAAAACCGTTGACCACCACTCCTTCAGCGGTTTTGGTGGCTTTTTCCAGAGGGGTCATAGCAAAACCTCCATGCGCAGCAGCGCCGTATTGCTAAAATAACGGCGGAAGGGCCGCCGCGTTGGAATGGAAAAATATAGTTGAAAGCAATTTTCTGTCAAGTAAAACGCGCAAAAAATTTTTTGCCCCGGCCAGCTCAAAGTGCGCTGCGCCGTTACCGCCCGGCATTGCTGCAATTGCTGTCAGGCTGGTTAGCCGCCAAGATACGCCTCGCGTACGCTGGCGTTGGCCAAAAGGTTTTGGGCCTTGTCTTCCATGACCACGCTGCCCACTTCAAGCACATAGCCGCGTGCCGCCAGTTTGAGGGCGGCGCGGGCGTTTTGCTCCACCAGCAGCACAGTGACCCCGCGTTTGTTGATGGCCCGCACTGTTTCAAATATGGAGCGCACCAAAAGCGGCGCAAGCCCCAGCGATGGTTCGTCCAGCAGCAGCAGGCGCGGCTCGGCCATAAGCGCCCGGCCAATGGCCAGCATCTGCTGCTCGCCGCCCGACAGCGTGCCCGCGAGCTGGTCCTTGCGTTCCTGCAGGCGCGGAAACAGGTCAAAAATCCATTCCAGCGTACGTTCCCTGCGGGCTTTGTCCTCAATGCAAAAAGCGCCCAGGCGCAGGTTTTCGAGCACGCTCATGATGCCGAAGACACGCCGTCCCTCGGGCGACTGGGCAATGCCGAGCCCCACAACCTTGTGGCTGGGCAGGCGCAGCAGATTTTGCCCGTCGAACAGTATTTCGCCTTCAAAGGGGCGCACCAGCCCGCTGATGGACAGCAGGGTGGTGCTTTTGCCCGCACCGTTGGCGCCGAGAATGGTGACGATTTCGCCTTCTTCCACCCTCAGGTCGATGCCGTGCAGCACTTCAACGCTGCCGTAGCGCACGCGCACATTAGACAATTGCAACAGGGACATGTTTTACCACTTTTCGTCGTCTGCGCCCAGGTAGGCTTCGATGACGGCGGGATCCTGGCGCACGTCTTCGGGCTTGCCCTGGGCAATCATGGTGCCGTGTTCCAGCACCACCAGTTTTTCGCAAATTTTCATCACCAGGCGCATGTCGTGCTCAATGAGCAGCACGGTGACGCCCCTGTCGCGTATGGCGCGTATGGTGTCCACCAGAGCGGCGGTTTCCTGGTCGTTCATGCCGCCGGCAGGTTCGTCCAGAATCACCAGGCGCGGGTCGGACGCCAGCGCGCGGGCGATCTCGAGCAGGCGCTGGTTGCCGTACGAGAGGCCGCCTGCGGCCTCGGTGTAGCGGTCGGCCAGACCCACAAAATGCAGCTCTTCCATACAGCGGGCCACGGCGGCTTTTTCTTCCGCCCGCTGGGCCGGGGTGTGCAGCATGCACGAAAGCAGACCGGCTCTGGTGCGGCAGTGGCGGCCAGCCAGCACGTTTTCAAGCACGGAGAGCCGCCCGAACAGGCGGATGGTCTGGAAGGTGCGGGCAATGCCCAGCTCAACCACCTTGTGGGGGCGCAGACCGGCAATGGACTTGCCGTCAAAAAAAATGCGGCCCGACTCCGGCGTATAGTTGCCGGTGATGCAGTTGAAGACGGTGGTCTTGCCCGCGCCGTTGGGGCCGATAAGCCCCACGATGCTGCCAGCCTCAACGTCAAAGGTAAGGTCGTTGAGCGCGATGAGCCCGCCAAACATCTTGCTCATTTCCTCAAGGCGCAGCAGGGTCATGCGGGCCTCCCTTCACGGGCTGCGTCGGGCGGCGCAGGCACCTTGTAGCGCCTCTGCCTGGGCGGCAGCAGCCCCTGGGGCCGCCAGACCATCATGACCATCATGGCGAGACCAAAAATGAGCATGCGGGCGTTGGAAAACTCGCGCAGCACTTCGGGCAGGCCGATGAACAAAAAGGCGCTGATGAGCACGCCCAGCTGGCTGCCGCCCGAAAGAATGACCACGGCAAAAATAATGACAGATTCCATAAAGTTGAACGACTCAGGCGCGATGGTGGTCATCTTTGCGGCATAGAGTGTGCCCGCCATGCCCGCCCAAAAGGCCCCGAGCACAAAGGCGGCCAGCTTGTAGTGGGTCACGTTGATGCCGCAACCCTCGGCGGCCACGTCGTCCTCTTTGATGTAATTGAGGGCGCGGCCAAAGCGCGAGTGCCACAGGCCGTAGAACAGCAGCAGGCTCAGCCCCACCATGCCCCAGACCAGAAAATAGAACTGCATGCTTTTGACGATCTTGAAGCCAAAGAACATGGGCCTGCTGATGCCAAAAATGCCGTTGGCTCCGCCTGTGAGGCCAAAAACGTCGTTGATCAGGGCAATGCGCACAATTTCCACAATACCGATGGTGACGATAAGCAGGTAGTCGCCGCGCAGGTGGATGATTGGACGGGCCACCACCAGGGCGAATATGGCCGCAGCGGCGCCGGAAAGCGGCATGACCCACAGCACGGGCCAGTGGCACACCGTGTTGAGAATGGCGGTGGTGTACGCGCCGACGGCAAAAAAGGCGGCGTGCCCCATGTGGAATATGCCCGCCTGCCCCAGAATGACGTTGAGCGACAGCGCGAGCAGGGCGTAAAGGCCTATGCTCACGCACACGTCAAGCCAGTAGGCGTTGCAAAAAAAGGGCAGGGCGCACAAAAAAAGGCCAGCGGCCCCGTAAACGGCAGTATTGCACGGGATATTTTTCATAGTTTGTCCGCCGTGCGTTCGCCCAGAATGCCAGTGGGACGGATAATCAAAATGAGAATGAGCACCAGAAAGGCTATGGCGTCCTTCCAGGCAATGGCAATGTAGCCAGCGGCCAGGGCTTCGATAACGCCGAGCAAAAGCCCGCCCAGCATGGCGCCGGGGATGTTGCCTATGCCGCCCAGAATGGCGGCGGTAAAGGCCTTGAGGCCGTACGACCAGCCCATGGTAAAGTCTATCTGTCCGTAGTAGATGCCCACCATCAGACCCGCCGCGCCGCCGAGTCCGGGGCCGATAAGAAAGACCAGCGAGATGATGCGGTCAACATTGATGCCCATGAGCTGGGCCGCGCCAGGGTCGATGGCCACGGCGCGGATGGCCGCACCCGTGCGGGTACGCTGGATAAAGGCCGAAAGCCCCAGCATCAGCACTACGCTGGCCGCAATGACCAGCAGGCGCACGCCGGGCACTTCAAGCCCGAGCATCCTTACCGTAAAGTCGGGGCGCAGGTAGTCGGGGTACACGTAAAAACGCGCCCCGTACACCAGCATGATCGCATTCTGAAAAAATATGGATGCGCCAAGCGCGGAGACCACGGCGGAGAGGCGACCTGCGTTGCGCAGAGGGCGGTATGCCGTGCGCTCAAGCAAAAAGCCTATAAGCGCGACCAGCAGCGCCACCATGATAAAAACGGCGGCAACGGCAAAAAACGGGTTGAGCACCCCGGCCATGTTGCAGCTGACAAGCAGGGTAAGCCCCAGATAGGCGCCAATGGTAAACAGGTCGCCGTGGGCAAAATTGATGAGCTTGAGGACGCCGTACACCATGGTGTAGCCCAGCGCCACAAGCGCATAGATGCCGCCCACGGCCAGGCCGTTCAAAAGCTGTTGGAGAAATTGTTCCATAATGTTCGGCGTTGGTACTCGGCATTTGGCGGGCGACCGGGATGTCGGTCGCCCGCCGTAATGAACGCGCCCGCAGCGGGGCTACGCTTTTCGCCGGGGCGCGCAGGCCCCTGGCGTGTATCTGTGCAGCACTGGCGCGGCCTTGGGCCGCGCAGCATTACTTGGGCTGCAAAACAAAGTTGCCGGTGGCGTCGACCTTGTAGGTGCGGTAAAATTCACCCACGCGGTCGCCCTTGGCGTCAAAGCCAAGGTTGCCCGAAAGGCCGGGCATGCCCTTGAGCTCCTTGAGCCATGCAGACATGGCCTTGGGCGTGTCCTTGCCAGCTTCAAGCGCGCCTTCGATAACCTTGAAGGCGTCGCCAGCCAGCACGGCCCACACGGAGACAGGCACGGTATTGTACTTGGCCTTGAAGGCCTTGAGGAATTCCTTGGCTTCGGGCGTGTCCATGTCCTGGGGCAGCGGCGGGCTGATGAAGAAGTAGCCCGTGGCGGCCTCTGTTCCTGCGATCTTTACCAGATCCTGATGGTTGGCTGCGTCGCCGCCCATCATGGGAACATTCCAGCCCATTTCTCTTTTCTGCCGCAACAGCATGCCGGTTTCAGGATAGTAACCGGTAAAGAACACGAGGTCGGGGTTGGCGGCCTTGAGCTTGGTCAGAATGGCGGTGTAGTCGCGCTCTCCGGGGGTAAGAGCATCGTAAAACACCACCTTTACACCGGCCTTTTCCAGCACGGCCTTGGTTTCTTCAGCAAGACCCTTGGCGTACGACGAGTTGTCGTGCAACAGGGCCACGGCCTTGTAGCCGCCCTTTTGGATGGCTTCGGCTGCGGATTTGCCCTGAGCGTCGTCGCGCGGGCAGGTGCGGAAAAAGAGCTGCAGGCCTTTTTCGGTCAGGCGTACGCTGGTGGAGCCGGTACCTATCTGCACCAGTTCCGCCTCGTCCAGGATGCTCTGGCTGGCCTCGGTCACGGCAGAGCCGTAGGTGCCGATAACAGCCACCACACCGGCTGAAGCAAGCTTTTGCGCGGCCAGAGCGGCAGTGCGCGGGTCGCCGGCGTCGTCTTCGACCACCAGTTCGATCTTGCGGCCTTTGACGCCGCCCTTGGCATTCACATCGTCAACCAGCAGGGTGACGATGTTTTTCATGTCCAGACCTTCGGACGCCCATTTGCCCGTAAGCGGGCACATAAGGCCAACCTTGATGTCACCAGCCAGCGCCGCAACCGGCACGAGCAGGGTAAGGGCCAAAGCCCCAAGCCAACGACCAAGTGCTTTCATGAACTACCCCCGTCAGGTATGCAAATATTGTGAGCAACGAACAAGCGTACCCTAAAAATGCAAAAAGAAAAAGCCCCCAGTGCGGCAGGGCCGTGCATTGCCGCCAGTGCCCGGCGACCGGATGCGCCGTCACGAGGCCTTGCCCAAGCAACGGCAGTGCCTGAAACATATAAAAATAGGCCGAGGAGGCCATCGCCTTGCAAGTCCAGTGCGCGGGGCGTGGATGTTGAGCGCACAGTATATGGCAGTGTCGGGTTTCAGATTTAAAATTGACATTTGTAATATTATGTTCGCAGGGCCGGTGTCGATTTGTCAAATGCGTCTACCATAATCAAGCGGGGAGTGTTTCGCAGATAAAAATCGGCGCAAATCTGGCGACTGTGCTGAAAACAAAAGAGTTGCTGGCTCGACAGCTGAAAAATTATGGGGTACGATAAAATCGTAAAAGCAGGGAAGGCCTTTGTTTACTTTAATGTTTCCCTGCGTTGCGGTTTTTGCGGTCAGAGTTTCGGCTGTTTCAGTTCCTCTCTGCGCCCCTTGTGCCGTAACCCTTTCCGCATACATAGCCGCAAATTTACCCGCCGCAGCATCTGCTGGCGGCAGGGCGGCGGTTGCGTCCTTCCACATATTCCGCAGCTTTCGCCGTCGCGCTTTACCTGTGCGCCAAGGAGGCCGTATGCGGTTCAGCTTCGACAAGGCAGCTTGCCAGAACACGCGCAGGGCGTTGCACCGGGAGTGGCTGCTTGCCAACAGGCAGGGCGACTGCTCGTGCAGCAGCATTCTGTGCTGCAATACACGCAAATACCATGGCCTGCTGGCGGTCAACACGCAGCACGGCCGGCACATATTGCTCTCAACCCTTGAAGAATCGGTGTGCGGCGGCGGCAGGGAATTTTTCTTTTCTACCCGGCAGCACCCCGGCACGCTCTATCCCAACGGGCATGAATACCTTGAGGCCTTTCATCTGGATCAGTGGCCCCAGAGCCTGTACCGGGTGGGCGAGGTCAGCCTGGGCCGCGAGGTGCTGCTGTCGCGGACAACAGGCCGGGTGTTGCTGCGCTACGAGCTGCGCGGGCCAGAGGGTATGCCAGCTCTTACGCTGCGCCTCAGGCCGCTGCTGGCGTTCCGCAGCGTGCACGCCTTGACGCGGGCCAATGCCGCCCTGAGGCAAGACACGTCGGCCATGCCTGGGGGCTTTGGCATCCGCCCCTACGAAAGTTTACCGCCCTTGTATGTTCAGGCCTCCACCTGCGGCGTGCCCGCGCAGGATGCGGGCGATGCGGTCGCCATCCCCTTGGCGGGCCGCAAAACCCAACAAAGCGACCCTGCAGTCAACTTTACCCCCGCGCCGGACTGGTGCCGCAATGTGGAGTATTTTGAAGAGCGCGAGCGCGGCTTTGACTACAGCGAAGACCTGTTTATGCCGGGCGTGCTTGAAATAACCCTGCCCCCCCTGCCGCAGGGCGGTTACGTGTACGTTGCTGCGGGCACGGAACCCTGCGCGGAAGACCTGTGCCAGCTGTGGAAGGCCGAGAGCAGCGCCCGCATTGCCGAGCACCACAAGGGCGGGGGGCTTATGGGCCAGTTGGCCCAAGCTGGCGGGCAGTTTTGCATCACAAGCCCTTCTGGCCGCCCTGCGGTGCTGGCCGGGTATCCCTGGTTTGGCGCCTGGGGGCGCGACACCCTTATCAGCCTGCCGGGGCTGACGTTCCATGCCGGGCGGGCCGAGTTTGGGCTGAGCGTGCTGGCGGAGATGGGGCGGAACATCCGCAACGGTCTTATCCCAAACATGTTCAGCGAGTCGGGCGAGCACGCCTACAATTCGGTGGACGCTTCGCTGTGGTACGCCTTTGCCCTGCAGCAGATGCTGGCAACGGTTTCCGACGGCCTGACCTGGGCGCACAGCCACGCCTGGGAGGCGCTTAAAGCCATTATCAAAGGCTACAGGCGCGGTCCGGGCATGGGTATATTTGTGGATGCCGAAGGCCTGCTGCACGCTGGCGACGCCCACACCCAGCTCACCTGGATGGACGCGCAGGCGGGGGCGCCGCCGCGGCGCGCCCCCCCCCGCGCCCCCGCGGCCCCGGCCGATGTTGTCCTCCTCAGCGAAGCGGGCCTTGAGCTCGATTAATGCCGCCACTGCTTTCCCGTTCTCCCGGGCCTCCATGAGTGCTTTTACGATCGGCGAGTTCGAGCCTACCCGGTACAGCGTGATCTTGATCGCAAGCACGCCCGGGTCGTGGGCGGCCTGCCGGATGAAATTGATCACCGGAGTAAAACTGTCGTACGGGTGGAAGAGGAGGATGTCCTTTTTCCGGATTGCCGAGAATATGTCTTTTTCTTCGGCAAGCTGTGGCGGGACGGACTGCTGGAACGGGGGGTCCTTGAGATCGGGGCGGTCGAGAGAGAGGAGTTCCATGAGGTCTGCCATTCCCACAGGATAGCCGATCCGGTAGAGCATGTGGGGGCCGATCCCCAGTTTTTTCTCAAGCATCTGCACGGTATTCTCGGGCATGGTCGAGTCGACCTGGATCCTTACCGGCGTCCCGCGTGCCCGCTGTTCCATGATCTCTTCGACCGTTGTCAAAAGGTCCGATGCCTCATCGACCTCGATATCGAGATCTGCATCACGGGTGATGCGGAAGGGATAAGCCCCGACTACTTCGAGGCCCGGGAAGAGGAGATCGAGGTGTGCGGCAACAAGGTCTTCGAGATAAACGAGATGGACGTTCTTGTCGTTGTGGCTTTTTGCCGGTGCCGGTACGCGTATGAGCCGGGGGAAGAGGCCGGTGGGCACCTTGATCCGGGCGAAGAGCTCCTTTTTGTTCTGGTCGCGGACTACGATAGCAAGGTTGAGCGAGAGGTTAGAGATGAAGGGAAACGGGTGGGCGGAATCGAATGCGAGCGGGATGAGGACCGGGAAGATCTCCTCGATAAAATAGGTGCGGAGCGCATCTTTCTGTTTCTGGTCCAGGTTCTGGTAGGGAGAGATGAAGATCCCGGCCTGTGCGAGTTTCGGGAGGATCTCGCGGTTCCAGCAGTCGTACTGGAGAGAGAGTTCGGGAAGGAGTGCCTTTTCAATTGCAACGAGCTGCTCTGAGGGTGTCATCCCGTCGGGCGGGGCTTTTAATACACCCTGGGCTGCCTGGCGCTGGAGGCCCGAGACCCGGATCATGAAAAATTCGTCCAGGTTGTTCCCGAAGATAGCTAAAAATTTCACCCGTTCGAGCAGCGGGTGGCGTTCGTCCATTGCTTCTTCAAGTACGTGGTGGTTGAACCGGATCCAGCTCAGTTCGCGGTTGATATAGAGTGTCGGGGAATCCGGCGCAGGCGGTGCATCGGTCATGCAATCATCCCGGGAGATGTTCCCGTATATCTTGGGGCACCATCTTCCATAGCTTATACTGGAAAATAGGGAGGCACCCTTTATCAATCCCTCTCCTGAACAGAGACCTATAGGGATCACAGGAGGCTCACCCGTAAAATTTGGTAATCTGTAAATACGATCCTCGTAAGATGAATCTGGTATGAAGTACTGGTTTCTTCCTGTTGTGTTCATGGTAATTGCATTCCTGGTCTGCGCCGGCTGTACAGAGAGCGCCCCATCGGCAACGCCTTCGGGGAACAACGCATCTGCACCCGGTGCGGGCAACACAAAGACTGTCTACGTTGTCGGTATCGACGGCGATTACTTCCCGTACTCGTATATCGATTCGAACGGCACACCCACGGGTTTTGATGTCGAGTCAGTCAAGTGGATAGCTCAGGATCAGGGTTTTGACGTGACGATCCAGCCGATGGCCTGGGACGGCATCATCCCGGCGCTCCAGGCAAAAAAGATCGATATGGTCTATTCGGGCATGACAAAGACTCCCGAAAGAATGGAGCAGGTCAACTTCTCCAAAACGTACTGGGTAGTCAACCAGGCAATAGCCGCACGGAACAATTCGGCCGTGACCATGGACGATGTGCTCGCAGGTAAGGTTACCATAGGAACCCAGCGCGGCTGTTCGGCCAACACGTGGATTGAAAACAATCTCATAAAGAACGGTACGCTTGCCAGCAGCAACCTCACGTTATACGACAACTTCCCGCTCGCGCTCGCCGATCTTTCAAATGGCCGGACCGATGTCGTGATGTTCGATGAACCGGTCGTTGTCCATGCAATCAGGGACCAGCCGATGAAAAAGATCGGTGTAATCGAGACGGACGAGGCTTTCGGTATCGCTGTCCGCAAGGACGACACCGCACTTCTCGATTCGCTTAATACTGGTCTTACCCACCTCATGGCTTCCGACAAGTGGAAAGAGCTGATCCAGAAGTACGACATGCAGTAAACCGGCATTACTCCTTTTTTTTTGATTTTCCCGGAACTGGCTTTCCTACGGTACCGTTTCTCCGCCGGTGTTCCTGTCGATATATTTCATAACGGTTATATGGTGAGAGCCGCAAACCTGCCAGTTGAATGAAATCTAAATCAGTGTGTGTGCTTGCGGTACTCGCTATCCTCCTTGGCGGGTGCCTCCTTGTTGCGGGATGTACGCAGAGCCAGACCTCCTCCGGGTCTGGTGCGGCAGCGTCCCAGCAGAACGGTACTGCCGTGACAAAAACGTACGTTATCGGTGTTGATGGCGCGTATATGCCCTACTCCTACATCGACAAAGACGGAACATTCCATGGAATCGATGTAGATTCTGCCCGCTGGATCGCAAAAGACAAGGGATTCAATGTCGAGTTCGAGGCTATCGAATGGGACGGCATGATCCCTGCACTCCAGGCGGGAAAGATCGACATGGTCTACTCCGGTATGACCATCACACCGGAACGCCAGGAACAGGTCAACTTCTCGACCCCGTATCTCAACATCAACCAGACAATCGCGATCCGGAACGACTCGTCCCTCACCGTTGACGATATCCTTGCCGGCAAGGCAATTGTCGGTGCCCAGCGGGGTACCACCGGGGCAATCTGGGCGGAAAAGAACCTGGTCGAGAACGGCAAGATGCCTGCGGATCACTTAAAGGAATACGACAATTTCCCGCTCGTGATCACCGATCTCACGAACAAGAACATTGACGCATCTATTTA
>Ga0183101_1000062_pt17 | contig 10001 bp, 9 predicted proteins | sample Biomet3_FD_127790 | JGI IMG/M metagenome (GOLD analysis project Ga0183101, IMG submission 127790) | Microbial communities from bioreactor (seeded with sewage sludge) at LBNL, California, USA - Biofuel metagenome 3 | ecosystem: Engineered > Bioreactor > Anaerobic > Unclassified ... | reverse complement strand
TTTGCTCCGGCAGGCGCAGGATGCGCTCCGGTCAGCTTTCTGTACGCCACGCAGACAAGGGAGGTGACGACCATGTCCACGGCGGTATAGCCCACGGGGGAGGTGTAGCCGCCGGGCGCGCCGGCAAACGACATGAGCAGGCGGTAGAGTACGAGACCCGCAAGCCAGATGACAAGGTTGGGAACGTCCAGCGTTTTGCCGCAGCTGTCCCGGTGAAGGATGAAGTAGTCCGCGGCCTGGACGGCTATCATGGGCGCGAACACGGAGCCGATGAGGTAGAGAAAGCCCGTGATGTTGTCCATGGGCCATATCATGGCCGCCGCGGTGCCCACGGCCGTCACCGCCAGAGCGGCGTATTTGCCGTTTATCCTTGCCGTAACCGCCTGACAGGATATGCCGGCGGAGAAAGCGTCCAGAAACGTGGTGGTGACGGTGGAGAGGATCAGAATGACCAGTGCCGCGATGCCAAGCCCGGCCTTGGCCATGATCTGCGCCACATCGGATTCGCCGGTGTAAATGGCCGCGCCCATGCCGATGAGGTACATCCAGCAGGAGGCAAGGCCGTAGGTCAGGGTGCCCGCCGCCGCGGCCGCCGCGGGGTGCTCGGCGTCCCGGGTATAGTCGCTGATGAGCGGCAGCCAGGACATGGGCATGGCCACCGCCAGCTCCACCGCCGCGCCGAAGGAGAGAGTCTCCGGCGCAGCCGCAGCCGCGGGACTGCCGCCGAAGAAGATGATCCGGCACAGCAGAATGGTCAGAATGAACAGCGCCGCCATGGCCAGGTGGTTGACGACGCCCAGGTTGGTGACGCCGATCACGATCCAGAGGAAGATCAGCCCGCCGATCACGAGACACCAGACCCAGGCGCCGGCGTGGGTGATCCCGTCGGCAGACAGCGCGCCGTCATAAATCATGATGGCGGTCCAGCCCACCAGCTGCATGACGTTCAGCAGGGCAAACAGCAGCCCGCCCCGCCGGCCGAAGCTCATTTTCACCGTTTCCATGGCGCTGCGGCCCGTGCGGGCGCCGATCATGCCCTCCAGAAAGAGGAGTGCGCAGCCGATGACGTGGCCCGCCAGAATGGCCGCCAGGCCCCGGGCCATGCCCAGAGGCGCGAAGCTGGTGCCGGCCAGAATCTCCGCCAGCGAGATGCCCGCGCCGAACCAGATGAGGCCGTTTTGAAGCGTGGAGGTCTTTTTCATTGTTCCGCCTCTCCGCAATAAGTGCTCCGCAGGTCAAACATATGGTTCATGGGGCCTGAGCCGCGGCCCAGGTCCAGCATGGCGTTCAGCGCGCCGGAGAGGTACGCCTTGGCCCACTCCACCGCCGCGTCCAGGGGATATCCCTTCGCCAGATTGGAGGCGATGGCGCTGGAGAGAGTGCAGCCGGTGCCGTGGGTGTTCTGCGTGTCAATGCGCCTGCCGCGGAACCATTTGCCGCCGCTGGAGCGCCAGAGAAAATCGTCGGCGTCATTGACTCGGTGTCCGCCCTTGCACAAAACCGCGCAGCCGTAGCGCTCCCCAATGGCCTGAGCCGCGGCCTCCATGTCCCCGGCATCGGCGATCTTCCGGCCGGAGAGCAGTTCCGCCTCCGGAATATTGGGCGTCAGGATATCCGCCAGGGGAAGAAGCTGCTCCCGCAGCGCGTCCACCGCGTCCACGGAGATGAGCCGGGAGCCGGAGGTGGCCACCATCACGGGGTCCACCACGATGTGCTTTGCGCCGTACTGACGCAGCTTTTCCGCAATGACGGCAATCAGCCCCGCGGAGGAGACCATGCCGATCTTCACCGCGTCCGGAAAAATATCCGTGAACACGCAGTCCAGCTGGTCCGCCAAAAAAGACGGAGCGGACTCCTGAATGCTTTTGACGCCGGTCGTGTTCTGGGCGGTCAGGGCCGTGACGGCGCTCATGGCGTATACGCCGTGAGCCGTCATGGTTTTGATGTCCGCCTGGATGCCGGCGCCTCCGCTGGAGTCGCTTCCAGCGATGGTCAATGCTGTTTTCATTGGAATCTCCTTTCAAATGACAGCCATTGTTTTATAGGGCGATACAAGGTGGTGCCCCCGGTGTACCGCCGGAAAGGCGGCCTTTCGACCGCCCGTTTCCCATAAAAAACCACCCGCCGCCGGACAACAAAAAATGCAGGCATACCGAACGCGGTACGTCTGCAAAAGCGGCGGCGTATTTCCCTACGTTGGCATTATCCAAATCAGGTAACGGGTAAAAACCTTGCGGTTTACTCTCAGCCTGCGCAGAGCAAGCTCCCCTTTTTTTCACTTGCCCTTATCATATCGCGCCGGCGAACGGATTGCAACGCAAAAACTGCGAAATTATTCACAAATCTGCCCTTCGGAACTGCGGAGCACAGACCCGCCGTTTCCCGCAGCCCTTTGCGGCCTTGCGATTTTACAAAGACTTTACCCGGACGCGGTGACGGATTTGACATCGCTCCGGCTATACTAAGGGCGTACCGAATGAAAAGATATGATTGAAAGGAAGAAATGCATCATGAAAAGAAGAATTTTATCTCTGCTGGCCGTCGCCATGACGGTGGCTCTGCTGGCCGGCTGCGGCGCGCAGAGCGGCACGGGTTCCGCATCCGCCTCCGCGCAGACCGGCGAAAACGCCCAGACGCAGCTGGCGGGCTCTGTTTCCACCAACGGCTCCACTTCCATGGAGAAGGTGATCGGCGGCCTGTCCGAGCAGTTTATGAACGATAATCCCAACGTCAAAGTCACCTATGACGCCACCGGCTCCGGCACCGGCATCGAGGCCGTCTCCAACGGCACCTGCGACATCGGCCTCGCTTCCCGGGACCTGAAAGACGCCGAGACTTCCTCCGGCCTTGTTGCCACGCCTGTGGCGCTGGACGGCATCGCCATCATCGTCAACGCCAACAGCAAGCTCACCGACCTGAGCGTGGACCAGATCGCCCAGATCTTCACCGGCGCGGTCAGCGACTGGAGCGCCGTGGGCGGCGAGAGCGGCAGCATCGCCTGCATCGGCCGCGAGTCCGGCTCTGGCACCCGGGACGGTTTTGAATCCATTACGAATACCAAAGACAAGTGCAAGCTCTCTCAGGAGCTGACCTCCACCGGCGCCGTCATCGAGGCGGTGAAAAACAGCCCCAATGCCATCGGCTACGCCTCCCTCTCCGCAGTGGAGGGCCAGGACGGCATCAAGGCCCTGACCGTGGGCGGCGTCGCCTGCACCGAAGCCACCATTCTGGACGGCACCTATGTGATCCAGCGTCCGTTCAACCTCGTGACCAAGCAGGGCGCGAAGCTCTCCGACGCGGCACAGGCCTTCTTCGATTACGCCACTTCCGCCGCCGCCAGCGACATTATTAAGAACGCCGGCGCGGTGCCTGCCGCGAAATAATCCCCCATCCTCCCAAACTCCGGCTTCCGCCCCGCGGCGGAAGCCGGAGACCCCACCGAATGAAAGGAATTGAGAGCTGTGGAAAGTGAAAAGACTCTGCGCTTCGGCCGTCCGGACAGCTCTGCTGCCCGGACGGCGCAGGCGCCTTTGCCGCGTCGGAGCCGGAGCGGCAGCACGGCGGAGCGCGTCATGCATCTGCTGTTTTTGCTGTGCGGCGCCGTGACCGTCGCGTTCGTGCTGTTCATCAGCGTCTACCTTGTGATCTCCGGCATTCCGGCCATCCGGCAGATCGGTCTGGGAAAGTTTCTCTTTGGAAAGGTCTGGGCCTCTACCGCCACTACGGTGGACCCCTCCTTCGGAATTCTGCCGTTCATCCTGACCTCTGTTTACGGCACCGCGGGCGCCGTGGCGCTGGGCGTGCCGGTGGGGCTTATGACGGCGGTGTATCTCGCCAAGGCGGCGCCCCCCAGAGCGGCCGCCGTGATCCACACGGCGGTGCAGCTTCTGGCCGGCATCCCCTCCGTGGTCTACGGCCTTGTGGGCATGATCGTCCTGGTGCCGGCCATCCAGAAAATTTTCGGCCTGTCCTCCGGAGCCTGCCTGCTGGCGGCGATCCTGGTGCTGTCCGTGATGATCCTGCCCTCCATCGTCAGCGTGTCGGAGACGGCGCTGCGCGCCGTGCCCCGGGAGTACGAGGAGGCGTCGCTGGCGCTGGGCGCCACGGAGACGGAAACCATCTTCCGCGTGGACGTCCCGGCCGCCCGCAGCGGCATTGCCGCCGCGGTGGTGCTGGGCGTGGGCCGCGCGGTGGGCGAGGCCATGGCCATCATCATGGTGGCCGGCAACGTGGCCAATATGCCGGGGCTTTTGACCTCTGTCCGCTTCCTCACCACCGCCATCGCCTCCGAAATGTCCTATGCGCCCTACGGGAGCCTGCAGCGTCAGGCGCTGTTCTCCATCGGACTGGTGCTGTTTTTGTTCATCATGCTCATCAACGTGATTTTGAACCTGTTCATCAAGAGAAAGAGAGAGGCGTGAGGATGGGAAAACTCACTTTTCGCCGCCGGCTTTACGGCGGCGTCATGCGGACGCTGATGTATCTGTGCGCGGGCATCACCTGCGCGCTGCTGGCGCTGCTGATCGGCTATCTTCTCCGGCGGGGCGTGGGCCATCTGACCTGGGCGCTGGTCAGCGGGCAGAGCAGCTATCTGAAAAACACCATCGGCATTCTGCCCAACATCCTCAACACCCTCTATATCATTCTGGTGGCCATGGTGCTGGTGCTGCCGCTGGGAGTAGGCGCCGCCGTCTACCTGACGGAGTACGCCACCCATCCGGCGCTCTCCGCCGCCATTGAGTTCGCCACCGAGACCCTCACGGGCATCCCCTCCATCCTGTTCGGCCTCGCGGGAATGCTGTTCTTTATCCAGCTGGCGGGGCTCAAGCAGGGCATCCTGGCCGGCGGACTGACGCTGGTGGTTATGATCCTGCCCACCATTGTCCGCACGACACAGGAGAGCCTGCGGACCGTACCCCGGTCCTACCGGGAGGGGGCGCTGGCGCTGGGCGCGGGCAAGTGGCACATGATCCGCACCGTGGTGCTGCCCAACGCGGTGGACGGCATCGTCACCGGCTGCATTCTGGCCGTGGGACGCATCGTGGGCGAGTCCGCGGCACTGCTGTTCACCGCCGGCTTCGGCCTGACGCTCAACGGCTTTTTGACCTCGCTCCAGTCCTCCTCCGCCACTTTGACCGTGGCGCTGTACGTCTATGCCGGGGAGCGCGGCGAGACCGACGTGGCTTTCGCCATCGCCGTCATCCTGCTGGCGCTGACCCTGATTCTCAACCTGGCCGCGGACCTTGTGGGCCGCAGGCTGAAAAGGAGGTAACGGCCATGCCCGCTGCCCTTGAAGTGAAAAACCTGAATCTCTGGTATGGGGATCACCAGGCCCTGCACAACATCAATATGGAGGTGCCCGCCAACCGCATCACGGCCCTTATCGGCCCCTCCGGCTGCGGCAAGTCCACGTTTCTCAAGACGCTTAACCGCATGAACGATCTGGTGCCCGGCACCCGGATCGAGGGCTCCGTCCTCTATGGCGGCGGGGACATCTACGACCCGGCGGTGGACGTGACGGCCCTGCGTTCCCGCATCGGCATGGTGTTTCAAAAGGCAAATCCCTTTCCCATGAGCATCTACGACAATGTCGCCTACGGTCCCCGGACCCACGGCGTTCGTTCCCGCGTCCTGCTGGACGAGACGGTGGAGCGCTCGCTGCGGGACGCCGCCATCTGGGACGAGGTAAAGGACCGGCTCAAATCCAGCGCGCTGGGCCTTTCCGGCGGCCAGCAGCAGCGGCTGTGCATCGCCCGGGCGCTGGCGGTGGAGCCGGATATCCTCCTGATGGACGAGTCCACCAGCGCTCTGGACCCCATTTCCACTTCCAAGATCGAGGACCTTGCGGTTGAACTGAAAAGCAGGTATACTGTGGTCATGGTGACCCACAATATGCAGCAGGCCGCCCGCGTATCGGATCAGACCGCGTTTTTCCTTCTGGGAGAGCTGATCGAGTTCGGGGATACCGAGCAGATCTTCGCCTCGCCGAAGGAAAAGAAAACGGAGGATTACATTACGGGGAGGTTCGGCTGAGATGAGAGACCGATTCAATGAACAGCTCGATCAGCTCCATACAGAGCTGATCCGCATGGGCGCCCTGTGCGAGGACGCCATTTCCGCGGCGGCGGAGGCGCTGGCCCACCAGGACGCCGCTCTGGCGGAGAAGGCCCGGGAGGCAGAGCGCGAGATCGACCGGAAGGAACGGGACGTGGAGAGTCTCTGCCTGAAGCTCCTTCTTCAGCAGCAGCCGGTAGCCGGCGATCTGCGGGAGATCTCCGCCGCGCTGCGGATGATCTCCGATCTGGAGCGCATCGGCGACCAGGCGGCGGATATCGCGGAGCTGATGCCCTACGCTGCGGCTGGAGGCTTCGGCGGCGTCCACATCGGGGACATGGCCCGCGCGGCCTGCCATATGGTGACGGACAGCGTGGATTCCTTTGTGCGCCGCGACCTGGAGCTGGCCCGAAGCGTCTGCGCCGCCGACGACGTGATGGACGCGCTTTTCAGCCAGGTGAAGCGGGAGCTGATCGGCCTGATCGCCGCGGACGCGGAGCAGGGCGAGCGGTGCCTGGATCTGCTGATGGTGGCAAAATATCTGGAGCGCATCGGCGACCACGCCACCAACGTGGCCGAATGGGTGGAGTTCTCCCTGACTGGCCGGCACCCGCACGACGAGTGAAGAGGGAGCCCCTCCTGCTGAAAAAAACGCCCGGCGCCGGTTTTGATCCGGCGCGGACGTGAAAATTGGCCGCGGCCCTGCGGGCCGCGGGAAAGAGGGGCGCGGATATGCTGACTTACGAGGAGATCAAGAACAACGCGGCGGTCCGGACTTATATCGAAAAGGCGGACGAATCCCTTCAGGCGCTGGGCTTCACGGAGCACAGCTTCGCCCACGTGACGCGGGTGGCGGAGCAGGCGGGCTATATTCTGGAGACGCTGGACTATCCGGAGCGGGACGTGGAGCTGGTGAAGATCGCGGGGTGGCTCCACGACATCGGCAATCTCGTGAACCGGGTGGACCATTCTCAGAGCGGCGCGGTCATGGCGTTTCGTATCCTGGACAATCTCAAATGCTCGCCCGAGGATATCGCCACCGTAGTCACGGCCATCGGCAACCACGACGAGGGCACCGGTGTTCCGGTGAATGCCGTGGCGGCCGCGCTGATCCTGGCGGACAAATCCGACGTGCGCCGCAGCCGCGTGCGCAGCAAGGACACGCTGCACTTCGACATTCACGACCGGGTGAACTACTCCGTCACCAAATCCCTGCTGAAGATCAACGAGGAGCACACGCTCATCAAGCTGAAGCTCTCCGTGGACACCAAATACGGCTCCGTAATGGATTACTTTGAAATTTTCATGGACCGCATGGTGCTCTGCCGCAAGGCGGCGGAGAAGCTGGGGATGCAGTTCAAGCTGATGATTAACGAGCAGCAGCTCATCTGAGATGCGCCGCGGAGGCCGCTGCGCCCCGCGATTTTGCCTGTTGGAGGCGGGAGAAGCTATGATCTATTTGCTGGAGGACGACGACAGTATCCGGGACTTTGTGGGCTATACCCTCAACAGCCAGGGCATGGAGGCGGCGGGCTTCGCCCGGCCCTCGGCGTTCTGGCAGGCCATGGAGCGCCAGCTCCCGGAGCTGGTGCTGCTGGACCTCATGCTGCCCGAGGAGGACGGGCTGAGCGTGCTCAAAAAGATTCGGGCCAACGCGGCTACGTCGCGGCTGCCCGTGATCCTGCTGACCGCCAAGGGCACCGAGTACGACAAGGTGCTGGGCCTGGACGGCGGCGCGGACGACTATGTGACCAAACCCTTCGGCATCATGGAACTGCTCTCGCGCATCCGCGCGCTGCTGCGCCGCACCGCGCCGGACAGCGGGGAGTATCGGATCGGCGGTCTGACGGTGGTGCCGTCCAAGCACATCGTGCAGGCGGACGGCGCCGACGTGACCCTGACCCAGAAGGAATTTGAACTGCTCTGCCTGCTGATGCGCAATCCCGGCATTGTTTTTTCCCGGGAACAGCTCATCGAGCAGGTATGGGGCTATGCGTTCACCGGGGAGACCCGGACGGTGGACGTCCATGTGCGGACCCTCCGGCAGAAGCTGGGGCCCGCCGGGGACCTGATCGCCACGGTCCGGGGCTACGGATATAAACTGGACGAAAATCCGGGCGAGGAGAGCTGAGGCGGACTTTGACCCGGAAAATGCACAGAGAAAGGAAAGACAGTTAATATGACAAAGCGGATTTTCCGCGCGATTCTGTCGGTCTCTCTGGCGGTTCTGCTCAGCTGCATGGTTCTGCTCGTGGGCGTGCTCCACGGGTATTTCGAGGCGCGGACCGAAGCGGAGCTCCAGAGTCAGACCGGATACATCGCCCGCGGCGTCGAAAACGAGGGAATGTCCTATCTGGACGGACTGGACGCCAAGAGCCGCATTACCTGGGTGGCGGCGGACGGCACCGTGCTGTACGACAACTGGGAGGATGCCTCCAAGATGGGCAACCACGCCGACCGCCAGGAGATCCGTCAGGCGCTGGCAGACGGCGAGGGCCAGTCCGTGCGCTTTTCCAGCACGCTGGCTCAGAAAACCGTCTATTATGCCCTGCGGCTGACGGACGGGACAGTGCTGCGGGTGGCGGACACCCAATATTCCGTGTGGATGATGGTGCTTCAGGCGCTTCAGCCGGCGGCCATCATCATTCTGGCCGCGTGCGTGCTGGCGGCGCTGATCGCATCCCGGGCGGCCAGACAGATCGTCCGGCCGATCAACAGCATTGACCTGTCCGATCCGGGCGCGGAGGTGACGTATGACGAGCTGACGCCCCTGCTGGCGCGGATTCGCAGCCAGAACCGGCAGATCAGCCGTCAGATGGCCCAGCTCCGCCGCCGGCAGGAGGAATTTTCCGCCATTACGGAGAACATGGGCGAGGGACTGCTGGTGCTGGATGTAAAGACCCACATCCTGTCCCACAACGCTGCGGCGCTGCGGCTTTTGAATGCGGAGCAGATTCCCGTCAGCGCCGATACCAGCGCCTATCAGCTCAACCGGGAGGAGGGCTTCCGCCGGGCGGTGGAGGGCGCGCTGGCTGGCCGCCGGTGCGAGGAGCTGCTGGAGCGAAACGGGAGCTGCCGGCAGGTGATCGCCAGCCCGGTCTTTCAGGACGGCCACCTCACCGGCGCGGTGCTGGTGATTCTGGACGTGACGGAAAAGGAGCAGCGGGAGAGCCTGCGGCGGGAGTTTACCGCCAACGTCTCCCATGAGCTGAAAACGCCCCTGACCTCCATTTCCGGCACCGCGGAGATATTGGAAAAGGGCATGGTCAAGCCGGAGGACGTGCCTCACTTCGCGGGCAACATCCACCGGGAGGCCGGGCGGCTGATCCGCCTTGTGAACGACATCATCCGCCTTTCCCGGCTGGACGAGGGCGGCAGCGGCGACGAGTGGTCGTCTACCGACCTCTATGAGCTGGCGGGCGGCATCGTGGAGCGGCTGCGTCAGCCGGCGGAGAAAAAGAACGTGGCGCTGGAGCTGCGGGGCGCTTCCGCGCGAGTGCGCGCCGTGCCCCAGATCGCGGAGGAGATCCTTTACAACCTGTGCGACAACGCGGTGGCCTATAACCGCGAGGGCGGGAGCGTCACCGTCACAGTGGAAGATCTGCCGGAGGGTCCCTGCGTCACGGTGACGGATACCGGCATGGGAATCCCGCCGGAGGAACGGGAGCGCATCTTCGAGCGGTTCTACCGCGGAGACAAGAGCCACTCCTCGGGCGGCACGGGGCTGGGCCTTTCCATCGTGAAGCACGGCGCGGCCTATCTGGGCGCCGCCGTGGACGTGGCCAGCGAGGTTGGCAAGGGAAGCACCTTTACTGTTCGCTTTCCGCCCGACCGGGATGAAACGCCGTCGGATGAAACGCCGTCGGATGAAACGCCGTCGGATGAAACGCCGTCGGATGAAACGCCGTCGGAGGGAACGACGGCGGATGGGAGGAGGTCGGGGGAGC
>Ga0183101_1002154_pt1 | contig 10017 bp, 2 predicted proteins | sample Biomet3_FD_127790 | JGI IMG/M metagenome (GOLD analysis project Ga0183101, IMG submission 127790) | Microbial communities from bioreactor (seeded with sewage sludge) at LBNL, California, USA - Biofuel metagenome 3 | ecosystem: Engineered > Bioreactor > Anaerobic > Unclassified ... | reverse complement strand
CTATACTGCGCTCAAGCACTTTCTTGCCGGCCAAAGGCAACATCTGTTTGGGGCGGCCCATTCTGGTGCCGCTTCCGCCTGCCACAATGATAACGGCAGCGTCTTTCATAAAAGGACTATTCCTCTGCCGCGGGCTGTTTGGTCTTGGCAAAAATCATTCTTCCGGCCGAAGTCTGGAGTATTGAATAAACCGCAACTTCAACCCTTTTGCCGACCCACTTTCTGCCGTCTTCAACAACGACCATGGTTCCGTCGTCAAGATAACCGATGCCCTGTTCTTTTTCTTTTCCGTCTTTCATAACGAACAGAGACATACTTTCGCCAGGTAAAACAACAGGCTTTAAGGCCGTAGTCAAATCCCTTATGTTAAGGACCTGAACATCTTCTATTGCGCCGGCTTTATTTACGTTGAAATCTATTGTAACGGCCTGACCGCCCAGATTTTTGGCAAGCCAAACAATCTGCTCGGCCATGGTTTCGCCTTTGGGCTCTTTTGAAGTTACGCGGATAGGAATAATTTTGAGCTCTCTTAAGCGCGTAATAATATCAAGGCCTCTTCTGCCTTTTGCTTTTTCAAGCGGATCTTTTGAAGAAGACAAAGAATTAAGCTTTTCTATAACAAACTGGGGCACAACAAGCACGCCCGAAAGAAACCCGGTTTCGCACAAGTCAACCACTCTGCCGTCTATAAGGGCGCTCATATCAACAACTTTTATATGGCTGCCTTTTTTGGAAAGCCCTTCAAGTTCGCGCGCCTTTATTATGCTCAAAAAACCGCCCATAACCGTAAAAACGCCCGCGGCAACGGTTTTGTAATCATACCAATAATTGCTTATATCGGGTATGGCCATTCTGTAAACCGCATAGTCCGCCAAAAAGTAAAGAACGTAGCCAGCCAAAGCGCCGAAAAGGCCTATCATCAGGGTAACAAACTTTAAACTGCGGATAAAATATTCCGCGGCAACCAGAATGATACCGCACATAAGGCCAAGGAGAATACTGTGTATATCCCTGGCGACAAACATATAAATCAGGAACGGAAAACCAAATATTGCTGATGCTCTGAATATCCAAAGCGGCATAAAAATTCCTCCGAGAATTAAGATCCCTTTACAGGCACTTCTCGCCGATGCCAGCAAGGTATGGTTATATTCTACTATTTTATTTTGCCTATATAAAAAATTTTCAGGAGATAAAACCGATATAATCTAAAAACTTGAAAACATTTATTTACGAATATTTTATCAGCTTCCGCAGACGACGCAAAAAAGCGGAGGATAACTTTTGTTATCCCCCGCCTTGTTAAAACTACTGTTTTACTTTAGTAAATAAGACATCGCTCCGGCATCGGCTGTTGCAAGGCATTTATCGCAATAGGAGAATCATCTACAGTGCAAGGGCAGCAGGAGCCGTCAGGCAAAGTTCCGCACTTGCAAACAGGAACAGGCTGCAAACCCATGCAAGAACCATAGCTCCAGTTGCAAGACGACGTGCACACTCCAGGTTTTGAACCTTGCCTTCCATGTATATAGCAAGGGAAGATATCACGATCTCCTGGGGAGCAAATGCCTTTGCTGCAAGAGCCCCACGCACCGAGAACCCAATTACCGTTGCTGCTGTTACAGCTCACGCTCCTTGATTGTGTACCTGTAGAGCAGCAAGTTTGAGTTACAAGAGGTTTAGCGCTATTATCGCAGAGACATCCCGCATTAGGAACATATGTCCAAGAATAAGGACACGTATTTGTGTTGCAATATTGGATTCTTCCCAAACCGCCCGTGCAAGCGCTGTCTCTTACATATCTTGTATTGCCGCCCCTACAGCTTCCTGTTGTATTATAGCAGTTGCCGCCGCTTGAGCAATAACCGCTTGCACAGCTTGAGCAATCACTGCCGGTATAACCTGTTGAGCAGCTGCAACTTGTCCAAGTGGTGTTCCAGCTGTACGGACATGTACCCGTGTTACAATATCTTATTCTTCCGCCATGATTACTGCAACCGCTTGTATCCGCCTGCATCTGACCGCTTGAGCAAGTACTTGTTATTGAAGAAGAGCAATCAGAGCCGCAATATCCACTGTCGCAGCTGCAAGAGCCCCAACCTCCCCAACTGTAAGGACATGTTCCGGTATTACAATATCTGTATCTTGTACCATGTCCGCTGCAGCCGCTTGTATCACTCTGGCTTGCGCCGCTTGAGCAGGTGCCTGTCGTATAATAGCAGCTGCTGCCGCTTGCGCAATAACCGCTTGCGCAGCTTGAGCAGTCGCTGCCGCTGTAACCGCTGTTACAGCTGCATGAACCCCAGCCGCCCCAGTAGAGCAAGTTAGGGCAGGAACCGCTGGTGCAAGTGTTATATCTTGTTCCGTTTCCGCTGCAGCCGCTTGTGTCGCCGGCCGTTTGTCCGGAATATGAGCACCCGTAAACGCTTGCATAGCAGGCAGAGCCGCTCTGGCAATATCCGCTGTTGCAAGACCACGGGCAAGCATTGCTTGTTCCGCCGTTACCGGTATAAGAAGCATAAGAAGGCGCATTGGAGCAAGCCGCGCAGCTTGTGCCGCTTCTGTAATATCCTGTCGGCGTTGCTACGCAGGTTGAACCGTTGTAACAATATCCGTTATTGCATACCCAACCGCAGGAGTTGCTCGTTCCGCCCGAAGAAGTATAGTATGCATTTGAAGGCGCATTAGAGCAAGAGACGCAGGTTTCGCCGCTTCTGTAATATCCCGAAGGTGTGGGCATATACGAAGAACCGTTATAGCAATATCCGCTGCTGCCGGTGTACGGACAGCTGTTGCTTGTGCCGCCGTTGCCCGTATAATAAGTGTACGAAGGCGCATTGGTGCAGGCCGCACAGTTATTACCATTTCTATAATATCCTGGCGGCGTGGGCATGCAGGTTGAGCCGTTATAGCAGTAGCCGCTGTTGCAGGTCCAACCGCAGGAGTTGCTTGTTCCGCCGTTGCCCGTATAGTAAGAATATGACGGGGCATTAGAGCAAGTAGCGCAGTTCTCACCGTTTCTGTAATACCCGGTAGGCGTTACTATATACGAAGAACCGTTGTAACAATATCCGTCAGTACCCGTATACGGACAGCTGTTGCTGGTTCCGCCGTTACCAGTGTAGTAAGTGTTTGCGGGTTTATTGGAGCAAGGAGCGCAAGATTCGCCGCCTCTGTAATACCCCGTAGGCGTTGCGACATATGCAGATCCGTTCCAGCAATATCCGCTGTTTCCGACGTACGGGCAGGCATTATTTGTGCCGCCGTTGCCGGTGTAATAAGTATTTGCAGGTTTATTGGTACATGCAGTGCAGGTTTCGCCGCTTCTGTAATACCCGGTAGGCGTTGATACATATGATGAACCGTTATAGCAATATCCGCTGCTGCCGCTGTAGGAACAGCTGTTGCTTGTGCCGCCGTTACCAGTGTAATAAGTATTAGAAGGTCCGTTCGTGCAGGCTACGCAGTTCTCGCCGCTTCTGTAATACCCGGTAGGCGTTGATACATATGATGAACCGTTATAGCAATATCCGCTGTTACCGCTGTATCCGCAGCTGTTACTGGTTCCGCCGTTACCTGTATATGAAGTGTTGGCAGGTTTATTGGTGCAGGCAGTGCAGTTTTCGCCGCTTCTGTAATAACCTGTCGGCGTTGATACATATGAAGACCCGTTATAGCAATATCCGGCATCACCGCTGTAAGGACAATTATTGCTTGTGCCGCCGTTTCCGGTATAGTGAGTAGGTGCAGGTTTATTGCTGCAAGAAGCACAGTTCTCGCCGCTCCTGTAATCTCCTACTGGAGTAGCTATATATGAAGAACCGTTCCAACAATATCCGCTATTACCGCTGTAGGAACAGCTGTTGCTGGTTCCGCCGTTGCTTGTGTAATAAGAATTTGAAGGCTTATTGGTGCAAGCTACACAATTCTCGCCGCTTCTGTAATAGCCTGTCGGCATTGTAACGTATGAGGAACCGTTATAACAATATCCGTCATCACCGCTGTAGGGACAGCTGTTGCTTGTGCCGCCGTTACCCGTGTAATGAGTAGGTGCAGGTTTATTGGTGCAAGAAGCGCAGTTCTCGCCACTTCTAAAATCTCCTACTGGAGTAGCTATATATGAAGAACCGTTATAGCAATATCCGCTGTTGCCGCTGTATCCGCAGCTGTTGGTCGTGCCGCCGTTGCCCGTATAATAAGTGTTTGAAGGTTTATTGGTGCAGGCAGTGCAGGTTTCGCCGCTTCTGTAATATCCGGTTGATGTTGCAACGCAGCTTGTGCCGTTGTTGCAATATCCGCCGTTACAGCTGCAGGAACCCCAATCTCCCCAATAGTTCGGACCGCCGTAATAGCAGGTTGCGCTCTGGGTGCCGTTGGTCAGACAAGCCTGAACTTTGGTGGCGCCTTGGTCGCAGTTAATATTTCTGGCGACGCAGGTGCTGCCGCTCTGGTAATAAGCCGCATCGCAAGACCATGCGCAGGCATTGCTCGTCCCGCCGTTGCCTGTATAAGTAGAGTTGCTTGGCTTATTGGTGCAGGCAGTGCAGTTCTCGCCGCTTCTGTAATAGCCGGTTGCGGTTGCAACATACCCTGTTCCGTTATAGCAGTAACCGCTGTTGCCGCTGTAAGAGCAGGAGTTGCTTGTGCCGCCGTTACTCGTGTAATAAGTATTAGAAGGTCCGTTTGTGCAAGAAGCGCAGTTGTTGCCGTTTCTGTACTGGCCCGTAGGCGTTCCGTAGCAATCTGAACCGTTATAGCAAGTTCCGCTGTTGCAAGTCCAACCGCAGGCATTGCTCGTTCCGCCGTTGCTTGTATAAGTTGAATTGCTTGCAGCTTTATTAGAGCAAGCCGTGCAAGTCTCGCCGCTTCTGTACTGGCCCGTCGGTATGCTTACGTATGATGTGCCGTTATAGCAGTAACCGCTGTTGCCGCTGTAAGAGCAGTTGTTGCTTGTTCCGCCGTTACCCGTATAAGAAGTATTTGCGGGTTTGTTGGTGCAGGCAGTGCAGTTCTCGCCGCTTCTGTAATATCCGGTTGCGGTTGCAACGTAAGAAGAACCGTCGTAACAATATCCGCTGTTGCCGCTGTAAGCGCAAGAGTTGCTTGTTCCGCCGTTACCCGTGTAAGAAGTGTTGGCAGGTTTATTCGTGCAGGCCGTGCAAGTTTCACCGCTTCTGTACTGTCCCGTAGGCGTTGAAACATACGAAGTACCGTTATAACAATATCCGCTGTTGCCGCTGTAAGCGCAAGAGTTAGCCGTTCCGCCGTTACCCGTGTAATAAGTATTAGAAGGTCCGTTCGTGCAGGCTACGCAAGTCTCGCCGCTTCTGTAATAGCCGGTAGGTATACTTACGTACGAAGTACCGTTATAGCAATATCCGCTGTTGCCGCTGTAAGAGCAGTTGTTGCTTGTGCCGCCGTTGCCCGTATAAGTCGTGTTTGCAGGCTTATTGGAGCAGGCAGTGCAAGTTTCGCCGCTTCTGTATTGGCCGGTCGGTATGCTTACGTAAGAAGACCCGTTATAACAATATCCGCTGTTGCCGCTGTAAGGGCAGTTATTGCTTGTGCCGCCGTTACCTGTGTAAGACGTATTGGCAGGCGCATTGGAGCAAGCCGCGCAATTCTCGCCGCTTCTGTACTGTCCCGTAGGCGTTGAAACATACGAAGTACCGTTATAACAATATCCGCTGTTACCGCTGTAAGGGCAGTTGTTGCTTGTGCCGCCGTCATCTGTATAATAGGTGTTTGCGGGTTTATTAGAGCAGGCCGCGCAGTTCTCGCCGCTTCTGTATGAACCCGGCGGCGTTGCAACGTATGAAGTGCCGTTATAGCAGTAACCGCTGTTGCCGCTGTAAGGGCATGAGTTGGCCGTTCCGCCGTTACCCGTATAAGAAGTATTGGCAGGGCCGTTGGAGCAGGCAGTGCAAGTTTCGCCCAGTCTGTAATATCCGGTAGCTATTGTTACGTAAGAAGATCCGTTATAACAATATCCCGTATTACCGCTGAAAGCGCAGTTGTTAAGCGTGCCGCCGTTGCCCGTATAATAGGTGTTTGAAGGTTTATTGGAGCAGGCCGTGCAAGTCTCGCCGTTTCTCCAATAACCGGTTGCGGTTGCAATGCAGCTTGTGCCGTTATTGCAATATCCGTCGTTGCAACTGCAAGAACCCCAGCTGTTCCAATAGTTAGGAGAACCCGCAATACAGGTTGAACTCTGCGTGCCGTTAGTCAAGCAAGTCTGTGATTTAACGTTCCCGGAATCGCAGTTAACGTTCTTTGCTATGCAGGTGCTGCCGCTCTGGTAATATCCGCCGTTGCAGCTCCAAGCGCAGGAGTTGCTTGTTCCGCCGTTGCCCGTGTAACCGGAGTTATCAGGTTTATTCGTACAGGCGACGCAATTCTCGCCGCTTCTGTAATCACCGGTGGGTATGCTTATATAAGAAGAACCGCTCAGACAATATCCGCTGTTGCCGCTGTAAGCGCAGTTACTTGTCGTGGTTCCGGCTCCCGTGTAAGAAGTATTCGTCGGCTTATTGGTGCAGGAAGCGCAGTTCTCGCCGCTTCTGAACTGCCCTACGGGTATAGTTACATAAGAAGTTCCGTTGTAACAATATCCGCTATTGCCGCTGTAAGAGCAGGAGTTGCTTGTTCCGCCGTTGCTTGTGTAATAAGTATTTGAAGGTTTATTGGAGCAGGCAGCGCAATTCTCGCCGTTTCTGTATTCGCCGGTAGGTATTGCGACGTATGAAGAACCGTTATAGCAATATCCGCTGTTGCCGCTGTAAGCGCAAGAGTTGCTTGTTCCGCCGTTACCCGTATAAGTAGTGTTGGCAGGTTTATTTGTGCAGGCGGTGCAAGTTTCGCCGCTTCTGTAATAGCCGGTCGGTATACTTACGTACGAAGTACCGTTATAGCAATATCCGTCATTTGCCACATAGGCGCAAGAGTTGCTGGTTCCGCCGTTACCCGTATAGCGCGTGTTGGCAGGCGCGTTGGTACAAACGGTGCAGTTCTCGCCGCTTCTGTAATAACCGGTCGGAGTAGCAACATATGAAGTGCCGTTATAGCAGTAACCGCTGTTGCCGCTGTAAGAGCAGTTGTTGCTTGTGCCGCCGTTACTCGTATAAGAAGTGTTGGCAGGACCATTGGTACATGCCGTGCAATTCTCGCCGTTTCTGTAATATCCGGTTGCGGTCGTTACATAAGAAGTTCCGTTATAGCAGTAACCGCTGTTACCGCTGTAAGCGCAGGAATTGGTTGTTCCGCCGTTACCCGTATAAGAAGTGTTAGCGGGCTTGTTGGTGCAGGCCGTGCAAGTTTCGCCGTTTCTGTAATATCCGACAGCGGTTGCAATGCAGCTTGTGCCGTTATTGCAATATGCGCTGTTGCAGGAGCAGGAAGTCCATGCGGGATAATAGTTAGGCGATCCTGCCAGACAAGTCGTATTCTGAGTGCCGTTGGTCAGACAAACCTGAGTCTTAACATTGCCGACGTTGCAGTTAACGTTTTTGGCCGTGCAGGTGCTGCCCGTCAAATAATATGCGCTGTCGCAAGACCATGCGCAGGTGCTTGAGGTTGAACCCGGGCCCGTATATGTTGAGTCATCGGGTTTATTGGTGCAAGCCGCGCAATTTTCACCGTTTCTGTAATATCCGGTAGGTATACTTACATAAGCCGAACCGTTAAAGCAGTAGCCGTCATCACCCGTATAAGCACAAGAGTTACTTGTGCCGCCGTTGCCGGTGTAATGGGTGTTTAGAGGTTTATTGGTACAGGAAACGCAGTTTTCACCAGTTCTGTAATAACCGGTAGGTGTAGAAACATACGAAGTACCGTTATAGCAATATCCGCTCTTGCCGCTGTATGTGCAGCTGTTATTTGTACTTCCGGCGCTTGTATAATGAGTATTCGCAGGGCCGTTGGTGCAGGCAGTACAATTTTCAACGTTTCTGTACTGAGCGCTGGGAATTCTTACATAAGCCGAACCGGTCCAGCAGTAACCGCTGTTGCCGCTGTATGTGCAGGCATTTGAAGTTCCGCCGTTGCCCGTATAGTAAGAGTTGGCGGGTTTATTTGTGCAGGCTGCGCAATTATTGCCGTTTCTCCACTGACCTGTTGCAAGGCCGACGCACTGGGTGCTGTCGTAACAATATCCGCTGTTGCAGGCCCAAGGGCATCCGTTAAGCGTGCCGCCGTTGCCTGTATAATATGTATTTGCAGGTTTATTGGTGCAAGCCGCGCAATTTTCGCCGCTTCTGAAATCTCCTGTAGGTATAGCTATATAAGAAGAACCGCTGAAACAATACCCGGTGTTACCCGTATAAGCGCAGGAGTTGCTGGTTCCGCCGTTACCCGTATAAGAAGTATTGGCAGGGCCGTTTGTGCAGGCAGTACAATTCTCGCCGTTTCTGTACTGTCCGGTTGCAATTGATATATAAGATGTACCGCTCCAGCAATATCCGCTGTCGCCGCTGTAAGGGCAGTTGTTGCTTGTGGTTCCCGCTCCCGTATAATGGGAGTTGGAAGGCTTATTGGAGCATGCCGTGCAAGTTTCGCCGTTTCTGTAGTAAGCGGTTGCTATAGGTATATAGGAAGTTCCGTTATAGCAATATCCGTCAGCCGCGCTGTAAGCGCAAGAGTTGGTTGTGCCGCCGTTGCCTGTGTAAACCGTGTTATCGGGTTTATTTGTGCAGGCTGTGCAGGTTTCGCCGTTTCTGTAATATCCGTTTGCGGTTGCAACGTACGAAGAACCGTTGTAGCAATAGCCCGTGTTGCCTGTGTAAGCGCAGCTGTTGGTCGTGCCGCCGTTGGCTGTGTAATGAGTATTGGTAGGTCCGTTCGTGCAGGCAGCGCAATCTTCACCGTTTCTGTAATCTCCTACAGGAGTAGAAACATATGAAGCGCCGTTCCAGCAGTAACCGCTGTTACCGCTGTAGGGACAGTTGTTGCTTGTGCCGCCGTCATCAGTATAAGATGAATTTGCAGGTTTATTGGTGCAAGCCGTGCAAGTCTCGCCGCTTCTGTAATATCCTGTCGGCGTAGAAACGTATGAGGTGCCGTTATAGCAGTAACCGCTGCTGCCGCTGTAGGGGCAGTTGTTACTTGTACCGCCGTCATCTGTATAATAAGTATTTGAAGGCTTATTGGTGCAAGCGATGCAATTCTCACCGTTTCTGTAATATCCGTCAGGAACAGCTACATAAGAAGTTCCGCTTAAGCAATAGCCGGTGTCTCCGCTGTAAGGGCAGGCATTGGCTGTTGAACCGTTACCAGTATAATGAGTATTTGCAAGTTTATTTGTGCAGGCAGTGCAGTTCTCGCCGTTTCTGTAATATGCGGTTGCTATAGGTACGTATGAAGAACCGTCATAGCAATATCCGCTGTTGCCGCTGTACGGGCAGTTGTTGCTTGTGCCGCCGTCATCTGTATAATAGGTGTTTGCGGGTTTGTTGGAGCAGGCTGCACAATTCTCGCCGTTTCTGTAATAACCGGTTGCAGTCGCAACATATGAAGTGCCGTTATAACAATATCCGCTGTCGCCGCTATAAGCACAAGAGTTTGTTGTACCGCCGTTAGTCGTATAGTGTGTATATGAGGGTTTATTTGTACAAGTTGTGCAGTTCTCGCCGTTTCTGTATTGTCCTACAGGTATAGAAACATAAGATGAACCGTTATAACAATATCCGGTGTCGCCAGTGAAAGGACAGCTGTTTGTCGCGCCGCCGTTACCCGTATAGTGCGTGTTTGCGGGTTTATTGCTGCAAGCGGTGCAGATTTCGTTAGATCTCCACTGTCCGGTAGGTATTGTTATATAAGATGTACCGTTGAAACAATAGCCGTCGTTTCCGGCGTAAGGACAACTGTTGGTTGTTCCGCCGTTTCCGGTATAATGTGTGTTGGTCGGTTTATTGGTGCAAGACAGACAATCCTCTCCGCCTCTGTAGTCTCCGACAGGCGTTCCGATATAAGAAGATCCGTCATAGCAGTAACCGTCATTACCCGTATACGGGCAGGCATTGG
>Ga0183101_1001349_pt4 | contig 10017 bp, 8 predicted proteins | sample Biomet3_FD_127790 | JGI IMG/M metagenome (GOLD analysis project Ga0183101, IMG submission 127790) | Microbial communities from bioreactor (seeded with sewage sludge) at LBNL, California, USA - Biofuel metagenome 3 | ecosystem: Engineered > Bioreactor > Anaerobic > Unclassified ... | reverse complement strand
TAGCCCATCTAGCTAAGGGTAATCTGTATACGCTCCTTTCTTCCCTGGTTTAGTATCGGATCAGGGTATCCGTGTAGAATGGAAATCGTGAATGTGTACTAGTGCTTCATGTTTTGTCAGCAAGCATTGAGTACCTGGCTCAACTCATAATTCTGCTTTATTCTTCTTTATATATTGTGATTACCTTGTAAATCAGTGCCCGTTTTGACACTTATAATGTTGTTATTCACGACATTATAAAACGCGCTAGTGTCAAATCAAGGAAACGTTAGTTTCAAACAAAAATGTATGTCTTTTACGACACACATTTTATAAATCATTTAAAAGCCGTTTTTGTTCGTCAATCATTGAAAATCCATTGACGATCTTTCCTAAATGCAAATCTGCTAAATGTGATGTTTTCATAGTTTTATACTATCAACATCATACTACTTTTCTGATATTAGGCATCTTCAAAACCAAGAATGGTAGTACATTTCCTTACCTAATAATAACGCAAATAGTGATACCGCTTTACATAATACTGGATTTCCAAATTATGCACAAAAATACCAGATTTTATATATTTTGATATTTCTAGTGTTACAAATATCTGTCGTTCTATATAGACTCATCAAAGCACTGCTTCGCTTATAACACCATATAGATCAAAGTACCGACAATTGCTGTCGAGAAGATGATCTTGATTGGCCCCCACTTGAATTTACGGATCAGGATCAAGGATGCAATATACAGACCAAGCTCTACCCAGCGGATGGATGAAATGGAAATCTCAGAGAGTGTGCTTGTGCCGAAGAATGCAAACAGGATGATTGTCAATCCCGCACCTGCAATCATTGCGACAACGGCCGGTCTCAGCTGACCAAGTATATTCTTAACAACATTCAATTCACGATACTTCGTGTACAGCCAAGCCAATAGAAGAACAATAATGATAGAAGGAAGAACACAGCCCAATGTACATACGAGCGCACCCGGGAGTCCTGCCATCTTCTGACCGACGAATGTAGCACTGTTGACGGCAATCGGTCCAGGTGTCATTTCTGCGATTGTTGTAAGATCTGCATACTCTGCCATGGTAAGCCAGCCCTTCTGCTGTACAACAAGGCTCTGAATCAAAGGCATTGCGGCATAGCCGCCGCCAAAGGAGAAGGTGCCAATCTGCAGATATACAAGAAACAATTCCACTAAGATCATACCCGGACCTCCTTCCGTTCAATGACTGTTTTTAAAAGCCCTAAGACAATGAAGATCAGTATCAATGCAATCGAACTGACCCCAAAGAACCAAGAAGCGATAAATGCCGCAAACATCAATACAATATTGACGATATTCTTTGACTGAAAGATGTTCTTTCCAAGATCCAGCACAACATCGGTAATAATTGCGCCCACACCTGCGCGCATGACCTGCAGTGCAGTCTTGATGATGACATTTGAAGCAAAGGAACTATAGACCATCGCCACAATTGAAATGATTACAATCGGAGGAATTACAGTTGCAACAGCAGATACAATGGCCCCTTTCAGACCAGCGATACGATATCCAAAGATCACCGAACTATTGACTGCTAATGCACCTGGTGCAGACTGCGCGATTGCGGTCATATCCAGGACCTCATCGTCAGTCACCCAATGCAGTTCATCACAGAACTTCTTCCGCATCATACCGATGATGACAAAGCCTCCGCCAAAGGTAAATGCGGATATTGTCAACATAGAGAAGAACAGCGTGACCATCGAAACTTTCTTTTCTTCTTTCATATTTTCCTCCATAACCGCTGTGCGGTCTCAAATATGTTATTAAACTCTTCTCCTTCGTGCTAGTATGTTCTTGAGGAGTGATACACTACAGAGCACGGTGGAGAGAGTAGGTAATTCGTTATTTAACTGAATATCCTGAATATTTATAAGTGCCGTCATCTTTACAAGCACAAATAAGTAGGACTTTGATCCTGGACACTTAACATTGATCTATCAACTTAAGTAGAATTCGCTAGATGACAGTCAATGTCACTCCTTCAAAATCTATTAGCTGTTGATTTGATGATTTTTTAAACGCTCGGCTTTTGTCCGTGTTTTTTATGGTTTTGCACTTCATTATTTTGTTTCACACTTTCCTCCTGTTTTCTATTATAGTATATAGATGGAAAATACATTTAAAAATGCTATTATTTTATTAATTCCATATCATTTTTATTATGTTAAAAGAAGGAGAAACTATGGCTACAGTACATGCATTGAAAATCTTCCTGGATGTCTATAAAAACCACAGCATCACGGAAGCTGCCCGCCGTCTTTACATTACACAGCCGGCTGTTACCAGGGCTATTCAAGACTTGGAAAAAGAGTATTCCGTCCGGCTTTTTGAGCGATATCATCGCAGACTGATTCCAACAGTTGCAGCAGACCGTCTGTATGTCTACAGCACACAGATCGTAGCCTCCATGGATGAAATGGATCAGATGTTCACTCAAGAAAACTATCAGACAAAGATCCGGATTGGAGCGACGCTGACCATTGGCACATTCTTAATGTCTTCCATTACGCAGCACTTTCAAAAGGAACATCCTGATACCCGCATGGAAGTCACCATATTGAATGGTTCTGCCCTCCAGGATGATCTGCTGGATAATACCTTGGATATTGCGCTCATTGAAGATTCCATTCATGAAGTCGATCTGAATGCGGTGCCTTTCTATCATGATGAAATGATACTGTTACTGCCAAAGAAACATGCCTTGGCAGAAAAGAAACAGATTAAGCTCTCAGATCTTTCTCACCATCCCTTCCTGATGCGGGAGAAAGGCAGTGCTGGACGTGAATATGTCGATGAACTCCTAGGCAAGAACAACATTCAGATCTCCCCGCTGTGGCAAAGTGCCAGTACAGATGCATTGATCAATGCTGTAGAAGCAGGGATTGGCATTACCATTCTTCCTTACTCTCTTTGTGAAGAGGCATTGAAGAAAAAGAAGATCATTACAAGACCGATAGCCCATCAAAAGATGAAAAGAACATATTATTTTGTGATCCATAAACAGAAATACATCACTCAAGAATTAATGGATCTCTTGGATATCTGCAAAGAACTTTCGAATCAAGAATAATAAAGGCCATCCCTATGAGAAGAGACGGCCTCGTCTTTTTAATCAATCAGACAAAATTGATTTATCAATATCATTGAAGGAAATAAAAGTGACGTCGTTTTTTACTGCCCATTGTTTCAAAGCATCACTTGTACAGGCCTCTAAGTCCTTAACACGGCACAAGTTAAAACTAGACAGTCCAAATAAACGGGCATCTGCATAACCGCAGTGGGTAATAATATAGCCGTATTCTTTCTTTAGAAGACCAGCTTTATCTTCCGTGATAAATCCTAACGGATCTTCCTTTAGCTGTCCTTCCGGTCCTTCTCCCATGAGATACCATCCCATCGGTGTATTTTGACCCATCAATTTCATTGCCACATCTTCGGTACACGGACGGTCATATTTCCTGGCTAGTTCATGTCGTACTTCACTCGTTGTTTTCGTGCCATATGCGTGACCATGGATATAATCCGGAGTCTTTCCAACAAGAGTGATATATTTTTGAATCTGGGCGTCAAATTCAGCATAGATCTGGTTATGATCAACATGATCATGATCCGGAGCCTCTACATCTGCTGCCCTGTTTTCTTTCGACGTCAGGAAGCTTCCATCAGGATGGCAGAGGTTTGGCACTTTGTCATATCCCAATAGAGAACTGCCTGTACTGGCATTCAGGTCAATACCAAAGGCAATCTTATCTAGGTATGGCTTGATCTTTTCAACACATTCCTCCACCCATGGCATGTTGGAAAAGAGTCCCGTATTGCGAACAACTCCATGGGTAATGCCATAAATAATTCCATCCGCAACAGCCGGTGTCATTCCGTAGTCATCTGATTGAATTACGAGTTTCATATTATCTTACATCCTTTCTGTCAGGCACATAATCTGCGGTTGCCTGATACCATTCCAGCATTCTTTTCTGAAGCTTCAGCAGATCTTCTGCATAAGCAGGATTATCGATTTCATTGACCTGTTCCTGTGGCTCTTTTGCAAGGTCATACAGCTCATCTTTTTCATATTCTCTTTTGGTATATTTCAGGCTGCCCATCCGGATCATTGCGGCTCTTCCATGTGCGCCGTCATCCTGATGCTGGATATTTAGGCGTGGCCAGTATTCATCATGCGGATCATCATGTCCCAGTTCTTTTGCTGGATCATCATAGTTCGGCCTTCCGCCTTCGCAGAATACCGCATCCTTATGAACATCATCCCCTGCCAGTACATGAACAAGTGATTTCCCATATTCAACATAACCCAAGCTAGTACCAGTCATCTCTGCAACCGTCGCATTCAGGTCGACTAGTTCTGCTAGAGCCGGTGTAATTCTTGACTTACAGGCAAACTGCTGCGCAGGTTTGATCAGCAATGGAATATTTGTCAGATCATTTTCAAAACAGTTTTGAAGTTTCTCTACAATATCGTAGTCACCAGTATAGTCGCCGTGATCTGCAAAGCAGAAGATCGAGGTGTTGTCATAGAATCCTGTCTCCTTCAGCTTCCCGACCACCTCTCCCAGCTGGCTGTCCCATTTCGATACCATCGCTAGATACGTTGCACGCAGTTCATTCCACTTTTCCTCAGACCATTCATGCAAGCCCATATTATTTGCTGTTTTTACCAACATCTCTGGTTTATCTGGATTCCATTTTTTTCTAGGAGGCAGAGCATTTCGATCAATAGAAGAATACCAAGGATCACAGCACTCATACGGCGGATGCGGATAGGAAAGCGTGCAGTATACAAAGAACGGTGTTTCATCCCCTTCTTTTTCTTTCCGTTCCAAATAAGCCAGGCAGGAACGCACACTGCCAACATCAAGAGGTCCGCTCATTTCCGAAGATGATTTACCTTGATAGAAAGAATAATCGTCTTTTGTAAATTCCTTCTTCGTCGGTCTTTTCTCTGCTGGTATATGCTTCATTTGTTCCAGCATGATGTCTCTGATGGAAAGCGGTACATCCGCCATATTCTGTTCATGTGCGCCGTCATAGTATTCATTGCAGTAGTCCGTCTTAGGTTTACGTCCATCGACCACATCATTTCGGCCGATCCAGATGACTTCATATCCGGCATTCTTCATGACTCTTAGAATATTTGGTTCCCAGTCATTCTGAAGATAATGCATGGTGCGATGACCCGTCGTATGTGGATACAGGCCGCTCAGAAAACTGCAACGGCTTGGTACACAGACCGGATTCTGACAATAGGCATTCTCAAAGGCAACACCCTGAGAAGCCAATGCGTCAAGATTGGGTGTAATGGATGCTGGATTGCCAAGGTAATGCTGTGAGTCTGCCCGCATTTGGTCAGCAACAAAATAGAAAATATTCGGTTTCTTTGTCATAGAATTCCTTCTTTCTAGCAAGAAACCTCAGAGGTCATGCCTCTGAGGCGGGGAAATTTTTTACTTGTTATCTGCAGCAGGTCTTTCTGCTTCTGACATAGCACCCATTTCTTCTTCAAGAGCTTTCTTATCACCCAGTTTAAAGAATGGATACCACATTGCAATCGAAGCCAGGACCATGATGAATTCCCAAAGGGCCAATCCCCAGCCACCCTGTAAGAATCCATCAATTACTGGAGGTGTTGTCCAAGGAATCTGTAATCCGTGTGGAATTGGAACCAGACCAATCTTCATGACGAAGTATGTGATCAGACCAAGAATTGGTGTGATGAACATCAGCGGCAGGAAGAAGAATGGGTTCAGGACGATCGGAATTCCGAACAGAAGCGGCTCATTGATAAAGAAGAATGTTGTTGGCAGAGCCAGTCTTCCCAGTGTCTTATACTGCTTGGACTTTGCACGGAATGCCATCAGAATTGCGAGACCGAACATCGAACCAACACCGCCAAAGATGAAGGTCTTGCCCAGCGCACCGGTAATAATATATGGCATCGTTGTCTGGCCTGCCTGATAAGCAGCCAAGTTTTCAAGAGAAAGCGGTGTATAGATTGGGTTCGTGATCGAACCGACGATATTCCCACCATGAAGTCCGAAGAACCACAGCAGGTTTGTCATCAGCTGGAAGAAGATAAAGGAACCAACATTGTTGCCCATGAACTTCATCAAATTCGACTGAATAATTGTAAAGACCATGTTGTGCAGACTTCCATAAGAAGTCAAAGAACATAGACCTGTAACAATAACGAAGAACACAATGACAATGGATGCAGGAATCAGAGAACTAAAAGAGCTCGCAACATTTGGTGGAACAGAATCTGGAAGCTTGATGACCCAGCCTGCCTTGACAACTGCAACATAGATGCGGCCACCAATCAGAGCAATGAGCATCGCAGCAAACAATCCCTTTGCGCCGAGATATGTTGTCGCAAGTGCACTGACTGCAGTTGCATCTGTAGCTGCTGTTGCAAAGTAAGTAGCTCTGCCAGTAACGATGAAGAAAGATACAAGAACGGAAAGACCCGCTCCGACTCCATCCACATCAAGTTCCCTTGCAAGACTATAAGCGATGAAGAATACAGCATAGACAGCAATCAAATCTGTCGTACACTGTCCAGGCAGAGCAAGCAGTTTTGATAAGCCAGTAGCTGCCAGCCATTCTGTCCAAGCAGTAATTGGAAGATTGCCAAGAAGTGTGAACATGGATCCGACGATTGTTGCTGCCATAACAGCAATAAACCCTGAACTAATCGCTTTCAGATATTTATTGTTGCCAATCTTAGCCGCAACTGGAGTCAGATACTTGTCCATCCAAGATGTAAAAGCATTCATTTTATTCCCTCCTGTTGTAGGGCAAAGCCCCTTATGTATCTACAATATACGTTCAAGTTCTTGGGGAGTGAACTTGGAATCCTGCCAGAAAATTGGCAGGAAATTGTCAGTTCGTCGAAATCTCTTTTGCATATTCCTTTTTATCATAATAGTGAAAGAACGGGTACCAGAGAAAGAACTGCAGAAGAAACATCAATACCTGCCATACCGCAAGAGAAAGACCTCCCTGCAAAAAACCAAAAATAATTGGCGGTGTTGTCCACGGTACATCAAACCCAATCATATATGGAATAATACCGGCAGACATGCATAAAAATGTCAAACCTCCGGAAATGACCGGAATAAATACAAACGGAAGAAAGAGGATTGGATTCATCATGATTGGTAAGCCAAAAATGACAGGCTCATTGATAAAGAATATGCCCATAGGGAAAGAAATCTTGCCAAGAGATTTCAGTTTTTTACTTTTCGAAAATAGCATCATCATCAAAGAAAGAGAAAGTGTTGATCCAGCTCCACCAAACGTATACAGCAGATTAATATTTTTAATGACCATATAAGGCAATTCTTTGCCTGCACGCCAAGCAGTTAAATTTTCAATTGCCAGCGGTGAATAGATTGGGTTTGTAACAGAGCCTACAATCTGCCCGCCATGCACACCAAAGAACCATAATACATTTGAAAGAATGCTGACTGCTAAGTAAGAAATGCCATTTGTACCGGCAATTGCGGCGACATGATTTGTCACTACCACATCAATTGTTTCCGGAATTGTATGGTATGGTGTCAAAGCAATCAAACTGCTTCCCGCCAGGACAATACCAATGCAGGCAAATGCCGGCAGAAGAGAACGGAAAGATTCCCCAATGTTCTTTGGCATTCTGCTGTCTGGTCGAAAACTGGTATGTACATCCACATAAGTAAACAGTTCTCCTACGATTACCGCTGTCAGCATAGCCGTAAACATACCTCGGGATCCAAAGTATGTCATGTCCAGTGCTTCTTTCGAAGAAGCTCCTGTCATGAGGAAAAAGCAGATCAAAGAAGTCAGTCCTACTCCAGTGCCATTCCGTTTTTTATACTTGGCAATATGATAAGAGATAGTTAAAGCAACATAAACAGCGACCATGCCAATCGTCATGGAATATCCGGTTGATAAATAGTCAATGATACCAGTACGGTCAACGAAATCTGTCCATGCATCAAGGGGGAATGATTCCAGCAAAGAAAAGATGGAACCAACAACTGTAACTGGGAGAATATCAATCATTCCATCACGAATGGCAAGAAGAATATGGTTTGTACCGATCACTTCGGCAATACGGCGGAGAATATTTGCCTTTGTATCCTTAGTTTCTTCTGCTTGTCCGGGATGCATGATTAAATCTATGATCTGATCAACATCCTGCATGCCATATGATCTTGCGTCCATAACAGCAATCTGATTCAGACCATCCGCAATCAGGTTTTTCTTTAAATAGGATATCTGCGGCGCTATTAAAATAAGATCTGCCTGGATTGCATAATCCCTGATCTGATTTGATCCACAGGCTCCAATCTTGATATCCTGTATCCCTCTTTCTTTTAGACGTGCTCTTACCTTTTCTGCTAGAGAAGAAGATGACATTCCTACTGCACAGACCATCAATACATTCATTGGAAAATACTCTCTGGTTTCTTTTGGCTGTTCTTTGCCAGCAATCCCTGTATTGTATTGATAAGGATAGAATAATCTGGATGTACTTCTATTATTTTCATCAATTCTGGATCTTTGATGAGCGAGTATAATGTCTGAATTAAAGGTTCTGCTGCATCATCTTTTTGTTTCTGCACACCAAGCAAAAAGACCCAGCTGACCTTTTCTCTGCCCCAGGGAACTGGATTAGAAAGATGCGCAATTACAATCCGGGTTTCATCCAGCATCAAAGCACCTGGATGGGGCATTGCAATATTGTTGCCCATGCAAGTCGGAGCAAGTTCTTCGCGCTGAAACACCTTCTCCATAAAATCTTTTGGTACTGCTATTTCATGAGATAGTTGTTCACATAAGAAACGGATTACATCATATTTGTTCTGCATATTCAGATCTGCAAAAAACAGGTCCGGTGAAAAAGCATGCATCACTTTATCTGAAACGGAAGAATCATATTCCATACGACGGCTGATATCTGCTAAATCTTCCGGTGAAAGATAATATTCTACCTGCAGTACTTGTGCTTTAGTCTGAACATTTAATGGGACAGTTGTAACAATCAAGTCATACGCATCCAGGTCATACTGTGCTAATTCCGTAAGTCCAATGGATTCAATCTTTTCAATTTTACTCCCAAAAGCAGACTGCAGCCGATACATCAGCATGCGGGATGTTCCTGCACCGCTTGCACAGACAGTTAAGATCTTCTTTCGATCCATCTGCTTTCTCTTTTCCAACGCAAGCTGGAAGTGCAGAGCAAGATATCCAATCTCATTTTCGTCCACTGGCTGATGATATTTCTTTTCGATAATCTGCGCTGCATAGACTGCCATCTCATATCCTAGCGGTTCTTCTTTACGCACCTGTGTCAATAAAGGATTTCTCATTTTTACATGATTACGCAGGCGAATCAGCATCGGTTCAATATGCGTGCATAGCATTGTAAACAGATCAATATCTTCAAAAAGATTGATGTTGTATTCATTTAGTATTCCGGTCAATATTTCACGGACGAGATTTAAAGTTTCTGCTGTAATCAGTTTCTCATCACGGCTGCTGAAGATCCGTGTTCCAGTCATATGAATGACCATATAACCCAAAGAATCATTTGAGATACGGATGCCCGTCTTCTTCTCTACTGCATCACGGATCTCTTCGCTCATCGTAAATTCCAACGGCTGTTTTTCCCTCTGAACATTCGCCTTCTCATTATCCCGGACAAAACCATTTTTAATCCGGAATAAAGCAATCATGATATGAACGACCAGATTTTGAATGCCGACATCTGTCATTTTATAACTGTATTTTTGCAGGGTTCCCATTACGATCTGTTGAATCTCATTCTTATATAATTGGTCAAACTCGCCAATTAGCTCATCTTTAAATGCAGTACTGTTCGAGTATGCATTATAAAAGAAATAGTCGGCTGTACATGCCCTCAGATCCATTTCACATCCGGCAATATATAATCCACCTGCTACTTTTGATTCCAAGCTC
>Ga0183101_1000264_pt5 | contig 10017 bp, 6 predicted proteins | sample Biomet3_FD_127790 | JGI IMG/M metagenome (GOLD analysis project Ga0183101, IMG submission 127790) | Microbial communities from bioreactor (seeded with sewage sludge) at LBNL, California, USA - Biofuel metagenome 3 | ecosystem: Engineered > Bioreactor > Anaerobic > Unclassified ... | reverse complement strand
GCACTATTCTAAGGGTATTGGAAGCGAGGCAGGAAAATTAGTTTTGAAACACGCTTTTGAGGATTTAAAACTTCATCGGATAGATTTAAAAGTTTTAGAATATAACAAACGTGGAATTAGATGCTATGAAAAATGTGGTTTCAAAATCGATGGAATTCTAAGAGAAAGTGCTTATATAGAAGGTAAATACCATTCTGATATCATCATGAGTATTCTAGAAAATGAATTTTTTCAATTGGATAATAGATAATAGCAAGTTGTAGACTACAAGTCTCTATATAGAAATAGAAGGCGCACTGTTCAATTTATTAAGAACAGTGCGCCTTCAAAATATAAAGAGAAAAATTCAATATATGCCTCATCTAAAAGGATATAATATACCTGTCACAAAGGTTTTTAAGCATCAATGCTTCTTTATCTGATACCATGGAATCACGAACACCAACTACATTAAATCCCGCATTTTTAGCTGTTTCTGCACAATAGTACACATCTTCAAACACATCAATTTCTTGAGGAGCAAGTTGCAATTTTTTAGCGGCTTCTAAATAAACTGTGGGGTGGTTTTTACTTTCACCTACATCTTTGCATGAAATTAAAAACTCCATATAATCCATAAGTCCTAATCTTTCTACCACTTCTAAAGCAAGTTCTGCTTCCGTCGCTGTTGCAATGCACATACGCATATGATGCTCTTTCGAGTATTTTAAAAAGTCAAAAACACCCGGCTTTACTGATACATCCGTTATATATTTCTGACGCACAATTTCAAAGAACATATTAAGAAGTTCTTCTTTTGTCATTGGAAAACCAAAACGCTTTAATAAATAATCAACTGTTTCTGTAACGGTAAGCGGACCTAGAGCACGAGCTAATTCTTCAGTAAGCTCAATGTTCATACTATTTAGAAACTCGCGGTTGATATTAAACCACATCGGCATCGAATCAATCAGAGTTCCATCCATATCAAATATATATCCTTTAATCATGTTACTCTCCTTTGTGCTCCATTTTGCATGTATTTTATCCAAACCATTCTAAAAGAAACTAATCTGACTGCTCTGGCTCATGCCTTCTAAACAGCCACACTTTTCTAATATTTCCAAGCTGGTTTTAGTTAGTTTGGTTCTTGCTAGTAATTCATCCTTGGAAAAGAATTCTTTCTCACACCTTGCTTCACAAATGCTCTTTGCCGCATTATCACCAAGCCCACCAATTGAGTTGAGTGGTGGCAATATGCCGTCCTCTTTTACCATAAAATGGGTCGCGTCTGACTCATACAAATCAATGGGAAGAAAATTAATATGGCGGCAGTACATTTCATTGGCCATCTGCAAAATCGTAACGGAGCCTTTTTCTTTAGCAGTGAGCGAAGATTCTTCTTGCTTTTTGCGAAACATCACCAGAGTATCCAGTGCCTTTTGCTTTCCTTGTCCCATGGTTTCGAAGTCAAAATCATCAGCTCTTATACTAAAATAGGTCGCATAAAATTCTTTGGGGTGATGCACTTTATAGTAAGCAATACGAAATGCCATCGTCACATAAGCAACCGCATGTGCTTTTGGGAACATATATTTAATTTTGTTACAAGAATCGATGTACCACTTTGGCACATTGTGCTTTTGCATTTCCTCTTCGTCATCAGGTTTTAGACCTTTTCCTTTTCGAACCGCTTCCATAATGGTGAATGATAGCTTCGGGTCAAGACCCATCGATATCAAATAGAGCATGATATCATCACGTGTACAAATAGCCCCTTTTAGGTCAGTCGTCTTGTTTTTGACAAGTTCCTGCGCGTTATTAGTCCATACATCTGTTCCATGAGAAAGTCCAGAAATTCGTACCAACTCGCTAAATGTCTTAGGTTTTGTTTCCACTAGCATTTGGCGTACAAATCCCGTCCCAAACTCTGGAACACCAAACGTTCCCGTTTCGCTATCAATTTCTTGTGATGTTACTCCTAAAGCCTTTGTCGACGTAAACAGACTCATCGTCTCTTTCTCACCAATTTCAATCATCTTAGCATCTGTTCCTGTTAAATCCTCCAACATACGAATCACCGTTGGATCATCATGGCCCAATATATCTAATTTTAATAAGTTTTTATCGATAGAATGGTAATCAAAGTGCGTCGTAATAATATCGGTATTATTATCATCCGCTGGGTGTTGGACAGGACAAAACTCATATATTTCTCGCCCATGTGGTACAACTACGATACCACCAGGATGCTGTCCTGTGGTGCGCCTAACACCTGTACAGCCCATAACCAACCGCTCCATCTCAGCTTTTGGAACCGTAATGCCCTTTTCCTCAAAATAATGGAGAATATAGCCATACGCCGTTTTTTCAGCAATCGTGCCAATGGTGCCTGCGCGAAATGTCTGTCCCGCTCCAAATAGCTCCTCAGTATATTTATGAGCAACGCTCTGATAATCACCTGAAAAGTTAAGATCAATATCTGGTTCTTTGTCACCATCAAATCCCAAGAAGGTTTCAAAGGGAATATCATGCCCATCTTTTTTAAGCATAGTCCCACATTTAGGGCACTCTTTATCAGGCATGTCACATCCCGACATTGACCCAGTCTCATCAGGAAACTCGCTATAATGGCAATGAGGGCATACATAATGCGCTGGTAGCGAGTTCACTTCTGTTATATCCGTCAAAAATGCCACCAAAGACGACCCGACCGATCCTCTAGAACCAACCAAATATCCATCATCCAAAGACTTTTTTACCAGTTTGTGCGCAATCATATACATAACGGCAAAGCCGTTTTTAATAATGGAATTTAATTCTTTATCGATTCGATCTTGCACAATTTTCGGAAGCATATCACCATATATGCTTTTAGCCTTTGTCATCGTCATATCCATAATATCTTTATCAGAACCTTCAATCTCAGGTGGGCATTTTTCCCGCGATATGGGGGTAATGCCATCTTCTATCATATCCGCGATTAGATTGGTATTGGTGATGACCACCTCGTTTGCCAAATCTTCTCCCAAATAAGAGAACTCCTCTAGCATTTCATCAGTCGTACGGAGAAACAAAGGCGCCTGATTATCAGCATCTGAAAATCCTTGCCCCGCCATTAGAATTCGGCGATAAATTTCATCTTCTGGATTTAAAAAGTGCACATCGCATGTGGCCACAACTGGTTTCCTTGTTTCCTTGCCTAAGGCAATAATTTCACGGTTAATATTCTCTAGCGCCTTTTTGCCACTCACATTTCCATTATCAATCATAAATTGATTGTTGCCAAGAGGTTGAATCTCTAAATAATCATAGAACGAACAGATCTTCTTTATTTCTTCATCGCTTTTCCCACCCAAAATTGCCTGATAAAGTTCGCCCTGCTCACAAGCACTACCGATAATCAGCCCATCTCTATGCTCCATCAACAGGCTCTTCGGTATTATTGGTTTACGATAAAAATAGTTAAGATGCGAAAGAGATACCAACTTGTAAAGATTTTTCATACCAGCCTGCGTTTTTACTAAGATAATCACGTGACGGCGCGGCTGTTTGATGATAGCTTCTTTGCTCAAAACAGAACGATTCACGGCCATTAACTCTGTCACTTCTCGGCTTTTTAACTCGTCCATCATAATAATAAATATACGAGCTGTTGCCATTGCATCATCAACTGCACGGTGATGATTTTGCAGAACCACCTTTAAGTGTTTTGTTAAGGTATTTAGTTTATAATTTTTCAACGTCGGATATAAGTTTCTGGCCAATGCCAATGTGTCTAAATAAGCAAAATCAAATGCCATTCCTAAATCTTTGCACTTTACTTTTAAAAAGTTACAATCGAATGATGTATTATGCGCCACTAGAATCGCTCCACGGCAAAATTCAAAAAATTCTGGTAGAGCTTTCGCCATAGTTGGTGCATCTTTCACCATATCGTCAGTAATCGATGTTAATTCTGTAATTTTTGGTGGAATAGGCATTTCTGGATTAACAAAACTGGACCACGTGTCCAAAATGTTCCCATTCTTCACTTTAACCGCGCCAATTTCCGTAATGTTACAAGAATATGGATTAAGACCAGTCGTCTCCAAATCAAATACCACAAATTCGCAATTTTCTATCTCCCTTTTCTCAGATAGGTTATGTACACATTGGGCTTTTTCCTCATCAACTAAGTAACCCTCTACACCATAAATAACTTTTGTGTTTCCACCCTTTGCCGCTTTCATCGCATCTGGAAATGACTGTACGACACCATGATCGGTTATAGCAATCGCTGGATGTCCAAAACGGGCCGCTGTTTTAACAAGATCGCCTGCTTGCACGACTGCGTCCATATTGGACATCACTGTATGGGCATGCAGTTCCACTCGTTTTTTAAGCGCATGATCTTCACGCATCACTTTTTTGGCAGGTATAATCGAATTTGCCATGATCACATTTTCTTTCGCAAACGTATCATAGGTAATACGCCCTTTTACGCGAACGCACATGCCTTCTTTAATTTTTTCCATGGCTTCATCCGCTTGTTTTTTGGCGGCAAACATTTTTACCGAAATCGAAGTTTTTCGGTCTGTTATGTATAACATGATAAGAATCTTCCCAGATTTTAATTCGCGGGAATCCTTCTTAAAAATTTCACCCTCTACACAAATCATGCCTAATTCAACTGAAAGTTCTTCAAGCGTAATGGGTTCATCTTTGAAAGGGCGCCCATATAGAGTACCATCTGTTTCTGACGACTTTTTTTCACTCGATGTATTAGCAGCGGTTTCTCTCACACTGTCACGGATTGCCTGTGTTTTTTTAGCAATTTTCTCATCAATCGTTTCGAAATATGGCTCTTCCTCTATGAATTTCTCATCAGGGAGCGACACATCTGCATCATCTGAAGGACAAGGCTCATTGAGCTCCGATTGTTTAGATAAACTGCCCATTTCGCCTATTTCTACCGCAGATGGGATGTCTATTTCACCACTTATTGCTGCTTTTACTTCAACTAAAAACCCAAAAAAATAGGAGCAAAAATCTTCTTCAATCGCTTTTATATCATGCTCGGTCATAGTTTCTTCTTCAGCAATATACAAGATAGCTTTCTTGTCATTCTGATAAAAGCAAACACGGTCAATAAAAACATTTTGATATTCACTTTTGCAGTAGGGTATGATATCCTGCAATACAATTCTCAAATTTCTTCCTCCCGTGCTAATTTTTCAATTTCTTTCATCAGTTCATTGACAACTATTTCCTGTGGCACTTTCCGCAAAATTTCCCCTTTTTTGAAGATAAGAGCTTCCTTGTCACCACCAGCCATACCAATATCGGCCTCGCGCGCCTCACCAGGACCGTTTACCGCACAACCCATAACTGCCACTTTCATATCTGCCTTTACATCTTTTACTCTTTTTTCTACTTCTTTAGCAATTTCAATGAGTGAAATACGGCAACGACCACATGAGGGGCAAGAAATCACCTCGCCACCGCCACTCCTCAATCCCAAAACTTTTAAGATATCTTTTGCCACTCTAATCTCTTCAACAGGATTTTCCGTTAAAGATACCCGAATCGTATTTCCAATATCACGCATCAGTAGTGAACCAATCCCCATTGCCGATTTTATCATACCCATGTGATACGTTCCAGCCTCTGTGACACCAACATGCAGAGGATACTCACACATTTCGTTAATTAACTCATACGCCTTCACCATTTCACGCACATTAGATGATTTTAAAGACAAAACGATATCATAAAAGCCACAGTCTTCCAACATTTTAGCGTGACAAAGTGCGCTTTCGGCCATAGCCTCAGCGCAAGGCGATCCATATTTACGAAGTAGTTCTTGTTCCAATGACCCACTGTTGACACCGATACGAATAGGAACGTGGCATGCTTTGGCCATGTCAGCTACCTTTCTGACATTTTCCATTGACCCAATATTGCCAGGATTAATACGCACCTTGTCAATACCATTTTCCATACATAAAAGTGCCAAACGATAATCAAAATGAATATCAGCCACAAGTGGAACCATTGTCTGTTTTTTTATATCTTTTACCGCCATGGCGGCATTTTTATCGAAAATACCCAGCCGTACAATATCACAACCTGCCATAGCCAGTTCATTGATCTGGTCTACTGTAGCTGCAATGTCACATGTATCGGTATTTGTCATTGATTGAATTGAAATTGGCGCAGCGCCACCAATTTCGACATTTCCTACTACTACTTTTCTTTTTTTCATAATTAAAACCTCACATGATTTTATTATACCATCTTATTTTTAATGTGGAAATGTCTTTTTGAAGGAAATTATATGAAAAATTTCACCTTTTTTAGTAAAACATTTTTTAGAAAGAAAGTCAAGATTACACTAAATGATTTTACACAAACTTTATGCAACGTCATTTAATCGTACAAGTCCATATCCGTACATAAATAAAGTGCATTCTTCTTCACAAGAACGCACTTTAAATAAAGGAAAAATTAATATTCAATTACTGGTTTAACAGCATGCAAACTTCTGCCCTAGTAATATTTTTTTGTGGATTTATCTTACCAGCATCACCACTGATCATTCCTTGCCCCACCAAATTAATAGCAGCAGCTCTTGCCCAAGAAGATATCGTATTGCTATCAGAAAATTGGTCCAAAACACTTGCATCAGTTTTTGTGTCAATATGATAATAGGACAAAACATTCGATAAAATCACCATGGCTTCTTCACGCGTCATAAATTTTGTCGGTGCAAAAGTTCTATCACCCAAACCACTTATCAGTCCTGCTTTTACACCAGCAGTCACTGTGCCAGCATACCAATCACTACTTTTTACATCAGAAAAGTTCGAAGTTGTATTCGTTGTATCAAGTCCAATCATGCGAACAACCATCGAAATGAATTCTGCACGCGTGGTCTGATTATCTGGTCTAAAAGTTCCATCTGGGAAGCCAGAAACAATTTTTTGATCAGCAATATATTCAATGGCACCCTCTGCCCAATGATCTTCAATATCTAAGAACTGAGGTCTTCCTCCACAAACAGCTATGCCTTGTGCTATGCTGGTAGTAGATTTTTGATATTCATATGCACCAATATCAGTATTGGCATCTCTGCTTCTTCCTAAAACATCTAGTGTTGGTGCGCCCGTCGACAAACCACTATCGATACAGTCACTAGATACAGTGAGATCCAACGCATCAGCCATCAATTTTTTCGCATTTGCTGAGATTTTAGATTCGTACTCATCGCCTTTTACCATTCCTGTTTTATCAATACTCCCTACGAATTCGGCCGTTCCCTCATTAAAGGATGAGAAAGTATTATTGCCGCCATCGGATTCTTGCATTGCAATAAATTCATCAATTGGGTACTCCGTGACATCATTACCTGTTCCGGCTGAGTTTATAGTAGAATAACGACCTATGGCTGGATAGTTTCCACGGTATTCGTATATATTATTTGTAAAAGTATTACCAGAAACCGTTCTTGTTTTATCAGTCGTATTGATTGAGCTCCATTGATAGCCAATTATAGCCGGATTTGCCGTTGAATATTTCGGATCATTATAGAGTTCTGTTCGATCATTATAAAATATATTGTTCTGAAAAATGCCATTCTTCGACGTCCAGTCCAAATACAAATCTTCATATCCACTATTATAGAAGGTATTGTTGATAACCTTGGTTCCTTCAATTCCATCCAATATCAGACCAAATTTACAACCAGAAAAAACGCAATTTTCAATGGTACTATTGGTAACTGAAATATCATTATTCTCTCCTGAATAGAATTGTATCCCTGCTCCAGGAGCATCTTGAACTTTAATGCAAGAAAACGTACAGTTGCTGACAGTATGACCGACATATAATCCATGGTCCGCCTGACTTCTTCTCGTCTGACCGATATCCCAAATATCTAAGTTTTTAAATATGGAATTCGCTGTACCATTGACCAAAATACCTTCAGTACCTTGGTCCGTATCAGCTGGCTGATCGATATCCCAAATATGCATATTTGTTATACTGATGTGGTCACATCCACCGTTTGTCCAAATACCGGCGCCTGTATAACCAGTTATGTATAACCCGTCTATATTGACATATGTACAGTCTTCTAGCTTAATGAGATGGTCAGCACTCGCTATTTCCTTAGTATCTTGCCAATTTGCCTTAGATGTAAAAACAGGTCCAGGTAGAGAAGCATCTGCTTCACTCACTTTACCAGATGCATCATATTTAATTGTAATAGGGTTGTCTTTTGTACCTGCCCATGTTGGATTAACTTGTGAAGCCGTATAAACACCTTTATAAATAATTAGAGTCGTTCCAGCAGTGATATTTTCACATGCTTTTGCAAAAGTTCTGTATGGGGCATTCGCTGTACCCGCATTAGAATCACTGCCTACTCCATCGCCTGCTAAATAAATTACCTTACCAATCTTAGTAGCACTAACTTCCTGCGCCAGACAAAGTCCTGTAGGCATTATAGTCAACAACATAGTTATTGTTATGAAAAATGCCAAAGTTCTTCTCATCATTTTTTTCATGTTAATCCCCCTAATTTTGTTAGCTAATGATTAATTTATTACGATAGTAATCATTTTCATTATAACCCATAAATAAAGATAAATCAATGAATGAAAATATATTTTATTGTGTGATTTATTTTAAATGAATTTCACAACTTGTAACGACACGTTTCCTTTTTCTATATTATGATATATGTTTAAACTCCTATCTAAAGGCAAATTAGATCAATGCAAAAACAGGCATAAGAAACATTAAATGTCTCTTATGCCTGTTTCGATTCTTCATGACTTTAACTCATGCCGGAGTTGCATCCTTCTTAACCTGCCTAAAAAAAAACTGCATATAGCAGTTATTTTTTTGGTGGGCCTTCAGGGACTCGAACCCCGGACCAACCGGTTATGAGCCGGTTGCTCTAACCAACTGAGCTAAAGGCCCTTACTTTCTTTGAAAAGAAGGTAAGCAAAGAAAATAAAATTACTTTGCCGGCTGCTTTTCAAGCCTGGCGGAGAATCAATGAGCTAAATGAACTAATGCCGCCACGGTTAGCCGCGGCGGCATTACCGCATTCTGGCGCCTCCTGTAGGACTCGAACCTACGACACCGCGGTTAACAGCCGCGTGCTCTACCGATTGAGCTAAGGAGGCAAATCAAAAGGTTTGACTTTCGCCAAACCTTTTGTGTTGGCATTGACCTATCTTCCCGGCTCGTTACCAAGCAAGTATTTTCGGCACTGGTGAGCTTAACTTCCGTGTTCGGAATGGGAACGGGTGGACCCTCACCGTTAAAAACACCAACTATATATTTGGCATAAACCAAATACTGCAATATTGTGTTCCCACTGCCAAGGGGAACAATGTCATCGGGGACGCTCACGGGGAGTATCCCCGATGATGGTACACCATCAGGGACTCGAACCCTGGACACCCTGATTAAGAGTCAGGTGCTCTACCAGCTGAGCTAATGGTGCATATTGGTGACCCGTACCGGATTCGAACCGATGTTAACGGCGTGAGAGGCCGCTGTCTTAGCCACTTGACCAACGGGCCACGTCAGGGGAGGATTTTGCGCCCTGAAGACTGAACAGAGGAAAAGGTGATGGCAAGGCTGCCTGCATATTCTTGTAGGTCAAGCCCTCGGGCTATTAGTACCGGTAGGCTGAACGTGTTGCCACGCTTACACCGCCGGCCTATCAACGAAGTAGTCTTCTTCGGCCCTTACTCCAAAATGGAAGGGAGATCTTATCTCAGAGGGAGTTTCACGCTTAGATGCCTTCAGCGTTTATCTCGTCCCGACGTAGCTACCCAGCTGTGCCGTTGGCACGACAACTGGTGCACCAGAGGTCAGTCCATCCCGGTCCTCTCGTACTAAGGACAGCTCTCTTCAAATCTCCTGCGCCCGCAACAGATAGGGACCGAACTGTCTCACGACGTTCTGAACCCAGCTCGCGTGCCACTTTAATCGGCGAACAGCCGAACCCTTGGGACCGAATACAGCCCCAGGATGTGA
>Ga0183101_1000051_pt13 | contig 10028 bp, 11 predicted proteins | sample Biomet3_FD_127790 | JGI IMG/M metagenome (GOLD analysis project Ga0183101, IMG submission 127790) | Microbial communities from bioreactor (seeded with sewage sludge) at LBNL, California, USA - Biofuel metagenome 3 | ecosystem: Engineered > Bioreactor > Anaerobic > Unclassified ... | reverse complement strand
TCCGCGTCGTTGCCCCGCGCGGGGCGCGCGGGGGGCCGGGGGGCGCCGTGGGGTGCATTTGCCGCGGAATTTCCCGCTTTTTTTGAGCCTGGCGTTGCAGCGGGGAAGCGCCGCCGCAAGGATGCCAAACTGACCGGCGCAGGTCGAGAGAAAATGCTGCGGCGGGAGGTGCCCCTTTTGCGCGGCATGGGCACGTATTGGGGCAATGTCGTGGGGCTGCCCGATGCGCCGCAAATTTGAAGCTGTGAAAAAAGGAAGCCCCGAGGCGCAGCGCCTCGGGGCTTCCGCCGGGCTTGGCGTGCGGCGTGCCGCACAGCCGGCCCTGCGGCCGCAATGCTTAGCGAAGGCCGTTCTTTTTCTGAAAGGCGAGAATGGAAAGGAATTCAAAGCCGATGTTGGCGGCCAGGTAGGGCGTCAATTCCGCCTGATCAATGCCGGGCATGACCTCCACAATGTCAAAGCCGACAAAGTTGATATTCTTCATCGCGCGCAACAGACACAGTACCTCCCACGAAGTGAAGCCGCCCACCTCGGGCGTACCCGTGCCGGGGGCATATGCGGGATCCACGAAATCGATATCAAAGGTGAAGAACACCTTGGTGTCGCGCACGCGGTTGAGAATTTCGTCAATAACCGCAGGCAGCCCCATTTCCCGCATTACATGGGCGGGAAGAACCTTGAAGCCGAGGTCAGCGGCGATTTTGAAATCATCAGGATCATAGAGCGACCCGCGCATGCCCACCTGAATAGACGTGGCAGGATCAATAAGACCTTCTTCCAGCGCGCGCCTGAAGGGGGTTCCATGGTTGTACGGCTGGCCGAAAACCGAGGAATTGAGGTCGAGGTGCGAGTCAAACTGAATCAGGCTGACCTTGCCGTGCCGCGCGGCCACGGCGCGCAGTTCCGCCAAGGTTATGGAATGGTCGCCGCCAAGGCCCAGCGGAACCGCTCCGGCCGCCAGCAGCGGGGTCATGAATTCCGTAATGGCGGCATACGAGGGCTCGATGTAGCCGGGAATGATGTTTACATCGCCAAAGTCGCCCCCCTTCAGTTCGTTGAGGATGTTGACCTCAAAAACCACATGGTTGGGTTTGATCATGCTCGAGATATGCCTGATGGACGAAGGGCCGAAACGCGATCCGGTGCGGTAGGAGCTGCCGGTATCGAACGGAATGCCGAACACGGCGAAATCCATGCCTTCGGAATCCTCCATGCGCGGCATGCGCATGAAGTTTCCGGTGTTGCAAAACCGAGGAGAAGACGATGCACTGGGTGGTTGCAGAGAAGCCATGAAAAACCTCTATGTTTTGGCCGGAAAACACCGGTCGGTGTTGTGTCGCGCCCACCGCGCGGGCTGTTGCCGCGCTATGGACGATAGACCGTGTATTGCACGTCAGATGGCGTGCAATTCTTGCCGTTGATGGGCAGAATATCCTGCGGACAGGCGGACATGACCACCACGCAGTCAAAATGAGCCTCAAGCACCACATAATCGTTGGGTTTGCTGCGGGGCGGCAGCCATTGCGCCTTGTTGTCCACGATAGGCGTGTTCATCCACAAATTCAGCGGGCTAGGGCAAAAATCCACCGTAATGCCAACACTGCGCAACGCCGCATACATATTGTCGGTGCAGTTGGCGTGGTATCCCTGCACGCCCAATCCCATGTAGCGATATATGTCGCACGCGGCCATAAAGGTGTCGTGCGCGCCGTTGCTGGTGTCTTCCAGCATGGTGAGCACGGGGCGTCTGCGGTTGGTGGCCAGCCTGTCGCCGGGGCCGGGCACGCCCTTGTTGAGGTCGGGGCGCAGATGCTGCATGGACATATACTCAAGCGGATCCCGCAGATTGAAGGCCCAGGTATCCACAATCTGCTCGCCGGTGATGTTGATAATGCGGATGCGTTCGCCAGCGCGCAAAATCGCCGCGTCGCCGCACCGTGCCGGAATGGTGATGAGATCGTTCATGGCATATTTCCCCTGTTGTATTAGACCGTCTGACCGTTGCGCTGCGTCCAGCTTTTGAGGAAGGCCGCAAAGCGCGGGCTTTCCGGATTGTGAAAAAGCTTGTCCGGCGGCCCTTCTTCGACAACCCGTCCTCCTTCCATAAACACCACTCTGTCCGCCACCTCGGCGGCAAAACCCATTTCATGGGTAACGATGAGCATGGTCATGCCCTCAGCGGCCAGCTTGCGCATTACCTGCAGAACGTCCCCCACCAATTCGGGGTCCAGCGCTGATGTCGGCTCGTCAAAAAGCATGATGCGCGGCTCCATGGCCAAGGCGCGGGCAATGGCCACCCGCTGCTGCTGGCCACCCGAAAGCTGGGCGGGGTAGCTGGCGTTTTTTTCGGCCATACCCACACGTTCAAGGCACTTAATCCCTATCTTCTGCGCCTCGCTTTTGGTTTTGCCAGCAACGGACACAAGCGCCTCCGTTACATTTTCCATAACCGTCATATGCGGCCAAAGGTTGAAATGCTGAAAAACCATGCCGAGGTCGCGGCGGCTTTCGCGGATGCGTTCTTCGCTGGCGCGGCGGCGTGTGCCGTCATACTGTATTTCGTAGCCCATCAGCGCGCCATCGACGAGGATTTCGCCGCCATCGTACACTTCAAGAAAATTTACACAGCGCAGCAGGGTGCTTTTGCCCGATCCCGAAGGACCGATGAGGCACACGACTTCCTGAGGCATAACGTTCATGTCGATGCCTTGAAGCACCTCGTGCGGCCCAAAGTGTTTGTGTACATCGCGAATGCTGATGGCTGGAACGATGGATTCTTCCATGGCCGTTTTCTCCTTTATCGCGCCATATGACGGGTCAGGCGGGCTTCAAGCCGGTTGCTCGCCATGGCCACGGCTTCTGAAATAAACCAGTAGAGCAGCGCCAGCAGGCACAGGGGCATAACGATTTCAAAGCTGATGTTCATGATGCGTGTGGCCGTTTTGGTCAGCTCGGCGACCGTGATGATGGAAAGCACGGCCGAATCCTTGATGAGCGTGATGATCTGGTTGACCGAGGGCGGCAGCACTATTTGGGCCATCTGCGGCAACTCAATGCGCCACAATCTGCGCCAGGGGCGAATGCCCAGGCAGTGCGCCGCTTCGCGTTGTCCTTCGGGAATGGAATCGAAGCCAGCGCGGAATATTTCGCAAAAATAGGCGGCGGCATACAGCGACATGCCCAGCATGCCCGCCGGTTCCGCGTCCAGCACAATGCCCAGCCTGGGGCCGCCGTAATACAGAAGATAGAGCTGAATCAACAACGGCGTGCCGCGAAAGAATTCCACATAGCAGGCCACGGGCGTTCGCAGCCAGGGGAATATCCTGCGCCCGAGTTCGGCCAAAAAACCAAGCCCGATGCCGCAAACAACGGAAAAAAGGCTGATGCGGATTGTAACCCACAGCGCGGCGGCGAAATCCGGACCGTTTTCCGTTATAAAGCTCTGCCACCCGGCAAAAAAGGAAGCGAGCGTTTCCATCAGTGTTTCCCCTTCAGGCGCTTGCCCAGGCGTGAAATGCACAGGCAGACGGCAAGATAGATGATGGCCGCCGCCGTATACACTTCCACCGGTTTGTAGGTGGCGGAAACAATCTGTTCGCTGCGCCGCATGAGCTCCGTAACGCCGATGACCGATATGAGCGATGAATTCTTGAACAAAATGATGAATTCATTGATCAGTTCCGGTCCCGTCAGCGAAAGAACCTGCGGCAGCTCGATGCGGGTGAGAATGCGCATGCGGCTCAACCCCAGGGTTTTTGCCGCCTCGATCTGCCCGATGGAAATAGCGTTGAACCCGCCGCGATAGATTTCCGCCTGAAAGGCGCTGGTGTTGCACCCCAGCGCCAATACGGCCACCAGCAGTGAAGGCACTTCCACATTTATGGCCGAGGGCAGGTAAAACAGCAGAAAAAGGATCACCAGCACGGGGATTCCCCGCATAAAGCTGATGTAGGCTCCGGCCGCTTTTGACGCGGCCCACATGGAGGAGCGACGCATCTGGCAGACGATGATGCCGAGCACGATCCCCAGCGCAATAGCGGCCAGCGCCACAAGAACGGAAGTGACCGCCCCCTGCAGCAGCTGCGGCATGATGGATAGGATAAAACCGCCTTCGCTCATGGTTTTCTGGTTGTGGATGCGTCCACGCGGTTACGGTTGGGGAAAGCCGGGCCTTGCTGGCCCGGCGTGTGCTCATGGCTCTTTTGTTAAAAGCAATACAAATGCCATTCTGTAAAAATCATTGTAGTTACGCGTGTTAGGCTGCCTGGTTGCGAATTTTTACCATTGCCTCGAAACAAATTTGCAAAACGGCCATAGCCGTAAAATTGCTGAACGTGGGCGCACGGCTAGCCCTGGTTGCGCAGGCGGGCGGCGTTGGCCGCCAGAAAGGCAAACACGACAGAAGCGCCAGCCAGGGCCGTTATCCCCGCCACATCCTTGTCAGGCAGCACTTCAACAAGGTCCATGCCGATTGTGCGGCACCGGCTGCAAATGCCGCGTACAAGCGACATGGCCTCATATGTGGTGAAGCCCTCCACTTCAGGCGTTCCCGTGCCGGGGGCGTAGGCCGCATCAAGAAAATCGATGTCGAAGCTCATGAAAACTGGCGCGTCTCCTATGCGGGCCAGGGCTTCCCGCATGACGGCTTCAATCCCCATAGCGTGCGCTTCATGCCCCATGATTATTCTCAGGCCCTGCTGTTTGGGCCAGTCAAGGGCGCTGCGGCTGTATAACGGGCCGCGAATGCCTATCTGTGTAGAGTGCTGCGGCTGGATCAAGCCTTCCTTGATGGCCCAGTAAAAGGGCGTGCCATGGTTATATGGCTTGCCGTAATAGCTGGGGATCGTGTCGCTGTGCGCGTCGAAATGCAGCAGCGCCACAGGACCGTGCGCCGCATGCACAGCGCGCAGATTGGCCAGGCTGATGCTGTGGTCGCCACCCAGAATGACCGGCAGGGTCTTTGAGGCGAAAAACGGCTTGAGCCCATTGGTAATGGCCGCGAAACTTTCTTCCATGTATCCGGGGATGGTGTCTATGTCGCCATGATCGGCAATGGTGAAATGCTCGTTGATATCCACATCGAGCTCGGGCGAATAGGGCTTGAGGAGGGTTGAGGCTTCCCGTATGGCCGAAGGGCCGAAGCGTGTTCCGGGGCGGTATGAAACACCGCTATCAAATGGCACGCCGATGACGGAAACGTCCGTTTTGGGGTCAGACCCCACGGCGGCGGGCTGCCGCATAAACGTGCGGATTCCGCAAAAACGCGGAGACTCAAGCGAATTGACCGGGCTCATCAGATTCCTCCTGGGCGAAGGTAGTACGGTCGCCCTGTAAACAACGCGCATGGCGCGGAAAATGTTCGGCCGGAATGACTGTTGGTAAAATGCAAAGCATCCGGCGCTTGGAACACGGCAAGGAGCGGGGACAAAGCCTCTCGCCGCCCTGCAATCGTCTTGCACAGGAATCAAGCAAAATGGGTGCCAGATCCGGTGGGTAGTGCGCGCTATATTTTTAATTGTCTGTAATTATTAAATAAAAATTGAATGTGGGGACATGGATGAGATAAAAACGTGTTGTTTTATGGGCAACTTTTCGGTTTTATATGTAGTGTGGTTCAACTTTTTTACAATTTTGTATCTCAATTTACAAAAATGTATTATACTGCAAGTTTTACAAAAAACTTGAATGCATTTCCTTTTTTGATGTAAGCTGAAAAAAACGCCTGTTGTACTTGCAGCGAGGAGCGGTATGCCATGAATCAGGAGACTCCTAATATTGGAAAAAGGCTGCGGCATTTTCGTAAAGAAAAGAAAATGACCATGAAGGAGTTGAGCGATAAAGTTGGTTGTTCGGAAAGTCTGCTTTCAAAAATAGAAAATGATAAGGTTGATCCTTCACTCAAAACGTTGCACAGCATCACATCAGTGCTTGATGTCACCATCGGCTTGCTGTTCACGGAACCGGAACCGGCCAGCGTTGTTTACAGAACCGGCGAGCGGCCACAGCTGCCTTTGCCCTCGCAGACACGGGGCGGGGTCGTGCTTGAACGCATTATGCCGCATACGCCCGATCATCTGCTTGAATGCAATATCCACATCGTGGAACCTGGCGACGGCACGGACGGCAGCATTGGGCATGAGGGAGAAGAAGTGGGGTATGTGCTTGAAGGGCGACTGGAACTTATGGTCGATGGGGTTTCCTACACGCTTTTTCCTGGCGACGCTTTTTCGTTCCGTTCCGAACTGGCCCACAGCTACAGCAATTCCGGAACGGTGACAGCCCGTATTCTCTGGGTTAATACCCCTCCCACGTTCTAGCCCCACAGGCATTTACAGGGCGTTTGAAAGCCCGCGCGATCTTTGTAGCGTCAAGCACAAACCTGTTGCGGGCAAAAAACGAGATCCCGTTCCACAAAGGGAACGGGATCTCGTTTTTTGCTGTTGGCAGCCTGCGGCTATTGCACCGGCTCAGGCAGCGTCGTGGGGGTTTCCATGGTAAAACCGAACCACTTCTGCTGTAATTCCTTCATCTTGCCATTGGCGATAAGCTTGCGCAGTTCGTCGTTGAAAAAAGCCACCAGGGAGGCGCTGTCGGCGTCGTTGCGGCCAACCCAGGTGAAGTAGACTTTGGGGCCGAAAGGCGGCGTAAGCACTTTGAAGATGCCGGGGCGGCGCTTGAGAACATCCGCGAGGTTGGGGTAAGACTGCGCCACGCCGTCGAGACGTCCGGCGGCAAGGTCCGCATAGGCTTCATCAAACGCCACATATTCTTTGACCTTGATCGTGTCCTTGCCGCCGAGTTTTTCGGCAAGCCGGTCAATGGCCTTGATCTGGGCCGAGCCGGTCTGGCAGCCCACGGTCTTTCCCTTCATATCTTCCGGCTTGGCATAGGGGCTGTCCGCACGCACGAGCATGGCCACCGTGGCGTCCGCGATGGGCACGCTGAGGGCGTAATGCTGGTTGCGTTCCTTGGTGGCGGTAACGGACGTGACGATGTAGTCAAACTTTTTTGAGCTCAGGCCGGGCAAAATTCCCTGAAAGGGAATGTCCACGCGTTTTACTTTGACGCCGGGCATATCCTTCATGATGAGGGCGAGCATGTCGCTGCTGTAGCCCACAATTTTGCCGTTTTCCATAAATTCAAAGGGGGTGAAACGGGCTTCCGTGCCGATGACGATTTCGCCTTTTGCCTTGATATCAGCAAGCAGGTCGGCACGCGCCACGTTGGCTCCCATCAGAAGCGAGCTTACCAGCGCCGCACCGAACACAGCCTTCCTCAGCAACATGTTCATACAAATCCTCCATAGGTTTGCATGAACTGTTGCAATAATATTGCCAATGCAAATTAATAAATAATTTGCATATGTTGTGTTTTTGTTGAGCGCTTTTACCTTTTTGATAATACAAATTTGTAAAAGCTGGGGCGGCAACGGTTTCGCCTGGCGTGCGGCGGCGAATCGGCAGGACGCGTGTGGATCATTTCAACGGGGAAGCGCGGGTGGCTAAAGCCATGCGCGTGCCAGGCACACCACCGCCGCTATGGCGATAATCCCTTGCAGCACCTTGTGAAATGCCTGCGGATTGATTTTTTTTACAACAGGAAACGCGCACAGCGTGCCCAGCACGGTTGCGGGCAGCCCATAGGCGGCATAGTGCAGCACTTCGGGCGTGTAAAGCCCAACGCTGGCCTGCAATACGCAGGTAAACGAGGCACGGATAACAAAAAATACGCTCAGCGTGCCCAGAAAAACACGCGGAGCCCAGCCCGCGTACAGGCCATACGCGCCCACGGGAGGGCCATCAAACGAAATGGCCGATCCCAGCACGCCGGAGGCAAACCCCGCCGCGCCGCCTTTGAGCCAGGATTCCCGCCCCTCACGGCCAACGCTGCCGCGCCGTTGCCAGAGCACGAACGCCAGCAGCAGAGCGCCTGTCATTCCCTGCAAGGCGCTGCCCGGCACCATCTGCAGAACATAAATCCCCGCGATGGAGCCGGGAATCGCCCCCGCGAAAAGGGGAAACAGGGCCCTGACCTTGCAGTGGCGAAAATGCAGCACGGCCAGCGAGCCGTCCATAACAAGGTTGAGCAGACAGCTCAGAACGATAACCTGCTGGATGGGGATGAACAGCGCGGCAATGGGCAAGGCGATCATGGCGCCGCCTATGCCGCTTGCACCGGATACGAACCCGCCGATAAACCACGCGCAAACAACCACAAGTGAGGGAATATCCATAGACTTTTCGCGGGCAGGGCCCGGCCGTGTAAAATGTTCAGGCCCCGTGGAACGGGACAATCTGTTCGCTGATACGCGTCGTCTCCACGGTCGGTCAACAATGAAGGCGGCCATTTTTGAGCGGCGGCGTGGGCGCGTGGGGCCCTTGCGTCTGTTTAGCGTTTTCCGCAAAGCCCGGCCACGCCGCATGTGGTCGGCAAGGCCACGCCGGAGCGAAAACGAAGGAGTGGGCATACGCCGCAACGTACGCCCACTCGTGAAAGGGCAAAGCCTTCAGATGCGCCGTTGGCTTATTGAGGGCGACGGCGCATGGTGCCTTGCAGAGCCGCCGTTAGGCGGTGGCCATTACGGGATGTTCCCAATCCTTGAGCACGGCCTGATAGCCAATGCCCGCAAGCGAGGCGGTCATTTCCTCAAGGCTGCGATGGTCCGTTATTTCAAACTGGCCGGGGTTGTGCAGATTTTCGGTGGCGCGGCCGCCCACGGCCGTGGAAACGCCCGCAGAAACGCGCGTAACGCCGATGGGCACCAGATGGTCGCGCATGAAGGCGCTTTCGCGGCTGGAGCAGGTGATGCCCGCCCGGGGCAGAAAACAGCGCATGGCCGTTACATATTGCACCAGGTGCCGGTCGTCCACGGCGTGCTGCACGTCGAAGGTGCCTTCGTGCGGGCAGATGCGGGGAATGGACACGCTGATATCCACGCCGGGATAGCGCCGTTGCAGCCACCACGCGTGCAGCCCGGTGGCAAAGGCGTCCTGCTCGAACGATTCCAGCCCCAGCAGCGCGCCCACGCCGATGGAGCGCATGCCGCCTTCTGCGGCCCGCTGCGGCGCATTGAGGCGGAAGCCGTAATCGTGCTTGGGCCCCACGGGGTGCAGCCATGCATAGAGTTCAGGATTGTAGGTTTCCTGAAACATGGTCATGCTGTCCACGCCCGCCTCGGCAAGCAAGCGGTATTCCTCCGTGGTGAGGGAATAGACCTCAACGCCCACGGATGCGAAACGGGGCTTCATGCGGCGCGCCGCGTCCGCGATGTATTGGGGCGAGGAAAGATGGCGCGCGTCGCCCGTGAGAATAAGAATGTGCTGAAAGCCCTTGTCGGCGATAACGCCTGCTTCGGCGGCGGCTTCGTCCACGCTGAGGTGGCGGCGGGGCTGTTTGTTCTTGGCGCTGAAACCGCAGTATCGGCACTGGTTGGTGCAGACGTCGGAAATATACAGCGGCGTAAAGATGTTCACGGCCCGGCCAAAGAAGCGCAACGTCAGTTCACGCGCGCGGCGGGCCATATCCTCAAGAAAAGGCGCGGCGGCTGGCGAAAGCAGGGTGAGCAGATCGGCCGGTTGCAGCAGTTCTTTTTGCAGCGCGGCCCGCACATCGTTTGCCGTGGCCTTGGCAGCGCCCGTGGCCCGGCGTTCCGCAGGCCACGCTTGCAGATATTCCTGAAAAGTTTCCATATGCAATCCTTATAACAGGGCCAACCGCCGTTGGGTTGGCCTTTGCGTTCTAAAAAAAGGCTGCTGGAGCGTCATGACAGTGAAAATGTCATGCCGCTCCGCGCGGCGCACGCAAGGCAAAGGTGCTTTGCGCGCGCGTTCACGGAAAAACGCCCTAGCGCAAAAAGCCGGTGAGCGGCGACGAGGCCGTTGCCCCCTGCGCCTGATCCCGCACCGCGCCGGGGCCGGCCAGCCAGGCATCGCGCCCGGCCCGGACAGCCGCGCCGAAGGCGCGGGCCATGGCCACCGGGGCGCTGGGAGAAGCAAAGGACGGGGTTCCCCAGCAAGCCCGCCCGCCCC
>Ga0183101_1003070_pt1 | contig 10034 bp, 7 predicted proteins | sample Biomet3_FD_127790 | JGI IMG/M metagenome (GOLD analysis project Ga0183101, IMG submission 127790) | Microbial communities from bioreactor (seeded with sewage sludge) at LBNL, California, USA - Biofuel metagenome 3 | ecosystem: Engineered > Bioreactor > Anaerobic > Unclassified ... | reverse complement strand
AGAGTGACTTTCAAATTGGCAGACATAGCTCATACTTTTCTAAAAGGACATCGTGTGATGGTGCAGATTCAAAGTTCGTGGTTCCCATTGGTTGATCGTAACCCACAACAATTTGTTGATATATACCGTTGTACTGATAAAGACTTTATTCCGTCTAACATTAAGATCTTTCATCAGAAAGATAAACCATCCAGGTTGCTTTTACCGATTTTAAAATAGTCTTTTGCAAAAAGTCATTGTTGTAATTTTAATGTTGTGTTATAACATTAGTTTGTTTGATTAATTTTGTGAGCAAGGAATTAGATAAATTATTTTTATTTATTACGGTTATATTAAATCTTTTATTATTTGAATACTATTTTATTCCATTATTTGAATATTAGTTTGATTTAGTTACATTTGTATATCAAAAATGCAATAATGGATTATTCAATGGATGAACAAACGTTGCTGGTAGACTTAATAGGAGGTGATGAAAAAGCTTTCTGCAAGCTATATGTTCTCTATAAAAACAGACTTATATATTATATTTTGCGTTTTGTTAAATCTAAAGACTACGCCGAAGATATATATCAGGATATTTTTGCTAGTATTTGGAAAAATCGGCGTTTTCTTAATCCAAATACTCCTATTGCTTCTTATCTTTATGTTATAACTCGCAATAGGGTGCTTAACCAAATGCGAACTTTGGCGCACGAAAGAGAATTTCAAAATTATATTCTTTCGCACGCAATAGACTATACCGATAATACATCAGAAACTATCCAATTGGAAGAACTTACGGCTCTTATTGAGAAAGCTGTGAGTCGATTAACGCCTAGACAACGTGAAGTGTTTAATATGAGTTGGTCTGAACATTTGTCGCATGGCGAAATAGCTCGGAAGTTAGATCTATCAATCATAACCGTCCAACAGCATCTATCTGCTTCGTTACATATTATACGTGATTTTTTGCGTGATAATTCTTATTCTATGGCTTTAATCTTTTTTCTTGCAGGTGCTATGATACATCAATAATTGAATTTCTAATGTGAAAAAATATTAATGATATCATAGAGTTACTATTCCATGGTGTTATTATAATAGAACAAGCAATATGCGGGTAAATAAAAAAAATAAAGCAACGTTTCGTAAGTATTTGAATGATACTTATACCAAGCAAGAAGCGAAAGATTCATTTCAAGGATTTTCTTTGAAAGAAAATATGCCTATTATTGAAGAATTGAGCAAGGAGATGTGGAATGATTCGTTACAACTACTCCCTGAGAAGGATGATTATAGAGCATATAGTGAAGAGGCGGAAAAAATATTATCTTGTATAGAAAGGCCCCCTAGAATTCATACTTATCGTCGTTTATTGATCTATGGTAGTAGTCTTGCGGCGGTCTTAATGTTAGCGATAGGTTGTGTTTTATATCTTCGGTCTCATGTAAAAGATCAATTACCACAAATATCATACATTCAACGGTATACGAGTAATGGGGAAACAAAAAGGATAGTGCTTCCTGATGGTAGTATAGTCATTCTAAATTCTTGCTCATCTATCAGTTATCCAGCTAAGTTTATGGGGAATAAAAGAATGGTAAAGTTACATGGTGAGGGCTTTTTTAAAGTTCTTCATAAGGAAGCAAATCCATTTATTGTACAAGCTTCTAATTTGAAAGTGTGCGTGTTGGGAACTCAGTTTGATGTCAAATCTTATGTGAAAGATCGTATCGTTTCGGTTGGTGTAAATAGTGGGCGTGTGAAAGTTTATACGACTGGTGCTGTGGTTTTTCTAGATAAGCACGAGCGGATTATATGTAATAAAAGCTCTGGAGAGTTGGAAAAGCAGCATGGAATCCCTGATGTAGCCCTTTGGCTACAAGGTAGTTTGCAATTTGATGATACACCTATTCAGGAAGTAGCTTGTGAACTTGAGCGGGTGTATAATTGTAGAATTATATTCAGGAAGGGTGAGGCATTTAATTATTCGTTCTCTGGTACACACGATAACAAAAGTCTTGAATCTGTTCTTAACTCTATAAAATTTGTAACGGGGGTAAAATATAAAAAACTTAGTAATAATATAATTGAATTCTATAGGTAAAAATAAACTAATTTGTAACTAAAAATAAAAGCCAATGAAAACGTAGTTTGATTACTTGGTAAGGAGCCTTTTTATATGAATGGCCTTTACAGAATCTAAAAGCAAATTCTTCATAATTGAGACCTATCAAGAATTTTGTTTTGGATTTACTTATTCCGATTGTTAATCTTAAAATTTATTCTAAAACTATTATGAAAATATGAGAAATACTTATGCAATAAAAAAAGGGAGAGCCTTAAAGCGATTCTTTTTTATTTTTATTTTGTTTGTCAGCTTGTCCTTATTTTCTTATCCAATTAGTTCTCAAAATGTCACGTTGAAAGTGAAGGATGAGAGCATAGAAAAAGTCTTAAATCAATTAAAGAAACAGACAGGTCTGAATTTCTTTTACAGTCGTGCAGTCTTGACTAATATTCCAAATGTCACTCTTGATGTGCAGCAAACCAATTTACAGAAAGTATTGGATGAGTTATCTATCCAAACGGATTTATCTTTTCAAAGAGACCATAAAACGATATCTGTTAGAAAAAAGAATACCAATAACGAGTCATCTAAGCCGGTGAGCCGCCATCATTCGAAAATAGTAAAGGGGCAAATAGTTGATTCTAAAGGTGATCCGATTATTGGGGCAAGTGTTATTGTGAAAGGCTCTTCTAATGGAACTACTACTGATTTGAATGGTATATATACTTTGTCTGATGTCCCTGATGATGGGTCGTTGGTGATATCATACATTGGTTATCGAACTGTTAATGTTAAAGCAAGTGCTGTCTCTTCCCGTATTATGATGGAAGAGGATACCAAAGTATTGAGCGAAGTTGTTGTAACTGCTTTAGGTATCAAACGTGAAGAAAAGGCATTAGGTTATGCTGTACAAAAAATTGATGGTGATGCACTTTCTATTGTGAAAGGTACGGATGTGGCGACTAGTCTTACTGGTAAGATAGCAGGATTGGCCATTAACAATAGTTCTGAAATTTCTGAAAAGCCAGAACTAAAATTGAGAGGTGAGGATCCATTAATTGTTATTGATGGTGTGGCATATGGTAATATGAGCTTAAGTGATGTTAGTGCCGAAGATATAGAAAGTCTTGATGTTTTGAAAGGCGCTACTGCTTCTGCGTTATATGGTGTCCGAGGACGTGCTGGAGCTGTGATGATTACAACCAAGAAAAGCGGAAAGGAAGGAACACTAACTGTGAATGTATCGAATAATACAATGTTTAGTATTGGCTATTTGAAGATGCCTAAAGCTCAGTCATCATATAGTACAGGTAGCTATGGCCAATTGGAATATGGCAGTGGTTATGTATGGGGAGATTATATGGACGGTCATGAAGTTGATCAATATGATCCCATCACAATGACTATTAAGAAAATGCCACTTGTGTCGAAAGGACGTGATAATGTTCAGAACTTTCTTCGCAATAGTATGGTGACAAATACAAATGTGAATATTGCACAAGCAGGCAAATTGGGAGGTTTCCGCTTTTCAGCGACTCAAGTTCATTATGATGGACAGTATCCTTCGACCTCGCTTGACAAGTATATCGTAAATGGAAGTGGCAACATCAAATATAATAAATTTAATCTTGATGCAAGCTTTTCTTTTAAGAAAGAAAAAGCTCCTAATATGCCAACAGTTAATTACGGACAAGGTAACATATTGTATGACTTGCTTATATGGGGTGGTACGGAGTTTGATATTCGTGATTTTAAAAACTATTGGAAAATTAAAGATCGGCAACAAAATTGGGCATTCGAAAATTGGTATGATAACCCTTACTATATAGTTAACGAATGTAAGAATTCTAATGATGATAACTTGTTTACTGCTAGTTTGACAATGAGCTATGATATTATGAAAAATATGAAAATTATGTTTCGTTCAGGTTACGATAATTATAGTAATAATGAAGAACAACGTCGTCCTATCGGAGATAGTAGCTATAAACAGGGCTATTTTTATTATGGTGATTCTGACGGCTCTAGTTTTAATAATGATCTAATTGTAAACGGTAATTTTAATTGGAAAGATTTTCGTATTGATGCATTAGCCGGTCTGTCGTCCTATTGGTATCAAACGAAAAACTTTTATTCATACACTCGTGGCGGATTATCTGTTCCTGGCTTCTATTCATTAAATGCTTCTGTAGAACGCCCTGGCGTATCTAAATCGGAATCAGAAAAAGCCCTATATAGTATTTATGGTAAACTTGGGATGTCTTGGAAAAACGCAATATATATAGATGTTACAGGACGTAACGATTGGTCTTCCACCTTGCCATCTAATTCGCGTTCTTATTTTTATCCATCTGTATCTGGTAGCTTTATTCCTTCTGTTTTTTATAACCCGTTCGAAGGAGTATTGGATTTTTGGAAAATACGGACATCGTGGACTGTGGCTAAAAAGGATCTTAATGTCTACGATTTGAATTCTGTTTATTCCATTGCAACAGATTTATGGGAAGGATATTCAACTGCTAATTACCCTTCTAAATTGCGAGATCCAAATTGTAAACCAGAAACAGAAAACTCATATGAAATTGGAACTAATTTTCGTTTGTTTAAAGGGCGCTTGGCATTTGATTATACCTATTTCACAAGATTGCGTAGTAATCGAATTATTGAAGCACCCGTTTCTAATGCCTCTGGTTTTACAACTGTAAATACTAATACTCGCGAAAATTTACGTCAAAAAGGAATGGAACTTACAATAACGGCAAAACCTGTAGTGTCTAAGGACTTTTCTTGGGAGGCTGCTTTTAATATTTCATATTGGCATTGGTATTATGCAAAGTTAGATCCTTTGTACAGTTCACAAGATCCACGTATAGGTAAGGGTGAACGGTGTGATAAGTTTTTTATTTATGATTGGGAACATGATCATAATGGAAACATGGTTTATCAAGCTGGTCTACCAATAAAGAACAAGTATCAGACTGTGATGGGATATCGCGATCCTAAATGTTATTTAGGGTGGTCCAATAAGTTTACTTATAAAAACTTTGATCTGAACATATCTATTGATGGGCGTATTGGTGGTTTGATGTATTCATGGACTGAACAGGCCATGTGGAATTCTGGTACTCACCCTAAGAGCGACAATAAATGGCGCTATGATGAGGTGGTCAACCATAAATCGAATTATGTGGCACAAGGAATGAAGGTAATGAGCGGTTCGTATACTTGCAATCCTTATGGAAAAGTAATTGAAGATACTCGGACTTTTGCTTCTAATGATGTACCAGTCTCTTATCAAAACTTTATACAGACTTATAACCAAAATGCTTGGGATCATCAAGCACGTCAGAATATAAAAAATGCAACCTTTATTAAGCTACGGGAAATCGCATTGAATTATACGCTACCTATATCGATGGCTCGAAAAATAATGATGAAAAGCGTACGTTTTGGTGTTATCGGACAAAATTTATTGATGTGGACAAAAGAATTTAGATATTCAGATCCTGATAGAGGACAAGAGAATATGAATACACCAACTTCTCGCTTTTTCGGTTTCAATATCAATTTAACCTTATAATAAACAATATACACATGAAAAAAATATTTTTATTATTGTTTTTTGCTTTTTCTTTGGGAGCTTGTGGGAGTTTTGACGGTATAAATACCAATCCTGATGCACCTACTAGAGTAACTCCAGACTATTTAGCAGCTCAGCTTATATTACAACTTACATATAGTCAGAGTAGACAATATTATGGTTTTACTTCTGATTCGTGGTTGATGAAAACAACATCTTATGAGGAAGAGGAATTGTATCTTTACAATAAGGTTGATCGTGAAGATTTTAGCGGATATGCTAATATGACAGATGCGAAAAAAATGGATGAACTAACTGATGCTGATACTGAAATGCCAGAAGGTAAGAAAGATGCTTATCATGGTTTAGCTAATTTTGTTCGGGCTTGGTATTTATATGGCGCAACAATGCCCTTAGGCGATGTGCCTTGCTCAGATGCTATAAAGGGAGAGAGTGAAGGTCTATTTACTCCTAAATACGATACTCAAGAAGAAGTATTTGCAACGATTATTAAACAATTGCGCCAATCATCATTATTTTTTGCTAAAGCGTCTACTTTTAGTGGTGATCCTGCTTTTAATGGCGATGCGGATAAATGGCTTCGTACGGTAAATACTTTTACGCTTCGTGTACTTAATATGTTAAGTAAAAAGTCGACTGTTGGCGAGTATGATGTAAAATCGTTATTCGAACAAGTCGCTGCCGAACCATTGATGCGTGACGAAAATGATAATCTGCAACGCGTTTATAGCGCCAGTAAAAGCGATGAATGGTATCCGTTGTATAAAGAACATTATTCTTATTACAATTATTCTATCATGTCTTCTTTTCTCGTAGATATGATGACGGATCTGAAAGACAATAGGTTGTTTTATTATGCCGAACCTACCCCGAATGCAACTAGCCAAGGATTATCCGCAAGTTCGTTTGAGTCATATAAAGGCGTAAATCCTGTATTGGAATATGGGCAAATTCAGGCAGCTTATGCTTCAGGTGAAACGTCATCGCTTAATAAACGTTACTATCTTGTTCCACAAGGTGAACCATTCCAATTCATCTCTTATTCAGAACTTCAATTTATTATGGCTGAAGCGGCATTGCGCGGCTGGAAAACGACATTTTCGGCTAAACAATATTATGAAAATGGCGTTCGTGCCGCGATGAAATTTACTGCTGAAAATACTCCCGATGAATATAAACATGGGGTTAATATCAATGATGATTATATCAATAGCTATTTGCAAGGTAAGGCAGCCTTTAATGAACAAAAAGGATTGGAACAGATTATGGTCCAAAAGCTTATCGGTTCCTTTTTGCAGTTGAAATTTAATTCGTTTTGGGATTATCGTCGTACTGGTTATCCTAATATTCCTATTAATCCTGATACGAATTTAAATGATGTGAAAACACAAATGCCTTTGCGCTGGATGTATCCTGAAAAGGAGTATACAAATAATAGCAAAAATGTAGAGGATGCCGTTCAGAGACAATTCGGAGGTAAAGATACTCCGAATGAGGTGATGTGGCTACTGAAGTAGGAAATTGTAATGAAAAGGTTCGTGTTGAGTTTATTGACCATGTCTCTCTTCCTTATTTCTGCTTATTCGAAAAGCAATATTAGAATACTACAGTTTAATATTTGGCAAGAGGGTACTATGGTAAAAAACGGTTTCGACGCTATTGTAAATAATATTATAGCGTTGAAACCTGATTTTGTGACATTCAGTGAAGTACGCAATTATAATAAAGTACCGTTTATTCCACGTCTTGTTTCTGCACTCAAGGAAAAGGGACTAAAATATTATGGAAATGTAAGTGTTAGTACAGGTATTATTTCTAAGTATAAAATATTGTCTCAGCAGGTGGTTTATCCTTTGCTAAATGATAGAGGTTCTGTGATAAAGGCTTCTATACTAGTAGGCAATAGGACTATTGTAGTCTATTCGGCTCATTTAGATTGGCTGAATTGTTCTTCATATCTTCCGCGTGGATACAATAGCAGTACTTGGAAATCTCTTGAATCTCCCGTATTTGATATAAAAGAGGTGTTGGCTGATAATCGCGCTTCTTTCCGTGATGATGAAATAACGGTTTTGATGAAAGATGCCATATCTGAGCGTAAAAAAGGTCGGCTGATTTTTATCGGTGGTGATTTTAATGAGCCTTCTCTCCTTGATTGGACTGTATCTACAAAAGATATAAGAGAACATAAGGGTTTGGTCGTAAATTGGGACTGCTCTAAATTACTTCTCGGCGCAGGTTATAAGGATTCTTTTCGGGAAATATATCCTGATCCGCTTGTAAATCCAGGATTTACATTTCCTGCAAGTAATCCTGATGTGCCTTTAGGAAAACTTTGTTGGGCACCTAAATCGGACGATAGGGAACGAATAGATTATATATACTATTATCCTGATAGAACTCTCAAACTTAAAAATGTTCAGATTGTTGGACCACAAGGAACTATTGTCTATGGCAAACGACTTGAATGCGATCCGGATATTAAAGATAAATTTGTTGCTCCTTCTGGTGTTTGGCCTACAGACCACAAGGCTCTATTGGCGACTTTTATGTTACAGTAATAATGATGAATATGAAAAAATATATTTTGTTTTTATTGGTCTCTTTCATGGGAATAATTACTGTTTTTGGGCAGCAATCTTCATGGAAAACGAAAGATGGATGGGTTTATCGTAAAGAAGCTGGTAGCTCATCATATAAGCCCTTCTTTGCTATTGGTATATGGAATATTCCTGGATATCAGCCAACAGCAATGAATTGTACGGACGATGTTTATCGGAAGAAATCACGCTCTTTTCTTAATAATACGGATTTATATAATATGGTATATATGAATCCCGGTAGCGATAAAGATGCTTATAGTCGAGTTGAAATTGTGGGTTCCATACCATTCTATGATATGTTGTTTACTTATCAGAAAAGTTTGAATGGGGTATCACTTGATGATCCATATTGGCAATATAAAGCTCGTCGTCATATGAAATATCATGCTAAAGATAAACGCTTTGAAGTAATGTTAGATAGTGTTATAGCTGATGTTGTTAGGCGGGATGGACCTGTAGACCATGTATGGGCTCCTATCGATGAAATTGTACAGGGTGGTTCGGGGGCCTCTTGGACCTGGTATCCAGAGACTGGTGAAAAAATAAAAGAACGTATTAAAAAACAAGAACCTAATACGCTTGTATATACAGATTTAGCTGGAATGCCAAGGGGGAACTATTATCTCTTTGAAAAGAGATATTTGAAAACACACAAATCACTTCCCTCTGGCCAACCACCTTTCGAAGTGTTGAGTAAAGGTACAAAAATTCTACCTTCATGTCCTACATATGGATTTTTTCAAGGGTACGATGGAAGACCGTCCTATATAAATGGAACAGAAGACTATACGCCTTTTTCTGAAGTGGAACTCGTGGACTTGATTTATAATAATATGAAAATTTGCGCAAAAGATTACAGAAAATGTGGTGATGTTTTCGGATTAAATTGCTTTTATGACACAAATCGCCATCCTATATTATCAGGAATCTCTGTTGATGGTATTAGAGCTGGCTTAGGTAAAGATAGACCTGTATGGCTTTTTTTTGATGGTAATGGCTGGTCACGTCCTGAAGATGAATCTGTAGAAACTTTCGTTCAGAATTTGAAGTGTCAAATGTATACTTCGATTATTCATGGCGCTACAGGTATTATGTTCTGGAATGATAGAGATAAATCTCCTGCTGTATTTAACGAACTTAATAAAGTGGTTCGTGAATTGACAGATCACCTTAATGTCGTTCATTTGAAAACGATACGGAGTTACTCATCTGGATATCTGAATTACCTTATAAAAGGTAATAAGAAAGAGCGGTATATTATAGCTACAAATACGAGTTTGAAGGAATCCGTAAATTTAAGGATTGAAGGTTTGAATAGGATTCTTAAACCGCTTGAGGTCTATTTTGCCGCATATTAATATAAATAATAAGTTCATCGATAGAATTAAAAATTCTACCGATGAGCTTATTATTTATATTGTTTTCATTTAACCCGTTAGATCTTGAAATAACGGCCTTTCCTAAAGAAAAGTCTCTTACGCCGCTCTTCTTCGGAGAGGCGTATTTATAGTGTTGCATCTCATTAAAATATCCTTTTGAGCGGCATATACAAAGATCTGTGGGCGACTGCGAAATTTTATTGTTTTTTTGCTGATTATTGTTGCCGAAAAGCAGAAATACGTTTACTTTTGTTGTCATAATAATATATAACCTTGTAATATCATTTGAAGATGAAGAAGAGTATTCTGGCAATTGCAGGACTTGTATTGCTTTCGGTTGCAACACAGGCTCAAAATGTATCGATTAAGTTAACCGACGATCAGTACAAACAAATCAA
>Ga0183101_1003069_pt1 | contig 10035 bp, 10 predicted proteins | sample Biomet3_FD_127790 | JGI IMG/M metagenome (GOLD analysis project Ga0183101, IMG submission 127790) | Microbial communities from bioreactor (seeded with sewage sludge) at LBNL, California, USA - Biofuel metagenome 3 | ecosystem: Engineered > Bioreactor > Anaerobic > Unclassified ... | reverse complement strand
AATCTCGTATTCTGGATTATCAATAAGAGCTTCTGATCCTGAAAACTGATTCTGAAACTCTTATTGATGTGGGACTAAAATTGGTTTTGGGATGAGCTCATTCAATGCTTTTTTACCGTGAGCCCGTAGGATATTACAAACAATTTCAGAACATATTCGACACCTTTAAAAAATATGCCGGCCCCGAAATCGAGAAACTTCCATTGCGCATGGGAGAGGACGTTTGCCAGGCATGGCGACCTGTGCCAGTCCTGGGTGAGAAAAATGGTTCACGGACAACGCCTTGAACGGCATCACACAGGAATGCGTCCATAAACGTCAACTTTAATCTCCAGTAATGCCATGAACTCAAGTTAGCAAGGAATTTTATAAAGTGTATTATTGGAGAGAGTTAATTAAGTCAAGCTTGAAATAGTAAGCCAGGGCTATACCTCATTTTCCTTTCAGAATTCAGGCCTTTTCTACCAGTTCCTTTAATTTTCGAAATAATTCGTCAGCTAGTTTTGTTGGATCTTCCGTACTCTGGAGTTTGAGCTTCATTTCTTCTGCAAAGTCCCAGAGCAGTTCGATGCATTCCCTGTATCTTTCACAAGATCCGCATTCTCCTTCGTGTTCATACCAGACCTGCATCCCATGTTTTGCCGAAACAAAAATTATTGCGTTGACCTTGAAGGGAACTGATCTTCCGAAGAGTATCCCTTTCTTTGAGTCCAATTCTTCTACTTCTATTCTGTTTGCCCTGGCCATCTCAAGCAGGGTTTCTTCAATACGCTTATCCATACTGAGGAGCGCTCTTGAGACCGCCTGCCTCGAGATCCTAAATTGTTTTGCAATATTAATGTTCGGGAGTCCATTACGGCGCAAGACCCAGAATTTGAATTGTTTCTCATCTACCGGAAGGAACATGTGTGAACGTACCAAGATCGATAATATATAATTTTCTATTTTAGAAGTTTTTAAATTATTCCAGGGATTATACATTTGAAGTGAAAAACAGTAATTGACGTTGCTAGCACGAACATGTCCCTTTGCTTGCAGCGGATAAGGCCGCATAATCTTGTTTTTTATATTTAATACCAATATTACATTTTTTATCATTACCTTAACAGAAATTTTGTTTATCATTACTTTTGCAGGAATTTTGTTTATAAAGATACTATTTTAGTCGATAAATCAGGAGAGTTGCTTGAAAATATAGGCGTCTTGTTATAGAGTTTATAGTACTCACCCTTTAACTCAAGCAACTCATCGTGTTTTCCACTCTCAACAATCTCTCCGTTTTTCAGCACATAAATTACATCCGCATTTTTTACCGTCGACAAACGGTGTGCGATGGTTATTACTGTCATATCCTTTGAGATTCTATCAATTGATTCCATTACACGCTGCTCAGCTATGTTATCAAGTGAACTTGTTGCTTCATCTAAGAGCAAAATTTCAGGTTTTCGCAAGATTATCCGTGCAATTGCAATACGTTGCCGTTGTCCTCCAGAAAGTTTGATGCCCTGGTCACCAATAATTGTATCGTAACCTTCAGAGGTCGCTATAATAAATTCATGAGCATCGGCAAGTTTTGCAGCTTCGATGATTTCATCATCACTGCAGTCTAGACCAAATCGGATATTCTCTTTAATGGAGTCGTGATAAATAAACGTCTCCTGACCAAGGTATCCGAGTCTCTTTAAATAATCTGAATGATTGAATTCGTTAAGATTTACTTCATCGACGAGGATTTCTCCAGATGTTGGCCTGTACAAAAGTGCTAATAAATTTGCAACTGTAGTTTTTCCAGCGCCAGAATTACCAACAATTGCAGTTTTTGTGCTTTTTTTAATTGTAAACGACAAGTCGTTAATGGTATATTTTTGAGTGTCACTGTATCTGAAAAATACGTTTTTAAAAATGATTGATTTTTGAAACAGGAATTCTCTCTTCGGCACATTATTTAGATGGGTGTTCTTATTATTTTTCTCCTGCAGAAAATTATATACTGTTTCAATTGCAGGAAACTGCTGTACTATTACACCAAACTGTGACTGGCAAGCGTTTAGGGCAGGTATTGTCCTGTAAAGAGCAAGCAGGAACGTCCCAAATATTCCTATATATGGTAAAAAATGACCATCAGTCAAATAGTAAAGCCCTGCAGCACCAAGTGAAATAATCAGAAAGATCAGGAGGTTATTTGCTGCGCCTGGAAGTCGTTGAAGAATCATAGCAAATACATAACTTTTTTTAATATTATCTACTGCTTTATTGTAATTCCCGGCCCAGAAATCGATTGAATCAGTAATAAATATTGTTTTAATTCCTGAAATAAACTCGTTATATATGACGGATTTTGCGCGTGCGGAGTGGTTTAAAACTAATGAATGCTTGTAAACTCTTGAAAAAATAACGTTTTTCATGAGAAAAACATAGATAGCTCCAAAAATTAGAATAAAAGCACTGATCTTGAAAGATAAAATAAAAATAAACGAGAGATAGAACAGACAAAGCAACAGATTCTGAAAAAAGCCTACAACGTTAAAAACAGCAAGTCCTGTTTGTTCTACTGCTTGTTGCCCAATATATGAAATATCACCCTGCTTATGACTGGCAAAATATTCATATGGCTGTTTTCTCAGGGTATTAAAAACCAGGCGATCAGTTGTATCCCTTACAGTAGCAAATGTCTTGCTTCCAAGATACGAGACACCTACTTCTACTCCTGCACTAATTATACTTACAATAGCAAGTACAATAGCAGATACAAGAAATGGATTAAGATCTCCATAGGTATATGATTGATAAATCCTATCAATAAAATTAGAATTCTGATTGATATTGAGTCCGTAGTTGATAATTGGGTAAATAAGGAATACTCTGAGAACATCCAAAAAGCTGAAAACTAGAAGACTTATGAGATAGATGCCTAACAGTTTTTTATGTGGTCTAAACAGAAAATAGAGTATTTGAAGCGAATTATTATTGGTCATTGAAACAAATTCCTTAGAGCGTTTCTGAAATTACATATTTTTCACTATATTAAGGTTTAACATACTCCAATAATCAAACATTAGCTGAACTATGAAGCAATACTAATTCTTGAAATTAGTTTAATATAGGACTCAAGTCCAGGACTCAAAACTCTAACTGTTTTTTTATTTACCGACGGAATAAGTGTAAATGTATGAATATTGACTATATAGACTTATTTGTTATTCCATTATGTGTAAAAATTAGCTTATTTCTCTCTGACAACTCATTAAATACAAATAAACTCTGAAAAATGTATAAGTTGTAATCCTCACGTTTTGAAGACATTTTCAAATATTTAAATATTTTTGTTATAATAAGATTGCCAGGCCGAGATGGAGGAGACATCTTATACTTAGCTGTGAACAAAAATCGGTTTATGGAGGAAGTAAAAAATTCCTCAAACCGGAAAGTGTTTCGTCATAAACTCAAAAGACTTAATCTTTGAAGGTTCGGAAAAGTATCAGTCAGTAAATTCGAACCTGCCAAAACATACAGCTCAATTCTCAGATAATTTAATAAAGAAAAATTAAATAGACTTCGAGATTCAAATTCTTAAGAAGGGGAAATGAATATGGATATTGAAGAAATTCAAGCAATCTTCAAATTTTCAGCCCTGGAAAAGCATATGATTTCCAGTTTTGGAATTCCAGAAGATCTATTTCTTCCTTTTCTGCTTTCATTAAAATCAGGAGGCTCCTGGAGTTATGCCTCTGAAGAAACAAAAAGCATGGCAGTAAAAGACGTGATTACTTATTATGATGAGGAGAGCAAGACCGGCTATACTCTGGAAAAGATATACTTCTTTATCGAACCCGAAGTCATAGCTGAGGAAGGAGTCATCCGAAGGCTGGAAAAATGCGGAACAAAAGAAGAAAGAGAACTGGTTGAAAGGCCCTACATAATAACCCTGCATGCAAAAAACATCATATTTGCAGAGGTAAACCCTGATCTCAGGAAAATAACAATCAGGGAATTAAAGAAAAAACACATAAAACTGAAAGGTACGCCGGCATATAGTGCAGCTCATGAGATGGAACATCTTGAAAAGGGAGAAATAGGAGGAATTCCACTCTGGACTTTTGAGTACATTAAAGGCCAGTAAAAATCTCTATAAAAAATTAAATGAATGAAGATATCTTAAAATTTAATGGGTGATGATATCTTAAAATTTAATGGATGATATCTTAAAATTTAATAAATGATGATATCTTAAAATTTAATGGATGATAATACCTTAAAATTTAATAAATGATGATATCTTAAAATTAAAACAGTTTTTAAATTTGGATACTAATCAATGTTAACTTTATTTATAGATAATGTGCCAACCTTTCTGTAAAATCGCAACTGAAGTTATCCTGGCAATAGTCAGTTCTGGTTATTTGAGCTTTTAACTACACCTCGACGAAGTTTATCTTTTACAAGATAGAAGAGACCTCCATAGGAAAAGAACGTGAGTATCGAGAATATAATGAGTCCTTCCTTGGCAGTCTCCGTATCCCCGTTCAGGACTTGAACTATAGCCATCATGCCTACAGCGGTGCCAATGGTAATGAAGAACCCAAAGAACAGGAGCAGTATTGAATACGCTTTTTTCGGTTTTGAAAGCATCAGGAATAATGCTAGAAAGCCCAATGGAATACTTATTCCAAGATCAAGATACCTGATAGCCCAGAATGCAGTTGGAGCTGCTTTGTATGAACCGTCTGGAAGGTCGCCAGTACTTATAACTTGATGGATTTGGGATATCCACATTACTGCAAAGAGCAGGAAGAATACGGTCATCAGGCCCACATAGATTTGCAGACCTCTGGGTTTGAAGTCAGGAGCATCTGCTTCGGTAAACATGGATAGGCTACCTATAAGCAGGATAAGTCCGCCTATTACAAGGATTCCAAAAAGCCACCAGTAGTTTTCAACATTGCCACAGTAAGCCGAATTGCTCCATTCCTGGCCGATTCCCATAGAAAACCCTGTGTACATTAATGTTATCGGTGTAAGTATTAACAGGTATTTCGAACCGACCCTTCTGGCAAGACACAAAACTCCACCAATTAACAGTATCGGCGCGATCAGTACTAAATTCGCAAGATCCTGTCCTGCGATTTGCCATAAGCAAGATTGAGAGGTTCTATACTGTATTATTTCCTGACCAATGGGTCCAAGAAAAGCAATTAAAACCAGAGTCGCTGCACAGATGATTGCAGTTACTCCAGTTATATACCAGGGAATTAAGCACTCATTTGTTAGTTCACTTCTTGTTTCACATTGCTTTTTAAGAACAGAAGTCATGCTTCATAATAAAATTTTCACATTTATCTAGTTCTCTATTTGTTCTATTGTTCAGAGAAGGCTTGTAGTTTTTTTCTTTAATGCCGTAATTTACAGTTACTTCCACTAAGGCTCCATATCAGAAAAAACTATGCAGATTTCCAATTGGACACTTTGATTTTCACTATCAAGGTCATCAATTAACCTGTATAACCGTATTCACTATACTAAACCGTCCTTGTACGCTCGACGAAGGAGAGCGGCCTGTATCAAAAAATATGAGAATAAAAGCAAAGAGCGAGACAGCCAGCTTATAAAATATATGTACCCAAAAACAATAAAAAAATTTGAACCCTTAGTAAAATTTATCTCTGAAAATTTTGCATCTTATGGAGTTCCCACACTTGAAAAAATATCAACAGCCCTTTATGTAACTCGGAAGGAAGATACTGATGGAAGCATTGAGGATCTTTCTAGGAGAATTCACAAGCTTGAACCTCATGTAACGGTAGAAGAAGCCTGTGAAGCCATAAAAAACATTGATCTGATTATAGAGGACGCTAAGAGGATTTCTTTTTCGACTACATAACATTTCTATCAAGCTTTTTGAATATTACTCTTGCATTTTATCACTTAGATTTCTAGTCCAAATGTGTACATCTGCGAAAAATCTTGGAACCTATATATTACATAATCAGTTTTTCAACTTTCACCTGCAAGAAATCTGGATTAATCCCATTCTCATGTATCTCACGAATTACTACCGTTAAATTATATGCGCAATTTTAGCCAGTAGTTTATTTTTCCCATGCTTGTTTCATTGTTTTACTACTTTTCAAGTCTCTTTTTTCTCTCTAATGCTGTCCCTTTTCCCCTGCTTGCGAAGAGCCGCCAGACAAGTTGGCTGAGTTTCCTATAAATGAGAATAAAAAATCGGCTTTTGAGAACAAAAAAGTTCATTGAGTGGAAATTGAGGAATTTCCACTCAATTTGAAGAGAATACGAAACCAGTACTGTCATCTTCTCTTAATTTTTTCCATTTCAACCCTCATTTTCAGTTTTTTTATTTGGATTTTTATTCGGACTCCCCGACAGTTATTGAGTAGTCGAAACTGTTTGTGTTCTTTGGGAGAATTGTAAGTTCCCAGGTTCCAATTGCCCCATCTGCTCTATATGTTTCGGTATATTTCCTGCTGTCACTCTGATAGCTGGAACTATCTTCCGTCGCCCACACTGGGAAGATATATCCTTGAGAGTATACGGCACCACTCTCAGCGGTTTTCACAAAGGTTAGATTAACAGGGCTAGAATTGCATTTAAGGTTTATTTCAAAACTTGGCTCTTCTTTTTCAGGAGAGATACGCACAGAGTCATCCTGGCCAGAAGTTTCAGTCGAAACTTCAAGCGTTATCGGGTCGGCAGTTGTGGTATTAAAGGTTTTTACGTAAGGGTCTGTAGGCTGTTTATCAACCGTAAAGCTCAGGCTTATTTGCGGGACAGACCCGTCATTCTCTTCCCCATCGGGGTTCATTTCGATGTAAGCATTATAACTTCCGCTCGCATTCTCCGGGACTGGAACCCTGATGGTCATATTAGCGATTTCACCGGCTTTTATGGTTGAAGGTGCAGAGATCTCTATTGTATCGTCACTAAAAGCCGGTTCTTCAAATGAATAGTCATATACTTCGTATTTCATTACCCTCGGATCGATAGTAACATCTCTCCCTGCCACGTTTTTAATTTTTACAGCGTATACATATTCCTTTCCAGGCTCAATAGTGTCAGAAATATAGCTTGTCTGAAGATCAAGCTTCGGACGGACGGGCACTGAGACCCAAAGGTGCATTACATTGACATACATAGGATCACTATACCCTCCAGCAGATAGAGAATCACTATATCCTTCAGCAGATAGAGAATCACTATATCCTTTAGCAGATAGAGAATCACTATATCCTTCAGAGGATAGAGAATTATTATATCCTTCAGCAGATTCCTGAATATATACAGGAGTCTCATATCCATCAGGATAAGTATCATTTGTGAAGGCTATCTGGGCCTCATACTCCCCATTTTCCGCATCACCGGGGACACTTACCTCAATGGTAAAGTTCTGCTCGACTCCAGGACTTACCGTTACGTTTTCAGGTAAAATCGTAATCCAGCTTTCGTTTACAACATCATAATAATAATCATCAGATGGAGCTACAACTTTCGGGGCTATGTCGAGGGTTTCGTTCCCTTCGTTTCTGAAACTGACATTGAAGGTTTCATTCTCTCCCGGCATGAGATATACCGAATAGTAGGATGGATTTATATCGTGTACGGTGTAATTTCCGTAAATTTCTTCCAGTCCAGGAACTATACTACTTTCGTAAGTTCCGTTTTCGTAGGTAGCTGTTCCATTAAGCTCTTCTGGCTGAGCAAACGCAGCCGGTAATAATATCAGGCAAAGCAATAAACTAAAAAACTGAGATACTGCCTTCAATGCTGTACTTTTACTCATGTTTCTGGCTCCTTTCTTCTAGTGAGAAATTATACATTTATAACCGACGCACTCAGGGTCTCCAATCTTCTGCAAACTAGCAGTATAAGACTCTTGCTTCGTAAATCTGTACTTTTTAATAGATCAAGGGAATAAACATTTTTTATAATGTGTATAATCTCATTATATGTCCCCCTATAAAATACTTCTGGAACTTGCAAATATTTATGAAAATTACAATGCAGCTTACAAATCAGCACTGAATTTATTTCTCAAAAACTTTGAATTTAAAACCAGAAGAATAGAGCCAGGAACTGTACACAGAAAGGTTTAAATATTTTCAATAAGTATTGGAGTTTAAAAATGATTTGCTTAAGTACAAACTCGCTTATTGTAATTAGATAAATGTTTTCAAATGATGTTTTCAGATGATATCTTCATCTAAAATAGTCATATTTCATTATTTATTTCAAAGTATAATTACCCATCTGTATAATATTTATTATCTCGTGGTATTTTATATTTCTTTATTCTCAAAGATATTTCTTTTTTGCAAGGCTATATACTTTCGGATACTACGCATCGGCCTACCCATATTCAGGAAAATAAGCATGTACCTGCTTTTTCAGGATTTCTTTCGGGAAGTTTCTCTCTTTTTTTCCAGAAGTCCCCATAATTTTTCACATTCACCGGCTGTAAGCCCGATTTGCTTGACAAGGTATTCTTCCGTTTTCTGGTTCTTTACCGTGTCTTTTATCAAATGGCTTATTGTATCCCTATGATGTCCTGTTATTCGTTCAATACTTCGTATTCCGTTTTTTTCAAGGAATAGCCGATATATCAGTCTTATCTCATCTGCGGATAGATGCTTGCGGTAAACAGCGGTGCCTTTTGTATCCATAAAAAACTTTCCGCAATGTTTACAGTAGTATCGCTGGTGTCCGGTTTTATACTTTCCTCGCTTTATAATAGCTTTCCCTTCTATCCTGAGATAATACTTGCATTCAGGATTTGGGCAAACAGTCTCATTTTGGTTTTCAACTGACATAATATACTCAATAAGTTGTAACTTCAATAATATATTTATTTTGCTCGGTTCGTCTCAAACACTTTGTTTCAGATTGATTCATTAGCATAAAAGACAAGCGTTATTTAAAATTCATTATCAGATTGACTCATACAAATAATACAAATAAAATCCATTATATTTATTATTTATGAAAACAGATAAAAAATGTAGGACCTCTTCCTGTAAAATTTAAATTTATCCATAAGCTTTGATTCTGCAAGAACATTCTGAGCCGTAAAGAGAGATGTTTTGCTTTATTAGCCCGGGTAAATGAAATATAGGTTTTAAAAGCCTCATTGTTCATAGTTATCAATATTCGAATTTAAATTTTTTAATATTTAAATTTAATTACTATCTTCGTATAGTAGCCTACACGCTGAGAACACTCCCTGTATGCGGCTGGCGCGTCCTCAATGGAAATCCTATAACTTATTCTAAAGCCTGGCTTTGCCACTCCTGCAATTATCATATCCCTGACCATTAAAATGATTTTCTTCACGGAGGTCTGGCCTGTTTTAACCGTTAAGATTTTTTCATAATTACCCAAAAGGAAGGATATACTCGCCTTTTTTCGTGTGTTCATTGGCGCCGCCTGGGTCGTTTGTAATGAAGACTCCTATAATCCCAGGATGGCCTGTAGGGTTTACTAACCTTACAAGGTCATTTATACCTGTGTAGAGTTTTCTTTTGAAGACCAGGCCCTATCCCTAGCCTGATAGCCAACCGCATCTATGCCGGACATCGCACCCTTCATTTATCCTCGCCTGGCAAAAAGAATTGCATAATTGCCGGTATCATGGCCCTCAGCGTTTCAATTACGATTACAGAGCTATTCCTGGTGACCTTAGTAGAAGCACCTACAATCTCAGGCAGGTTTTGTACGCCGGATACAGTCCCCTGCATTTTTTTTCTTCTCCTGGCAGCAGCGTATCTACAGCTGAATACTGAGACTTTAATGTTTTAATCTGGGAATCGGCTAACTCAGGGTAAAATCAATAAGTATGGCACCTATACTCCTGACTAGCTTCAGTCTTTCCGGGAGCTTTTTCGCTTTTTTTAAGTTATTTTAAGTACACGCTGAGAATCTAAAAATAAAAGAAATAGTCTTTACTCGTTAAAAAGTTCGGATAAACTTTTCACTATCTTTACATACGGATATTGTAAAAACTCAGTTTCCGTTGTCGTTCCTGTG
>Ga0183101_1001177_pt1 | contig 10044 bp, 12 predicted proteins | sample Biomet3_FD_127790 | JGI IMG/M metagenome (GOLD analysis project Ga0183101, IMG submission 127790) | Microbial communities from bioreactor (seeded with sewage sludge) at LBNL, California, USA - Biofuel metagenome 3 | ecosystem: Engineered > Bioreactor > Anaerobic > Unclassified ... | reverse complement strand
ACGACGCGTCCCCATCGTCTAGCCGGCCCAGGACAACGGCCTTTCACGCCGTCGACAGGGGTTCAAATCCCCTTGGGGACGCCAATTGATTCCAAGAGGTTATAGTCAAAACCTCACCAGATACCCACAGGGGGCTAGCCCTGGGGGTTAGTTTTGAAAAAGGCTGCACTTAAGTGCAGCCTTTTTTCGTTTCCAGATAAGAAAGCCTGAAGCATGTTCTCTACTCCGTTCCAGTTGGGATGAGTTTACCGGAAATCAGTCCCTGATTGAGGCGAGTCATGCCTGCCTTTGCCCCTCCCCCCTGCTTCTCTTCATTTTCACTTGTAAAAGAATCCTTTTTCCGTGAAAGCGCGGAAGGGGCAGGAAAGGGGTGACGACTTGCAGGGCCACGGCTTGCCAATGCGCTCAGGGCATCCGAAACTTCCGCGAATGCTCCAAGGCTGTGCAGGTACCTGTCCGTGGTCGTCTGCTTTTCATGCCGCAGGGCGTGCTGGATGGCAAAGAGGCCCTTGCCCTCTTGGGCCAGAATAGTGGCCGCCAGATGCCTGATGGCATGAAACCCAAATGGTTTCACCTGGGCCTTTGCACAAAGCCTTTTCATCACGTGGGCTGCCGTTTTATAGGGTTGCCCGACGTACGGCTCAACCGGGCAGGTGAACACATGGTTTCCTTTGCCCTGGCGGTATTGCCACAGCCAGAGCATGGTAGTGCGCACGTCTTCATTCATGGGCATTTCGTCACGTTTGGCCGTGCCTGTGCGGGTTTTGCGCGTTGTTAGCACAACGGTGCCGCGCTCAAAATCCACATCCTGCCAAGTCAACTTGAGCAGCTCGCCCTTGCGCGCTGCGAGGTTGAGAAAGCAGGTCAGCATGGCCTTCTCACGTTCTGGGGCTGTCTCGTAGACTTTCCAGAAATCCTCTTCCGGCGGAATGTAACGAGGAACCCGTATCTCCGCATACCGCTGGCAGGCCAGAAAAGAATCCGGCATATCCAGCGGAAAGTGGTCGAGGTAGGCTGCGCCCCACTTCCAGGCAGTGGTCAGGATTTTACGGTCTTTGTTGGAGCAGTTGGGGCCGCGCTGATCATGCTGCCAGGCAAGATACTTGCGGGCCTTTTTTCTGTCGAAGGATTCAACTGTATCATCTGGTGACAGTCCCTTGGTTTGCTCAAGGTAGCGGATGAACCGCCGAAAGCCGTCACGTTTCTCTTTGAAGGTTGCCAGGGTGTTACGCCGCTGGCATTCTTCAAGGTAGGCCGTTCCCCACTCAAGAATCGTCACCCGTTGGGGCGCGGAGACCGAAGGGGTCACTTTTTCCGGCGCAGTCGTGGCTTCTTCTTCCAGTTGCTTCCTGGTGGTTACTTCCCACGCTATGGCATTCCTCTCGTCGGCCTTGCTGCTGCCAAACCATTTTACTGCTGCCATTCTGCCCTGAAACCAGACCTGTCCTTTCCAACGCTTGGGGGAGCCCTTCTTCTTGCTCGTGAAGGTTGCCATTGAATATCTCCAATATGCGATTTTCAAGGAACCTTAGAGCGTGCCCAATCCGCACACCCCCGAATGCCGTATAATACCGCCTGACCGTTCGCACATCAAGGCGGAAGATCGCAGCGACTTCTCTTGCTGTGAGAATACGGCCCAGTGAGCTTTGAGATGGGGGCAATTGGCTTTTCATCAGGATTACTGTAGTTTCCTTTATGAACACCCAATGCCATGTCAGATGATGAAAAAGAGACTGCAAGAATTTCCCTCCCCCCTACAAGTGACGGATTTATAGGGTAATGGTGATGAACAGGCGTCCAATTCTCATTATTGGTGACATTCACGGATATTTTACTGTCCTCGATGCCTTCATCAAGCGCTTTGAGCCGCAATTGGTACTCCAGTGCGGCGATTTTGGTATTTGGCCAGGGAGAAATGTAGAGAGATTGGCCTCTGGCTTTAAGACAGAGGCCGGACAAGTCGTGCCCATCCACTTCTGTGACGGCAATCATGAAAACCACCCTAAATTGTGCAAACTATGCGAATCGTCGATGGCAAATCTTGAGGTGGGAGAAGGTGTATTTTATCAACCACGCGGTTCTTTGATTACTTTGCCGAACGGTCATGTCGTACTTTTTGCCGGAGGAGCCTGCAGCGTAGATAAGGATATGCGCACGCCCGGTCAGGATTGGTTCCCAGAAGAACTTCTGACTGAAAACGATTTTGCCCATTTTCCAGACATCCCATCCGTAGATATAGTAATTTCTCACGCTGCTCCCGCGTCCCTAAAGCTTCCTCCTCTGCTGGATGTAGAAAAATGCTACGATCCTTCACGGGATGTGTTGGATAAGGTGCTACAACGCTATCGGCCAAAGCAATGGTTCTGTGCCCACTACCATATCGCATTCAGCAGCATGATAAAAAATTGTCGGATTCAAGGTCTTGATTGCGGGCACAGCCACAAGTGGAAAGATGAGATCAACAAAGATGGGTATGCTGTATACGAAGTATGAACATAATCATCTGAGATATCGTCGATATTAAAGTGAGGCATAAAAGATGGCCTGTGAGATGTACTAATGTGGGATGTCGAAGATATAAAAGAAGCCTGTGACCGAATTGAGCGGAATACGGTTTATGGGGCTTTTGAATGCTGCCAGCATTTTTTTTCCTCCATCATGGGTAATGAAGACATTCTCAAATTGCGTGGATTTTTTGAAGATAGACGTCTCACTTGGAATGCTCTTTACAAAGCTTGGGATTCTGCCTTCTCTGATAGGATTCCTTCTGCTGATGAAAGTACCCTGGCAAAGATTCTGAGTGATCGAGCCGCGAAGGAAGCACGGGCTCTTGAATATTTTGATGGAAGTAACTGTTTACCCCTCTATCACGAACTTGAAAACAGAAGCTTCCGAGAAATATTGCCGTACATTCGGACTCATTACAGATTGAATCTTGAGCGGTTTGAAAAATATGAATACAGCCCAAAATTCTTAGAAGTTGTCTCTTCCCTATGCGAAATGCGAATGAAAAAGCTGGAGAAGAAAAGATCCGTTACCCCTTCTCAAATAGACATTTTACATCAGGTATTGCACGAGGATATTTTTGCAAAGATTGATTCTTGGGCTGCGCTTATTGAATATGTCACCCTATTAGTTCCCAAGGATGTAAGTGAAAACAGTGCCAGAAGTATACACGATACAGACAATCTTTACGATGTATTGATGGCTTTGCAGATTCTCCGATACGAAGGAAGAAAGAAATATCCGATCTCTCAAATTACAACCTGCTCCTTATGTTGGCGCGTGGCAGATCCTTCCACTGCAAAAAAGAAGGATAAAGCACACTGCCATGTCCATCACTATGAGAAGACTGCTGAGAGGCCAGCAAGAAAAAAGGCATATGAGCGAGCCTTGGCGGTTAATAGAAAACTTCGCTATGCCCATTCTTCACGAAGCCGTTTGTTGGCTGCCTTGACCAAATTTTTCCCGTATGATGAAAAACTCATTCAGATTGGCTTGGATCTCTGGAGTTGGTGGGAGTACGAACCGCCACAAAGCGTTTGCCCCAGCTGCGGGGACCAAGTTTTTACTGATGGCTTCTGGGAGGCATTGCCTCATGTGGCCAGGTTTCTGCGGCAGCAGGGATGCCCACTTGAGTCTCTTAAGGCTATAATTGAGGCCATGATGCCCTTAGATTCTAGCGCTGATGTTCAAACCGCAGCCGCCTATGAACGATGGATTACAGCATGGACTAACGACATCCGTTATTTTCTTCCGGTGATGGCCCACGCGGAGGCATGGCTGGCAATCTATGAGGAATTGTATCCGTCCCTCCCTGTAGATATGTAACCGGGAAATTTTTCCAGTCTCATTTCATTCTGATTTTTTCGTACACGGTGATCTAAGGAGGTCACCGTGTTTTTTTATACCCACAAATTTTCTTTACTGATGAAAATCCCCGAAGGGCGCACTTATGCAAACACGCTTCGCGGTTTGCGTGCGCGGGGGCTGCGCCCCACGACCCCCCAATGCGAAATGCACAAGGACTGCCGGGGGTAGCTGTGGCGATTTATCATCTTCACATGCAGACGATCAGCCGTGCAGACGGCAGAAGCGCGGTAGCCGCCGCTGCCTACAGGGCTGCGGCTCGCCTGGCGGCTGCCGATGGTCGTGTGTTCGATTTTCGGCGCAAGCAAGGGGTAGTGGCGCGAGAGATTTTTGTGCCTGAGGGTTGTCCCCCCATAAGCAGACAAGACTTGTGGCTGTTGGCGGAGAACACTGAAAAACGCAAAAACTCCACCCTGGCTCGAGAGATGGATATGGCCATTCCCGTGGAGCTGAACAAGGAGGAGCGGTTCAAGCTTACGGCCAAATTTTGCCGCTGGCTTGCTCAGGAATATCAGGTGGCAGTGGATTGCTGCATGCACAGAAAGGACAAAAATGACCTGCAGGAAAATCCTCACCTGCACGTTATGTTCACGACTCGCTGCTATTCGCAGGAGGGGACGCTGGGCGCAAAAACGCGAGAGCTCGACGACCTGAAAACGCGGACGACACATCTTCTGCACGTTCGTGAAAAATGGGCGGATTTCTGCAACGAGTATCTCCAATTTTATGGAGAAACAATCGATCACCGCTCCTTTAAAGATCAGGGAGTTGACCTGTTGCCGCAGATACATGTGGGGTCTGCGGCAACAACAATGACACGACGTGGTTTGGAAACAGAGCGAGGCGTACTCAACCGGGCTATTCAGGGCAATAATTCTAGCATCATACAACTACAAGAGGAGATTGAAAATGTCAGATATTTGGGAAGCGAAAGTAGCAGAGAACGTTCAACGAGAATTGACGAATATGCACCCGCGCATAGCAGCTTATTTGAAAAAACTGGTGAAGGAGGAAGCAAACAACGATTGGGGACAGGCCTTGGCACTGGTGGATATGGTTCACAAGGAATTGCTGGAGGTAGAAGCTCAACTACAAAATATGGGCAAGGGAGCAGTTCCGCCATCTCATTCGGTGCAGAATCTGGTGGCACGTCTGGAAGCACTGGAGCAAGACCATGCGCAGTTGAAGACGGATGTCCGGCTTCTGCAGCCCTTACAACCAAAACAGAACGGCTAGCGGCCCTGGAGGTGATGACACAAAGTTGTGTCAGGGCCTCCGGAAAAATTCAAGCGGATATTCATGCCCTGGTTGAGGCAGCAAACTTGCGCTGCCTTGAAAACAGCATTCGCCAGCACCAAGTGCAACTTCTTAAGAAGCGCAGCACCGAAGTCTTGGTGGAATGCGGATCTGTTATCAGGGAAATTCTTCATGCTGTGGATAGAATCAACGCGCAGGCCATCCATCAGGCGCTCTTGATCTCCACACCCCATCCTTCATCGCGCTTAAGTGCCCTTGCTGAAAAAACCGCGAGCATCATTTCGGTCAGCCATAATATTCAACAGGAAATTCTGTCGGCTGTTGATCGCAGCAACATTCAGTATATTCAGGACTACCTGGAGAAAACACGCCTCAAACAACTCAAGGCGTCCTGTCTAAACGTCTGTGTTGAATGCGGCTTCGTAGTCCGTGAAATTTTTGAGGCTACTGACAGGCTGGATGCCCTGTTCTTGGAACAATGGCTTGCCCGGCACAGCGCAACAAAAACTACGGATGAGCAAGGTGCGCACCGGATTCTGCCCTTATACAACCCCGGCATACATAGAATGATCTTGGAAAATCCTGAACCGCCCCAACGGGCAGAGCACAATGGTGTGATTCGGATAAATCTCGATGCGCCGGAATCCTCTGGGCCGGACTATCCTGAGGCCGTATCAGACAATTCTGACGATGCTGCAACTGATTTTGAGCCGACGTAGCGACGCAACCAACAAATACACAGGAGATACCTATGGATAAAGACAATCAGACAGCTCCCAACAGCCCTGCGCCCTCCGGAGCGCTTCGTAAAACTCTTGCGGAAAAAATGCTCAGCCTGCAACACCAAAAGCAGAAGCTGGCTCAAAAGGCAGCCGCGCTGAATAAGGAGGCCCGAAAAGAACGGACCGGGCAACTTATTGCCTGGGGCATTATGGTTGAAAGCAGATACCGAAACGCCGCCCCTGAACACAGAGAACGCCTTATCTCTGCCGCTCGAGAATTTCTCAAGGACAGGAACCTGAGCCGCGCTCTTGCAGGCTTTGTCCGACTGGATGATGAAATGGCAACTATGGAGAAAAATTATCAAAATGATAATACTGACAAATAACTGCAGTCAGGATTTATTTACAAATGGCACAGCAACGATTTGTGCAGTATTCAAATTCTCTTTTGTTCCAAACGTTGCCCCGCGCAGCATATGTATTCTGATCCAGTTATTTACCGGGTAGATGTAAGTCTGCCCCTCAATAATCCATCGCAGCATTTTTGCCGTGTAGGGATGACCAGTACCTATCCTGCTTTCAACGCGGCAAAATACTGGAGTTCGGCTTATGGGATTGGACAAAAACAGGGGAGCCGCCATCAGTGCACCCAACAAAGCAACATTAATGAATATAGCCAATGACAGCCAGGGAATCAGGAGCCGTAAGGAATAAAGGCCTGTTTTGCAGACATGCACAATGATGCCGAGTAAAGAGAACAATAGAGCCAATGGCGGCACAATAAGCCCCCGCATTGCTTCTTTGCCCAATGCCTCGTGCTTGCCGCCACTGTCAAATTCAGCACTGGCAGCAAGAAGAGCCTTCTTTTGTTCTGTAACCAAATGCTCATACCAGGGGATATATGTTTGTCGCTCAAAATCTCTTGCGCTCATCCCGTTTCTTAAGACGGCGCTTTCAGGCGTTTGTAAGGCTTCTCTCCACTGTCGCTGCACAACGGGGTGCTGAAGAAATGTCTCGAAATCGTTAAAGCCTTCCAAAGGAAGCTGAGCCATGCGCGGGTTTGCCTTGTTTACGGCCGCTGCTAGTTGTTTTTTCGCTTCCTTTTGAAAAGCTTGTATAAAGGTTGCTTTATCTGAGGGCTTCCAGTCGTAAGGAACGGGGATGCCTTTTTCCCGTACAGAGTAGCCGACATCGTGATGCTTCCACTGTGGTATTTTGGCAGGCGTCGTTTTGCGCTGCTTGAGTTCATCGACGAAGTTCTGCCATGCTTTTTCAGCTTCGTCCGGGATAGCGCGATAGGGAATTACCACCTCATGGACATATTTCTTATATACTTCTCCCCAAGACTTCAGGGAACTTCCAAACGCGCCGGAAAATAGCTGGTCAGGTGCCCCCATGAGCTGCGTTACACTTTGTCGCACAAGGCTATCCAGGTTGCGCAGAATAATGGCATCACCATTGGGCAGATGAGCCACAAATGGACTGAAAAGCGCGACGAAAGCTTTACCTGCTGGTGAAGCCAGAATTTCGGGGCTGATGTCTATCCCCTGTAATTCCACCTCCCCTCTGCGCAATTGGTGCGAGGCTAGGGAAACCAGCGTGGCCACCCGTCGCTCGTAGGGGCTGGAATGCTGCACCAGAGTATCGATCAGCAGTTTTTCCGCATGAAATACACAAGCAATCACAGGAAGAGCAATAAGTGTACTCATTTCAATGTATTTTTTCCAACTGGCCTTGCGGTGGTGCAGCCAGGGAAGCACAAATGTGCCGCAAAGAGCCAGGGCCACAGCCAGACCGGAAATGATCCGCCCCCAAAACTCCACTTTTTCGATGGCGTGACTGTCCGCCTGCCCGCCGGCCACATCAAGCAGACGGGCATTGAAAGCGCATTCCAGCAGAAGATAGGCCAGCGTGATGCCTACTAGGGCAATGAGATAGGGAGGTCTACGCCACGAATTTGCCGCTTGTGACTGAACAGCCTGTTCCTGCGTCATAATTGCTTTCCACTTGATGGTAGTATGAATGCTGGAGAATTGCTAAGAGCAGGCTCCGAGCCGGGAGAACATTACAACTAGGGATCGAGAATGAGCACAGGCTTTGTCTGTGGTGAGAGTGCTTTCTGCCCGGCTACGCCCTCAGGCTCTCCCATGCGTACTGTGGCAGTAGGGTCGAGAGGTGGCGGCAGCGGGATTTGCGGCGTGGAAGCAACTGGTGCTTTTGCCGATACGGAAGTTGCTTTTTCATGATTCGTTGGACGCTGCTTGCGATTAACTGGTTTGCTTTCAGCCATGGTAACGATTTTCGGACCGTGTAAGCCATTATCCAGCCACCAGACCCGGACCGAGTTGGGAGAATCCATCGCTTGCATGACCTGGGCAGGTTTTTGGGCAACATCAATAATAAAAGGTTTGTCGGGGGCACCTTGTAACTTGTAGCCTGCCATGCCTGAATCCAGGGTGGGCAACATCAGAAGCATATTTTGCAACGTGCCGTCAGCACGGATGCAGGCAAGAATGGCATAGTCAGTGCCACGATCAGTGAATTGCTCCACAACGCGTACATGAGTATATTCTTCTCCCAGGTGCAATATCCAGTTGGACGCGGAAACCACCACATATTCGCCAGAAAAGCGCAGCCTTACCAGGGCACGCCGTTTTTCAGATCCACTTAGATCTGCCATATGTTCTTGGGCAAGACCGCCAAAAGCCGCATCAAAATCACGCCCGATTCTCTGCGCTGTGCACGCGGACAAAAACAGACAAAAAACGAGAAAACTGGGTACTGACAAAGAACAACGGCGCATCATGGAGCAACCTTTTACTGGATTTCGGGTATGGGCATTTTTCCAATCTTGGCCCGCAGCGGTATAATCCAGGCGACCTTCAAATTCGGAATATTAAGTATGTTGGCTCCTGCCCCCATGCCAAGAAGGGCTGTCAGTGCTTTTTGCAAGGCGAGCTTAACCCTATCCGGCACTGCACCTATCATTTCATTTGCCTGTTCCAGTGAAACCACACTGTATGGGCTGAAGTTTTTCATGTATCCTGAAAGAATATCGATGGCCTGATTCAGATCTTTCTTCGATATTCCTTCAAGATCCATAACATGCGTAAAGGCGCCTTGTGAGAAAGGCAACGCATCAGAAGGCAGGCAAGCCGTCGGCATGGCTAACACCAACATGAAAATGATGATTTCTGTTTTTATATTCATTTCTTTGATGAGATAAAAACAAATTACTTTGTATTATGTTGATGGCATAATCTTTTTAATGTCATTGATCATGTTCGTTATCTCTTCAACAAGTTTTCTCCGTCTTTCAAAAAGACTTAGATAGCTAAACAATGTGCATACAATCAAGCCGATAAATGGAATTACGAATGCCGGCACTTGGAAAGCGGTAATTATATTAAGAAGAAAGGCTAAAAATGACAGTACTGCAAGGATCAAAAAAAACCAACCACGGGATCCTTTGTTAATATCAAATGTTTTAAATATATCACCATGCACACCTGGCATCACCCATTCTGCATCCGTTGTAGTATTTTTGACAAAGCAGGTGAGATGCTCATTTGCATCTGAAACCTCACAAATAGCAATCCTGTGTCCTGGTCTAAAGGCCAAAGATCCAGGGAAACCCCATTGGACCTCCTTGCCATTATGATTCACCCAAACCTTTGTTTCCCACGATGTATGTGAGCTGATGCGTACGTCGGACATATGACCTGTGGAGTAGCCCCCATTTCGACCGGACACCCCTCTAACTAGGGAGGAGGTGCTGGAACTATGGCTGGAACTAGTGCTAAAACAAGTTCAACGGTGGAGATCGTAAATATAACGCCCCGTCGTCGCTGGTCTGTCGGCGAAAAGATTCGTCTGATAGAGGCCAGCATGGCCCCAGGTCAGTCGGTTTCTCTGGTGGCCCGAACGTATGGCGTTGCTCCGAATTTGCTTTACCGCTGGAGAAAGCAGATGAGTGAAGGCGGCAAAACAGCCATTGAAGCCAATGACGAGGTTGTCAGCGTTGCCGAAGTAAAGGCCCTGAAAAAGCGAATCCGTCAGTTGGAGCGTGTTCTCGGCAACAAAACACTGGAAGTGGAAATCCTCAAAGAAGCTGTTCGCATTGGCCGCGAAAAAAAACTCATCTCGCGGCTGCCCTTGTCCGGCGTGGAGGATTTCCAGTGAAACGGGTCACAGA
>Ga0183101_1000777_pt2 | contig 10046 bp, 7 predicted proteins | sample Biomet3_FD_127790 | JGI IMG/M metagenome (GOLD analysis project Ga0183101, IMG submission 127790) | Microbial communities from bioreactor (seeded with sewage sludge) at LBNL, California, USA - Biofuel metagenome 3 | ecosystem: Engineered > Bioreactor > Anaerobic > Unclassified ... | reverse complement strand
AAATTCCGCACTCAAGGAGCATCTCAAAGCCTGCCTTGAAGAGTTTTTCCATCATATCCTTGTCTGTCGGGATAAACTCTCCCTTGAAGTCAAGCCCATACTTTTGCTTGAGTTCCATTGCTTTCATTGGGATCTTCATGAGGTCCCAGTCGTCCAGAGTACACTTTTCTCCTACTTTTGCTCTGTCGTAGAAATCATAGCAATCAAAAGACTTTCTAAATGTCATTGTCTTTTGCCTCCCAGAATTATTTCATTACCTCAAGTGCAACTTTTGCAGCCTCGGCAGCATTTTCTGCAGTTGCATCGGCTCCAATCTCGGCAATCCATTTCTCTGATACAGGGGCTCCTCCGAACATGCATTTTACGCTGTCCCTGAGTTTTTCTTCTCTGAGCCTGTCCATTAGGTCTTTCTGGCCGAGCATGGAGGTGGTCATAAGAGCAGAACCTACTAAGAGGACTTTATTTCCCTTGTGCTTTGCAGCCTCTTCTACAACGTTTTCATTAAGCACATCAACTCCAAGGTCGACGATCTGGAATCCATTTGCTCCAAGCATTGTGGTAACAAGCCTGTGACCAATGTCGTGAATATCCCCTTCTGCAACAAAGGTGATGGCAAGTCCTGCTTCTTCTCCTTCTTTCTTGTTCTTTTCAAGTTCAGGGGTAAGGACTTCCATCGCATTGCTCATTGCTTTTCCGGACATCATAATTTGAGGCAAAAAAATCTCGGCAGCTTCGAACTTGTCACCGACAATTTTCATTCCAACGGAAAGGCCCTTTGTAATAATGTCAAGTGCCGGAATTCCTGAAGCCAGAGCCTCCTTGCATAGCTCTGGAGTACCTGCAACGTTTTGATTTACGACTGCGTCGCGTAACTTATCAAAGATTTCAGTATTTGTCATCCCATTATCACTTCTTTTTGTTTTTCACGTTTGGCCGGTCAGGAATTAGTTTTCCACTTGCCGGATAACGGAATCTCATTACCCATTACTAATATATAAAATTTACTCTTCGATTAAGAGGATATATATATTTTGCGTTGGATACTATGCGGGCGACAATAATTAATATAAATATATTTTGATTGAATTTATTTGAAATCAAGCCAGGGAATCTCACTAGTAAAATAAAAAAAGTTGAAGCATAAACGAAAAATTTCTATATAAATGAATAATTTGTATAAAAATGAAAAATTTTCGATTAACTCCACCGTAACCTGAAAAAAGAGAAAATATTAACGATGCAGTATTCAGCAAAAAACCAAAAATAATAGCTATCAGCCTGCTTTCATAATTGCATTTCAGGATTCTTTCAGCTAGGGTCCGGCTAGGAACTATCACAAGAGAGAAGAGAACATTTTAAAAGGATTAAAATAGATTTCCAACTCCCCAAAAAGAAAAAGAGGAAATAATACCTGTTGGCCCGAATATAAGGTATAATATCACTAGGACTTATGCACTTGAAGTACAAAATCAAGCACCTCCGGCGTTGTGACTTGCTTAATGTTTTAGAGAGTTGAAGGTTTAATATTGATTTCTCAGTTCAACAGCGTAAGTCCTAATCACTTTAAAAGTTTAATATTTCTTTAAAATCTGAAATATCACTAACTTTTTACCAATTTAAAAATTTTGATAAACCATTGATTTATCCTTAAGTGTTAATCAGAATATTGTTTTTTCCTGCTCTAACATAAAGTAGATACTTTAATGAAGATTCCCATCCTCATTAAGAATCTTCAGGAGCTCAATAATCGAATATGCAGCCCGTGTAATTCCCATGCTGCGCTTGTCAGTATCTGTGCCCGCTACATAGAGGTTTCGAACAGGGGTTCGAATATCTGCGAATTTCCCGTCAATCGTGACCGCGGCTTTTTCCGGAACCATTATCTGTTCGTGCCGCATATCGATATATTTCTCGATGTTTGGATGGGCACGGAAAATCGTATCGTAGGCCTTTTTTATCTCATGTTCTTCGCTTTTATTTTCATCTATTACAAAGGAAAATCCAATAAGCTGTTTATCCTTTGGGGCAAGCGAAGGGTCATAGTTACTTATAGGAGTTGCCCAGTAGGCGAAATCCTTGAACCAGATCTCTGAGCCTGTGTAATTAAAATTGGGAAACTCTTTTTCCAGTCCAAGCCAGATGGTCAGGCTTTTACTATGGACTATACCTCCCAGATTTGCCTTATATTCCTCAGGGAGATCTTTTATAAGCCTGGGAAGCTCGGTTGCAAAACCTGTGTAGATAACAAGGTCAGAGCTATAGATTTCATCGACTTCCACGCCTGAAACCTTTCCGTCCTGTACAAGAATGGATTTAACCTCACATTCTGTTTTGATTTCAACAGTTTCCGGAAGGGAGTAAAGAATGGCATCTAGCAGGGCTTTTAACCCCTTTCTGGGATAGCCCTGAGAATAATTTACATTATTTGTTGCAAGCCTTTCAAGGGAGGTAAAGGGCTGGGTGACCTTTGTCATCCTGGCCTGAAGGGAAGCGTGGAGGTGATATGGAAGAATTGAGGCAAGGATAGACTCTGTAGATTGAGATTTTTTCGGTTCCAGTCTTCCGATCATTGCATCAAACTGTTCCTGGGTAATACTGTCCCTGACAAAACTGCTTCCAGACAGAACACGCTGGGCAGAGGTTTCCTTCATTGACCTGCCAGAGAGAAAAGCTGATATAGTATCCACAAAGTCGTAGGTTTCCTTTGAAAGACTTTTCGGCAGAAAATCATATACTGACTGGTTGGAAAGGTCTATTCCGAATGAAGAAAGGGTAAAGGCTTTTGTAAGGGTCTGGGAAAGCAATACCCTGTCCTTTCTTGGAAGCACATCAAAAGTCACGAAATCTTTCAGGTTGGAAGGAATTTTGACAAAAGCATTTTCAGTCCGAACATAGTAATGTCCATAGTCCTCAAACACAGGTAGAAAATCGAAATAGTTATCCATTAACCGCTTCAGAGGTCCTTCAATCAGATGGGTAATTGCGTGTGCTCCTGTATCTACCTGATAGCCATCTACCATGTAGCTGTTGCAGTTCCCGCCTAGATTTCGTCTTTTTTCAAGAACAAGGACTTTTTTTCCATGCTTTGAAAGCGTAAGCGCTGCAAGAAGCCCACTTATGCCTGCCCCAACAACAATTACATCGTATCTTTTCATACCCTAAACTACCTCAATTTTTCCAGTGAATTAAGTTATAGTCAAATGCAGTTATGCACCTTATTTCTCTCAACTCACAACAGAATTCCGTATTAGTGGAAAGATGAAACAAAATATGTTAAACAAAATATGTTAAAACTATAAAAATTATTTTAATTACGGGATGTATTGAAATCGTATTATATAATTCATGATTTATTTATATTTGAGTCATGGCTTATATTTTGTAGAATACCATAGAGAAAAAAATAGTATTTATAGTTAACAGTTGATATGATAAAGACCACCAAAAACGTAGCTTATTTTCCTATCACACTGCTTGCTATAGCTAAAACATTGCTTGCAACTATTCAGGTGCTTGCAACTATTCAGGTAGCTTTTGCAAAGCTACACATTTTGCGTAGTTATTTTTCAGTGCCATTACTTGTTATGAGTTAAAATCTGTTTAAGAAAATAAAGTTTTTCAGTATAAAAAAAGGTATAGATAAAGTCCCTTGGGGCTTATTTTTCAATGTTTACTTTTTTAAACTTAAGATAAATCAGTAACATTCCAACGAAAACACCAATGACTAGATATTTTATAAGTTTATTTGATCGTGTCACTCTCATCACCCCCATTTTTTATATATAGTTAATACGTAAGATAGATATTAAAACATTTCTATAGAAAATTTTATTGGTGTATTGTTTGCCTGAAATGTGGTTTTATATAAGAACTTGGAAGAAATCTAAGTTTTATAATTTGTAGTTTCTTAATTTCACAAATTCACGTTTCATGATCTTTAAGTCCATAATTATAAGTCCATAATTATAAGTCCATAATTATAAGTCCATAATTATAAGTCCATAAATCCATATGCTCATAAATTCATAGTTTCATCCTTAAAGTAAGGCAAACAGTTAAAAATATTAAAAATGGTATTCAAAAAAAATAGAAAAACTTTATGATATAGTTATCCGCGTAGATGATCGCTCTTTAAGAACCATAAAAAATCGTAAAGTTTTTACTGAATACAGTATTGTAATTTTATAGAAATAAACCGAGATGAAACTTATGAATATAGTCGGGATACAGTCAAGTCCAAGAGGTAAACACAGCAATACTTTAAAACTGCTGAACGCCGCTCTGGATGGAGCCTCCGAAGAAGGAGCAGAAGTTGAGTCAGTTGATATTGCCAAAATGAAGATAAAATACTGCACTGCATGCAATTCCTGTCATGAAACGGGGTTGTGCACAATAAAAGACGACTATGAGATTGTATTGAAAAAACTCCTGGCTGCTGACGGCATAGTTTTGAGTAGCCCTAACTATATCACAAATGTAACAGCCCAGCTCAAGACAATGTTCGATAGAAGCCCGCTTGTTATTCATGAACAGCTCTTTGATGGAAAATACGGCCTTTCGCTGACGACCGCAGGCAGTGATGAGCTCGACTTTGTACTTGGAATTATGGATAATTTTATAATACAGTGTGGAGGCCAGACTATAGAAGGAATGGGCTGTTCGGTAGCTAAAGGGCCTGAGGCAATGGAAGCAGCTACTGTAAAAGCGCATGAAATGGGTAAAGATTTTGTTAAAGCGATAAAGGAGAAGAGACAATACCCTGAACAGGAAGCCAGGCACGAAGCCTGGAGAAAACGGTTTAAGTATGTTATTCTTGCCAACAAAGAACAGTGGACGCATAACTGCGCTTATTGGATGGAAAAAGGCTGGTTGAAAGAGTAATTATTCAGAGAAACTGTCAGTTAGTTTAATGGAGGGTTCATTATGTTAAGCCTTGAAGAGCTGGGAAAAAAGCTTACCGAAGCTGGCAGGTTGAAATTACGTCCATTATGTGTTTACGGTATGGATGAAATCCCCGAGGGCTCAATCCCATCATACAAAGTAGACCGCTGTGTAGCAAAGGCGATTTACACTTCAGCTCTCTTTGAAGAGACGCCTCCACTATATATTGAGGCAGGGCACGAACAGTGTTGCGCTGGTGAAATGGTCTGGATGGGACTTGCCGAACCACATCCAAAACTTAAGTACTTCGTAACTGTGGGCACCCCAGACTTCCATGGAGGCGCTGCCGAGCATTTAAAGGCAACCCCTGAGCTATTCGATGAACAGAGAGAACGAGCAGGAAAAATCCTTCCACATGGCAAATACACAGTCATTGCTCCGTGTACTCTCAACCTGGCACCTGAAACTGTCAGGTCTTTTATTATCTTTGCAGGCAGTGAGCAGATCAGGAACCTCTGCGGGCTGGCGCAGTTCAGTAGCTCTGAGCCCTTTTTTAAAACCGTGATACCCGGAGGCCCTGTTTGCGCTACAATGATCGCTTTCCCGGCAGGCATGGCAGAAAATGCGCCGAAAGATTCGGCTTATATCGGACCTGTCGATCCTACAGGAAACCTCTGGCTGCCTCCCGAATTAATGATAATGGGTATTCCTTCGAGGCTGGCGCAGCAAATGGGAGCCAACCTTGAGGAATCCTTTATCTGCAAGCGGAGCAAAGTTGCATATCCTGAAAACCGTACAGTTATAGAGCTACATATAAAGAGCAAAAGAGCATAGAAAAGCGAGAATCTACAGGAGAACAGACTTCAGGTTATAGATCGTGGACTACCACTAAGCTAAAGACTTCGGGGTTTTACGCTTCGACCTATAAACTTTGAATAATAGACAGTGAGATTTTCAAGTTGTGAAACAGGTATTTGAAAAGCTGGCAGAACAAATACCAACATCAGCTTCAGCCAGCTAACTGCCTGATAATTTTCAGTAATTTTTGTTTTCATGAAAAGAGGGAGCTTTAGCTAGAAGTTTACCTTTTATTGGCCTCAGACCGGAGTTTATACTATTTAACAGAAAGGCACATCAAGCGACATGATTTATGTAGGGTCTAATGAAAAATTAATTATGTTTGGCAACAATTCCCAACATTTTAATATGAAAACAACAAATATAGAACCAATCAAATTAAATGGTGTGGAACAAAAACATCTAACTTCCTACTATATAGGGTCTAACAAATAATTTTTACCACAAGGCGCCCTATTCCGGTTTCTTTGGCTTAGATATAGTGGAAATTCTATATATACCAATTGGTGGGCTAATTCAAGATGCATCGACACCAAAATTGAACTAAACAAATTTGGAACTTAATTAATTTCTTGTTAGACCTGCATAATATCTGTAGCTGCATCCCGATTTTCATGAGATCATAGAAACTCCGGTCAGAGACTTAGGCTTATCCGGCAGTTGCCTGACCCATTTCATGTTGGACAATACTCTCAAAAAATTATGAAAATCTCCCATTCCTACCCTAAACCACTTTCCTATCCTAAGCTATTTTCCTACCCTAAACCACTCCTACCCTAACTATTTACCTACCCTTAGATTTCTACCAACCTTAGTCCACAGGCATGTAGTTTGCCTCGATGACTTCACCCTCTTTAATTTCTCTTTGTCTTCCGAACAAATTTTTTGTGGTGAACACTATCCATCTCCAATGGAGTGCAATGTGGGCAACAAAGAAAAACAGCATCAGGATTCCAACTTTATCATGGATCAACCTTAAGATTTGGCCTGCTGCATGGTGGTTAAAATACATTATAAGACCTGAATAACCGACCAAGGCAAATTGAATGAATAATGCCAAATCCACGAGATAGTTGAGTTTTACTTTGTTCGTTTTTTTTATTTGTTTTTCTTTTCTGAAAAAATTCTTTGTGGTATGTACTATCCATCTCCAGTGCAGTGCAATATGAACAACAAAGAAGAGAAGCATCAGGATTCCAACCTTATCATGAATCAATCTTAAGATCGAACCTGCAGCATGGCGATTGAAATACATTATAAGACCTGAATAACCGACAAGGGCAAATTGAACGAAAAATGTCAGGTCTACAAGATAGTTGAGATTTATTTTTTTCACTTCTTCCCTCCATTCTAATATTTACAGCTATATTTTTGTAAGATTTTCAATCTAAGTTCATTTGATTGATTTTCACTTGATTGGTTTTTGCTTCGTGAACCGTTTACCATAGCAGTTCTGCTGTCTACAGTAAATGCTACAGTAACTGCTATAGTAACTGCTGTACATCCCCCTTAATTGGCGGAAAAAGAAATAAAGATACTTGCAAAAAAGGAGGTAAATAGAGATTTACTTTTGATTTAAAAACTAAATAAAGGATATATTTTTAAATAAAGCTTAATTATCAAATATATATACCAATTTAAACCTTTTTAACCTCTATTTGTTAATTGGTTAAGTAATAAGAACCAGATATGCAAAGAACCAGATATGCAAGATCAGGCAAAAAAATTTGAAGCAGCTAAAATGCTCCCAGAAAAAGAACTTCATACTTGCCAACTTTGCTAGAAAGCCAGAGTTCCAATCACTTAAAAAGCCTGCTATAATTGATCTGAGAAAAGACAAGATTTAATGAGAAAACCTTGAAAGCAAATAGAAAATGAAGTTATATGCGAAAACTCCTGGATTTCATAGTGACCATTTTCGTTATGTCTTCATATATTAAACTTTTGCAAATAAATCTGGATGAACTATTCCAACTTTCAAGCATATCCTGTTAGCTTGGCCATAAGTCTAGAAAAATCCTATAAGTCCTGAAAAATTCTTGCTCTCAGTTCAGGCAAAATCCCGAAACTGGGTTAAAGTACGGGGAAACAACACTCTAAACCCTGGTTTTGTCGAAGGAAATGGCTTCTATGGAAGGTTTGAAGATTCTTTTGAGAAGATTCTCTCGCAAATAATACTTTACTGAGAGTTAATTTTCTATTAAATGTGTGATTAAAGATTAAATTTAATAAATAACTCATAGAAAAGCTTCATTGATAAATTAATTCCGTATACCTCCTGTTTTTGTTAAGTATGCTTTTATTATTAAATGCCAATGAAGGAAATGACTGCCTTCTCCTAAAAACTGACAGGTAAGGCATCTGCATCTGACAGATGCCTTTAATCCTGTATAACTCAATGGGAAAGGAGCAAATAGAAACAGGATACCTCGCCACTCTTAGTGACCATTAAATCAGCACAAAAGTTCTCCCATTTGAGAAGTGATAGAAGGAAGCAGTCAAACCTACACTCCAGAAAAGAGGCACTGTGCACCTTGCAGGTGCCTCAAAAACACGGATCGGCTATCAATCCCTACTTCATATGTGAGGCACTGTGCATTCTGCAGGTGCCTCAAAAACACAGATCGCTATTAACCTGTTACTAATCCTGTAATTCGAGAAGGACAGTTAAATAACAGAAAAAACAGATAACAGTATAATAAATATTACATTGAGCCTTTAGATTCGATGTTTCAGGCAGAATACGAACAGAATCAAAATTAATCCGGCAACTATGAAGCGTGGACATGGTTTAGAGGGTATGTATGGCGCTTACCAAGATTATAGAGACATTAAAAACGAAATTAAATGCCTCATATATTTTAAAGTCGCTTGAGAAAGCAGCGGATTTCTACAGTGAATCGGACAATGATTCCGAAATAAATGATCCCGGAGAGATCACGAAAAACATCCCTTACGGCAGTCCAGCCCATAATTTTGCTAAAAGTCCTGATTCAGGGAATGCCTCCAGGAACGTAGAGGTTCCACTTATCAAACTGACCGATGTCTGGAAAATTTATCAGATGGGGGAAGTTGATTTTGCAGCCCTTAAAGGAATAAATCTTGAGATTTATGAAGGGGAGTTCCTTGTAATCCTGGGCCCCAGTGGAAGTGGAAAAAGCACGCTTATGAATTTGCTGGGTTGCCTGGACATGCCATCAAAAGGTACTGTTTGCCTGAATTCAAAAGACATCTCAGAACTAAGTGAATCCGAACTCGCCGTCGTCCGAGGAAAAATGATTGGCTTCATATTCCAGAGCTTTAACCTTCTTCCAACCCTGAATACGGAAGAAAATGTGCTTTTACCTATGGAATTCCAGGAAGAAAATCGACAAATAGCCCGACAAAAAGTCTCATATCTGCTTGACATTGTCGGACTCTCAAACAAGAAAAAGAACCTTCCCTCCCAGCTTTCAGGCGGACAGAGGCAGAGAGTTGCAATAGCTCGCTCCCTGGCTGTAAACCCACCTATAATCCTGGCAGATGAGCCTACAGGAAACCTGGACAGTAAAACAGGGGATTATATCCTGGATTTCCTGGATGGGCTGCAGAAAAGTGAAGGTAAGACGATAATTATTGTAACACATGACCTTGAACTTGTAAAATATGCAACAAGAATTGTGTACATCCGAGACGGTGAAATTGAAAAAATCGAAACACATCCGAAAAACGAACAAAGTATGAAAAATGAACGAGGTACGAAAAATGAAGCAAATCTAAATTGAGGAATTAAAATGAAGAAGTGCTCTTTACTAATATTTTTACTGCTATTTTCAGCGTCCTTATACCTTGGGGCTGGGACTGCACTTGCCTCTAATGGGAATATAAAATCTGCATCTTTGGAAGTAAACCTGGCTAAACAGAATCCTGATGCTGCCCGTCCGGGAGAACCTGTTGAACTCACTGTCAGCGTGCAAAATGTAGGAAACACTGACCTGAAAGACATTGCTGTTACAGTTAACCCTGAATATCCTTTCAGTAAAGTTTCCGGAGAAGACCTGACAAAAAAGGTCTCCTACCTGAATGCACGGCAGGATGATGACGATGCAGCAGTCCTTAAGTTCAAGCTTATGACAGATGCAAATGCATCGGAAGGCACATATGATATCGATATTACCACCACTGCTAAAGAAAGCGGATCCTCATTAAACACGATTACTACTACAAAAACCATCCAGCTTGAGGTAAGGGGTAAAGAGTACGCGCAGATTGTTACCATAAACAAAGCAAACATTGATCTGGCACAGGAAGAACCTCTGGAATTCATA
>Ga0183101_1000385_pt11 | contig 10051 bp, 11 predicted proteins | sample Biomet3_FD_127790 | JGI IMG/M metagenome (GOLD analysis project Ga0183101, IMG submission 127790) | Microbial communities from bioreactor (seeded with sewage sludge) at LBNL, California, USA - Biofuel metagenome 3 | ecosystem: Engineered > Bioreactor > Anaerobic > Unclassified ... | reverse complement strand
ACAGCCGTAATCAGGGTTGCTTCCTTTGAAGCCTGACAGGGAATTTTCTCTCCGGCTTTGTCCTCGCACATGCAGTCTTTCAAGCAAATATCCTCTTTTCAATTAACCCTGCCTGAATCTGCGGAACTTCTGATCCGCCATTTTGAGGAAAAATCAAGCCGGAGTCCATTTTTGATGATCGAATCAGAAAATTGCGCCTTTGTTACAGCTCGCCGGCCTGCCGCAGCTCCTGCACATAGCGGTGAAGCGCATCCTGCCACGTCGGCAGCAGCGCAAAGCCTGCGTCAAGCAGCTTCTGCTTTGACATACGGGAATTTTCCGGGCGCGCCGTTTTGGAGGGATATTCCGAGGACGGAATCGGGTTGACCCGGCAGGGCAGCCCGCTTTCCTTCATAATCGCGGCAGCAAAATCGCTCCAGGCGCAGAATCCCTCGTTTGTTGCGTGGTAAACGCCGTACTTTTCGCTTTCCAGCATATCACAGAGAAGAGCCGCCAGATCATATGTATAGGTCGGCGATCCGATCTGGTCATTGACGACATTGACGGATTCTTTTTCTTTACCCAGCCGCAGCATGGTCTTGACAAAATTTTTGCCGTTCAGACCAAAGACCCACGAAATCCGCACGATAAAATACTTGTTGAGCAAACCGGAGACTTCATTTTCGCCCAGCAATTTGGTCAGCCCGTAAAAATTGATCGGCTTTTTGGGCGAATCGGGCTCAAACGGCTCGGTTCCCTTGCCTTCAAACACATAGTCGGTGCTCAGATACACCATCTTTGCGCCGATTGCGCGGCAGGCAAGCGCAACGTTTCTGGTTCCGCCCACGTTGACCGCGCGGCAGACATCCTGCATCTCCTCGGCCTTGTCCACCGCGGTATAGGCCGCGCAGTGCACCACCGCGCCTGGCGCGTAATCCGTAATGGCCTTCATAACGGCATCGCGGTCGGTCAGGTCAAAATCCTCCAGATCAACGCCCCTGCATTCGATACCCCGTTCATTCAGACGCCGGATCATATCATAACCGAGCTGCCCCTTGACACCGGTAACCAAAACCTTCATTTCGACGCTCATCCTTTCTTCCCATGCGGCGCAAGACAGAACTCATTCTGCCTTGCCGCGGTTTGCATACATGTGCTCATAATAATTCTGGTAATCACCGCGGAGAATGTTCTCCCACCACGGACGGTTTTCCAGATACCACTGCACGGTCCGGCGGATTCCGTCGTCAAATCCGGTTTCCGGCAGCCAGCCGAGCTCATTGTGAATCTTGGTCGGATCGATTGCGTAGCGGCGGTCATGGCCGGGGCGATCCTTCACATAGGAAATCAGGCTTTCCGGTTTGTTCAGCTCGCGAAGCACCGCGCGGACAACCTCCAGATTGGTGCGCTCGTTGTGGCCGCCGATGTTGTATATTTCGCCCTCGCGTCCCCTGCGGACGACAAGATCGATCGCACTGCAGTGATCCTCCACATAAAGCCAGTCGCGCACGTTCTCGCCAGTGCCGTAAACAGGCAGCGATTCGTTGGCCAGCGCGCGGGTAATCATCAGCGGGATCAGCTTCTCCGGGAAATGATACGGGCCGTAGTTGTTGGAGCAGCGCGTGATCGAAACCGGCAGATGGAACGTGCGATGATAGGCCAGCACCAGCAGATCGGCCGACGCTTTGGAAGCCGAATACGGGCTGGAGGTGTGGATCGGGGTTTCCTCCGTAAAGAACAGTTCCGGGTGATCCAGCGGAAGATCGCCGTACACCTCATCTGTGGAAACCTGATGGTAGCGCCGGATACCGTATTTACGGCAGGCGTCCATCAACACCTGAGTCCCGATGATGTTGGTGTGCAGAAACACACCGGGGCTTTCCACGGAACGGTCCACATGGCTTTCCGCCGCGAAGTTGACGACGATATCGGGTTTTTCCTCCTCAAACAGGCGGGAAACACAGGCCCGGTCGGTGATATCTCCTTTGACAAAACGGAAGTTCGGGTTTTTCATTGCCGGCTCCAGCGTGGCAAGATTTCCGGCGTAGGTCAGCGCGTCGAGGCAGACGATCCGATCTTCCGGATGATTTTTCAACTGAAAATACACAAAATTACTGCCAATAAATCCGGCGCCGCCGGTTACGATGATCGTCATGGTGAAATCGCTCCTTTTCATCTCACTCGGCAAGTCGTTTTACCGCTTGATTGTTGGGTATTCCAACATCCGGCCTGCCAATTTACAAGTATTGTTCTTTTCAACAAAAGGGGGGGCTGTTTATTTCTTCCCGTTCGTTTGTTCTTCCCTGATGCGCTTCTTTTCTTTGCGTTTTTCATCAATTTTCTGTTTCAGTTTGAAAAAGGCTTCCAAAACCATTTGATTCGCAATCTGTCCCATCTGTTTTTCCCCACCAAACAAGATTCCGCATCAAATTGAATCATTCTCTCGATGATTCGGAATAGACAAAGCTGCAGTCGCTGTCCTTCAGCAACGGCGCCCTGAGGTCTTTTTCGGAAAGGATCGGATCGCAAACGCCCCATTCCACCCCGATGGCAGGATCATCGAACCGGATGGAACGGTCGCTTTCCTTGTTGTAATCGTTGTCAACGCGATACACAAACTCCACATTGTCGGTCAGCGTGACAAATCCGTGGCCGAATCCGCGCGGAATCAGCAGCTGGCGCTTATTTTCGGCGGAAAGCTCTACGCCCACCCACTGCAGATAGGTCGGCGAGCCGCGGCGCAGATCGACTGCAACGTCCACCACCGCACCGGCAACAACGCGCACCAGCTTGGCCTGTGCCCATTCGCCGTTTTGAAAATGCAGCCCGCGCAGCGTGCCCTTTTTGGCGGTAAAGCTTTGATTATCCTGCACAAAATCCAGATGAATTCCCAGCTGCTCGAACTTTGCTTTAGACCAGGTTTCCATAAACCATCCGCGATAATCGCCGAACACATCCGGCTCCACAATTCTGACTCCCGGCAGTTTGGTATCCACAATCTCAAACATGATTTTGACCCTCTTCTTTGCGGACGGATTCTCTGCAGTGCGTTTGGTGCTGTGCTCTGCGGCAATCCGCCGTGAATTTGCTTTACAAAATTGTACTCAATACTGAATTTTTCCTTCGGCGACGCGTTTGAGGTGCTCGCCATAGGGCGATTTGCCATAGCGCTGCGCCGACTGCAGCAGCGTCTCCCGGTTGATCCAGCCGTTGCGGAATGCGATTTCCTCAATGGCGGAAATCTGGATGCCCTGCCGCTTTTCGATCATCTGCACAAAATCGGCCGCTTCCACAAGGCTGTCCATCGTGCCGGTGTCAAGCCACGCATATCCGCGGCCGAGCAGCTGCACATTGAGCGAGCCGTCCTCCAGATACAGACGGTTAAGGTCGGTGATCTCAAGCTCTCCGCGGGCGCTGGGTTTGACCTGCTTTGCAAGCTCCACCACGCGGCGGTCGTAAAAATAGAGCCCGGTGATGCAATAGTTGGACTTTGGATGCTGTGGCTTTTCCTCCACGGAAATCACCTTGCCGTTCGCGTCAAACTCCACGATGCCGAACCGCTCCGGATCGTTGACATAATAACCGAACACGGTGGCCTTGCCCTGTTCTGCATCGGCAGCGGCAGCACGCAGCATCTTTCCGAAGCCGTTGCCGTAGAAAATGTTGTCCCCGAGCACCATCGCGCAGCAGTCGTCGCCGATGAATTCCTCGCCGAGCACAAACGCCTGGGCAAGTCCGTCCGGCGAAGGCTGCACCTTGTACGAAAGCGAAATCCCGTACTGGCTGCCGTCACCAAGCAGCCGCTCAAAATTCGGCAGATCGGTCGGCGTGGAAATAATCAGAATATCGCGGATCCCCGCAAGCATCAGTGTGGAAAGCGGATAGTAGATCATCGGTTTGTCATAAACAGGAAGCAGCTGCTTGGAGGTCACCATCGTCAGCGGATAAAGCCGCGTTCCGGCACCTCCGGCAAGAATAATACCTTTCATCGCTTAACATCCTCTCATTCCGTTTTGAGACTCATTTTTGCTCTCCAAATTCTGAACATCTCCGCCGGCCGTCACGAAAGAATTTGTTTTAACGCCTTTATCAGCTTTGCGTTATCCTCTTCGTTGCGCACGGCCAGCCGGATATACTGGCGCCCGTCACCCTTGATTTTTCCGGAAAGATCCTTAATGAACAAATTATACTTTAGCAGCATCCGTTTTGTCAATTCGCGCGCGGTGGTTCCGTTCACAATCTCGGCCATGACATAATTCGCCTGCGAGGGAATCACCCTCAGTGCAGGGATGCCAGAAAGTTCCTGTACAAGCGTTTTCCGCGCCGATCTGATCTTGGCGAGCGCCGCGGAATAATCCTTATGATATTTTTCCTCAATCTGCAGATAGAATTCTCCGAAGGAGTTGATATTCCAGATGGCAACTTTCTTCTTCGTTCCCGCAACCAACGCTTCATCTTCGGAAACCATCACACCCAAACGAATCCCCGGCACGCCGAAGGATTTTGAAATCGATTTCATTATGATAAGCTGCGGATGTTGTTTCAGAATCGCCTCGTCGATCAGCGTGGTATGCTCTTCGTCCGCAAAATCAACGAAGGATTCATCCACGATTAGACGGATTTCCGCGGCCGCACACCAATCCGCCAGCCGCAGCACATCCGCTTTTGCAATATAGTTTCCGGTGGGATTGTCCGGATTAATCAGCACCAGCGTACGAATTCCGGTTCCCGCAAAAAACCGCATCAAATCATCCGCCGTATAGGAGAAATTCGGATTGTCCGGTGTGAAAACAACGGCATTCTCTTTCAACGACCGGTTGGGATATTCCTCAAAGGTGGGGCGGACAAAACCGACTTTTCCATTCAGTCCCTCCATCAGGCACTTAATCAGCTCCGCCGCGCCATTCCCCACAACGACATGCTCCGGATGAATTCCAAAGTTGCGCGCAGCGAGCAGACTGTTCACACGCATTCCGGACGGATACTGGGTCAGCAGAGTATCAAAATTAGCACGCATCTCATCGCGCATCTTGCGGGGCGGATAATACGGATTGACCAGGTAGCAAAAATCCAGCATGTGCGGATAGCGCCAATAACCGCCATAGCGGCTCTGCACCATGCTCAGCTGTGTTTCGTCGTCCGGGGCAAAGAGCGAACAGGCAATATCCAGATCCTGCACGTCATCAATTTCATACCAAACCTGCCCGTTCAAGCGCTTTGCCTTGATCGCCGGATCGTCCAGAATGGCAATCACGCGCAGCACCTGCTCGTAATATTCATTGTTGCCGAGCGCCTTGCTGTATGCGTCCAGGAAGGGAACGTAGTGGGTCTGGGAAAACTTTTTGCTGAACTTGTAGATGTTGACGGTTTTGTAATACTGATCGATTTCCTCAAAACAGAAGCGCTTTCCGGGGATAAACTCCAGAATGCTGTCCTCCTTACCGATTTTGATGACCGTGCCGTCCATCCAACTTTCGTATTTATCCACCAGCACCAGTGTTTCACGCGGATCATCCACCAGCGCGCGCAAAACACCGCGTTCAAAAATCAAATCGGATTCCAACAGCAGCGTATCGTCTTCCAGCAAATAATTCTTTGCCAGCGCCAGCGAATAAATATTGTTTGTTTTATTGTAAATGGGATTGTCCACATAAACAATCGGCGTGCGGATAGCAAGCGTTGCAATAAAGTCAATCAGCTTTTGTCCCTCGTATCCCACCACAATCACAATGCGGTTGAGATTCAGCTCATCGAGCTGGCTGAGCGCGCGCTCAATCAGGGAAACTCCGTTTACCTTCACCATGCACTTTGTGTTGTTCTGCGTCAGCTCCTGAAGCCTTTTTCCCATTCCGGCAGCCAAAATCAAGCCTTGCATAATCTTTCATTCCTTTCAAATTTGATTATCCCAGAAAGAGATCACAGTGGCCGAGTTTTCCCTTCAATGTAAGCTTCCCATCCAGATCCGGGTCGTAATCAGGATCTGGAACACGCCATGAAGAACCGTAAACACTTTCCAGGTATTCCTCACTATTGGTTGGCATTAAGATATTGACCCCATTAATTTTTTTCGTCTCAATCCCTTTTAACATAGGACTCTTCCATACGCGGATAGAAAAATCCTTTGTGGATTGATAAATTTCTGCCGGATCCCTGAAATATTCATAGGACTGCATCTCATCCTGAACAGGCACATACCCAAAGAAATCCACGGTCAGCTGCTCGTTCCCATAAGTTTGCTCCGTAATTTTTCCTTCCTTGGAAAACTGGCGAATCCTCTTCATATGAATGGTGTCCATAGCCTTTTCCAGCTCATCCCAGGAAAAATTCTCTTCCTGCAGAATACCTATATCAATGTCATTATCAAATTGAATAAAATCCCCGTCACGAACGAAGCCGAGCAGCGTACCGAATACACAGAATACTTTCCAATCCGTTTGAGACAGCGCAGAGTACAGGTCATTCATCACTTGATAACCGAATGTTTGCAGATTTTTTATCTTACGGTCGTTACGTTTCTTTTCCAAATATTTTCGAAAAGTATGATATGGGAGATAAAAAAACGTAACCTTTTTGAGCTGTTGCTTTAGCTTTTGAATTTTTTTTTGATCCGGCATTTCAGGTTTCTTCCTTTCGTATAGCCATTTGAACATTTCACTTTTTATCATTTTGTCTGGTTTTGTTTCGGATTTGAATGATCTGTCAGTTTTTTAATTTAGCTATTCCGTTTACCAAGCTTTGCAACTATCATCCGCTTCAAAGTCGTCCGCTCTCTGCGGTTCAGAATTATCCAGCCGTTGCACAGTAGCGCAATGACAGCCAAAATCAACGAAAAAGCGAAATAGGTCATCCAGGAATGCACTGGAACTACCTTCTTTAACACGTACCCAATTCCAATGCTGATCGCAGCCGGAATCAGAGGAACCAACGCTTCCGGATAAAAAGTATACCACTTCTGGTTCAGGCATTTTGCGCCGTATGGTACCACAAAGGCCAGCACGCGAACGAGTCCAATCAGTTCGCTGGTGGCGACGATGGCAATCAGCCCGAGATCAGTGGTTTTCAGGAGGATAAACACAATTGCCGTGCTGAGAATTCCGTTGAGCACAACCGTCAGCGCGTTCAGCTTCAGCCGATTGACCACGGTAAAAATATTGTAGATCACGTTGATTCCGCCACTGACAATCAGGCAGGACATTGCCAGAACCGACAGCAGTTGCAATTGATTTGCATTCTGGGAAGGTGTCCATAACCGGAAGAACTGATCTCCGTTGATGATGATTACAATGATCGGAATATTTACAATCGTAGCCATCATTTTCATGGAGCGCTTCGCGTTCTGTACGACACCCTCAATATTCCCCTTGGCATAATCAATTGTCAGATCGGGCGTGAAAACGCCCGCCATGGTTCCGACCAGCCCCGAAACCGCCTGCGGAATCAGCATGGACAGCGACAAGATTCCCATCGCGGTCGGACTGATAAATATATTCGCAATCAGGATATCCAGTCCGCTCAACAGAATTTGTCCCAGTCTGGTGATCGTGTTCCAAATTCCGGAAATCATAATTTCCCAGACTGATTTCAGCTTAAAATAGGCTTTTTTAATCTTAATTTGCGGTAGCAACTGCTTCCGGAAAATCAAATTGGAAACCATCACAAAAAAACTGGCCAGCAGAGTTGCAATACCCACCAGCGAAACTCTTGTGGCGCACACCGCAAACAACAGCAACAGCGCGCCTACCCGGATTGCCTGTGATTCCGCTGTGCGCAGATTGGAAAGATAGAGCCGGTTTGTTGCAAAGGTTGCAATTGCAAACGTAGAAGAAAAAATACTGACCAAAAAATTAATAAAAATAAAGAGAAATAAAAGCTTTACATCACTGACCAAATTATCTGGGATTGCAATGAGTTTTTCCAGAAAAAACAAGCACGGAATTGAGAGAATTGCCAAAAAAGCCGACATGAAAATGTTGGCACCCAGAACGGAATTATAATAAATATTTGCCTCTTCCAGTTTACCCTGTTCGAGCTTGATTGTTACAAAACGGCTTGCCATAGAATTCAGTGCGATCGTCAGAAGGCTTGCGTACGTGACAAAATTATTCGCAAGCGTAATATATCCGTTTGCTTCGACTCCGACCCGGTTTATGATATACGGGGAAAGAAAAAAGCTGATCATCAGCGACAGTCCATAGGAAACAAGCGCTGAAATCATGTTAACAGCAAGCTGTTTGCTTTTTGTCAGTTCTCTCATAAAGTTCCTTTCCAAATGTTCAGCCTGTCTATTTGTCTATTCGTATGCCTTTTATGAATTTCCGGATTGAATTCTTCTTCGGTCTGTCTTAAGCGCTGTGCATATAGTACATCGTCATAACCTTCGTATATAAGAACGTATTAAGCCGCAATACCCACAGCTTCATTTTATTCTTTTTCTCCAGCTTCTGCACTGCTGCCCTGAGCAGCGGCCGTCTCATTTCACGAATCAGCTCCTTACGAAGCTCCTTCCATTCCGGTTTTCCCGTGGAACGATAGATCATGTCCAGCACCAGGGAAATATGCTCCGCCTGTGCGTACGGCACACATTCCGCAAAGTTTTTTTGATAAAACCCAATGCATTCCCGGCTGATTCGGATGCTGTCATATTGCCGGATGGAATAATTTCCTCGCAGAATACTCTGCGGAGAAAGATAATAGCAATACAACGGTTCTGCAGTATATGTGACCCGTTCGGCCTGTGCAATGCAATGGGGCTGCACCTGAAAATCTTCAAACAAAATTCCAGTCGTCATCCGCAGTTTGTCGAAAAGATCGGAACGGTACAATTTGTCGCACACCGAGTTTGTGATTCTCTGATTGCGCGTCAATTCCTTCAGTGCGTCCACACGATTAAGGGTAAACGCTTCGGCAACATTCGGATTGAAATAGGACTGATGCCCATCATCGGTACAGCGGTCAATTCCGCAGCAAGAAATCTGCGCCTGTTTTTCTATCAGCCGCCGGTACAGTGTTTCATACATTTGAGGACAAATCCAATCGTCCGAATCCACAAACCCAACATATTCGCCAGTCATGACGTCCAAGCCTGCGTTTCTGGCATCGGAAAGCCCCCCGTTTTCCTTGTGAATCACGCGGATCCGGTTGTCCTTTTCCGCAAATTCATCACACAACTCGCCGCAGCGATCCGGCGAACCGTCATCCACTAGGATGATTTCAAGATTGCGATAGGTTTGCATACAGATGCTATCAACGCATCGCTTCAGATATTTTTCAACCTTGTAGACCGGAACTATTACCGTAATCAAAGGATCGCTCATAACGTTCTCCTTCAGAATTCTTCCGTTCCTTTTGCCGGGCTCGAATTAACGGATCAATTTTTTCTCATCCTGCCGGGCCGCGGTCTTTTCTCCCGGATTCAGAAACAGCGCGGAAAAGACCGTCATGCTGAGCACATAGCACGACAGACCGACCGTCGTGTTCATGCAGGGATTGAAATACGCAATAAACAGGAAGTATGCAATCGAAGAAAGCATCGTACTACACTGTAGTACTGCATCAGCAGTATAATCCGTCCGTTTTCTGCGGAAAAACAGAACTGTCATCACTCCGAACGGGGCAAAAAACAACAGCAACCCCACAACGCCCATCTTATTGACAATATCATGATAGGTATATTCCACATAGCCGTTATCAAAATCAATCGCCGCGCCAAGGCCGTTGCCGATCACCCAGCTCTTGGAAATGGATTCCGAAAGCTGTGTCATCTTCTCTTCGCGGATGCTGAGACTGTGGATTTCAGCGGTCAGATCGATGTAACTGCCCCCGTTGATATTTGTGCTTTGTCCGCTCTGCGATCCGCCTGTGGAATCATAATCCTCCATCGGAGCCGAAATCGCAACCCTGTAATAGGCGACCTTGAACAGATTCGTTCTCTGCGCAACCGCAAGCACGCCAATCACCACGCAGGCGGCCAGCAGCGAGCCAACGGTCCCCAGCAGAACTGGTTTGATGCAGTCCCGCTTCTTCACAAACACCATAACAAACGTCAGAAGAACCGCAAGCACGCTGCCAAGAT
>Ga0183101_1000360_pt6 | contig 10063 bp, 10 predicted proteins | sample Biomet3_FD_127790 | JGI IMG/M metagenome (GOLD analysis project Ga0183101, IMG submission 127790) | Microbial communities from bioreactor (seeded with sewage sludge) at LBNL, California, USA - Biofuel metagenome 3 | ecosystem: Engineered > Bioreactor > Anaerobic > Unclassified ... | reverse complement strand
ATGGATTTTTATGTCGACCTGCCGAAAGCAGGATATAATCATTGGGAATTCTTAGAATTGTTTCATGGTCATGAGCTTGATTAATTATTCAAAATACAAGATCTAAGAAGCAAATTTCAAGTTTTGGGATGAACTCTGTGATTAAATATATTCTTATTGTTTAGAATTTACGTGCCTGAGTATCAAAATCAAGAAAATAAACATTGTTGTTTAAATTTGTATTTTAGACAACTTGAATTTACATTTTGACCCCCTCTCAAAAATAAGGTGATTTTTGCAACAACTGAATAAACTTATTGAATCAGATGTGGTCACATGCTCAACAAAATCAATGATTTTAACTTGAATCCCACAATGTTCAAAAAAATCCAGTTTAAATTTAGAAAACAAATTAAAAATTTAGGCACATATAAAGATACATAGTGAATCATACGAGATTAATACGGAAGTAAAAGCAAAATTATTAATAAATTGTGTGAATAAAAAAATTAAGTTGTGTTTTTTTCGAGGGGTCCAAATGTAAACTTGAAGTTTCATGTTACTGATTTCTCAGTTCAACCGCGTAAATCCTATAATATATAAAAGGCTGGAAGGGTAATATACAACAATTAAATAATATATTTATCCTGTAAAATAAAGTAGACTGGATTCCAAATGAATATTTTTTCGCAATCAAACAATTGTAAAGCAAATAAAGGCAAGCTTACGTTGAATAATATAATAAGCAGATTAATATACATGATTCACACTAAATATTTGCGATTACCGTGTCCGAGCAAAGAAGTGTACCTTTAAGGAAACATCTACTGGACCTGAAGCCCTGCAGGCATGGAGGGTTAGTTCAGGAAACATCTGAAACTTATGGGATTCCTGAAAGTGAAATTCTTGACTTCAGTGCAAACTTTAATCCTCTGGGAAACCCTTTTGAGCATCCGGAAAGCGGATTGAACTTTGATGAGATTCTTAATACTGGTTTTAAGAAACTTGCCGAATATCCTGACAACAGGTATCCTGAGTTTCGAGAGGCTGCTGCAAAGTTCGTAGGGCTTGGAGTAAGCCCAAAGAACATTATTCCAGGTAACGGTTCAACGGAAATTATAAGGCTTGTAGTTGAATGCGTGGTTGAAAAAGGAGATACTGTCCTTCTACCCTGGCCCACTTTCGGAGAATACGAAATGCAGTGCCGGATTCTGGGAGCAGAACTGCAGTACCCAAGCCAGGACGAAGTCGAAACACTTCCTGACGAGCTTCTGGAAAAAGCAAAAATCCTGTTCATCTGCAACCCCAATAACCCGACAGGGAAACTCCGTACCCGAGAAGAAATCAAAGCTCTTGCGGAACGCTGCACGCAGCACAAAACCCTTCTTTTCGTGGACGAAGCTTTTATCGAGCTTTCAGATCCTTCACAGAGTGTTGCAGACCTTGCAGTAAACAATAATTACGTTTTTGTCATGCGTTCCCTTACAAAGGACTTTGCAATCCCCGGAATCAGGATGGGCTTCGGAATAGCTTCTTCTGAAGTGGCTGAAATTCTGGATGCCGCCAGGCTTTCCTGGAACCTTGGAACCGTGGCAGACGCTGTAGCAACTTCTCTTCTTAATGTTGAAGGCGGGATTGAAAACCCGTACCTGAAAAAAGCGAGGGCTATGATCAGGGAAGACGGAGAGGTTTTTAAAGCTAAACTCGACAGTATAAGGGGTTTTAAAGCCGGGGAAGTGAATGTAAACTTTATCCTGGTTGATATCAGCAAATTCATGCTTGATTCAACGGAATTAACTGCACGTCTGGCAGCTCGTGGAATTCTTATAAGGGACTGTTCTTCCCTTCACGGCCTTGGAAATAATTACATAAGGCTTGCAGTCCGGACTGCCGAAGAAAACGACAGGCTAATTACTGCAGTCGGGGATGTAATTACCGAGTGGGGTAGAGAGCAGGCAAAACAAGAACTACAGAATGTGATTGAAAAGGCTTCTGAAGAAGGCATTGGAGGCAGGAAAACCTGCGAATACTATCCCTGCCATTTTGAAGGTCAGAACTGTACCTTCTGCTTCTGTCCGTTCTATCCCTGTGAAAACGAGCGCACAGGAGGAAAATGGATCCAGAGTTCAAGAGGCGGAAAAATCTGGAGCTGTGTTGACTGTCATCTGGTTCACAAGACGGAAACTGCGCAGAAAATCCTTGACTGCCTTATGCAGGAAGGAGATACTGACGAACTCGTGAAAGTTGCCTGGAAGAAAGTGATGGAGCCTATCCTATGATTGTACCAGACAGCGGGCATCTTGCTCTGGTACTTTTGCTTGCAGCCGTCATAGACATACTTTTCGGGGAGCCGCCTGCTGCCGTACACCCTGTCGTGTGGATAGGAAAATTAATTAATGTTTTAATAAATGCGGCTCCTCAGACTCACAGGAAAGCCTACGGAGTTGCAATGGCTCTCTGCTGTGTATTTTTCGCAGCTTTGCTGGGTTACTCCGTGCTTTACATTTCATCCATTCCAGGAATTCCCAGGGTGTTTGCCCTTCTTATAGAGGCATATTTCCTGAAAGCCACCTTTGCTGTCAACTGCCTGCTCGGCCCTGCAAAGGAGATTTATGGGCATCTCGAAGCAAACAGGCTTGATAAAGTCCGGGAACTGCTCCCAATATATGTAAGCCGGAACACTTCAAAACTTACCAGAACCCAGATGTCTTCCGCAGTTATCGAATCCGTATCCGAAAACTATGTTGACGGCATCCTGAGCCCCATTTTTTATTACACCCTCTTCGGGAAATTTGGACTTGTGGCGGCATACGCATTTAAAGCCATAAGTACTCTGGACTCAATGGTTGGGTACAAAACCGAACCCTACAGGGAACTTGGATACTTTTCAGCGAAATCTGATGACGTATTGAACTGGATCCCTGCCCGCATTTCCGTTATATTCATTCTTGCGGCAGCCTTCATAGTGAGTCTACTCCCGAAAAAACAGGGAAAATTTTCCCCCCTTAACAGTATCAAGAGTGCTTTTGAAGACGGAATGAAAACTCCGTCCCCCAATTCCGGCTATCCCATGGCAGCTACTGCAGGAGCGCTCGGAGTCAAACTTGAAAAACCCGATACTTATATACTTGGGGCTTTATATCCCCCGACCGAAGTAAAAGATATAAAAAGGGTATCCCAATTAATAGCAGTTGCTTCAGGCTTCTTGCTTGTTGCCTGTGCGGCAGTAATTCATTTAGCAGGGATATATCTGTATCCGTGACCCTTCCTTCGCTGGTCCAATTGTATAAATGATTTGAATTTTAAGACAGCCTCTGAGATAATCTGAATCCTTTATGAAACATGGGTTCTGAGAATAGCCAGTGTATAGTGTTAAAGATTTTCGAAAGCTAATAAAACCATTTTTTAATAACCCCGAAGTGATCATATGAAGTTATCTGATATTGAGGAAAGAGACCTGAAAAAAGGGCAGCCTGAGAAAGTAGACGAAAAAGCTACAGTCAACATCCTCGATGTCCTTGCTGAAGAAGGCATCAGTGTTCAGGATCTTGCTGATACGGCTCTGGAAATGTATGTTCCTCATCCAGGGCTTGAGACCAGGGAGAAAGCCGACGCTTTATTTAAAAGGGAACTTAAGTACGCACTTTCGGATCCAAACCTCTGCCTTCTAATCTATTCCGGGGTCTTGCTGGAGCGGGAAGGCAGGGCAGGAACCCTTCCGAACCTCAGCAAAAGTTCTTATGAAAAGGACCTTACTTTTATAATTGCAGACGAAGTGCTCGGCACAAGTATTGCAACCTATATCAGCGGTTCCAAGGGCGCTTTTGAGTTTGTCAGGTTTGACAAACAGAAGCCTGGAATCCTTGCAAAGCTCGGGCCTTTTATGGATGATGTTATCGGGGGCCTTATAGGAGGCGTGTCTTCCAATATGTATTCAAGAGGTATGGCAGAATTTGTAGGGAAGGACTGAAAGAAGGGACGGACTAAAAGAAGGAATGGATTGAAAAACAGGCGGTGCGCGATGAATTCATATTTGCTTGCTTTTAAATCTGGGTTTGGTTTCCTGTCCACTATTCCTGTGGGAATTAGCATGGAAGGAATTGACGAACTCATGAAGAAAATCTACTTCTATCCCGTTGTGGGAGCCGTACTCGGGCTTTTCATAGGGGCAGTTGCATTCATAGGGCAGGTAATATTTCCTGGGCCTGTGCTTGCAGCCCTTCTAATGGGATTCATATATTATATTACAGGCTTTAATCACCTCGATGGAGTCACAGATATAGGGGACGGTTTTATGGCCCACGGGTCACTTGAAAAAAAAATCAAGGCCCTGAAAGACACGACCATCGGGACAGGAGGCGTGTCCTTCTGCATTCTCTTATTACTTACTCTGTACAGTTCGATAAGGGCAGTCCAGCAAGAAGGTTCCGCCGTTTTTGGGCTTAACCTTCCAGTTTTAATGTTTGAGTCAATGTTTATTGCAGAGGTCAGTGCAAAACAGTCCATGCTAACTATTGCTGCCTTTGGAAAGCCCATACCTCCGCAGGAAAAACAGGCTTACCCTGGTCTGGGAGCCATGACTATAAAGGGAGCAACCAGAAAGAATTTTCTGATTGGATTTGTGTTCGGGGCCATCGTTTGCCTTCTGCCTTTTGGGTGGATAGGACTGTTGCCTTATCTGGGAGCCTGCCTGGTGGCTCTGGTGATTCTTAACCGAAGCTATGCCCATTTTGGGGGATTAAATGGCGACGGAATTGGTACTGCTAACGAAATTGGTCGGGTAACTGCACTCATTATTATCGCAGTTCTCCTGCAACTTTCATTGAATGGATACATGGGAGGGTTTAAATGGACGCTATTGTAATGGCAGGGGGGTTTGGACAGAGGCTTGGAATGGGTGAAAAGCCCTGTGTTGAATTACTTGGAAAACCACTTATAACCTACGTGATAGATACCCTCAGGGCCGCAGAGAATATAGACAGGGTTTTCGTAGCGATCTCACCTGTTACCCCAAGGACAGAAATGATGATTCAGGAACGCTACAAAGGAGAAGTTCGCACAATCAGGACTTTTGGCGGAAACTATGTAGGGGATATGATCCACGCGGTCGAAACTGCAGAAACGGTTGGGCCTGTAATGATTATTATGTCAGATCTTCCCCTGATAAGCCCTGATCTTATCGATTCTGTAATCGAAAAATATAGGGAAGAAGGAAAACCTGCGCTCTCGGTATATGTTCCTCTCAATATCTGCAAAGGAGCCGGAATCAGGCCGGATACGGTCTTTAACAAGGATGGAAAGCTGATAGTACCTGCCGGAATTAATATTCTGGACAGTTCTCAAATCCGAAACGAACAGGAAGACTTTAATCTGATACTTGATAATCCCAAACTAGCAATAAACGTAAATACCGTTAAGGATTTGCAGCACTGCAAGGATCTGCTGCAGGGCCAAGACTAAAAAACTTATAGAGGTGTCATATATTCTATCTGTAAAAAACCTGGTGCTGAGCCGTGATGGAAAGAAAATCCTTAGAGGGGTCAATCTTGAGGTCGGCGACCGGGAAATTCACAGCATTATCGGTGCAAATGGTGCCGGAAAAAGTACCCTTGCCTATACCCTGATGGGACTCCAGGGTTATGAACACGAGGAAGGCAGCCTCATCTTTAATGGGGAAGATATTTCAAAACTTTCAATAACCGAACGTGCAAAAAAAGGCATTACCCTTGCCTGGCAGGAACCTGCTCGTTTTGAAGGGCTGAGAGTCAGGGACTATCTGGCAATCGGGGCAAAAGGCAACGGAGGCGTTACTGAAGAAGAGCTGAAAGAGGCCCTAAGGAAAGTCGATCTTAAGCCTGAAAAATACCTGGATAGGGAAGTTGGAGAGGCGCTCAGTGGAGGTGAAAGAAAACGCATAGAACTTGCGTCCATAATTACAATGAAACCAAAGCTTGCTATTCTCGACGAACCCGATTCCGGAATTGATGTCGTTTCCTTAAAGGAAATCGTAAACCTGATCCAAACTTTCAAAGAAAACGGGTCCTCGGTACTTGTAATCACACACAGGAAGGAAATTGCAGCCGCTTCCGATAAAGCATCCCTGATGTGTGAAGGGGTTATCCTCAGGAGCGGAGACCCTCTGGAAATCAGTGAATTTTTCAAAAACAGGTGCATACCTTGCGACAGCAGGGTATCTCCACCAAAGGCGGCCTGAAAAATGACTCAGATAACTCTTAATACACTTTCCAGCGAAATTAAAGATATGGACGCAGCCTATTCGGCATCCGGTGGAGATGCTGCAGTCCTTCATAATCATGATCTTGCAAGCCTTGTGATAAGTGGAAATAAAGTGCTTAATGCAAATGGGATAGAAGGAATTGTGCTCGAACCCCAGGAGACCGAACATGGAGTGGACGTTAAACTGACCATTAAGAAAGGGTACAAAATTCCACTTCCTGTCCACCTTTGCTTTGGGCTTATCCCTGAAGACGGGCTTCAGGAAATAAATATGAATTTTGTAGCCGAAGAAGACTCGGCTGTTGAACTCCTCGCTCACTGTACATTCCCTAATGCGGTAAAGATTATTCATAAAATGGAAGCTCAAATGCATGTAGGGAAGAATGCTTCATTAAAGTACACAGAAATTCACTTTCATGGGCCACATGGAGGAGCTCAGGTGATTCCGAAGGCGCATGTGAAGATAGAGGAAGGCGGCAGTTATTTCAATAATTTCTCCCTGATCTCGGGAAGAGTAGGAGTTCTCGAATTCGACTATGATGTGGATGCCGAAAAAGACTCTGTCTGTGAAATGATTACCAAGGTTTACGGGAAAAAAGATGACAAAATTAAAATTATGGAAAAAGTATCTCTTAATGGGGAAAATGCCAGAAGTGTGATCAAAAGTCGACTGGCAATTACCGAAGATGCGGAGTCGGAGTTCAAGGGAATTACTGAAGGTCATGCACCAAGATCCAGAGGACATGTGGACTGTTTGGAGGTTCTCCAGGGCAATGCAAAAGCCGAAGCTGTCCCGATTATACGTGTTGATAATCCTCTGGCTAAGGTAACACACGAGGCTGCAATTGGATGTGTGGACAAAAAAGAAGTCGAAACTCTCATGGCCCGCGGCCTTGAAGAAGACGATGCTATTGACACTATCGTAAAGGGAATGCTGGCCTGAAGCCTCTTATTCCCTTTTACAGGACATCAATTAAGTGTATCAGTAAGTAAATATAGAAAGTTAATCCCGAAAATTAATAAAGGGGACCCGAAATTTAGTTTGAGTAAGAGGTGGGAAAGTATTATTGGCGAAATTATTATCTTTGAAAAAAAATATTCAGAAAAAAACCTGCAACTTATTACCGGAAAAAAAGATATATCCTCACATTATCAGGATATTCCTGAAGAGATGCTGCTTTTAAGTGAAGTTATAGAAGACCCCCTCAAACTCCCTTACCTGCTGGAAGCTTTCTATACCGCGCCGATTAAGAATGAAAAAGCATTTCACTTCGCGCTCGTAAGAGTCCAGGTTGACTCTGACCTCAGGATGCATGAGGATCTCCAGAAATACCAGCAAAGGAAGTATGTAGCCGAAACACTGGAAAAACTGCTCTACGGAGAGCTTATGCTCTCTGTAGGAGAAAACTCAAGAAGCGAAAATGAGTAACTTCCATAATTGTCTCTTATAATTCTTTTAGGGTCCTTCCAAATCAGTACTAAAACTAAGGGCATACAATGCTTATTTTGGATAATAGATATGCATTTAGAGTTTCCCCAATTAAGGTACACTCTAAAAATCAATTTTTTAGATAAATAATCTATAATACTCTTTTAAATCAAGAAGAGAGCGGGATAAATACTTTATTCTTTTACAATTTATGTTTATTTATAAATAAGGCATAGGATGTCGTTTTTATCCATACAAAATTCAATGTTAAAAGTAAGGAAAAATCAACGTTTAATTTACCAATTAAAGTATTTAAGTCCTTTAAACAGCAAATAGATCCTTTAATGGATGTACCTTAACGGGGGAAGGGATGACACTACATTTAATTGGGCAAATAAGGTTTAATGTCCCTTAAAAACTAATCATTTTTCAAGGGGTCTAAATTCTTTATAACTAAATTTTCCTATTTTTCTGGTTTTTAGACTTAAAGCCTATTCCAAACCAGCTTAATCCCCTAACCCGTAAAGTTTCAGAACGATTTTCGTGAGCAAGAAATCGATTGATTGTTTTGAATCTGGATTCTGGAAAGTGATATTGAGTTTTGGGATTAGCTCTTAAATTAAAAAACTGATTGTAGTGTGCTAAAAGTTCTGTAAATTATTGAATTTTACTCTTTTTTCCTTGGTTTTCGTTGATGTATATTTTTTGTGCTAAGATCTCTATGTATTTCTCTGCACCTGACTGCCCATACTTTGTTCATGATCCGGCATAAAAAACAAAATACAGAAATTTTATGAAAATGGATGATCTGTTAATCGAATGAAATTTAATCAGTTTCATAAAATGACAGTTTATAAAAAAAGCTTTATGAATCAAAAAACGGCATCAATTAAGATCAAAATATAAAATGTCTTTAAACCATATATAGTTTAAAGGCAGATTTTTTAAGCCTTTATTCACTATCTTAACCCAAGATAGTAACTATTTTTCAAAATTAGTCACTATTGTGTGATACAATGGTAAATGAAGGCATAAAAAGTCTTTTTTCGGAAAAAACTATAAATACAATCAATCGTATAAGAGATTTGAAGAAAGTCTTCTCTAACAAAAAACGAAATTTATAACAATCGGGAAAGCAGTGGCATGCAATCCCGACAAAAGTTAAAACAAAAAACTAAAGTGGTTATATGAGATTAATATACACAAGGTATAAAAAAGATTCGAATAAGTACGTTTCCGTTGAATTCGAAGCGGACATTGCAAAGTTGATTCCATCAAGAATCTTCGGTCTGATATTGCAAAACGATTTTTTGAGATAAACAGCTTCCAGCTGTCTTTTCTTTTTTTGAGCCTGTCCCAAAACTAACCTTTATTCTCACATCAGTAAGAGTTTCAGAATATGATATTCAGAGAAGCAATTTTGAGTTTTGGGATCAGCTCTTTAATAATTTCACCGTAATCTTGCAGGATACGCAATTAAACATTGTAACTACGAAATCTAAGTTCAGAACATACCTTCAATATTTACAGGACATACCAATCAGCGTCATCAACCGAGATCTCTTCTTTAAGTCCTACTTTTCTCCTTGGGAGCTTAAGAGCATCTGTAATCGCGTCTGATAAGTCCTGAAGGTATTCTCTGGTTGAGAGGCTGTTGTAAATAAAGGGCTTTTCAGGCTGGAGCATATTCTGGATTGTAGACTCCTTCGGGACAATATCAACTTCTATGTCAACCATTTCTACGGCTTTTTCCATTGCAGTCCGAAAGTCTCCGATACAGTAAGCTATTCTGTGTTTATAATTATCCCTTGTCTTTTCAAGATAAGCGGCAAGTCTTTCGCTTTCCATTCTTATAAAATCTCGTTTAATCTTTGCCACGTTACATTTACCCATCATAAAGCTGTAATGCATGAATGGGTATTGCGTATCAAGTTCCCTGGGGGTAATTCCACAGGTTCCAAAGGTTACTATATGTACATCCTCAGGTTTTGCAATCCCGAAGATTATTCGATCGAATTTTTTGTGAGAGGGACTTTCATGATAGGGTTTCCTCTTGGCACAGGGAACAAAAATACATATTTCCCTATACGGAGCTTCATATTCGTTCAGGACCCATTCATTAGCCCTTATCATATCCGGGTGGTAAATTACCCTATCAGTGTCAAGAGGTTCTTTAGAACGCTCATCTTCAGGAATAATGGGTTTCATAAACGTCAAGCTAATTGAGCCTGGAAATTGTATATATAGTTAACTAACTTCGGCAGCTTCAGGGTTTTATGAGCTTGAGAAATGTCCTCAAAAATTGAATTGGACGTGAATAAAGTAATCAAAAACAAGCAAAGGTAGTCAAAAATAAATAACTAATCAAAAACAATCAAAAGTAATTGAATACAACCAAAAATACTTAAAATGTATTAA
>Ga0183101_1000006_pt2 | contig 10068 bp, 9 predicted proteins | sample Biomet3_FD_127790 | JGI IMG/M metagenome (GOLD analysis project Ga0183101, IMG submission 127790) | Microbial communities from bioreactor (seeded with sewage sludge) at LBNL, California, USA - Biofuel metagenome 3 | ecosystem: Engineered > Bioreactor > Anaerobic > Unclassified ... | reverse complement strand
GGCGTGCGTATGGCTTTCGCAACTTCGAAAACTACCGCCTGCGTGTGCGCGTTTTGTGCTGCTGAAATGGCTGGGGAATCGTTCAGAAACCTGTCGGAAAAACTGCCCGGTGAAGGGGCTTGCCCCCGTCTTTGGTGTAGAGCCCAACTACATGGCAATACATAGAATTTAGCTGCAAATCAAAACGCAAAAACCCCCGACCATTTTTCAATGATCGGGGGTTTTAATTACTTATCTGGTGGAGCTGAAGAGAATTGAACTCTTGACCTCTTGAATGCCATTCAATTCCCTTATGAATTTCCAGGAGAGGTATTGAATGCTAAATCTATTTTTTTCTGTGTATTTTCAGCATGCTAATTTCACTATCCTTCATAGTGCCTCATTGCCTTTATCCTGTAAATATGGCACAAATATGGCACAAAGGTCTCAAGAAATCCTAGATGCATGCCGGAGGGGTGTATGGAGTATGACAAATCAAAAAATACAGATTGGTCGCGCATTGAATCCGGCATCCGTTGTCGTAAGCATCCCACCCGCAAGCACGGTGTCAAGCCAGACATGTATTTTGTTCTTCGTTTCACGGTCGATGGTAAAACCCATCAAGAAGCCCTCGGGTGGGCATCTGAAGGTGTTACGCTTGACAAGGCACGCCTTGAGCTTGCCAGGCTTAGAGAAGCCAAACGCACCGGTAAAGGTGCACGCTCGCTTCGTGAAAGGCGTGCGCAAGAGGCTCAGAAACGAAAAGAGAAGGATCTCGCGGATCAGGTTGCTAAGGCTGCGAGAATTACGATAGCCGAATACTGGCGAGAGACCTATTGGCCTGCACAAGCCTATAAAGCGAGTGGCAGCCGTATGGCTGAGAATGCGCTGTGGAACAAGTGGATTGAACCCGTTATAGGCGATACATCACTAGTTGCGTTGTCAGCTTTTGATGTCGAAAAGATAAAGAGGGCGATGCTGGAAGATCGAAAGGCACCTGGCAGTGTCAAATACGCCCTAGCGATAATATCTCAAATTTGGACTTCTGCACATAGGGATGGTATTGTCTCAGGAGATTGCCCGACAAGGCATGTAGCGATTCCCAAGAAAGACAATCGACGACAACGCTATCTAACTCAAGATGAGTCGGATAAACTCCTTACAGCCCTTGCCGCGCGCAGTCCTATTTCTTACGATATGTCTATATTCGCGCTGGATTGTGGTTTGCGGTTTGGTGAAGTTGCGGCTCTTTGCTGGGAAGACTGTGATCTTGAACGCGGCCAGATGCTGATCCGAGATCCTAAGGCAAGAGCAAACCGTTTCGCCTTTATGACCGCTAGAGTCAAGAGTGTACTGGAACGCAAGGGCAAAAAAACTTCCGGGCTGATTTTCCTTGATGCCAAAGGGAACCGGTTTGACAGGGTGTCCAAGACATTTCGACGCATTGCCGATGAAATGTTCAATACGGGCATTGAAGATCCACGCTTACGTGTCTGTTTTCATACACTTCGCCATACTTTTGCTTCATGGCTCGTAGAGGGAGGGGTGAGTCTCTACGAAGTTAAAGAGCTTATGGGGCATGCTGATTTTTCAATGACACAACGATACAGCCACCTTTCGCCTGAAGGGTTGCGAGCTGCCGTAAAAATTCTTGAGAATAAAGATGACAATGCCGAGGCCGCAGGCAATGGATCTGCTATTTTCAGTAACAAGCCCAAAAAGTAGAGACAAAAATACCTGAAAGAGGGTGCCATGCCCAGATATGAGGCCTCCACCGATGAGAACCTAAAAAATTCCTTTCAGCTTACTCTTGAGAAGCAGTTTTTTCTTGCTCAGTATAGGAAGAGAAAGTTCATTACAGACAAGAATGTATTATTTGACGAAAATGATCCTGAAGATGTTAAAGAGAATGCTTGTACTGCTTTTTCTTGTAGGAAAATGAATTTTAATGGTATTTTAGTGCTGTATGGCAATGCCATAGACTTGGTAACAAGGAGCATTTTACTGCCTTATATTTTTGTTGAAATAGATATTTACAAAGACAACTTGCCTGAGTATTCAGCGCAAAAAGTACGCCAGACAATCGATGACTTGCAATGGTATGTCGCTTATCATCGCTTCAGATTATCCCAAAGAGATGCTGAGCCGTATATAGCCAATTCTGCCTTGTGTAAAAGCCTGTTGGGATCTCCTGAAATAACAACCATAATAATGAATTTAACATTAATTTCTATCAGATATGGACTGCTCATTACCGATTTATGTTCATGTCTACCTGACATCGATATTAAACCGATTGTTGATGAAAAAGATCTCGCACTATGCAGAACATTTTTTCATTCCTCTGATTTTGATCCAATTACAAATCCGCACGGTTTGCAAGAAGATGAGAGTCTGTACAGAAAGCGGCTTTTGAAATTTCGGGAAGACACAAAAGCTGGCAGAAAAATTGGCAGACTGGAGGCATCTGCAGCAAAAAGTGCACTAAAGAACATTGTTCCGGGATCTTTCTATTCTAATTCTACGCAAAAAAGGCGAGCGGGTTTATGGATTTGGGATCAGTGTGACAGTCCATTAACTGAACAAAAAATTGCAAAAACAGCTGCGGTTAAGAACCTATGTGCACCTGACAATGTCAACTTCAAAGGGTATGATCAATCTTCTCTGATGAGAGAGTTGTTTCGGGTCTATGAAGTCACGAAGAAAAGTATTGCGGCTGGAGAAATCCTGCCCATCGAAGATGGCAAGAAAAAGAAGAAAAAATAGCTACTTCAGCTAGATAGCTCCAAGGGGCAGGTGCCCTTCTGAGAGCCTGCCCCTTGGCTTGTGCATCCTTAATACGCGCTTACTTAGGTAAGGCCAGCCGTTCTGGCTTTTTTGCGGTATCAAGGCTGCCGTCTTTTTGGTTTTCCAGCTCCACCGACACCGCCGCCGCAGTGAACACCCCTGCGATCCCAGCCAGTATGCCGCCTATAAATGCCCACTTATTGCTCATGTTTTTACTCCTTTTGTTCTTACGAAATGACAGAAGGCGGGCTTGCCCCGCCCTCTGCATGCCAGCCTTGTGGGCTAGTCGTCCCAGTTATCTTTGATGACCTGCAATACGGCGATGGCTACTGGTATCCAAGCCAGTGGGTTCATATGCCCTCCATTGTTTTTAGCAACGCGGGATGCGCCGCCTTTTGTTAAGCGTAAAGAGACGGAATAACCCCGTTCGGTACCAAGGGCTGAAATCGAGGGGCACCATCATACTTCACCACCCTTGAGCAAGGCAGCCTGCAGCATGGCAAACATGGCAGGCACCAGATCAGGCAGATCGTTGACCACCTTACTTGTGTGTGGCAGCAGGCGAGTGATGTGCTCATCTCTGATGCCAAGGCCGTAAACTTCAAAGCCGAGTTTTTGGGCCACCCCTATGGCATTGTTTGCAGCCAGTTGGTTGTCCGGCATGCCGTCAGTGATAATCAGGATCATTTTGCGCTGCTCTTTGAGGTGCAGCATGGTTTGCAAAACCCACCATAGTGCCCCTGCCAAGGGGGTGCCGCCAGAAGCCCGAATGTCGAACATATCTGGCAACGGCTGACCATGCCGCATGATTGGGAATACTGAATTGGTTGAGACTGCGGGAAAGGCCGTCACTGCCGGATTCACTCCACGAATATGGCTCAGCGCAGTTGCCACGGCAAAGCATGCTCGATTGGCAAGATTAATCGGTGCGCCAGCCATGCTGCCGCTTACGTCCAGCAGGATATGGACAGCCGTATTGAGGCCCAGTTGCAATGACTCTTTTTGGAAAACACGAGCATTGCCAACCTGCAGACGGTGTAGCGAATTGGCGTGCAGTGTGCCCCTGCGCCCAATACTGCATCGCCTTTGCGTTTGCGCCTGCAGAAAGCCCTGAAGGCGAGTGCGTAGGGCAATGCTGGCCTGTAACGCTTGCAGCTTCTGCTCTGCTGGCAAGGGGGTTGCATGTCGGGTGCCTTCCTCGGCCACGGTCAGTGCGTCACCAGCGGATTCTGCGCTGCTATCGGCAAGCTCAATCGACATGATTTCCCCAATGTTCTGGGGTAAGTCTTGTGCCTCCGCATGAAAAAGAGCTTTGAGCGGTAATGCGTTCAAGGCCCTCGACTGTTGAACCGGCGCAGAGGCGCAAGCCGATTCAGGTTGTTGGTCGATTTGTGAGGTAGAATCGTTGGTCTCCCTTGTAGTTTGACACACGGCTTTTTTATTGTTTGCACTCGTGCATTTGCTGGTTTCAATTGGTTGAGGCGGTTCCCACTGTCGGATGCACAGGGCGATCTGTTTCGCGTATTCAATCGCTGCCTTTGTATCAGGGCAATGGATGTAGGCCTTGACCAAGATGGCATCCAGGGCCCCTATTAAGCAGGGGAAGTGCTGCTCCACGATGCTTGCCGCGTGTTGGCATGCCGGGGTCACCTCATCCACATCCCAGGCTCGCACTGTCAACAGCACATAGTCCAAAACAGCAAGGGCCGGGGAATCGTCCCCGGCCCTTGGCTGTGCTTGCTCCACAAAGAATCGTCGTATCAGCCAGTTCAGGTTTCTCCGGCAGCCAGGGAAAATGCCTGACAGCTTTTTTTCAACACGCCAATCTTCGAGGCAGTTGAACAGGTTGAAGGTCACAGGGTCAAGGTTTGCCGCTTTCAGCACGCTAAAATCAGTGTGCCGGATATGGCCGGATTCATGATCCACAAACGACCTCGCCAGAGCCAATAATTCCGGCTCACAATCCATGGGCAGCGAAGGCAAGTGGATAATCTTACCGTTGGTGTATGCCTTCTTGCCGCCAATACGTACCTGCACCCCATAGCGGTCACCCAGGATGGACGCCACCAGGGGCAGGCAGTTGAGAACGTCTTTTGTGCGTATCATAGCGTCACCACAGACCCAGGCTAGGTATGGCAGGATGCGGTAACGCGCTGTCAGCCACAGGAATATCAGGCAGAATGGGTTCGTCGTCATCTCCATCAGCTGCACCGTCTACCTGCATTGAGCTGCCGTCTTGCTCAGCAATAACTCCCGGACCAGCCAACAGAGCATCCAGCACAAATGCGGGGCCATACCCCTCAATAACTTTTTGGGCGTGGCCTACAAGAGCCGTACTGTCCTTAAGCAGGCAGACCAGCCCCTGCAACAGCAGCAGGTCTGTACCGGTGATGTTGCCCTTCTTGGGCATGCGCAACAGTGCAGCCTGCACGATGTTAGCTACCGGGGCCACATGCGGCTCTACAAAAGACAAGCCCGTGAGCTTGGCATGCAGGGTGCGCAGCGGCGAAAGCGCCTTGTGGGTTACCTCCGTTTTGCCATGATAAACCCTGCGCCAGATATCATCGGCCGACTTGGCCACCTCATCAAACAGGGTGCCGCCGAGGCCCTGCACCTCTTCCGCCAGGCCAGCTTCCAGCACAGCGGTGTTGTCTGTGTGCTGTTCAAGCGGGGCCACCTTGAACAGCTGCCAGCGAAAATCCATGCGGGCGCGTACATAGTCAGGCCCCACAAGGGAGTTGCGAATAATTTCGCCCCACTGATGGTGCTTCTCAATCCATGTCTGTACATTTTTGTCGTAGTCCGCCAGAAAAGCTTCCTTTTCTTTCTGGAATTCGGTGCGGATGTTAAGCAGCTCCTGCACAATTTCGCCGGCCTTTTCTTCGGGGATGGCCCAGCCGGACATGAACCGTACGCCGTGCCGATCGAGATAGTTGAAGGCGCGAGCCTTGAGCGTGCCAAACACTTTGAGGTTTTCCGGGTCGGCAATGCGCTTTGAGCCCAGCGAGGCCAGATCTTCGGGGGGCAGCTCTGCGCCACCCAAGTCCTCCTGACTCATTTTACGACGGGCAGACCACAGGCTGACGTTGAGGTTGAGGGCCAGCAAGTTGTCCAAAATACGAATGTCAGAAACAAGTTGTGTCATAGTAGCCTCCTAGAACGAGCTTTTTGTTGTATTGAGGGAGTAGCCTTCTTTGATTTTCTTTTCTGCGCGTGCTTCAAGCTCCATCACGGAATTGTTGCCCTCACAGTTTTCGGCGGGAATAAAGTGCTGCTGGCCAACGGTGTCCGGCTTGCCCCACTTTAGCGTGAGGCCCACAGGGCTAGCCTCGCCGATCCAGAACTTGCCGTCCTGCTTTTTGCCGGAAAGGTTGTGAATTACCTGAAGATGAACGAGGGGCTTGGCCACCGTGGGTGTGTGGTGCAGATGGCCGCGCATGAAGCGTAGGGCTTGCTCGCCTTGCAGGGTTTCCGCTTCAGCCTTTTCAGTTTTGAGGGCTTCAGTTTCCACTTGTTGCGGGAACATGCGTTGGGCCAGCTCGTGCAACATGGCGCGGGTTTCACGGCTGGCTCGGAAGCCCAGCGCCCGGTCGAGGGCATAGGTTACAGGCTGCACGCCTTGATGGGCCAGAGGCTGAAAGCGAACGGTCAGATCACCCCATCGCAGCAAACTGCGAGTGGAGAATGTGACTTCAATGGCTTTGGTCAGATTGCTGGTGGAAGCCTCGCCCATGAACAGCTTGCGGACCTCATTGGCATAGTCCACCATGGTGGCGCACAGCGATTGGGGCAGCGAAGGGAAGCGCCGGGCAAGCAGGTTTTTTTCCACATCGGTAGAGGGGTAGCCAACTTCGCAGATTGTGAAGCGGTCCAGCCATGCAAGGTTCTGCCGTTGGGTGCCCTGATAAAGGCCGGTGTCATCGCCACCGCCATTGGTATTGGCCGTGGCAACCAGACGGAACATGGAGTGCGGCGCAATCAGTTCGCCGCCGTTTTCCGCTATACACAGGGGGGAGCCGTCCAGCACGCTATTCAAGCCTGCTGCAATTTCTGGCGAGGTTAGGTCGATTTCGTTCAACAAAATTATCGCCCCGTAGCGCATGGCAAGCGCAAGTGGGCCGTATTCAAAGGTCATGCTGCCATTTTTTACTGTCAGGTGACCAACCATGTCGGCAAACTCCAGCCGCCCATGTCCGGTGACTTCAAATACCGGGTAGTTAAGCCTGGCTGCCAGCTGCTTGATGCAAGTCGTTTTACCACAGCCTGTGGGGCCGAAGATGTACAGTGGTTCCTGGGGGTTGAGAAACCAGACCACAACATCGCGGCTGGACTCATGGAACATATAGTCGTGGTCAATGGCCGGGGTGTAGGCCGAAGGAACGGCGTAGCCCCTGACAGTGGTGCCAGAGGGATTGCCGCTGAAGACCTCACCGGCATCAAGATCCGTGGGCTGCAGGGTACTAAGGTCGTCGATAGTATTCATGCATAGCTCCTTAAAACGAAAACTGCCCCAGGGCGGGGCGGTTGTAGTGAACGTGATAAAAGTTAGGGGGATGGTTATCAGCTAAACATCTTTCAGTTTATGGGCGAAATGCTCAATTTTTCGAAAGGTGAGCCCGTACGCTCACAGCGGGCCAGCAAGGCGTTTACGTCGATGTCGCCCAGATGCTCCGCATGAAAAATCTCGGTCAACTCCTCCCGCAGAGCATCCTTGTCCAAAGTGGTGCGACCCGCTGCCACTGACATGCGGAAGCGGTAGTTTCCCGTGTCTACCCAATCCCGTGTGCCAGCCTGGCGGTGAACCAGCTTGAGTACCGTTTCCATTTCTTTAATTTCAGCATCCAAAGCAGTACGCTGCGCCTTAATGGCCGCCAGCTTTTCAAGAGCTGGCTCCCATTGTGGCATCTGCACGCCCTGCGGAAATTTAGGGCAGTCGCCGTTGTGTTCGCAGTACGAGCACAATGGGTAAAAGCCTTGAGCACAATCAACCTGTGCCAGAGTTATGTGCCCGGCGCGAAATGCTGCAAGCTCGCCCCAAAGCTGGGCCGCATGGTCAAGGGCCGTATCAAGCATGGCCTGGTTGAAGCCATAGGGGCCAAACGCCTTTACTTCCTTCATGGAGAGGCAGAGCAACCATGCTTCCATACTTGCCTCAGCAGCAGTTGAAGGCATCTCAAGGCTAAATTGGGCACGGCAAAGTTGAGGGAAGGTCATCTTCTCATGCAGAAGCGTACCGTCCTCAGCACGGTAGCTGAAGACGGGTTTGTTCCAAGCTTTTGTCAGAAGACCGATTTGGCCATGCAATTGCAGAAGATGAGAATCATGCGGCGAAGCTGGCAGTTTGTCTGTGCTTTTCACTTCCAGAATGCGAATGGCATTAACGGGAGCGCCCCAGACCAGCACAAAATCAAGATGGGCTTTGATGGGTACGCCCTGATGCTGCCAGTTGATCTCAAGCTGGGGCAATACATGCAGGCCAAGGGATGCTAGAGCTTGCCCAACCCCGGATTCGAACCAGTGCCCGCGTTGCAACGTAAGCAGGCGTTCCAGGCTATTTGTGGTGGGAAGCACTTTTCTAGCCAGTGCAGCCCGTGGGCATTCCCAGTGCTGGCCAATGTCGCTCATTCCCACATATCTGGAACGGTCGCCTAGGTGTGCTAGTGTGTCGTTATGGGCAACGGCTTGCAGACCTTGTCTGATTAACGCCCTCAATCCCTCCGTGCGGTCCATCTGTTCCATGGTTAACCTCCATAAACGTGAAAGGGCCGCCATCAGGCAGCCCTTTCACTCGGTATTTTGATGTTTGCTATGCGGCATCGACATACTTCCACCACAATTTTCTCTGTGGGTTCCAGCGGAATCCCGAGCCTGTCAGTAATTCTTTTTTTGCTTGCGTGTTGCCAGTGGCAATGATGCAAGGGCGTCCGTCCTGGGCTGTAACTTGCTGGTAGGTGATGCCTTCAAGCGGTGGAAGGCTTTCAAGGCTGGCTGACAGGCGATTTGAGGGGCCTGAAATATTGTTTGTGGTGGATTGGTTGCATTGTCGCTCTTTTTGTGACTCAGGGGTGATTACGGGCAATTTTTGCCGTGCAGGCGATTTTTTGCCATTTTTAGCCCCTTCGCCATCGTCATCTTCAGTTACCATGCCCAACATGGCGGTTAGAGCGTAGCGGCGGGCATAGGTAATTGCCGATCCCATGCCCTGCGGATCGGCCTTAGGCAGAGGAACCACTGCAAGAGAGCTTTGCCACTGGCCAGACTCTGCATGCGTCAGTTTGGTAACCAGCCCTATGGAATTGGGCTGTTCAACAGGTACAGGGTACTGACACAGCCAGATACCATTTTCAATGAGAGCATTACGGCAGGCGTCCATGACACTGTTGAGGCTGGCGTACCAGCTTTTGGTGAAGGGATTTTCAGCATCTTTTGTAACAGGTTGCACTGTTCGCTGTACGTTTAACAGGGCCTTAGCCAAATCGGTGATGTTTTCAGATTGGTATGCGTTCATGAGAGAGATCCTGGGGTTAAGCTATACGAATTTCATGTGCTAACTAGTGCTGAGAGGCGTTTTAGAGACTATCTTCCTTCTCTTCACTAAAATGATATATTTTTTATGTGCGATGAAAGACATCTTAACTACCCAAAAGGACATGAAAAGCATTTGTTTGACGGTAATTAAATTCATTTTGTCTGGGAGAGTCCGGCATCTAGCCATTGACAATGATATATCTATAGCTAAAATTGATACATGAATAACACAAAATGGCTCTTCTTCTCGTTTTCAGTTCCGTCCAGACTTCAGGGGTTTCGCGTCAAAATTTGGCGCAGACTCAATGCATTGGGCGCTGTGCAGATCAAAAATTCCATCTATGTGCTGCCCGCTAACGAGCAAACGCAGGAGCATTTAACATGGATGGGCAAGGAAACTGACGAACAGGGCGGCGAGTCGCTGATTATTGCCAACGGCAGCCTGCTGAATATTTCGGATTCGCAAATCGCTGCCGCTTTCACCAGGGCTCGCGACGAAGACTATCTTGCCCTTGGTGAAGAAATACGGGCAGCGGTGGCAGAAGCCGATTCGCAAGAACGGCCTGCCGCGCTGCGCAAGCTTGAAAAACGCCTGGAGGTCTTACGGGCCATTGATTTTTTCCCGAGCGGCAATGGAGAGAACCTGCAAAAAATGCTTGATGAAGCGCACCACTCCCCGGTTGAGGGGCATCCCGTTATTCCGCTGGCAGAGGCAGCGCGTTATCGCCAAAAAACATGGGTAACCCGCGCAAATCCCTATGTGGACAGACTTGC
>Ga0183101_1002627_pt1 | contig 10082 bp, 6 predicted proteins | sample Biomet3_FD_127790 | JGI IMG/M metagenome (GOLD analysis project Ga0183101, IMG submission 127790) | Microbial communities from bioreactor (seeded with sewage sludge) at LBNL, California, USA - Biofuel metagenome 3 | ecosystem: Engineered > Bioreactor > Anaerobic > Unclassified ... | reverse complement strand
AAAGAATTCTTTTCCGGAATAAAAAGACCTTCCGCGAAACCGAGTTTATTTTTGTTAGGAGGTTCAACAAGAAGCGGAATATGGTCGCCTGCCAGTTGAATTATTTGAAAACCTTTTCCGTCAAGAAGAGGAAGCACAATGCAGCTGTTGTCAGGTGAAAAAAGCACTTGCTTTGGTTCGCTTCCGCAGGAAAACAAAGCATTCTTTTTAAAGACAGGAATTTGGTTTGCTGGTTGAACTGTTATTTCCACAGGCTGTGTTTTGGCAGGCTGTTCTTTTTGTTTTAAAGCGGATTTATCTTTGCAGGAAATAAAAAATACAATAAAAGAAATAGCTGTCAGTAAGGAAAAGACTTTTACGCAAAAAGATTTCATGCATGAAGTATACCGTGGAAGCCTCAATGAATGAAGTCCGTCCTGCTTAAAAAAGGTGTTTAATTACAGAAATAGTGCCGATAAATGAGTATAAGACCGTAACAAGGTCTAAAAGGACGAAAAGATGGGAAAGAAGATATCGATTGCGGCACTGTTACTTTTAGTTGTGTCAGGAATGATTTTTGCTGAGGATGTAAATTCTGCAAAGGTAGATACTGACGTATTGGACAAAGCATATGTTGAGTCATACATTGACGACAAATCACCTGTTCTCTGGAGAAATTTCAGCACCGGAAAACAAATCCGTGACATGGGAAGAAGACTTGGCGCAGAAATTAAATATCAAGCTGAAGTGAACAAGACTGAATTTCCGTATTCAAGTGGTTCACCTGATTTTAAGTATCGTGCAGCAAGAGTTTTCCCTGGTGACAAAGAAGGTGCAGACATTCTGTTCATAAATAAGAATGCGCGTGTAAACACCATTAAGAATCTTCGCCGTGTTGTTTCTGGCTATATTGAAAGAGCATATGATATACCAATGGAGCAAGCAGATGAAATTGCTGTAAAGGTATGCTACTGGAATACAAACCATTACGATGATAAAGCGTATTTTACAGAAAATTTCCAGCATCGTGTTGTAGAAGTTTTTTCAAACAAGACAAAAATAATCGGTCTTGCGCGCTCATATAAGAACTGGCCGGGAAAAGCAAGAATTGTCATTCCATTTAAACTTATTCAAGAAACTGTACCAAATGCAGTAGAGCCACAAACTCCTGTAAAAGAAGTTGAAGCTCCTGCCCCTGAGCCGACAGAGACAGCACCTGCATCTGAAGCACCGGCAAAAGCAAGTTCTTCTAGTTTCTCACCTATTGCAATTGCACTTCTTGTCCTGCTCGGCCTTGCACTGATTGTTCTTATTGTATGCCTCATTGTAATGGCAAACAAAAAGAAGAGAAATCAGTAGACCATGATTTGTCTATAATTTGAACTCAGACATAATTCCGCTGAGAACTTGAATATCATTCTGGTTCTTGGCGGAACTTTTATTTACATCGGACATTGCGCTGTTTATTTGCTCCACGTTCTGTGTCATTGCATTCATGCGTTCGTTTATATTCCGTGTCACATCGTTTAGAATCTTCATTTCTTTTACTGCCTGTTCGCCACCAGAAAGCATTTCTACTGAACCGCTTTTTACATTTTCTGTAGAATCGTTAATTTCTTTCATCGCATCAAGGACTTGCTGATTGCCAGAAGTCTGTTCCGCCATTGCATTCATGATGACTGTTTCCTGATTTTTAACAGCCTGTGCAAGTGAATAAATTGATTCAAATTTTTGCTGAACTTGTTTTGTACTTTCAGCAACAAGACTGATTGCACCAGAAAGTTGCTGCAAGTTTTCATTGATGGTCTTACCTTGCTGATTTGATTGCTCTGCGAGTTTGCGGATTTCATCTGCAACTACAGAGAAACCTTTTCCAGACTCGCCGGCGTGAGCTGCTTCTATTGCCGCGTTCATAGCAAGAAGATTTGTCTGGTCAGCAATATTCTGAATTACCTGTGATGCTTCGAGCAGGCTTTCTGAGCGGCCCATGATATTTTCTGCAGTAGAGACAGCGCTTTCTACCGTCTTTCTTCCTTCGTCAGAAGCTTGTCCAAGAGAATTGACTGCCGTTGTGTTTTTTTCAAGAATAGAAGTGACGCTGCGTATGTTTGCAACCATTTCGTCTACAGCCGCAGAAGATTCGTTTACCGCTGCTGCTTGAGATTCAATATGCGAATTGAGTTCACGTATGCGGCCGATGATTTGCTGCACAGAAGACGTTGCTTCTTCAACACCGGCTGACTGATTTGTCATTTCGTTGTGAACTGTGGTGATGCCTTCGTTTATTGAAGTAATGCTTTTTGCTGCGTTGTCCATGCTGTTTGCAAGTGTTTGCGCATTCCCTACTGAACTCTGAATACTGTTATGGAAGCCATCTAACAATTCCTTTGTAGTGTCAAAGAAAGAATTAATATTAAGCACAAGATTTCCAATTTCACAACGGCATTTTACTGGCAGCGATTCTATTTTATAATTTTTTTCGGAAAGGGCGGTAGTGAAATTTTCAATGCTGCTTATGTTGTGTTTAATATCAAGAATGTTCATGTATACATCGATGACAACCATAAATCCGCAGACAAATGAAATTGGAGCAACACGCGACATCATCAAATTTGCAATAGAATTTTTGTCCAAATTCACCGGAACGGAAAAGATTGATTCTATAAGAAGCACAACGCCTACGATGCCTACAAATGTAATGACAACGATGCGCTGCATCAACGTGAGTGTGTGGTCATTCTTTTTATATGGTAGCCATGACAAAGCATGTTCAAGTTGCTGAATGAAGAAGATGTCCATGAGCACAGAATAAGTGCAGGTAAGGCCGACAAGCGAAGAAATCCATGTGTATAAAGATGACGTTGTATCAAAGGCGACATAATCTCCACCACGCGCATGGCAACAGGCTAAGATGATGAACGGTTCAATGAAGTACATGATTATTGGTGTGACAATAGTAAATAGTTCTGTGAACTTTATATTCTTACTTATTTTTGTTATAGATTCTTCCGTTCCATCATAAGAGAGCACTGCTTTTTTTAAAATGAAATATGATGCAAATGCCATCGCAAAAAGTAACAGGCAGTACAATTCAAGATAAGGTTCTTTAATGGTGACAAGAAATTCATTCATATTAACAGCCCGAACAAACAGTGCAAACGGACCGACCAGAAGGCTTGGCATGGTGTATGCTAGCAAGAGCAGCAAAAGAAGTCCTTTTGGAAATTTAAAATCTCTTGGAATAAAATTATTCATAATTTTCTCCTTGCGTTAGAGGTGCATAAAAATTTAAATTCAAGATAGGTAAATTCAGGATTCCGTATTTGTTTTGTAATAGTTTCAAAAAACAGTATAAGACTTATCCGCTTATTTGTCCACAAAATAAAAATAATAATTGCTATTATTATAAATAGTGCTTTTTCCTTTGTAACTATATATACTGAATAAAAAAAAAGAACAAACATTGGTTTCGTAAGGAGTTGAACACATATGACAAAAAAAGAATATGATAAAGCAGCTTCGTTTTGGGAAGCAAAGGAAAGTAGCGCAAAAAAAGTGCCAGAAGCAATGCTTAAGGAAAAAGTTGCGAAGTTTTTAGAGCAACACAACACTTGCGCGCTCGCAACAGGCGGAGGCAAAACTATTCGCTGCACTCCGCTTGAGTATACTTATTTCAATAAGTGCATATATATTCTTTCGGAAGGTGGATTAAAATTCCGCGGACTTAAAGAAAGTGACGCAGTTTGTGTGGCGGTGTACGAAACATATTCCGGGGGATTTGGCAAATTGAACGGAATGCAAATTTCTGGCAAAGCAGTAATTGTCGAGGGCGGAAGCGATGAATATAGTTCATTGCTTAACTTTAAAAAAATACCACTGGCGGCGATTCAACAGCTGACGCATCCAATGTACTGTATTAAAATTATTCCTTCACGAATTGACTATTTATGCACGGCGTTTAAAGAAGATGGGTTTGATGCACGACAGACGTTGTGTTTGTAGAATAGTATTCTGTAAAAAGTAGAAAATTGAATTGTTTGTGAACAAAAAATAATTTTTTTTGTCAATAAGCCCGCCTACTTTACGAGACGGGTTTTTTCCCGTAAAATATGCGCCTATGGAATTTACACAGGAACAGATCGACGCATTGACTGTCAATGAAGTCGATATTATGAAAAAGATTGCTGAAGAACTGAACATCCGCGTACCGCAGGTGAGTGCAGTAATCAGCTTGGTGGGCGAAGGATGCACTATTCCTTTCATCGCCCGTTACCGCAAGGAAAAACATGGTTCGCTCGACGAAGTGCAGGTGCGCGACTGCGACCATCTTTTCACCACGTATAAAAATCTTGAGGAACGCCGCCTTGAAATTGTAAAGGGAATTTTTGCACAGGGCAAGCTGACTGACTCTTTGTATAAAGCAGCAATGACTGCAGCAACACTGACTGAGCTTGAAGACTTGTGGGCTCCATTCAAAAAGAAGAAGAAGACACGCGGCATGGTCGCAATAGAAAAGGGGCTCGACCCGCTTGCAGACGCCATGCTTGAACTTGATGACAAGGCATTCGAGGCAAAGGCAAAAGAATTTGTAAAGACTGATGCAGAACATCCTGAGCTTGATGTTGCAACAGTTGAAGATGCAATTGCCGGCGCAAAGGATATCATTGCTGAGCGTGTGTCCCAGGACACGGCAAATCGCAGCGCAGTGCATGATTTATACATGAGCACTGGCTCTATTGTAACGAAAGGCGTTGTTCCAGAAGGAGCAGACAAGGAAGCTACAGAAAAGACTTCTGTGTATCAGATGTACTGGGATTACAGCGAACCGCTTAATCAGGTAAAGCCTCACCGTATTCTTGCAATCAATCGCGGTGAACGTGAAGGTGCGCTCGAAGTTACCATTGATGTTGATGTGGACAGCGCTGTTGCAGAGCTTAAGAAGAAGACTGCCATGCACAACAAATATCATGGTGAAGCGATAGAGGACGGTGTTGTTCGCCTTCTTTCACCGGCAGTCGTTCGCGAAATCAGAAGCGATGAAGCGGATGAAGCAGATGAGCACGGCATCAGCATTTTTAGCGAGAACTTGAAGAACTTGCTCATGACGCAGCCAATCAAAGGAAGCCGCGTTCTTGGCATTGACCCAGGTATTCGCACAGGAACAAAATGCGCCGCGCTTGATGAGACAGGAAAATATCTTGGCTACTTCCTTATCAAACAAGTTGCAGACCCGGATGAGGCATACAATCTTCTAAAGGCAGCAATCAAAAAGTATGAGATACAGGTTGTTGCTGTTGGCAATGGAACAGGCAGCCAGGAAGTGCAGACAATCGTTTCAAAAGTAATCAGCGACAACTACCCTGACGTTCGTTACACCGTTGTTGATGAAAGCGGTGCGTCTGTGTACAGCGCAAGTGACATTGCCCGCGAAGAATTCCCTGAGCTTGACCTCACCATTCGTGGTGCAATCAGCATGGGCCGCCGTCTGCAGGATCCGCTTGCAGAACTGGTGAAGATTGATCCAAAGGCAATCGGCGTTGGCTTGTACCAGCACGACGTTAATCAGAAAAAACTTTCTGACATGCTTGATGAAGTGGTTGGCTCGGTGGTGAACCAGGTTGGCGTAAACCTCAACACTGCATCTGCCAGCTTGCTCAAATATGTTTCCGGAATCAATTCAAGTCTTGCAAAAAAAATAATTGCATACCGCGATGCAAATGGAAAGATTACGAGTCGCGAAGACTTGAAGAAAGTGAGCGGCCTTGGACCAAAGGCATTTGAACAGTGTGCAGGATTTTTGAAAATTCCAGAAAGTGAAAATCCGCTCGACAACACATGGGTGCATCCGGAGAACTACGAAGTTGCAAAAGAAGTGCTTCCGCTCATTCAGAAGAATGAAAAGGTGAGTGCTGATTTGAAGAAGCAGCTCGAAGCAAAATACAGCATTGGCGATACGACAATCAGCGACATTGTTGATGAGCTTGCAAAACCGAACCGCGACCCGCGCGACGGTTACCCGGCACCAATCATGCAGAAGGGCGTGGTGAAATTTGAAGACCTTACCGTTGGAATGAAAGTCACCGGTAAGATTAAGAATGTTGTTGATTTTGGTGCATTCGTAGACATTGGCTTGCACGAGACGGGCCTCATTCACGTAAGCGAACTGAGCGACAACTTTGTTACCGACCCAATGGATGTCATTAAAGTTGGCGATATAAAAGAGTTCACCATCATCGGACTTGATGCAGACCGCAGACGAATCAGTCTCTCTTTGAAGAGTGATGCCGCGGACCGTATCCAGCACGAAGGCATGGGCTCTAGCTCAGCGGGTGCTGGTGAGCACAAACCGGGTGCAAGACGTGTTGTGGTGGTAAAGAAAGGCGCAGGTGGAAGTGCAGCTTCAGCAGGTGGCGCTTCTGGCGCAAGCGGACATAACGGTGCGTATGGTGACCGTGGAGCACGAGGCGGTTACAGTTCACGCAATGGTGGCAATGACCGCAGTCGCGACAATCACAACTACGGCAGCGATGACGGCATGAAGTACAACCCGTTTGCAATTCTGCTTAAGGATAAAAAATAATTTATTTTGAATAAATGACAGGATGCCGCTTTTATTAACAAAGGGGGCTTTGTTGCAAAGGCGGCATTTTTTTATTCCAATCGGTAAATCTATGGTATAATGACAGAATACCATGCGGAAAATCTTATATATTCTGACAAGTATTCTTCTCTTTTTATTTATTAGCGCAATATGTTTCTTTGCTGCCAAATCAACGGTGTGGAAACAGGATATTGCAGAAGAAAATAATCTGTCGTGGAGTAGAATAAAAGAAGGCTGGACCGTACGAGAAGATAAAGGAAGCAACATAAACGGTTGCCTGACTATAAGCAGGATATTTTTTGCAGATGACGTTGCCACGGTGCTTAACAATACTCATGGCAAAGAAAGAACGATGATTACAAAAGATGGCGAAGAGTATGGTGAGCAGCCTGTTTTGTTTTTTATGACACATAATCAAAAAGTCCGCGCGTATGAAGATTATGGTAATGGAGACAGGCTTATTTATTCCTTTGGCAACGACGGCACTCAGATTGTTGGTCCTGAAAGCGGCAATGCAGTCCATTGTTTTGCACTTCCAGAAGCGGGAAACAGAGATGTAATTGTTACGCTACAGTTTTCGCCTTCGTTTGATACTGATCAGCTTAGGATTAATCAATTTGTTACGCACGGCATAAAGGTTGCAGTGCCCGCCATTTATTTTGGCTGGCGAGACTTGTGCATCGAGAGCTTTCTTCGCAAAAGTATTTTCCACGCGCTTCCTATTCTGCTTATGTATATAATGGGCTTCTTTGCGCTCTTTATTTACATAGCATCGCTTTTTATTAAAAAGATAAAGATTCGCCAGTATTTGTATTGGGGAATCTTTGCGCTCGAATGCGCGACCGGATTTTTCTGTGAAAGTTATTTTGGCTATTTTGTCGCAAGAAACAGTTTTCTGCTTTATTTTATTTCGACAATATTGCTGGCAATACACCCAAGCATATTCCTTGTGTACATTCAAGAAAAAATGGTTCTTTCTTGCAACAAGACAATAGCTAAGATATTCAATGTGCTTGTTCTTTTTAATATATTGCTCATTTGCGTGGCGTCATTTTGTCCGTATGTGCCATTCGGCTGGCTTCGCGTGTATATTTGCATTGTGCTTGAGCTGTTCATCATCTTCATGGTGTATTCAGTCATCCACGAAACAATAGTGATGAGCAGCAAGATGAGTACGCTGAACAAAGCTATTATCTTTGCCGGTTGCTGCATTATGATAGATCTTGTTTCCGCATTTTTTAAGAATCCGCTTATAGATATTTTTGTGTTCAGCAGATTGGGAATGCTTTTGTTTTTTGTCATCTGTGCAGTGCTTATCACAAATGAAGTTCTTGATGACCAGATGTTCAAAGTTCGTTCCCTTATGCTTGAAAAATCCGCATATACAGACATTCTTACCGGTTGCAGCAATATTTCGGCACTTTGGCGTGACAACAAGAAATTGGGGCGTGAAAAGAACGGCTTTAGCATGGGCATAATCAACATTGTGAATATTACCAAAATCAATGAAGTTGACGGCAGTGCAGTTGGAGACAACGTGCTGTGGACAGTCGGCCAGATGCTTCGTGCGGAATTTCAAAAGGAAAGTGTGTATCGCATGGGTGGTACGAAGTTTTGTATCTTGTTGTCCAGCAATGAAATAAACATAATCGAGCAGAAGTTGAATTCATTTTCTGAAGCGCTTGCGGCCTATAACAACAAGAACACTGCTACAAAAATAATCATTGCCCGGAGCACCGGCACTTTTGTTCCTGAAGAAGACATTGATTTTGACGGCATATATATACGTCTGCTTGATGAACTCCGGCTTAAGAACAAAGAGATTCGTTCCGCGGAAAAAGCCTGACGGCGGAATTTCTGTTTTATTTCCATAAATGTGTTATAATTTGTATGGTGAAGCGTCTGCTTCAAAGAATTTCTCTTTGTGACAAGGAGTAACCATGCAACGGAAACTATTTTTTTCTTTCGCCGCAGTACTCGTGTTTTCAATAGTATTGTTTGGCTGCAATTTCTTTGATGACATGCAGCTGCCGGAAAGTGTTTCTTTAAAAACAAACACAGAATTGAATGTGCCGCTTGGAACGGCAAGCTATGACGTTTCCTCAATCATTGGAAAAGATACTCTGAAGAAAAGTATGCAGAATTCTTTTGGAGGCGCCGCGCAAGTTTACGATTTTATTCCGGACAGTTCCGATGACACTTTGTCGTACCTTGTGCATTATCCGGTATACAGCGTGCCTATTGATATTGGTACGTATTTGGGCAATCTTAATCTTGCTGACGCGCTTGGAAATGACAGCTCCGGATTTGCCTTTGACCAGAAAATTACTCTGCCAACGATTGATATTAACAAGACGCAGTCAATTATTGTGCCGGACGTTAGCTCACAGATATTTGACTCAATGAATTCAACATTGGCAAGCGGCGACACTACATTCCCTAGCATTCCTGAGCCGGGAAGTTCTTCAGTGTCCGCCGCAACGTATCTTCTCGATAGCGACGGCAATGCACACAACTCCATCAATATTCATGGAAAGTTTGCAAAGACAATCAAATATACTGATGCTTCTGCAGTTATCATTACGCTTGTACGCAACGATGCAACTGCATTGTCCAGCGGATATACATTTGTGCTTACTGCAACACTTACTGATTCTTCTGACAATCCATTTTCTCCGTCAATTACGTCTTCGGCAACAGTCACCAATGGCGGGACGCTTAAACTTGTGTTTGGCGGAAGAGATTTGCCAAAAGAATTAAGAGTGAAACTTGATGGAACGCTCAGTGGCGGTACGTCAAGTGTAACACATTCCTATACTATAAACATGAGCCTTTCTTCTGACACTAAAGTTGATAAAATTTCCGGTATAGACGCTACTGCTTCTGATTTTGGAATTACCATTCCGTCAATCAACCAATCGGTGAGCATTGCAGATATGGTCGGCTATTTTGAAAATGCTACCATCGGCACTGGTTCAGTATCACTTCAGGCGGCACAGCCTGTTGGCTGGACGGGCGTTACTTGTGGTGGAACAATTACAATGAGTGGCGCAGGTTCTGTCAGTACTGTTATTCCAGATGTTACGCCTACTTCGAATTTTGTGGACAAAAAGCTTGACTTGGCTGGTAAAGCGCTTGCTCCTACAAGTTCAGACAGCGACATAAAAGTAACCGGAGATTTTACGCTTACCCTTGCCAATGCAAGCATTCAATTTGTAAACGGTTCAAGTGCGCAGGAAATAAAAATAAATGTTGTTTGTTCAGTGACAAAACTTTCCACAGCAACAATAGATTTGAATAATGAAAAATATAGTGCAGTGCCAAAAACATTCTCGCTGCCGACAGACGGCTCTTCCGGTTCGGTCTATGTTCCGGCGGAAATGATACAGTATGTAAAGTCTATAGACTTCTGCAGCGAAACAGGTCATTACAAGCACGACAAGACCGGCGCTGCTACGGCAACAGTCGGCGATGGTTTTGCAGTAGCATGCAATGTAGTAAA
>Ga0183101_1001987_pt2 | contig 10082 bp, 10 predicted proteins | sample Biomet3_FD_127790 | JGI IMG/M metagenome (GOLD analysis project Ga0183101, IMG submission 127790) | Microbial communities from bioreactor (seeded with sewage sludge) at LBNL, California, USA - Biofuel metagenome 3 | ecosystem: Engineered > Bioreactor > Anaerobic > Unclassified ... | reverse complement strand
TAGAGGATAGCTCCTATCCCATGTGGCCAAAAAAATATTTTGCTTGTTCCTGTTGTTCCAGCACATATATACAAAAATGTAGCAGCGCACGAAAAAATTGGAGAATTAGATATCTTTGAAACAAATATATAGAATGCAGTCAAAAGAGGCAATAACTGAAGTGGATATGTTAGAAATCCTATTGAAGAAATATTAGATATTAATTTTATAACAACACCTAAAGCAAAATAACCAGGTATCTGGTTAATCATGGGATCATTTTGATCTAAATGTGATCTCTGAGAGATTTGTTCAATCGCTGTAATATGCTTTGGTGAAAAGTCATCGATGGCTCCATTAAATACAATTAGAGAATAAATAATACAGATTGTAAAGGATATATACACTAGTTTTTTGTTATATGGCATAAAAATCACACTTTTAAAGTTTTAAAATAAATAGTATATATAGCACGAGAAACTTTATCCCAAGTAAATGTTGTACCGTATTCTCTTATTTTCTTGGAGTTCCACTTATTCTTCAATGCCAAATCAATTTTTTCAGCTAAATCTATTGAATTTCTAGGTTCAACAAGAAGACCATAGTCATCAGATACGATAATTTCAGGAACACCACCTACTTTTGTTCCAATGAAAGGCTTCCCACAACCCAAACACTCAAACATGACTGTTGGATTACCTTCTTTCAAACTTGGCAGAACAAAAAAATCACATGAATTTATCCAAATTGGAATTTCATCATGTGGCTTTCCACCTGCAAGTATGAAATAATCTTTTAATCCTAATTTATTAATTTGCTTTTCTAACTTATTTTTTAATTTACCATCACCGACTATTATACATAGAACATCCTTTCTATGCTTTACAACTTCACACATAGCCTCGATGAGATATCTATGACCTTTGATTTCCACCAAATTTCCCACCGTTAGGATTATCATTTTATCAAGAGGTAAACTTAGTTTTTTCCTACACTCATTTGAACTTCTTGGGTAAAATAATTCACTTCTATACCCATTTGGCAAAACTTTAACAGGAGTTTTTACATTAAGTCTTTTTATACATTTTAAATTACTGTTGCTCACGGTAAATATATAATCCGCGGTGTTAAGTACGTATTCTATATTCTGTTTCCATTTCGCATCTCTAAAAGGTAGATCATAGATATCATACCCATGTGCAGTTACTACAAAAGGTACATTATATTTTTCTTTTAGCTTTGCACCAACGTATCCAGATGACCACGTAAAGTGCGAATGAATTATATCAAACTGAATATTATTCTTATTTATTGCTGATTCAACAGCTTTAAAATGTTTTTGACCGAGGTTTTTGTACTGCGAATCTGAAACAGTATATATAACGGGAGTAGGATAAACACTAATGTTTGATGGATTATTCTTAGTATCTATTTTGGTACTTAAATTAAATTGTTTTAACTGAGGAAGATCTATGTATTTAGAGATGTTTGCAATTGGATTATATCTTACCAAAACCGAAACATTATTGAAGTACTTTGATAGAGTTATAGTAGTATCCTTTTGAAAATCATTGTAAGAATGAGAGATAACTAATAGATTTTTAGATTTAATGTCCAAACAACTCCTTATAAAATATATAATATATAGTAAATATAAAATTGACTTACAAAAATCACGTTTATTTAATATATGAATATGCTTTACGTATAATAAACTCCTTTATAGAATTATCTCGAATTGTGAGCATTGGAGTTATATTTCCTCCAAATTTCCTAAAGAATAATTCTATGCTTTGAACACTAGATCCTTCAAAATCAAAGTTGTATAACTTTAATTTTTCTTTTGTATATTTAATTGCTTCCCATATCAAAAAAGACATCGCTCCTTGGGAATTATTACTTATACCTCCTCCAATATAATAAGCCATTTTGTTGTCCCAAACTAAGAACAGGGATGAAATTGGTTCATTATCTATTAGTACACTAAACACTTCACAACAGTTATTTTTTTTGCATTCATTGAAAATAGTAGTCCATATTTTTTCATTATATATTTCATGAGATTGTCTGTTCATCGAATTTCTATTCAACTCAATAAAATGGGAAATAGAACCATATTTAATATCGTAATTCTGTTTGGAGAATTTATTGATATCATTTCTCCTTTTTCTATCCATATTTTGCCACACGTTATTTAATTCAGAGATTTCCAAAATATAAGTATAAAAAACTTCAACATCAAACCCATTCCATATGTATGGCTGTAAATCAGTATTATTATGATAAAAAGAGTAGTGTAATACGAGACCGTTTCTCTTCAGAGTTTCTGCAAAAAGAGCATTTATTTCCTTCTTATGCGAAATCTTACTGGGTTTTTTCATATCTATCTTAGCAAAAAAAGGTCCTGAGTACGGTGTTAATCTAGGGTTGTGTATAAATCTCATTCCATATTTATGATTAATTGGCACGGGCATACCAGCAATTAACCTATTATTTTCAAATATACCATAAAAATCTACGTTATATGAACTTCCATAATACTCTCTGAAAATATTTAACCACCAAGTTTTATGAAAAATAGATCCTTCAAGAGATTCATCTACTAATTCGTCATATGAATTGAAGTCACTAGCATCAAGTTTTTTAATGTCCACTTTCCCACCATCTATAGATCTCTTCACCGCTTGTCATCCAGGCATTCTTCATATAGCAGTAAGATAGAATCTTGTTATACAGCATTTCCCATTCTTTTCTAAAAGAACAACTAAATACATGATTATGCCATAAAAATGTGATTACACCGTTAGTACTTTCAACAGTGTCAATAAGTTTTTTAACATAACTCCATGCTTCCTCTAATGAATTTACCAAAGAAAACAGCGAACCGTCCATAATAATTAAAGGAATTTCTAAAATATCAATTTCCTTGGAATCTTTCAGGTTTATTGGCTTAAAAGGATGGCACATCCCATTTCTAAACCCTATCATATCATTGTATCCTAAAGTAGTATCATATTTAAATCCAGCTTTTGACAAAATATCCCACGAATCAGGGACTTTGAACCTTAAATAATGATTTCGATAACCAATAACTTCTTTCCCTAAAACTTTTTCTAACTTTTTTTTCTCTTTTATAACTTCATACAGATCATTATATGCATAATACCCGCCATGCAGTCCAACTTCCCAACCGCTATCAACAATATTTCCTAGTTCAGAGTTAATTTCCTCAATATTGTATCGAAATCGATTAACGTCCTTCTCAGCTGTAATAAAATAAAAAGAAGACTTTGCACCGAAATTACGTTCCAGTTTCATGATTTTTTTAAAATTTAAATAAGGTGAATATTTTTTACCTTTAAATTTCCACAGCATTTGAGACTTTAATCCGGAAGCATTTAAATCTTTAATGCAGTAAACGGATGATAAAAGAAGGTGTTTCCATGGTGGATAGATATTATCAATGTCATGGGTTAAACAAACAGCAAACTTTTTATTATCTGGAAATTGGATACTTAAACCATTTTTTATTAAGTAATTAGAAACATGCGGTATCAAGATGTCTTTAAAGCCACTGAACTCATAAGTAAAACGATCGTGGTTGTCCAGTTTTTTTGGGGAGTATTCTTCTTTTCTAGAAAAGAGATCCCAAATTCTCGAATCTTCGTCCATTAACAACTTAGCTCCTCCAGTTTAGAAGCAATGATTCGACTTGCATTTCCATTTCCAAATCTATTACTATGAGTATTCAAAGATGAGTTGAAATGACGAACCATTTCAATAATTTTGCTTTTATTAGTTCCAACCAGCACATTCCATCCATCTTCAATAGTCTCAACCCATTCAGTATTTTCTCTCAATGTAATACAAGGAACCTTAAGTACATAGGCTTCTTTTTGAATACCCCCGGAATCTGTGAGCACTATCTTTGCATGACTCATTAAATGTATAAATTCAAAGAAGCCCAGAGGCTGTGTTAAAATAACAGAGTACTTTAACTTTTCATAGAGTCCATACAATCTCAAAAATTTTTCAGTCCTTGGGTGTAACGGAAATACAATCATTTGATTTAGCTCAGAAAAAGCATCTACAATATTCTTCATCTTCTGTTCATCATCAGTATTCCCTGCTCTGTGAACAGTAGCCACAATATACCCTTTACTTTTCAAGCCAAGTTCTGAGAGAATATTCGATTTTTTTTCTGCAATTTCCCTGTTATACAGGAGAGAATCAACCATTACATCGCCTGTTAAATAAACATTTTCTGTTATGCCTTCTTTTTTTAAATTTTCAACAGCATTTTCAGTGGGGCAGAATAATATGTCAGAGCAGTGATCCGTCAGAATTCTGTTAATCTCTTCTGGCATTGACCTGTCGAAGCTTCGAAGACCAGACTCGACATGCGCAGTTTTAATATGTAGTTTTGATGCGGCAAGAGCTCCTGCAAGTGTTGAATTGGTATCCCCGTAGGTAAGGACAAGATCAGGCCTTTCTTTGATTAAAACTTCTTCAATCTTCTTTAGCATCTCTCCTGTTTGGTACCCGTGAGATCCAGAACCAATATCAAGATGATAGTCAGGCTCAGGAATGTTAAGCTCCTCAAAAAAAACCTTATTCATCTGGTAATCATAATGCTGTCCAGTGTGAATTAGAATCTCATCATGTTTTTTTCTCAATTCTCTTGAAACTGCAGAAGCTTTTACAAACTGAGGTCTGACTCCCACAACACTTGCTATTTTCACTCAACCACCGACCTGAACTGACGTTGGATAGTTGGATCCAGTTTCATATTATGTACTCTATCTAGATAATTTTCAACAAGCCAAGTCATGAAAGCGGTTACATCAATCTTATCTTGCAGCATTTGTTTTCTTTTTATACTCCATTCATCTTTGAGATTTGGAACTGTTAAAAGTTCAAGTGCTTTATTAATTGCTTTTTCAGGATCATTATAATTAAAAATTAGACCATATTTTTGCTCAAGTTCTTTAAAATTTTCCATATCCTTAGTTCCTACAAAAGAATTACACCTTATAGCAGGTGTTCCCAGAACAGCAGCTTCGGTTGCCATAGTTTGGGAATCACAAATTAACAACTTAGAATAGTATATCAGATCATGAATTTTTTCAGGAGAGACGGGAAGTTTATATTTTTCTAATTGTTCAGGTAATTTTGATTCTGAAGAAATAAAGACAGGGACTTGTGCCCCAATTTCTTGAATTAGCTCCATTTTTGTATCAAAATCGAAACCTGAACCTCCAATATCATGATAAGCTCCAAGTCCTACAAACCTTACCAGAGCAAATTCTTCGTCTTTTGATAGGCCAGCTTCTTGAATTACCATTGGATCAGGTTTAAAGATATTTGGATGAAGATATGCAAGTTCTTTATATCCATCCATTTTAATTCCTTTAGATCCAAAATCATATTCAACCGTGCTTAATGTTAGAACAGTGTCAACAAACGGAATGACCATAGGACCAATCGGAGGAAACTTGGTAACATCGGGTCTATTATCGGCAAAAACTATTGTAGGTACATGCAGAATCCTTCCTACTTGGGCCACAGATGGGTCAAAACCAGAAAAAATTAAATTTGGTTTGAAGTCTCTCACTATTTTAAATAATTTAAAGTGCCTTTTTAATAATTCAATACCGAGATCTATGAGGTTATTACCTTTAGAACTTATGACTTCATAATTAAAGCCGTAACTATCCAAAAGTTTCAGAACGACATCTTTGTCTCTTGCAACAATTTTGACAATATGTCCCTTCTTTTCGAGATTCCATATCAAATTTTTAAAGAAATGAACGTGAGCGGGGTGTCCAACACTAATCAATAATTTGATATTAAATCCTCCTAACGTTTTTATCAAGATATTTAATATTTTTTGCGGGTACACCTGCAACTACTGTGTAGGGTGGGACATCTTTTGTGACAACAGAACCAGCCCCGATAACTGAAAATTCACCAACTGTAACGTTCGGTAGAATGATCGCACCAGCTCCAATCCAAGAATCGTGTTTTAGATGTATCTGCCCTTCAACATTTATAAAAGGGTAAATATGTTTGAAATCGTTTAGTCTTGAATAGTTAGGATCAGATGTCAATATGAATATAGTTTCAGGACCTACTGCAACTCTATCTTCGATTAACAAATAGTTCTCATGACCTACATTACAAGCAAGTGTAAAACCTTCATTGATAGCCACATCTCTACCAATATTAGCACCTGCTAACCGAAGGAAAAATACCCTTAGTGAGCTTGGAAATACAATTTTAGCCAATGCTCTACAAGTTCTTCTAATGAATTTTACAAGGAAATTCATATTTTTCTCTTAATAATTAATGAGTTGAGCAAGCTTAGTTAGTTAAGCAAATTTTTGATAAACCTTAAACCCAAGATTTGTAACTTTCATTTTTAGAGGTGAATAAGTTAATCGATATCTTCCATAATTTACCAATTCGCCCCCAAACCTTCTTTTAAATTCTCTAGGCCCATATTCTACATCTGGTTTTCCTGCACCACCGAAATCGAATATTTTATAGTTATTTTCAATACCCCATTTCAAAATATGCCATACAAGAAAATCGTTAGGATAAAGGGACAGAGAGTTATTTGAAGCCCCAGCGTACCAATCGTGAACAAAGTTCTTGTAAGCCAAAACAACCCTTGCTCCAATATATTGGTCTTCGTGTTTTGCAATAAAGAATTTTGCCATATTTTTAGGCACTAGTTGTTCAAATGCCGATTCAAAAAGTGTAATATCTGCGAGTGGAATTTTTACATTATTATATGTTTCTTCCAGCAGTTTATAAAAAATGGGGATCATATTTTTATTAGTTACTTCTTCAACTGTTACTCCACTTTTAGTCGCTCTATTAATATTTTTTTTACGTGCTTTATGAATATGCTTCCATAACTCTTTTTCCGATTGATCCAAGTTGATCAAGAAATTAAGATGATCCTCATAGACATAATTATTAAGGTTGTCCAACGAAGATCTCCTCTCAAAGAGGCTCCATATCTCATTGTACAGAGATTTTTTCTCAGCAACTTTATCATATTCAATTATTAATTTTGACAAGATCTCAGGAGAATTGTTTGAGACTAGAGGTCCACTATGGACAATAGAATGTGTAGAAAATGAACTTAACAAATCGCTTCCTAAAACATTATCTAGTTCATTAATTATTACTCCTTGTATTATGCCATTGATTTCACCAGTGGCCTTGTCAATCGAACAAATTCTAATAGGTATATAATTTTTAGTTGATTTATATACATTGTAAATTGACGTTGTCTGAAAAATATTTCCATTGGGATGGTTAAATACAAATTCATCCCACTTTTCATTATTTATTTCATTAGTAACGAGACTCATTTTCTTACCATCTTTAACTACTTTTTCAAAAAATTAAGCAAGAAACCCATTTCTTTTTTGTAATTAATATCAACAGTGACAGAACTCATTTCCTTACCGCCATTAACCCTTTTTTAACAAAATTAACTGCAAAATCCATGCCGAAATAAAGTCCCCAGTCGATCACTGAACTGGACCACCTTTCTGGATGGCTCAGGAGATACAAATTGTCTAACTCTTTGCTTTCGACCAGATCAATAAGTTCGGAAGTAGTATCAACAGAGAAATTCTCGATTTTTCCGGGAATGAAGTCTCTCAAGCAGTTTTTTGTGCCCCAGCTCCTGCCTGTATCTGAGAGGTAATTAAGTTCATGACCTGCAGAGAGGTAGGCTTCGCCAAGGATGCCAAATTTGCGGAAATCGTGGACTTTCCAGAGGTCCCGGTTATCAAATTTGGAAAGAGGACGGCCGTGCATGGAAATCGTCTTGATGTCGCAGATCTTGCGGAATTCTAAGAGGTGATGTTCAAAGAGTTTTATGGCTTTTGAGTAGTCCCCTGCAGCGTCGCTCAGAACTTCATAATGGTACCCGATTTCATGGCCCAGGTCTGAAATTTCCTTTATAATTTTGGGGATAAAGACGTTTTTTGTAGCACGGAAATAATAGGTAGCTTTTATTCCGAGTTCAGATTCTATTTTAGCGGTTGCAAGGGAGTCGCCAGGCATCCGATCTACATCGTGGCGAATTAGGGCAAATCTTTTCGGCAGGTGTTCGGAACTAAAGTATTCGGCCATTGTGATTGGTTTATAGTTCCTGGCCAGCGAACTGGATAGATCCCAGAATTCGGGAATTGTGAAGTCTAATTCCTTCAAATTGAACATGTAAATCACCGGGGGAAGAGATTTAGCATCGACGAATAGTTTATTTTTTCAGAGTAATAGTGGGATCTCTGTCCATTTTTCATCATAGATTTATTCATATCTTGACCTCAAAAATTAAATTTCACGCCGTCTTAGAATAGTTCGTCTTATTCGCCTGCATATCGAAAACCATTGCAAAAAGAAGAAACTGCATGCCTACCAGGAAAATGAATACAAACAGCAGGGGATAGTTTTGGGAAACTGGTCCGTGGAAAAACAGCTTTTCCAGGACGATCCAGAATCCAAAAATTAAACCAAGCGGGACAAGTATCATGCTCGCAAAGTAAAATAGCACAAGGGGGTGAAAATCCAGTACTATGTACTTCATCTTCAGACGCCATAAGAAGCCCCTGAAAATCATGGGAGCTACTTTGCGAATGTACTTCCCATACTTGATTTTTGATTTTTCGCTACCATAACGGGCTGGCATTGTCACGTCGACTACTCTCATGCCATAGGCATTCATTTTGAGCAGTATATCGTTGCAGTAGCCGTAATAAGTATAAATTGAATCAAGGTCGATGGTTTCTAGGGCATACCTTGAGATTACGGTATATCCGTTCTGTGGGTCGGCAATATTCCAGTATCCGCTGCCAATTTTAGTTATCATGGACAGCATACCGTTTCCAAAGGATCGCCAGGGAGACATTCCCTGCCGCATTTCCTTGGAAAGGAGGCGGTTCCCTTTTGTATAGTCAGCTTTACCTTCAATAATAGGCATGATGAGTTTGGGGAGCTGATAAGGGTCCATCTGGTTGTCCCCTGCCATGACTGCAACTAGGTCCATTTCATCGGCAAGGGCACGTTTATAGCCATTTATGATGGCTGCTCCTACGCCTTTGTTGGTTTTATGATGAATTGGGACCACACGGGGATCAGTCATACTATCAATGATTTCGGCAGTGTGGTCTTTGCTTCCGTCGTTAATGACGTAGATTTTATCAACGTAAGCCGGAATTCCGTCAATCGTTTCCTGGATAAGGCGTTCCTCATTATAGGCAGGTACCACAACTCCGATCTTATAAGCCCTGAAAAGGGAAGCTTCGTGTTCTTCCTGAATATCGATATGCAGTACTTTTACTCCGGATCTTTCAGCGTTACTTATGAGAGGGCGCATAGAGAAAAGGGAAATCTGAGAAACGTCTATTTTTGAGAGGCAATTTTTTGAGAAAGCAAGATAACCAATGGGTTTTGATTCTGTACTTCTGTTATTGAGTAAAAGCACATTTTCCGAAGACCTCTGTAGCTTGGAAAAACAGACACCTACTGAGAGTTCACAATTTCCATCCTTTATAGGGGCAATCATCCTGGGGATCAGGCTTGGGTCATGGCAAACTCCAAGATTCATCATTACTATAATATCAGAATCCAATGCTGCCTCAATTCCTTTTTTCAGGGAAATTTCATTTTTCCTGGTTATTGGGTTTCGGACTACTTCTGCCCCTGCCATTTCGGCAACATCAACTGTATGGTCCGAACTTGCATCATCTACAACAATAACTCTGCAAGCATACTTTTTCGTCCGTAGGACAACGCTTCCTATAGAGAGTTCTTCATTATAGGCTGGAAGAATCACGGTTATATTTGGGGGGACCGTGTCTTTGGCACGCAGATTTTCGTTTTGAGTTATATCCTGCGAGCTGTTTCCCATCTTCAGCTCATTACTCATTCATTATTACCCCTTTCTTAAAGCCACTTTCATATCTTTTAGGCAAGAAGATTTTACAAATGTGTTATAAACATCATGGAATTTTGATCCGTGTGGATAATGAATATTATTCAAACATACTTTTATAGCTAATCAAATATAATTTGAACGA
>Ga0183101_1001030_pt2 | contig 10082 bp, 8 predicted proteins | sample Biomet3_FD_127790 | JGI IMG/M metagenome (GOLD analysis project Ga0183101, IMG submission 127790) | Microbial communities from bioreactor (seeded with sewage sludge) at LBNL, California, USA - Biofuel metagenome 3 | ecosystem: Engineered > Bioreactor > Anaerobic > Unclassified ... | reverse complement strand
AGGCTCGGACACAAAAACGGTGTAGCATTGGCCGGCGCGGGGCCTTACACCCCGGTTCGCTCCATCGGCTGCAGACGGGTAATCCGCGTATTTTCCGCAGGGAGGCAGAACAAACCGGCCTCAACACGGCTGTACATATCCTGCTGGACGTCAGCGGCAGCATGAGCGGGGCACCCATCGTTCTGGCAAGACAGGCGTGCTTTGCTGTGGCAAAAGCGCTGGAAAACATCAAAGGCGTAAATCCTGCGGTCACGGCCTTTCCTGCGCTGGCTTCCACAAGTTCTGTATTCCCCATTATGCGGCATGGGCAAAAGGTACCGGACAGCTTTGACATCAATGCGTCAGGCGGAACCCCTCTGGCTGCAGCTTTGTGGTGGATCATGCAGACGATGCTGTTCCTCAGGGAGCAAAGAAAAATAATTCTCATCATCACTGACGGTGTGCCTGACAGTACACACGCAGCAACCCATGCCGTGAACGTAGCGCAAAAGCTTGGCTTTGAGATGTATGGCCTTGGGATACATGACGAGCACATAGTCAAACTGCTGCCACAGACCAGCCGGGTCATCAACGATTTGCCTGACTTGGCTCCCACTATATTTGACCTGCTTCAGGACGCTCTGCTGAAAGGATGGGCATCATGATGGTGCCACTGGACTTTTGCCGCTGGAGCCCGGCACGGCCTGTTTCAACCATTATCAACTTCAACCGACAGCGCATTCCGCGCTGCTAACACCAAGGAGGTTGTATGAACCCACTGGCATGGATACCTGTTGCCATTGCTGTGCTGCAGGTCATCAGAGAAAATTGGGACGACTAACCATTAACAGACACACAGGGGCGGGGTCAGACCCGCCTCTTGCATTTATGTAACTGAAAAGGAGAATAACCATGAACAGTAAATGGACATTTATAGGTGGCATACTAACCGGAATCGCAGGGATATTCACTGCAGCGGCGATTGCGGTGGAACTGGAAAACGGGAAAAGTGGCAGCTGCGATACCGTGGATGAATCGCAAAGGCTGGCCTTGCCTGAAGGCGAAGGCCAGTAGAGGGCTTCAGGCTGATTGCAGAGCGGGAAGCGGGGTTATGCCCGCTTCCCCCTTGCCGGTGCCAGTATTTTTTGCCTGAAGATTGGTATATGCAGTCAGGAGAAAGTCGAGGTCTGGCGTGTAGAGTTCAAACTTGATCTGCAGATCTCCGCTCTGACACTATTGTCTGTCATTTTTCACTGTTGGGTTACTGAAATGACAAGACAGCCATTTTTTCTACACAATTTTGCGTTGTCTTGAGCCATCTTTTTAACGTACTGTTATCTTTATCAGAAATGTATGTATTGTCGGATTTTTTAAAAAGTCTAACCCTCTCTAAGTCCTTATACTTATCTGAAGCTTTAAAACGGCCTACAATGTCATCGCACTTTTCGTCTAGTGAAACCATCGAGTCATACAAGATGAGGCCGATGCAGCGTGCAGGGATCGAATTAGGGTGAAAACAATCTGGAACTATGGGTTTTCTCATTTTGATCAAATCTGCCACCTCTTCTATCGGGCGTGGATCACCATCAAGCATTTGTTCAATAGTGATGTCTCCTATTTTACTTTGTAATCTTATTTGTTTTATTTTCTTTTCAAAATTATCGTCGTGAAACTGAGATGCAATCTCAAACTTAGGTTTATTGTTTTTCATTTCTTCGATAAAAGATTCTTTTCCGATAAACAATGTTCCTATTGCCATTTTGTATGTAGCAATACGGGCCATTTGTTCATTATTACTATAATACGGGAGAGGTGGACTTGGCATTGCTCCATTATTACAAAAAAAATTGAGAATATCAGTGGAACTACACACACTACCGATATCCCAAAAATAATAGCCAAATTTGCAAGAGAAAATTAAAAGTTCTAATGCAGCACGACGCTCTTTTTCACTCAAAGTTTCCAACGGATAAGTTGCTGCTGCTCCAGAAAGTTTGCAAACTAATGCATTAATGATACATCTGAGAGTAAAATATTCTTCATCAATATAACAAGATAGCATTTCAAGATTGTTTCTATTAGTATTGATAAATTCATAATGATTTTTGTGTACATGTTTTGCAGTGTAAATAAATTTCCAATAATCTCCCGCAAGTAAGTTGCGTATTTCTATGTCTTCAGTAGTTTTAATTCTTTTGTTATTCTTTCTACAGGCTGCAACATCATCTTCCGACACAGCTTTTAAAATTTCTTTAAAATCCTTAGTCATCGCTATTATTTTCCTTCTTAACAAATTTGAAAGGCGTATTGCTCAAAATTAAATCTGCAACATCTGCAGCACGTTTCATAGCCTCATCCGCTAGATGTGCGTACCTCTGGGTCATTTGTGGGCTGGAATGCGTCAACAGTTTCTGTAGGGTATATAAGTCAACCTTCCCGCTAGATGCAAGAAATGACGCATAAGCATGGCGCAATCCATGAAGAGGGCGAAAATCTTCTGGTAGTCCTGCATTTTTTTTAACCCTTCTCGCAATTCGGCGAAAATCTGTCCTTTTTTCTCCATTTTTTCCAGGAAAAACAAACATACTATTTGTACGGCTGATATTAAGCAAGATTGAGTGGGCAGCATCACTCATCGGGATGTACTCAGTCGTTCCTTTCTTTGCAGATTCGCCACGCAACGTGATAATTTTTCTTTCAAAGTCACAGTCGTCCCATCGCAGCGCAAGAAGCGCTCCTTTGCGCATGCCAGTCACCATCGCCAGTCGGATTAATGCCGCTGCATCTTGATCGGGTTCCGCATCAAGAGCTTCAAGTAGTTTGCCTAATTGTTCCTCCGTAAGAGCTTCTGTTCGTTGCCCATCAACACGAATTGATTCAATTACGAGTCGCCCCGGTTGAAGCGGAGGGCAAAGGGCACGTTTGACCCCAAAGTTGATGATAGCTCGCAGTTGGGAAATTGCTCGTTGGATCGTACCTTCGGATTTACCAGCCTTGAGGCTTTCCGTTTTGAAAGTATCAATGTCAGCTGTTATGATTTCTTCTGGGATTTTTCCCCCAAAGCGTGAGCCAATGTGTGTGTTGTATCGACTGATGTCACGTTGACGGCCTTTGTGTTCAGGATGTGCTTCTTGATATGCCTCCCAAATTTTATCTAACGTCCAGCGGCTTTGCTGCGCCTGGCTGGCTTCGGCGTAGGCCTTTCTTTTTTCCGTATTGGGCTGATCCTTGCCACGCATTCTGTCCGCCCGTATCTGTGCTGCCTTTGCTTCCGTCATGCCGCGAGACGCTTTACCAACTGGTTCCTCTATAAGCTTTGCCTCGCGTCCACCCTGCCGGTACACAATGTAGTACGTACGTTCCTTATGGTCGGCATCAAGCCTAAAGTAGACCCCAGCATATTTTTGAGATTTTTCGCGTTTCGATTTTTTCATGGCTATCCTCGGCTGCGTGTTGGGAGACTTCCCTTCCCAACACCTTTCCCAACACACATTATGAAATGACGTAAAAATTGATGGTAGTCAATGCAACAGAAGTTTATAAAAATTCAATAATTATATTGACTAGAAAAAATTAGTAAAAAGTCATAGAAATACCATACGCGCCTTCGCAAGGCGGGGGTCGAGGGTTCAAATCCCTTCTTCTCCACCACAATATCAAGGGGTTACCTGATTACAGGTAACCCCTTTTTTTGCAGCCTTCGCCAGCCTTGAACTGCCGCGCAATGTGCCAAAGCACCATTGATCTACCGCGCCAGGGATAGTAGTGTAAGGCACTCTCCCCTGCGTGTTTGCCAATACGTTGTTACTTTCCGGTTAGTCCCCACCCTGCCTGACAGGCAAAGGAACGTGCATGAGCGAAAATGATGCCGCCCCCCAGGTTTCCTTGCGACAGGCATTCCTTTACTGGTTCAAACTGGGATTTATCAATTTTGGCGGTCCTGCGGGGCAGATCGCCATGATGCACAAAAATTTGGTGGATGGCAGGGCCTGGATCAGTGAAAAGGTTTTTTTGCGTGCCCTCAACTTTTGCATGTTGCTGCCGGGGCCGGAGGCTCATCAGTTGGCGGTGTACATTGGTTGGCGGCTTAACGGATACGCGGGCGGAATCATCGCGGGGGTCTGCTTTCTGCTGCCCTCGGTGTTCTTGATGCTGTTTCTTTCGTGGCTGGCGGCAGCCAAGGGGCAGGTTCCCCTTGTGGCCGGAATTTTTCACGGGATAGCGGCGGCAGTTGTAGCCATTGTTATTGAAGCGCTCATCAGGCTTTCAAAAAAATCGCTCAGGCACCCGGCGCTGTATGCCTTTGCAGGCGGATCCTTTGCGCTCGGTCAGTTTTTTGGCGTGTCGTTTCCCGTCATTGTTGTGCTGGCAGGGCTTGCCGGGGTTGTCCTTGGGCGGCTGCGGCCTGATATATTTTGTCAGAAAAAGCCAGGTAGTAACGAATGTTTGCTTGATGAGCCGCAAACATTCACCAACCTGCCGCCGCTGTCGCATCTTGTTAAAGTGGTGGGTATTTTTGTCCTGATCTGGCTGGCAGTTGTCGCGCCTGTTTTTGCCTCTCTGGGCATGGCCGACATGCTCTCGCAGATATGCGTATTTTTTAGCAAAGCCCCCTTTGTGACCTTTGGCGGGGCATATGCTGTACTTGCCTACATAGTGGAGCACGCGGTCAGCCTGGGCTGGCTGACGGAAAAGGAAATGCTGCTGGGCCTTGGGCTGGCGGAAACAACCCCCGGACCATTGATCATGGTGACGCAGTTTGTGGGCTTTATCGCCGCCTGGAACCAGCCCGGCAACCTGACCCAGTTGACTGCGGGCATTGCTGGCGGGCTGCTCACCACATTCACCACGTTTTTGCCAAGTTTTATGTTTATATTTGCAGGTGCGCCATACATTGAGGCCATCACGTCCAACAAAAAACTCAATGCCGCGCTTACCGGCATATCCGGCGCAGTGGTGGGCGTGGTGCTCAAGATCGGCGTGTATTTTGCCTGGAACACGTTTTTCCCCGTCACCGGCTTTGACGTCTTTGCCGTGGTGATCGCCATAGCCGCGCTTGTGGCCCTGGTGCGCTTTAAGCTTTCCATGCACGCGCTGGTGGGGCTGAGCGGGCTGGCCGGTTTGCTGTGGCAAATGGTCTGACGGGTGGCCCGCTGCTGCGGGGCCGTTACCGCCGACACTGTGCAACCCACCAACTGGGAGGACATATGAGCGAAACGCTTTTACCGCAGGAACTTAAGGAGCTGCTGGCGCGCAAGGCTGCAACCGTGTGCGATGTGCGGCGCAGGGCGGACTATGAGGCCGACCCCCGTACCATCCCCGGGGCAGATTGGCATGATCCGGAGCAGGTCGAGGCCTGGGCCGCGCAACTGCCCACGGACAAACCCGTTGTCATTTACTGCGTGCGCGGCGGCTCTGTGAGCAAGGCTGTTCACAACAGCTTGAGCCAGAAGGGTTTTGACGTGCGATATCTTGAGGGCGGCCTTGCCGCCTGGGGCAGCGCTGCGGAATAGCGGTCAGGCTGGACCTGTCCCGTGCCCGCGGTATTGCCCGCGCGCAGCCTCTTGCGGCTCAACCGTCGCAGCAGGACGCAGCAAACCGTCCGCCATAGTGAAACGCCGCTTCCGGCTGGCGGAAGCGGCGAAGTCTGCGCGCCGGGAAGGAATCGGCGCTAGCGGCAGGCAAAAGGTTAGAAGCTGTACTGGAAGAAGAGTTGGGCCTTCCAGGCATCCTGTTTTTCAAAGCTGCCGTTGCCAGCGCCGTTGTTGTAGCCTGTCTTTTTCCAGGTGTCCTTGTCGATCATGTTGGCGATGTAGCCAAGCTCAAGGTTCACGCTCAGGTTTTCGTAGGCCTGCCATGTGTTCACCAGGTTGAATTCAAGCAACCCGTCGTTGGTGGTCAGGTAAGGGCCGTCGCCGCCGTAGCCATCCTGCCAGGAGGAGGCTTCCCTCATGTACTTGACCATGGAGGGGGCGTTGGTGCCGCCCCAGTAGGCCAAGCGGAAGGTATGCTTGACGTCTTCCAAAAAGCTCATGTCTTTGAGCTGCGCGCCGATGCCCCAGGTTCCGGCGTAGCTCATGCTCATGTCGCAGCCGCCGTTGTTGGGCGTCCACGACAGGTTGCCGTCGCCGATAAACGAGGTGAAGTTGCCTGCCCCGGCAATGGAGGGCATGCGCTCTGAACCGTTTTTGATGTTGCCGTCGTCGCCGCTGGCGTACCAGCCAAAAATGCCGGGTGTGGCCCAGTCCATCTTGTATTCCACAAGGGCCTTGGCCAGCCATCCCTGACGGCCAGAGCTGCCGCGCACGGTTTCCTCGCCGCGTTTGAGCACGTCGTAGCGGCCCATGGCCTCGGAATAACCGTAATTGATGTCAAATTCGATGTTCAGGGGGTCGAACATGGTGAGGGCCACGGGCAAACCCGCCCAGAACAGCGAGCCGTACTGCTTGCTGGTGGAGGAAGTCGTGAGAGGAGTGCTGCCCGCGTAGTTGAAGCCGGGGGTCAGGCCGGGCAGGGTCAGGCCCAGCTTGCCGTCGCTGGTTTCCCACGGTTCTGCGGCGTTGATGGCTTCAAGCCCGCGCAGGGCGTTTTTGCCGCGCATGCCGTACATGGCCCAGGGGGTGATGTCCGCGCCGTCAAAGTGCAGGGGCATGGAGAGCATGAACAAATCCAGGTTGTCGAGGTAATTGACTTTTTCTGTGCTGGATTTGTTGTTGGCCAGGTCGATGTAGTCGCGGTTGAAGTTGTCGTTGACCGGGCGTGCCCACATAAAGCTCAGGCTGACGGTATCGTTGAACTTGTAGTTGGCGGTGAGGGCTGCGGTATCGCAGTCCATGATGGCCGAGCCGCCCGCCACGTTGGGCAGGGTGGTGGTCTGCAGGCCCATGCGCAGACGCGCTTCGGTCTGGGGCACCAGCCAGTCGATGTAGGCGTTTTTCACCTTGATCTGGTTGGTTCCGTCAGCGCCCAGCGCGCCCCCCTCGTCGGACTTGCCCCAGTGCTGGTCTCCGATTTCAAAGTACACCGTGCCCGAAAGCGCTTCGGAGGCCACGGCGTCCAACTGCAGGCGTATGCGCTGCGACGCGGCAAACTGGTCGTCCGTATTGGTCTTGGTCTTGTTGCCGTCCCTATCCTTGGCGGATTTGGTCAGCGCGGTATCTGCCACCCCAAAGCCGAAAAGCCATTCGCCCTGGGCTTTAAATTCGATGGCTCTGGCCCCCCCGGCCGCGCCAACCAGCATGCCAGCCGCCAGCAGCGTGACCATGCACATTTTTTTAAACCTGCTTAAACCGTTCCTTTCTTGTAACGTCATTACTTGCTCCTGCGTAATGGGTTTGCGCTTTTGCCGCGACGGTCACAGCCCGCTGCGGCTCACGCGTTATGCGTGCGGCACTGATCATGAACGGGGGCGCCTTGCCAAGGCCCCGCCCGCAGCCGGAAACGGCCTGATCAGTTATCCGCCTGATGGTGTTTGTGGTGGCCGCATTTGCAGTTGGCGCAGTTGCCTTTGCAGACGTGCTCTTTTTTTTGCTCAATGAGCACGCGGTTGCCGGTAACGGCCATGTCAAAGCCGCTTTTGCCCTTAAAGACAATGCGTTCAGTGCTGAGGCCGCCCAGCAGCAGCGAGGTTTTGAGGGCGTCAACGGCTGACGGGTGCGGGTCGGCTACGTGCCGCACATCGATAAAAATTCTTTTGCAGTTGGCCTGATTGCACTGCAGCAGCTTGATGAGGGCATTTGCCTGGGGAGGATCAAAGCGGGATGAAACGGATATGTGAAGGTTGTCGTGGCTGAAACGGTGGGTGAGTCCTGCGTGGTCGTTAAACACCGGTTGTTGATCCATATTTTTTTCTCCGCTTGGCTGAATGTGCATGGCGGTACACTGGCACAGGCGGGCGTATGTGTCAATAAAAATGAAATTAATTTTCAACTTCAATATATATCATGCTGAAATTAAACATAAAAAATGTACAAAAAATTGAATTCTTTCTAACATTCTGAATAAAATGGAGTTGCTTAACTCAGCAAAGAAGCGCCGCTTATCTGGCGCAAGAGGGCATGCCCGGCAGGCCGTCAGGCTCTCTGCTGGCCAGTACGCAGGCCCCAGAGGCAGGGCGCGTGGGCGGCTTGGGGCATAAAATGGCGCGGCGGACGCTTCAAGGAAACGCCCGCCGCAGTGTGCAGAAGGTAATATGGTTGGGGCTATGCGGCCCTGATGCTGCCGTCCTGTACCTGGAACAGCGCCGCCTGGGGCTCTGCCTTGCGCAGCAGCTCGGCCATGTGCGGCTGGCAGGTAAAGGAGAGCAACTGGTGGGCCTTGCCCTGACCGCCGCCGGTCAGCTCCACAAAGGCCCGCGCCGTGCGCTCCGCCCGCTGCGGGTCGAAGTTGACCAGTACCTCGTCCATGATGACGGGCAGGGGGGCTGCGTGCAGGGCGTGATTTTTTATGTACGCCAGCCGCAGGGCCAGGTAGGCCTGCTCGCGTGCGCCCCGGCTGAGGTTTTCGGGGCTGATGGGTTCGCCCTGCGGTGGCAGTATGGCCAGACTGGAATCTTCCAGCGAGGCGTTTATGCCGCGCCAGCGCTGGCCGGTGATGCGCGTAAAGATGCTGGAGGCAAGGCGGATGACCTCGGGCTGGCGCTCCTGCTCAAAGGTGCGCTTGGCCGTCTCGAGGATGCTTCTGGCAAGGGATATGCGGCTCCAGGCAAAGGCCATGCGCTCCATGTCCTCCACAAGCGCAGCCTCCTGCTGCAGAAGCTGCGAGAGTTCGTCGGTACGGGAGAGCGCGTCGACCTTGTTGCGCAGGTCGGCCACTTTTTTGACCAGGTTTTCCTCCTGCTCCTGCAAACCGGCAAGCTCCTCGCTGATGGCGGCGCAGCGGCGTTCCTGACTCTCCTGGTCTTCATGCCCGAAGGAATCAATAAACTCCTGCAGGGGGGTCTTGTCCGCCGCCAGACGCAGGGAGTCTTCCAGATTCTGTCTGCGCAGGGTGAGGGTGCTCAGCTCTTCGTGCAGGGCCGCCTGACGCAAAAATTCCTCCGCGTCGTGCGCACCGGCCATGGCCAGCAACGAGCGTTCGGCGCTGCGGGCGCTTTCAAGGGCGGCCTCGGCTGCGCGGGCCTCGTCCTCCATCTCCGCCACTTCATGGTCAAGGCTGCGGCGGCGGGCATGAGCCTGGGCCATTGCCTCGGCGGCCTCCTGGGCGGCCTCGAGGCTGAGCAGCCAGTCGGGCTGGTTGTCTGCGTCCAGCTGCGGCGCAATGCCAAGCTCGGTCAGTTGCGCCTGCAGCGGGTCGCGCAGGGCGTTCAGCTCCGCCCGGCTCTGGTTGAGCTGCGACTGGGCGCGTTGCACCGCAGCCTCGGCGGCCAGACTGTTTTCCATATACTTGAGGGCTTCGCGCACGGTCTCTGGTTCAAGATCGGTACCGAGCCCCAGGTCTTGCAGGCAGGCAGCCCATTGGGTGCGGGCCTCGTTGAGCCTCTCCTGAGCCTGACGCAGCTCGGCGCTGGCTTCGGCCTGACGGGTGCGGGCGCGCTGCAGCTCGCTCTGCGAGTTTTGCAACGCCGCCTCGGCCTTGATGCGCAGCTCGCGCGCCGCATCGGCCTCGCGGCACGATTCGAGCACTTGCCGCACGGCTTCGGCCAGAGTGTCCGAATCGGCATTGGCGGGCAGGCGCTCGGCCACGGCGGGCACAAGGCGCATGCGTCCTTCGGTCTGGCGCAGGTCGTCGTCGAGGGTGCGCAGCTCCGCATCGGCTGCTGCCACTGCGCCAAAGGCCAGCCGGGCGGATTCCGCCCTGGCAAAAAAAGCCGCCGCGCCTTCGGGCGAAGGAACATTGGCCACATGCAGGGCCAGCATGAATTCGTGCCAGCGGCGGCGGGTCTGCTGCACAACGCCTTCCACTTCGGCCCGGTCGGCCTGGCGCATGCTCACTTCCGTGCGGGCAAGGTCCATGGCGTGCTTGAGCTCGTCCATGTCCTTGCGGGCGCGTTCTTCCTCAAAACACTGCTCCCGCTCGTGCTCCAGCAGCACTTCCCGGGCTTCAAGCGTGACCAGGTCCATGCTCTGCACGCCCGCTTGCTCGCAAAGCTCGCGGGCCTGTTC
>Ga0183101_1000981_pt2 | contig 10097 bp, 10 predicted proteins | sample Biomet3_FD_127790 | JGI IMG/M metagenome (GOLD analysis project Ga0183101, IMG submission 127790) | Microbial communities from bioreactor (seeded with sewage sludge) at LBNL, California, USA - Biofuel metagenome 3 | ecosystem: Engineered > Bioreactor > Anaerobic > Unclassified ... | reverse complement strand
ACGCGGTCATCAAATGAAGCAAGTAAGTAAGGCGGCAGTTCTGAACTGACAATAATGGGGCCTTCGCATAAATTAAATGCACCTTCAATAACATTGCGAAATTCCCGCACGTTACCAGGCCAGGAATAGTTTCGAAATATTTTCATTACATCTTGTGACACGCCAATAATACTTTTTGGAATGATCCTGTTGAAATAGGAAATGAAATAGTCGCACAAGAGGTTAATATCATTTCCTCTATCTTTTAGATCAGGAATATTGAGAGTAACACTGCCAAGGCGGTAGAATAAATCTGGACGCAGTCGTCCGTCTTTTATGCATTTAGATGGCGGCTCGTTGATTGCTGCTATGATTCTGACATCAACTTTTATAGGAGTGGTACTTCCGATTCTTGTTACTTCATGATTTTCAAGTATTCTTAATAGTTTAGCTTGAAGATTGATGTCCATAGAATTAATCTCGTCAAGAAAAATAGTACCGCCATCTGCACTTTCAAATATGCCGGGTTTGTCTTTGGCATCTGTGAAGCTCCCTTTTGTCGTACCAAAGAATAAGCTTTCCAAAAGAGTTGCTGGGATAGCTGCACAGTTTTGCGAAATAAATCTCTTCTCGTACCGGTCACTGGCAGTGTGAATTGATTGTGCAACAAGTTCTTTGCCGCTACCAGTAGAGCCGTATATTAGTACCGAGGAATTCGTATAAGCTATTTTATTTATCTGCTTCCTTAATTCAATGATCTGCGGGCTGCGTCCAATAATGTCATCAACAGTATAAAACTTATTAAGGTCGAAACCATTGATTTCATAGTAGCTTGAAAGATTCAAATTAAGCCTTTCAGAAATTCGTTTTGGATAAATTATTGAACTTGCAGCACCGATAAGTTTTCCGTTATACGTAATGGGATATGTGTTTCCAAAGGTTTGGACTGTATTACCATATCTGGTAACAAATGATGAATAATGACCAAGAGTTACGGTTTCGTGCTTTATTGCAGCCATTAAAGTACTTTGATCAGGATCTACGTCATCAAAATACTCAAACAAGTTTTTACCTAAAGCTTTCTTTTCATCAATCGGTGTATAGTGCGGCCGCAATTGACGTATGTAGACGATACGTGCAGTGTCATCTATTACGAGAATTGAATCAACAAAGGAATCAAGGTTAGCAATTACACTTAAATATTCTTCCAACATAGTAAGTACCTCCCTAATAATTATATACACTTGGTACGGAAATGTAAAGATAATTGGACAAACGTCATGATTTATTTACTAATCTTGTAAATAAATCATGACGTTTGCGTTTGAAATTTCAGAAAACATTGAAAAATAGGGCATATAACGGTTGGCACCAAACTTGCTATTACTATTGTTGCATTCGATTAAATATTTATTACTTTTGATGGGAGGTACAAATTGGGAAAGTATATTATAAAAAGGACCATAAGCGGATTTATCACCGTAATCCTTGTTTTTGCTATGAATTTCTTCCTATTTAAGATGGCTCCAGGCGATCCGATAACTACATTGATGGGAACAAAAGCGACAAGTAAAGCGATGCGTCACGCCTTGGAAGTGAAATATGGATTAGATAAACCGTTGATTGTACAGTTTATTAGTTATCTGCGAACGGCAGCGCATGGAGATCTAGGCATTTCCATTATATATAATAGACCAGTTGCAGATATGATTGGTGAAAAAGTTGGTGCTACATTACTTTTATGTCTAACAGCTGCAATAATTGCACTGGTCATTGGTACTGCAATGGGAATACATGCTGCCAGAAAAGAAGGCGGTGTGTACGATGTTATTGCATCAGGAACAACCTATGCATTTAACTCAGTTCCAAGCTTTTGGTTAGGACTTATGCTGATTATTATTTTCTCATCTGGTTTAAAATGGCTACCTTCGTATGGAATGGTTGATAATAGAGCTGATTATACAGGTATGGCATATGTAATGGATATAATCATGCATATGATATTACCAACGCTGACACTTACGTTAATCCTGATACCTCAGTACTTCAGAATAGCGAAGTCATCAGTCCTTCAAGTCACCAATGAAGATTTCATTATGACATTTAAAGCAGTTGGAATGAATAATAAGACAATATTTAACAGATACATATTCAGAAATGCGATATTACCTACAGTAACTATTTTTGGAATCTCTGTAGCATACCTGATTACTGGCGTTACCTTGATTGAGATAGTATTTGCTTGGCCTGGCATGGGTAGACTGATGATGACAGCAATTACACAGCGTGATTATCCAACTTTAATGGGAAGTTATCTTATTATGGCGATATCAGTTGCAGTAGCCATGTTGCTAGTTGATATAGTATATGCATTGTTAGATCCAAGAATCAGGTATGAATAGGGGTGTGGCTCAATGAAAGAACTAAAGAAAAAAATTATATCAGTATGCAAGGTGATTGCAAGTGATCATCAGTTATTAGCTGGAGTGATTGGGCTGCTTTTCATATTCTTTATTATAATATTTGCGCCACTTTTGGTTACGGATAATCCTTATCATTATGGTGATGATATTTTGTTCAGAGTAGGACAGGGTGGACACATCCTAGGAACTAATCACATGGGTCAGGATATTTACAGCATGCTGATTTATGGAATGCGTACATCATTTAAGGTGGCAGTAATATCAGCACTGATTTCTGGCATTTTAGGGGTTGTAATAGGTGGAATCGCAGGATTCTTTGGAGGTAAAGTGGATATAATTGTTTCTGAAATAATAAATGTATTCATGATGCTTCCGACTTTCTTTCTGATATTACTTATTGTTGCGTTGTTTGGAAACAGTATATACAACGTTATGGTTGTTATTGGAATAACAACGTGGCCAAGTAATGCGAAGCTAATGCGGGCCGAAGCTCTGACTTTGAAGCAGCGAACCTTTGTAAAAAGTGCTGAGGCAATGGGTGAATCAAAGTCGCAGCGATTAAACAAGTATATTATTCCAAATGGAATATTCCCTGTTGTATCCAATACAACAATGGGAATGTCAAATGCGATTTTGACAGAGGCAGGATTATCATTTCTGGGTCTCGGCGATGCAACGATTATCAGTTGGGGACAAATGATTTATACAGGCAAACAGTATATTACTACAGCATGGTGGATATCAACGTATGCTGGTTTCGCGATAATCATAACTGTAATAATTTTCTACTTGCTTGGTGATGGCCTAAATCACGTTTTGGATCCGAAGTACTCGAAGCAGGGGAGATAATTACATGGATAGGATATTAGAATTAAAGGATGTTTGCGTAACATACAGCAATAAAGAAAAAAGGGTGTATGCAGTAAAAAATGTAACGCTCTCTCTTGATATGGGAGATTCGTTAGGCATAGTTGGCGAATCCGGTTCTGGGAAATCGACTCTCGCTATGGCGCTGCTGCGTTTGCATGATGAAAGCAGTACAATTCTGAGCGGTAATGCGGATTTTATGGGTAGGGATTTGATTTCCATTCCTCAGGAAGAAATGAATGAATTGAGATGGAAAGAAATATCTGTTGTGTTCCAAAAGGCTATGAATTCGTTAAGCCCAGTTCATAGAATAGGTGCTCAGGTTGAAGACATATATCATGTACATGAACCGAAAGCTACAAGCGATCAAATAAAGGAACGAATGGTTGAATTGCTAAAACTTGTTAACCTGCCGGAAAGAGTATATCGGCTTTATCCTCATGAATTATCGGGAGGAATGATGCAGCGAGTAGCGATTGCAATAAGTCTCTTGCATAGTCCTAAGCTGATAATTTTTGACGAAGCTACAACTGCATTAGATGTAGTAACACAGGGACAGATTCTAAATGAAGTTGTCCAAATGGAAAAGACTATGAATATGACACGAATTATGATCACTCATGATATGTCCGTAGTTGCAGCTTCATGCAATAAAGTTGCTGTTATGTATGCAGGGGAAATACTAGAAATGGGCATGGTGACAGATGTATTCAAAAATCCACTACATCCATACACAAAAGGGCTGATCAGTTCGCTTCCATCATTGTTCGGCACTAATGATTCATTACACGCAATTGCAGGTAATTTACCTGATTTGTCGCAGGAAATAATCGGCTGCCCTTATGCGCCTAGGTGCGGTAATGCATCTGAAAAATGCTTTAGCGCTAAGCCTAAACATGTGAGTTTTGATAATGGCAGATTTGTAGCCTGCTGGCTTTATGAAGGTGGTGGCAGAGATGAATGAGCAGCATTACATTACAGTTCAAGATGTAGCAATGTGGTATCCGTATAAGGGAAAGGTAAAAGGACAGGAACATGCTCAAAAAAACTGGATCAAAGCTGTAGATGGTATTGATCTTCAAATAGAAAAAGGTGAAATACTAGGTGTGATTGGCGAGTCGGGATGCGGAAAATCTACATTAGGGAGAATACTTACTCACCTTGAAAAGCCAACACGTGGAGACTGTTATATAAATGGAGTCTCAACAACACAAATGATAAAAGAAGATCCGAAACGTTTCCGGCGTACTGTCCAAATAGTATTCCAAAATCCGTTTGACACATTTACACCTAGAGATATCATTGGGCAGATATTAATGCGGCCATTGAAAATCCATGGTATTGGGGCAAATGATGAAGAGAGATACGGAATATGCATAAAAGGGCTTGAATCTGAAGGACTGTTACCTGCGGAAGATATTATGAAACGATATCCTCATGAACTTTCAGGTGGCCAGCTTCAGAGAATTTCAATCATCAGGGCAATGCTTCTGGACCCGGAATTGATTATCGCAGATGAGCCGGTTTCAATGCTGGATGTATCTGTTCGAGCTGATATCATCAATATGCTGGTTGGGTTGAGCAGGGACAAGGATGCGGCCATAGTATTCATAAGCCATGATATTGCATTGACCAGGTATATTTCGGATCATATTGCGGTTATGTATCTTGGAAGGGTTGTCGAATATGGTGAAGCAGACGATGTGATCAAGAATCCAAAACATCCATATACAAAGGCATTGATTTCAAATTGTGCCTCAATAGATCCAGACGAGAAGGTAAAGAATATACCTATCGAAGGAGAACCGCCGACACCGCTAAATCCGGGACCTGGGTGTTACTTTGAACCTAGGTGTTACTGCTCTTGTGAAGAATGTAAAAAAGAGTATCCGGACAAGACATTCTTTGAGAATGGACACTGGGCAACGTGTTCCAGATTGTAAATAATTGAATTAATAGGAGGAAAAAACGATGAAAAAGAAGTTGACCGTGGTTTTATTAATCGTAGCAGTAGTTGCAACCTTTTCATTCGCTGGTTGTGGAAGCAAAAGCAGCAGTAGCAGCTCGAAAGAAACGGGTGGAACTGTAGTAGTTAGGGCGGTTGGAGATCCAATGACTTTCAATCCTAACCTTAATGCAGATGATAATCTATATCCGATTTCTGAGAATATGTTTCAAAGACTTTGCGCGATAGATTCGAGCAAAGAGAACCTTGTTCCAGAAGCAGCGACTGAATGGAAATACACGAATAATTCTAAGACCTTAACTTTCAAACTAAGAGATGATTTGAAATGGTCAGATGGTGAACAGCTTACAAGCAAAGATGTAAAATATACATTTGATACTATGAAGGCTGATGCAACGAACTTTATGAGCGCAAGCTTACAGATCGTTGATTCAATTGATACTCCTGACGATTATACTGTAGTATTCAATCTGACAAAACCAGATGCATCATTTTTGTCAGTATTAGGATGGTACGGCACATTTATTATGCCGGAGCATGTATATAACAACGGAAAGAAGTGGGCCGACAATGACGCAAATACTAAACCTGTTACTTGCGGGCCTTTCAAATTCTCATCATACAAGCAGGGTGAAAGTGTAACATTGGTTAGGGACGATAATTATCCTGTAAAGGCAAAGATCGACAAACTGATATTCTCAATTATTCCTGATGAAGCAACAGCTCTTGAGGCATTTAAAAATGGCGAAATTGATTTCTATGAAAATTTCCCGACATCGGCATATAAAGAACTGAAAAGTGATTCGAATACAAGAGTAATAATCAATGAATATCCGTCACCAATCAGAATGGTATTCAATTATAACAATAAGACTCTTGCAAAGCTAAATGTTCGTAAAGCTATTGCAATGGCAATTGACCGTGATGAAATTTCTGATAAAGTGTTTGCAGGGATTCAGAAGCCAGAATATAACTTCTATCCTTCACTAGTAAAATGGGCAACAAACTCTGAAGATGTAGCACCTTCATATGATCTTAAGGCAGCTGAGCAGCTGCTTAAGGATGCAGGTTATACAAAAAATTCTGATGGAATGTACATTACTGGAATGACTATTGACGTATTTGAGGGTAGTGGTTATCCAGATACCGCAAAACTTATCAAAGCATCACTTGCAAAGATAGGTATCGATGTTAAGGTAGTTGTATCTGAATATAACGCTTGGGATCAGAAATGCGATGTCAATCACGATTTTGATATCCTGCTCATGGGTGGATTTATGGGTCCAGATCCTTCTGCATTAAAAGACAGAGTTGGAACAAAGCAGGGCAGCAACATGGGTAGTTACAGTAATGCAAAAGTTGATTCTCTGTTAGAGAAGGCAGCCGCTATATCTGATCAGGATACAAGAGCAACATACTATAAGCAGGTACAGACAATCCTCTCACAGGATCTGCCATATGTAAATATAGTTGAGTATGCAGGACCTGAAGCTTATAGCACAAAGTATAAGAATTATCCGTACGATTGTGCTGGTAAATGCGGCTGGGCGAACTTTGAATATACTGAACTGGCTAACTAATGTTTGATGTTATATGTCTGAAGTAGATTTATTCTGCTTCAGACAACTTGAGGAGTGATGACTGATGAAAGAGATATACCAGAAACTGCTATCTGATATACCTGACTACAAAGAGTTTTTGACCGTTGACGAGATGAATGAATCATCAAAGATTCTGGCAATGAAATACCCGGAATGTGTTTCATTGTTCGAAATAGGAAAATCACGTAATGATGAACCTTTGTACTGCTTAAAGATAGGAAATGGGTCTCATGTTGGATTGATGTTTGGTTGCCCGCATCCAAATGAGCCAATTGGCACAATGATGCTTGAATACCTATCAATAAAACTTGCTGAAAACAAGGAATTAAGAGAATCCTTGGATTACACATGGTACATTGTAAAAGTATGGGATAACGACGGATACAGGTTAAATGAAAATTGGATCAAAGGTCCCTATACTCTTTATAATTATTCAAGAAATTTCTTCAGACCAGCTGGATACAATCAGGTGGACTGGACATTCCCTGTTGATTATAAAGAGTTGCATTTTCACAATTCTATTCCTGAAACTGAAGCAATGATGGAGTTGATCAATAAAATCAAACCTGAATTTATTTATTCACTTCATAATGCTGGCTTTGGAGGCGTGTACTGGTATATTACGAGTAAAACACCGGAATTGTATGCTGAAATGCGTGAGGCAGCGAATAAGCAGAATATACCGCTGAATTTAGGTGAGCCTGAAGCACCATTTTGCATTCAATGGGCACCTGCTGTGTATGCTAACCTAGGTATTCAGGAGGAATATGATTATTTGGAAAAATACGGAGTAAAAGATGTAGCCAAATATATGATATGCGGAACCTGCAGCGCAGAATATGCCAAAGATTTATGCGATGCTTTTACACTGCTTACAGAATTACCGTATTTTTATGACAAGAGAATTGATGATATGTCGGATGCTAAAATTCTAAGAAAGGACGCTGTTTTGGCGAGTCTGGATTGGGATGAAAAGGCGAGCAAGTTTATTATGGACACTCTTGATTCTACCAAAGAATATACAAGAAAAGATAATCCGTTTATTCAGGCGTTAAAGGCATTTTCAGGTGAAGAAACAAAGATGAGCAATGATACTACCAGAAAAATGGTTGAGGTAAATCCGGATTATCTTAGAATTGCATCAGTGGCTGAAGAGTTCGACAATCTATATGTGACTAAGTTCTATAAGTTGTTAAGCTATGGAATGCTTATCAGAGCACATGAATATGAATTGGATAAGATGATTGAGTCAAATGAAAGCAATCAGGAAAAGAAAACTGCATTGGAAAAAGCCATTGATATTGCAACGAAAGAGCATAAGAAACTTGCTGATTATCTAGAAAATGCAATTGACTATGAGGTAATTCCTATTAGAAAACTTATTTCTATTCAGCTGGAAAGCGGTCTGCTGGTTGCTGAATATCTGAAACAGAAGTAACTGTATCACAGGAGGCAAAGATGATCATTGATGGAAATCCTATAGAAAAAAAGGCGATGGAATTATACAAGGAAGGTAAAGATGAAGAGGCGTCCAAAATCCAGGATGAATTCCTGAAAGAATTTAGAGAGGAATTTAAACTTAAGGATCACTGTTCATGTACTAGTCCTTGTAAGATTCATGGTAACTGCATTGAATGTGTCGCTGTTCACAGGGCGCATGGGGATCATCTGCCAAACTGCTTTAAAGAGATGGTTTCAGAAAGAATTCAACCATTAGCAGATTTGATTGAATCGACGTTAATTGAAAAGTAAGCATAGCATGAGCAATAGAATGAATCTGTTATTGCACTCAAAAATTCTGAGAGAAATTTCTCTCAGAATTTTTTGATGCACCAGATGAGATACGAACATCCAATGCACGGTCCGTTTTTTCTATTTCTCCGGAGCAGCTGTTTTTAATGCTTAGAGGTTCCACAGCGTTGGATGGTAAAACAGCTAATAATAGTCAGCTTCTCGTTAACGAAATATTATTGTTTTGTTAAGTGCTAAACAAGAGCTTGAACGGAAGAAACACCTCAAGCCATACTTTTTATAATGCCGTCTATATCATTAAGCCGCGACTTCATCACGTTGATGCGGACTATTTCGCCGCAGCCGCAGTCATCGTGCCTGTAATCGTCAATGGCTACGTCCAGCTGATCGAATTTCTTCTTCAGTTCCTTCTCCGCCTCGTTTACAATGACTGTATCGCCCATATAGTAAATGTAAAAATCACCTTTGTTAAACGCTTCATCCAGCAGCTGAGATTTCTTTTTTTCAATATCATAAATCGTTTCCATGGCTCAACCTCCTTGTTTTTCTCATCAACGATTCAAAATCTATTTCCATTATGAACACACCTGCAACCATCAGCGCTGCTCCGAGATATGCTTTCGGCGTCAGGATATCACCGGCGAAGAAATACGCCACAAATCCGGCGATGACCGGTTCCAGTGACAGTATCACGCCTACGTGTGATGCTGTGGTATACTGCTGCGCCAGAGTTTGAATAACAAATGCCAGCCCCGTGCAGAATATTGCCAGGAACAAAGCAGATACCCAGGTGAATGTCGTGGTCGGCAAATGCGGATTTTCGAATATCAGCGATATGACCAGACTGATCACGCCTGTGGTCAATATCTCGAGTATCGAAAGCTGCAGCGGATCCACGTCTTTTACAGTTATGGCCTTTTCCGTCGCCAGTATCTGTACTGCATATACTATACCACAGATCAGGCAGAAAACATCCCCCTTAAAGTTGGCGTGGTTGATCTGGAATCCGTCCTTCAGTGTCAGGAGCGCGATCCCCACCAGGCACATGAATGCTACGATGAACACTTTGATGCCCGGCGATTTTTTATAGATTATTGCGGAAAGTATCGGCGTGGCTATGACCGTCAGCTGGCACAGGAATCCGCTGTTAGACAGTTCTGTGTTAGCTACACCGATATTCATGCACGCGTACATCATCGCCAGTATGGTTCCAAGTATGATGCTCCATTTTATCGTCGGTTTACTGATATGTCTCAGTTTTGGGAACATGATGATGCCTATCACCAGGAATGCGACTATGAACCTGAAGGCATTGAGATTAAACGCTGACATATCGCCGGTCGCCACATCCGTAAAGTAGAAAGAAAATCCCCAGCATGTCACTACCACCAGAAGCATCATATCTGCACGCAGCCCTTTGTTCATACAGCTCATCTCCTTTTCTCTGTCGTCTGCTGATCAGAGTATCACATTATATTTTTTCTCGACATAAGCATACATCAATATTTC
>Ga0183101_1000309_pt7 | contig 10099 bp, 12 predicted proteins | sample Biomet3_FD_127790 | JGI IMG/M metagenome (GOLD analysis project Ga0183101, IMG submission 127790) | Microbial communities from bioreactor (seeded with sewage sludge) at LBNL, California, USA - Biofuel metagenome 3 | ecosystem: Engineered > Bioreactor > Anaerobic > Unclassified ... | reverse complement strand
ACTAATGTATTATCTATAGTTAATGGCTGAAGACCCGCTTCTTTTCTTTTTTCATTCATTAATTGAAGAATTTTATCCTCAGCAGAATTTTGCATGCTGATTGAATAATTTGTCGGCAGATTAGGTAACCCCTGTACATTTACTGATGTTGCATTTGTGCTGCCTTTTGAAACTGCATCTGTATTAGTATTACCAACGTTATTTCCATTAGAAGTATTCATAAATGAATTAGTATTTAAAAGATTATTTATATTTACATTATTACAATCGTTAACACTTGAATTTATTGTAGCTGCAGATACTCCTAATGATGAGAAACTCCCTATTGTTGTAGCCGCAATAACTGTAGTTACTATTCTTCTTAAACCATTCTTTCTCATTAGTTTTTCTCCTTCTATGTGTTTTATTTGTCCTTATGATTTTTATTTAAACAAAAAGTATTTTTTAAGTTTTTGTTGCTTTCGAGTAAGGACATGTCTCTATCTTATCATCTTTTCGACAATATTCAACATGAATTCTTCTCAATTTATTGATTTAAATGATATTGTCTTAAGCTTGCTTTAGTATATTATTGTATGCTTCTTTATGCACCATAATATTATTTAACATCTTAAAGTGCCAAGGATAACCCCTATTTTTTTTAAAAAAGTAAATCTTATAAAAAAGAATAAGATATAATGAACTATATGTTCCATATCTTATTCTCATCTATCTTCCAATACTTACTTTAATAACGAAATCACTTGTTCGCTTGTTCTAATCTTACCTATTCTAGGGAATATATATTTACAAACATATTCATGTTCTTCCTTAGTTACTGCTGTCATTGCATCTTCTAAGAAAATTTGATTATAGCCATGTTGGAAAGCTTCTCTTGCTGTAGTATCAACTCCAATGCTAGTTGAAATCCCTCCTAACACAATTGTATCAATCCCTCTACGTCTTAATTGTAAATCTAAATCTGTACCATAAAATGCTCCCCATTGCCTTTTTGTAACAATATGAGCATTTACTGTTATTTACCTCTATTGCTGTTGTATTTTCATAATAAATTTATTTTGTACTTTTAAGGACAATCCCTTCCTTAAATCCTCCACGTTCTTCTCTTTTCTTGTCTCTAGCTTTTATAAGTTCTTCTTCACTAAAGCCTAGGCTGTCAGCAAGTCCAAACAAAACTTCCATAACATCAGCTAATTCTTCTAAGTTCTTATCTTCCAGGAATTCATTAACTTCTTCTTTTAGTTTGGATTCTAAAAGCTCATACTTCTCTTCTTTAGTTGCGATTTCTATATCGAATTCTCTTCCTTCAGCCTTTATTATTTTTGGTATTTTATCTCTTACTAATTTATTATATACTTTCATTAATTCTCACTCTTTTCATATATATTTACATTAATTACGTAAAGCATATTTCAACCTTTTATTTACGAGATCAATGCAAAAATCTTTATTCCAGTTAATATCTGACCAGCGCTTCGTTTCTTCATATTCTGAATGATTAGGGTTTGACATAATTTCAAGAAATTTTTCATAACCTGTTATACCACCTACATCCTCTGGTGGTGCATTTTTAATTCCCTCTATACAAGTTGGATAATTTTTATCATAGTCATGTATTATAAAATCAACTTTAATTTCATGTTCCCAGTTATCTCCAAAATCATACTTATATATTATTGTATATTCCTTTTTTATATAATCTTTAATAAAAGTATCTGAGTCTATTGCTACCGTATATTCACCATTTGGATAAAAAGCATCTTCATGTTCACTAACCACATTTAGTACATTTTCGCCTTCTTCATTAATAACGTTAAATTCATACAAGTGATAATTTTTCCATCCAAACGAAATTTGAAGAATTTCATGGAGTTCTTTAAAATTAATATCTATTGGGATAATTATCTTTCTTTCAGCACAGTAAGATCCTAAATCTAACTTAACCACCAACTTAACACCTTCACATTTAACTATATTTTCTCTGTAATTTTCCTTTAGGTCTTTTAGTAATAGCTCGTAGGGTTGCTTATAGTTATATTTGTCTATCTTTATAATATCAGCATTCAATTTTCTTGTGATTTTGGGCTGATAAATATTTTCTAAATCTAATAATTCTTCAAAATAACCTACAACTTCGCATGCTTTATTTAGTCTTGAAACATACCTTGAACCATTTGTTTTAGAAAAACATATTGTACCAGCATCACTCAGGTACTGCTCTATAATCTCTTCTTTTATTTTTTCACTCTGAAAACATCTTCTAACACCTTGTAAAATAAGTTCATTTAACCTCTTAAAATCCTTTGATTTAAGTCCAAAGAGAACAAATCCAAATCTACTGCTGTTATTTACTAATACAACTGCCTTTCTTCTCTTGATGTTAATCAAATTAGCACTCCACGAAAACAACTCCTTATCTTCATAAGGCTTTTCAACAGTTATCCCCATTTCATCTCGTAATTTTTTTGTGCATTCTATAAACATACATACCTCCTTAAAAATTGGTAGTTTCTTTGATTTTTATAGAAATATTATTCATCTATGTGCGATATATATTAAGACTGTTCATTATGTATGGACGCACAATAGCTAGAAGCACATCAATTTGATTATTTTTCCCATCCCTAAACCAAGAATATGCAGCTCCATAAATAGCTGAGCATGTCATAGCTGAAATAATCTTTGTATTAATGTTATCTTCCATTCTGAAAGTCTTGTCTTTTAAAAATATGTTTCCTATGGTTTCTTGCAGCATCTTTTTTATCTTTTCATCAACAATAGTACCAATAGATTTAGAATCCCACCCACATGTTTTATAAAAAGTCACTATGTAATTGTACGTAAGTATTATTAACTGACTACATATTTCATCCGTAAACTCATTAGCATTCATAACCTCTTCAGGATACATCTTATGAAAAGCCTGTTCTGTGATTTCTTCTAACAAATCATATTTATCTTCATAATGGGCATAAAAAGTAGCTCGGTTAATTGAAGCTTTTTGTGCAATATCTTTTACAGTAATAGAATCAAATCCTTTCTTCTGTAACAAATCACTAAAAGCTTCCCTTATTAATTGTCGTGTGCGTAAAACTCTTGGGTCATCCTGATTTACCATCTATTAATCTTCCTTTCTAAAACATCAGATCTTAAAATCTGTTGTTTAAGCAACTTTTCATTTAATCTGCTGGTTGTAATGCTAATAGCATCATATTATCATAATATCATACACATGTTGCTTAGACAACATACACACAATTACTTGAGAGGAATGATAATATTGAACATAAAACAAAAAAGAATTTTAATATTTGGAGCCGGTGTAGTCGGCAGTATATATGCACTTAGATTTGCACAATCAGGACTTGACGTCACACTATTAGCTCGAGGAGAAAGGCTTAAATCACTTAAAAAGGATGGATTAAGATATAACGATAATGGAGTTATAAAGCAAATATCTATTAATACTATCGAAAAGCTAGAGGATGACGATATCTATGATTTTATCTTTGTTCCAGTTCGTTATGATCAGGCAGAATCTGCGCTATCAGTAATTAAAAATAATCATAGCAAAACTATTATCACATTAACTAACACAATAGGATATGACCATTGGCTTGAAATTGTAGGAGATCGATTGATTCCTGGATTTCCAGGTGCAGGTGGAGATATGAAAGACGGTATTTTATACGCCCAATTTGGTTCTGAAAAGCATCAAGGAACCATTTTCGGTGAAATAAATGGACAAATTACTGAAAGAGTTAAAGATCTTGCTCAAATATTTGAAGTATCAAATTTACATTATGAAATACAGGAAAATATCAAAGCATTCCATATTTCTCATACTGCTACTGCTATAGTTATCAAACATTTTTATACAAATGCTGGTATGATGGATATAAAGACAGCAAAAAGCGAAGACACTTTACTTAAGATTGCCAAGGAATTGAAACAAAATATACATCTGGTTGCTAAAGCTGGAGTTCCAGTAATCCCAAAGGAAACAAAGTTAATGGGAGAATTATCTGAAGATGATATTATCGCCATGTATCGCAAAATGCTTAGTAATGATTTTACGATTGATGTTTTGCTTGGAAACCATGCTATAAGCGCAAAAGCAGAAATATTACTTTTGGATGAGCTTTTTCACAAAAAAGTTCATTAAGACATGTCACTATGTTAAAAATAATTTATTTTATTCTTTATTAATCTCATTTTTCATCTAACTATATTATATATTGAGCAAAAATTACAAACAAATTTTAAAACCAAGAAAAAGCACTACCTAGATCTCTAAAGACTTGCAGTGCTTTTTCTATATTCTAAACTTTTTCAATAATTCATTTATTACGAGTTTTTCATTCATCTCTTTATGTTTGTAGTATCAAGTATTATGTCACATTTGTTCTCAATGTCTAATTCTGTAAAGTAATGTTCCTCCAATGGAATCCATTTGTTTATAAAATCCTGAAGTTTTTCTTCACCATTACGTTTTAGAATTCGGTCATGCTGCACTTTTGAATCAATAGTTATAAAAATTTTATAATCATAATAATCCCTTAATGTAGGATGCAGACTATAACTTCCTTCAACTATAGTTAAATTTTTAGGTTCTACTTTTATAGGCTCGCTTAGCTCCCCTTTATTGCATAAATATTTTCTATATACAGCAGGCTCGTTGTTTTTTAGTGGATTTAATATTTCTTCCTCAAATCTTTCGTAGTGAACATTTCCACCAGGTTCTGCTAGTCTTTCTTTTGTTTTCATTCTTGGAGGAAGGAAGAAATCATCCATGTGAAAAAGGCTGCATTCAAACTCTTCTGCAAGCATTGCTCCTAAGGAACTCTTCCCTCCGCCACATCTTCCATCAATGGCTATTACTAATTTTTCATTATCTTTTAGTAAGTTCTTAATTTCATCAAATACATATTTATATTCATTATAAATATGTGGTTTACGTTCTTTATTCATTATTTCCTCCAATATTTAAAGGCTTACTTTACATAAACTCCTGCTAAAGACAGTGCTTTGTTTATTAATAAACATGTTATTGCAGCTTTAATATTATTTTATTACTATAATATATTTGTTCACCATTTATGATTGATATTCCTCTAAATTCGTATCTTTTCTATAGATATTTTGTAATTCACAATGCACATTTCATAATTCACAATTACGGTTAAAATTCTTACGATATTTTTAGAACTAGTATATTTCCAACATATATATCTTATATTTTTCTAGCTTTCAATCTAATGCGCACATAATCTGCATACCATACTCCATTCTGATATAGAATAGGTTTTAAGTTTTTTACCGCCTCATCAATAATTTCATTTTTTAACGAGTCATCTAAGCCTTTAAAAGGCTGTATAACAAACATTTCAATCCAATTCTTCATTCCATCTTCACCTATAAGTGCGGTTTTACGATCAAATAATGCTGCATATACTGTTTGTAGTCCATGCTTTCTAAGAATAGGAGTATATTCATCAATAGTTGGAAAATAGAATGTTCTCTTATATTCTAATCCCCTTGCTTCAAAAGCCTTTTGCAAAAATGAATGGATTGTTTCTGTGCATCCGTATCCTCCAAATTCACATACTAAGCTTCCGTTTATTTTTAATCCATTATAAACACTCTCTAGCAATCCATCTTGATTATCAATCCAATGAAAAACTGCATTAGAAAATATCGCATCCACTTGTTCATTTAAAATAAACTTCACTGCATCATCCTGTATAAATGTTAGTTCAGGATAATTTCTTTTTGCAATTTCCAGCATTTCTCCTGATGCATCCATACCAATTACATCTGCACCCATGTCCGAAATCTTTTTCGTTAATGCTCCATTACCGCATCCAAGATCTAAGACTTTCATTCCTTTCTCAATATCTAACAAATTTAAAACATCTTCACCATATTGATGTACAAACTGAAAATCTTTTGTATACCCTTTAGCATTCCACTTAATATTCATAAAAACACCTCCATTTTAAATATACCTGACATTAAAAATAGTATATCAAAACAGATACCATAATTGAAATGCATATTAATTATACTTTATATAACTATGATTTATATAGATAACCAAACCAAAATCTGAAGTCATGGATATAACTCACCGAAATAAGAATTATGCTGTTGTTCCAGTTTCTAAGGAAATTATGATGGATGATTCTAAAATCACAAGTTGCGCCCAAGATGCTAGCCTCAAAGACGAGCTTTGAACTAGCATACTTGGAACAACTTTTAATCTAAGAATCAGAGCCATCAAATTCCTAATGAAACATTTCACAAAAGCATAATCCTTATTTCTAGTTAGAATATATTTCATAACATAAATTTAACTTATGATTAATTTATCTATATAAAATTGTTGTATTACTCATTATTTTTAAAAATTCTCCTACTTATATAATATAAACTTTAAGAATAATTCTAAAAATATTGCAAAAATTTTAGTCGTAATTGTGAATTGCACATTGGAAATTATAACATTTATATATAAATTACCTAAGCAAAATTTTACATAAGGCTTTTAGGTTTTAATTTAAATTTGTGATACATATATTTATTATATGAAACTGCTTTATAGTTAGTTTGTATAGATAACCCAATAATGAACTATACTTGGCCCATAAAATATCTTCCAACCAGAAATGAATGGTATACTTTTGTGGAATGTTTCATTGGTAATTTTGATGGATGTGATTCTTGGCTATAAGTTGTTCCAAATGTGCCAGTTCAAAGCTTGTTCTTTGAGGCTAGCACTTTGGGTGCAACTTTATAGCCTTAGAATCACCCATCATAATTACCTAGAAACTGGAACAAAAGTATATTATTCATTTCGGTGATCTATACGCATAAGTATAGATTATAGTTGGGTTATCCATAACTTTATTTAAAGCAGTTATAGAATTTAAATTGGAGATGTATCTAAATTATGAATAACATGCTTTTAAGTCCTGAATTTTGGTTTATTATCGGTATTCCAATTACTTTTTTAATTGGATCATTAGCTCACTTTGCATATGATTGGAGCGGTAAATCAGCTATAGTAGGTATTTTTACTCCTGTTAACGAAAGTATCTGGGAACATTTAAAGCTTTCTACCTATCCTACTTTTATTTGGTATATATTAGGCCTTATAATATTTCGAGATAAAGTTAACTTGTATATCTGGGTTATATGCTCTGTTATTTCAGTAATTACTAGCTGTATTGTTATAACTTGCTTCTTCTATACCTACACAGGTGCTCTTGGAATACAATCATTATTTCTTGACATATTTTCATTATTTTTAGGGCTTTCTATAGCTCAATGTTTATCTTTGCATATTTATAAATATGCAACATTAACTATGCTTCATTTTTATTTATCTATTATAATAGGTTCTTTAATAATAATTTGTTTTACTCTTTTTACTTTTCTTCCTCCTAAATTGCCAATTTTTATGGACCCCATTACTAAGCAGTATGGAATTCATTAAAATAAATCCTCTTTATATGGATCAGCTTAATTTTAAACTGAAATTTAATTAATAAACTTATGTTCAAAATCGGATGCTTCCATAGGTTTTCCTATTAAATAACCTTGGATGAAATCACATTTAAGCTCGTCTAAGATTCTAAGCTGTTCTTTTGTTTCAATTCCTTCGGCAACAATTTTAATACCTAGGCTATGTCCCATATTTATTATGGATTTAATGATCGTTAGATTTTTATAGTTTGTTTCTAAATTCATTATAAGGGATTTATCAATTTTTATTTTATCAATAGGCAATTTATTTACATAATTAAGAGACGAATAGCCTGTCCCAAAATCGTCTAATGATATTTTTATTCCCATACTCTTAAATTGTTCCAATATGTTTATAATTGTTTCAAAATCCTCCATGGCCTCATCTTCAGTAACTTCTAGGTTCAGGTATTCAGGCGGCAGAGAATATGCCTCTAATATATTTTGAACGAGTGATACAAATTCAGGTTGCTTTAGTTGAGAATAAGAGGTGTTTACTGATACACTAAATTCATGCGATCCAATTTCATTCCACTTTTTGCACTGTATACAAGCATTTTCTAACATCCAATTATCGATTGGTATTATTTCTCCTACACTTTTAGCTATAGGAATAAATTCTATAGGCGGAATAATTCTATCCCCTTGCTTCCATCTTATAAGCGCTTCTGAATTTAACACTTTCATTGACTTTAAATCCATAATAGGTTGATAATAAACCATAAATTCATTATTTGATAATGCTTTATTTAATTTCATCTTCATTTCTAATTTATCAATTGCTTTATGTTCCATTTTAGGCGAATATATAGCAAAGTCATAACCACCATTTTTCTTAACTTCATACATAGCTAAATCTGCATTGTTAATCAAAGTATCTGAATCTTCTCCATGCTCTTGGAATATACTTATTCCTATACTTGCTCCAAGAATTAAAGATTCTTCATTATAAGTAATTGGCTTTTTCAATTCCTTTTGTATTCTTAGAGCAATTTCTTTAATGTATATATCAGACTCTACATTTTTCAATATAATTATAAATTCATCTCCACCAATTCTGCTAATTATATCCTGTGGACCTATAGAATCTTTCAATGTAGATGCTACTTTTTTAAGAACTTTGTCACCAACTTGATGTCCAAAATTATCATTTATATTTTTAAAATCATCCAAATCTATAAAAAGAATTGCAAATTTTTTATCTTTATTTTTTAATAGTTGATTAATATTTTCTAACATCATTTTTCTATTAGGAATTTCTGTGAGAGCATCATAATATACATAATGACGAATTTTTTCTTCTGCAAGTATCTTATCTTTTATTTGATCTACAAGTTTCGAATTTTTTCTTTCCAGTTTTAAAGTATATTTCTTTTCTATTTCTGCTATTCTCTTTCTTTCTGAAATATCATGTATCAAAATTACAATACCTAGTTTATCGTCATACTCATCATATATAACTGTACTTGATAATTCACATACAATGTATCCTTCATCTTTTTGTTGTAAATTAACCTCTACATTTCTCACATAACTATTTTCTATTATAGTATTAAAATCAATGTTTTTATAAGATATTAAATCGCTGAACATCTTTCCTTCTAATTCTTTAAATTTATAATCTGTTATATTTGATGACGCTTCATTACAATTTTGGATTGCAAAATTCTCATCTAAAATAAATATTGGGTTCTTAACACTATTAAAAATGTATTCTGATAAATACTTCGAAGTAGTTAACATAAACCTGTGCTTACTTATTGCATAGCAAACACCACCCAACGCTATAGTTCCACTCAAAACTGCTGAAGGAAAGACAAGAATTCCAAACATAGGTAAAATAATATCTGTTAATACCCCTATGGTAATACTTATAAAACATGTCCATAAAATAATTTTATTTTGCTTTCTTATCCTATTCTTTTTTGAATATCTTCCTCTATTAAATAGCATTACAAGACCTGATACATAAAAAATTATAGAACATATGCTGTATGCAATTTGACCAAATAAATTTGGAGCCACATCAATCCATCCATAAGGTTTTTTAATCATAGCTGAAGATGGATCAACCAGAATATTGCACAAAAATAATAATGCAGCAGGAACGTGGGCTAAAATTATTATAATCCGATTGTATTTACTTTCTTTCTCATTATTTAATACAAGTGCAAAATACAGCCAGTGACCAGAAAAAAAACAATACCCAAAAACTGAAACTGCCCTCCAAAAAAACGCTATATTTATATTTTCACAAGTCAGCATCATTGCATATCCAAGTGCCCAAGCAGCACAACACATGCTTAAATTTAAAAATATTTGATTAGCTTTTGATTTTTTGTCCATCCTGTATCCGTATATCCCTAGGAACGAATAAAAAACGCAACATAACATTAACGAAATAAATAAACTAATATAAATAAAACCACCTCCGGCATAAAATATTTTAATAAATTTCTACTTTATATAATTATCGAGAAACTATAACTTAAATTTTATACGTTTCTATTAAATAATTTCATATTTCAACATTTTCTGTCATTATATCATTTTATTCTTAATTTCATAAATA
>Ga0183101_1000037_pt6 | contig 10117 bp, 9 predicted proteins | sample Biomet3_FD_127790 | JGI IMG/M metagenome (GOLD analysis project Ga0183101, IMG submission 127790) | Microbial communities from bioreactor (seeded with sewage sludge) at LBNL, California, USA - Biofuel metagenome 3 | ecosystem: Engineered > Bioreactor > Anaerobic > Unclassified ... | reverse complement strand
GAGGCACGGAAGTATTCATCAAGGCAACCGGGGAAATTGCGGTAGAAAAGATGACGAAGATTTTTAAGGAAAATGAACTGAATGTCGTCAATGTCATCCAGACAACCAATGATGGCATGACGGTGATATACAATCCAGCTGAGATCAACTAGAGGCGTAGAAATACGCTTCTTTTTTATCCCCACAAAGGGATTGTTTTCTGCTATTCTATAAGTAGAGTATATTTCGCAGTATAAACAATTTGAGGGGATAAATGTATGAAAGGCTTTTGTGCTAGATGTGGGGAACCATTAAAGGATACGGATACCGTATGTCCAAACTGCGGCATGCCGGTCGAACCGGAAAAGGAAGAATTAGAAGATACTGCTGAGATTCCAGCGCAGGAAGAAGACACACAAGAAACACAGGTTGTAAATTCAGAGGATGTCGAAGAGGAAGAGGAAAAAGTCTATGTTGTTGAAAAATCTTCCTGGGTCGCAACCTTCTTCTATATCCTATTAGTTATTGCCTTACTATTGGTTGGTGCCTTTGGATATTGTTACTTCAAGCATCCTGATTATATTGATACAGCATTTGGCTTCTTTGGCGTAGAGACAAACTTCGCCAGAGACATTGAAATCAATGGGACATATGGTTCAAAACCAAAGGCAACCGCAACACCATCTGCTTCGCCGTCTATTTCTCCATCACCATCTGCTACTGCAGCCACAAATTGAACAGAGCTCATTGCTCTGTTTTTTTGTAGATGAAGTATAATAATCAAGACGAGGTGGCTATATGTCATTTGATGATATTTTGTTTTATGTATTAGATGCAGTGATCTTTGTGATGCTGCTGCAGTGGATGCGGAATGGAAAGAAAGTTAAGATCTTGATCCGGCCAGGGATGCAGTGGCTGATTCCAGCAATCTTTGTGGCTGTCGCAGTATTTGGCTGGTTCCGGTACGATGGGTTATTTAAATATATTCAAACAGCAGCCTTACTGGTCTTTGCGGTCATGTATTACTTTATGAAGAGTGGATTGAGTGATGAAGGCATTGTGCTGAATGGCGCATTGACCCCATGGGATGCCGCAGGGAAAGTCACCTTATCCAAGAAAGATCATTCGATTACATATCGTTCCAAGCGGAGAGATATTGCATTGTATTTTGCGCCGGAACAGATGGAAGAAGTACGGAAGTTCCTGGCAAACCGAGCATTAAATACGAAGGACCAATAAGAAATGACGCGATTCTGCGTCATTTTTATAAGGATTTCTACACAAAAGAGTGGGTTTCCGTTATAATAGGGAAGCTTTATTGAAAAAAGGATTGGAGGCTTCAAATGAGTGAAATCAGTGAAAAACTTGTAGCGACAATCAAGGCATCTGTAAAAGAAGCTTTTGATATTGATCCAGAAGACAATATGGTCATGGTGGAACGCCCACGTGATCCAAAGATGGGTGACTATTCGACAAATATCGCAATGCGTCTGGCCAAGGAATTACATAAGAGTCCAAGAGACATTGCCCAGGGAATCATCCCAATCTTAGAGAAGAACTGCAAAGAGGCATCTTCCATTGAAATGGCAGGAGCCGGCTTTATCAACTTCCGTATTTCAGAGACTGCTTTAAGTGATGTCATTCACACCATCTTAAAAGAAGGCGATGCCTATGGAAAGAACCAGGAAGGCAAAGGCGAGAAGGTGTTGGTTGAATACGTTTCTGCCAATCCTACCGGAGATCTGCACTGTGGTCACGCAAGAGGAGCTGCCTGGGGTGACGCATTATGCCGCTTATTAGAAGAAGCAGGCTACAATGTGACCAGAGAATATTACGTCAATGATGCCGGACATCAGATTGATATGCTGGCAGAATCTGTCTACAGCCGTTACTGTGAATTGTTTGGCGTAGAATATCCACTGCCAGAGAATGGCTATCATGCGCAGGATATTGTGGAAGTCGCAAAGTCCATCAAGGAAAAGGATGGCGATAAGTGGCTGAACAAGGCTGCGGATGTATGGATGGAATACTTCAAGGATGAGGGAATTGAAATGAAGCTGGATGCCATCCGTAAGGATCTGGATCTGTTCCGTGTCCATTTCGATGTCTGGACGCATGAACGTTTCTTCTACCAGAATGACAGTGAGCGTATCAAGAAGGTCATTCAGGACCTGACGGATAAAGGACTTACCTATGAACAGGACGATGCTTTATGGTTCCGTTCCACGCAGTTTGGCGACGATAAGGATCGTGTCTTAAAGAAGAATACAGGTCTCTTGACTTATTTCACACCAGATATTGCCAACCATGTTTATAAGTTTGAACGTGGCTTTGATACATTGGTCAACTTATGGGGCGCTGATCACCACAGCTATGTCACACGTATGAAGTGCGCGATGGAAGCTCTGGGATATGATCCAAACCGTCTGATTGTTGACTTGATCCAGATGGTCCGTATGGTATCCAATGGCGAAGAAGTCAAGATGTCCAAGCGTACCGGCAATGCCATTACAATCCGTGAGCTCTGTGAGGATGTTGGTGTGGATGCCGCAAGATGGTTCTTCGTATCCAAGGAATTAGGAACCCAGATGGACTTCGATATGGATCTTGCCAAGTCGAAGAATAACGATAACCCAGTGTACTATGCACAGTATGCATATACCAGAATGTACAGTATCCTTCATCGAGAAGATGCACCGGCATTCGAAGAAGTAGCACAGTATGATCTGTTGACGGATGAAAAGGAACTGGCCATCCTGAAACAGCTGAGTGAGTTCCCGAAGACCGTTGCGGATGCCGCAAAGCATCGTGCACCGAACCGGATCTGTCAGTACTGTTCCAATCTCGCAAGAGATTTCCACAGCTTCTATAACTCCAACCGTGTTGTAGACAACGAGAATCCAGCATTGACCATGCAGCGGATGAATCTTGTCAATGCGGCAATGATCACCATGAAGAATGCATTAGATCTGATTGGCGTCTCCGCACCGGAAAAGATGTAAACAAGGTCCTCGCAAGAGGACTTTTTGTTTACCAATTTTTTTGGCAGGAAACGTTGTAAAATAAACACATGGAAAAACGTCTGCGGGATTATCTCAAACCATGCGCGAAGATGATGACCATCGGCTTGACAATTAAAGCCGTTGGTTCTTTTCTGGAACTGTTACTGCCGGATATCCTTTCGATGATCATTGATGAGATTGTACCTAGCGGTGATAAGAACGGCATCATCTTCTGGGGCTTTATCATGGTGCTGTGCGCATTCGCGGCGTGGATCATGAATGTCGTAGCCAACCGGAATGCGGCAGAGGTCGCAAGAGATGTTACGAAGCGGATCCGGCATGATCTGTTTAAACATACATTGTACCTGTCCTGTGAGAAGACAGATGCTTTTACAATTCCTTCCTTGGAATCACGTTTAACGAGTGATACATACAATGTGCACCGGATGACCGGTATGATGCAGCGAATGGGCGTGCGGGCACCAATCATTACGGTGGGCGGTCTTATTCTTTGTTTTATTTTGGAGCCATCGCTAGCACTGGTCTTGTTAGCCGTCATTCCGTTCATGTTAGTCATCATCTATTTCCGTACGGTCAAAGGGGTGCCAATGTACATGAATGTACAGAAGGCCAATGATCATATGTCATCGGTGACACGCGAAAATGCTCAGGGCATTCGTGTCATTAAGGCACTGTCACGGACCGAGTATGAAAAAGACCATTTTGGCAAAGCCAATGACGCTTTAAAGGAAGAAGAGATCCATGCCAACTTAGTGATGGCAGTAATTAATCCTTTGATGAATCTGTTTCTGTATGCAGGCATGGTTGGCGTCATTATCTTTGGCGCATACCGTGTCAATGCCGGACTCAGTGAGACCGGCAAGATATTAGCGTTCATGAGCTACTTCCAGATGATCTCCCATTCGCTGATGGCCATCTCACGGATGTTCATCATGTATTCCAAAGGCATGGCTTCTTCCCAGCGGATCATGGAAGTGCTGAATACCGATAACGAAAAGAACTGGCAGCCGGCAAACGAACCGGATGGTGATCCGCAGTATGCTCTGGAGTTCAAGGATGTCTCGTTCTCTTATCTGAAAGTCAAAGACAACCTTTCCCATATCTCCTTTCAATTAAAGAAGGGAGAAACACTTGGCATCATTGGTGCGACGGGCTCTGGCAAGAGTACGATCCTTTCGCTCCTACTGCATTTCTATAACATCGATTCTGGTGCTATCTATTTAAATGGCCGGAATATCAAGAATATGGAACCGGATGAACTGCGCCGGCAGTTTGGCATTGTTATGCAGAATGACTTCTTATTCTCCGATACGGTCAAAGAGAATATCCGCTTTGGCAGAGAGGTCTCGGATGAAGCTCTGCAGGATGCAATCAATAATGCACAGGCAGAAGAGTTCATCTCCTCATTAAGTGAAGAGGAAGACTATTCCTTGACGAGCCAAGGCACAAATGTTTCCGGTGGTCAGCGGCAGCGTATTCTGCTGTCCCGTGCTTTTGCGGCACATCCGGACTTTCTTCTGCTGGATGATTCTTCCAGCGCATTGGACTATAAGACCGATGCATTATTGCGGAAAGCATTGAGTGAAAAATATCCGGATACGACGATGGTCATTGTGGCTCAGCGTGTTTCCAGTATTAAAGGCTGTGACCATATCCTGGTCTTAGACCATGGTACGATCAGCGGGGAAGGGACGGATGCACAGCTGCGGCAGAACAATCCTCTGTATACATCGATTGCGGATTCCCAGATGGGAGGTGCTCTGTTTGACTGACGAAATGCAGAAAAGAGCTTCTTCCAAAGAGACACTGATCCGTTTGATGGGATATCTCTGGCGTCATAAAGGAAGACTGATCCTGGCAATTCTCTTTACCTTAGCCGGGAATATTTTAGCACTGTTCATTCCGAAGTTTGCCGGACAGGCAATTGATGCGATTGGTACAGCGGGAAGTGTCAATTTCCATGCGGTATTTGTGACCTGCGGATATATGCTGGCATGTGTAATCCTCAACAGTATCTTTATGTATCTGACCCAGGCAGTTTTAGTGAAAGTATCTTCTTTGATCACTGCAGAAATGCGCAAGGAGCTGTTTGATCATCTAACAACGCTGCCGGTGGCTTTCTTTGATCACCATGCGTCCGGCGATATCATCTCGCGGATCTCGTATGATATCGATACAATCAATACATCCTTGTCTTCGGACTTGATTGATGTCATCACCAGTGCCATCACCGTCATCGGCTCCTTTGTGATGATGTGCCAGATCAGCTGGAAGCTGTGTGTTGTCTTCTTCTTTACAACACCGATCATGATCTATATCACGAAACATCGGGCTACGGTTGTCCGTCCTTTATTCCATAAGCGTTCGACCAAACTTGGTGAACTGAATGGCTTTGCGGAAGAGATGCTTTCCGGACATAAGACGATTAAAGCGTATGGGCAGGAAGATACGATTATTTCTCGTTTTGATGAAAAGAATACCGATGCGGTCGATGCGTACTATGAGGCCGATTATCAGGGTTCCATTGTTGGCCCGACAGTGACTTTCGTCAACAACTTATCCTTAGCAATTATTTCAGGTGTCGGAGGTCTATTGTATCTGGCCCATGAAATCAGTATTGGCAATATTTCTGCCTTCATTCTGTATTCCAAACGGTTCTCTGGACCAATCAGTGAAATGGCAGATATTATGGCAGAACTGCAGAGTGCAATCTCCGCAGCGCGGCGTGTCTTTGCGATGATCGATGAACCAAGTGAAAAAGCAGATGATGCGGATGCGGTCGTATTAGAGAACTGCCATGGCGATGTCGCCTTTGATGCCGTACATTTCAGTTATGTCCCGGGGAAAGAAATTATCCATGGATTAGACCTTGAGGCAGACAGCGGCAAGATGATTGCGATTGTTGGACCGACTGGTGCCGGCAAGACAACGATCATCAATATGTTAATGCGCTTCTATGATCCAGATTCCGGTGTCATTCGGGTGGATGGCAACGATATCTGTCATTGTACCCGCGACTCTTTACGGAAGCAGTTCTCAATGGTCCTGCAAGATACCTGGCTGTTTGAAGGGACCATCTATGAGAATGTGGCATATGGCCGGGACAATGTGACCAAAGAAGAAGTGGAACGGGTCTGTAAAGCCGTAGATATTCATGACTTTGTAATGTCCTTGAAAGATGGATATGATACGGTCTTAACAGATTCCGGCGTCAATATCTCCAAAGGGCAGAAACAGTTATTGACCATTGCCCGGGCAATGTTGAGTGAGGCAAAGATGCTGATCCTCGATGAAGCGACCAGCAATGTCGATTCCAATACGGAACAGAAGATCCAGAAGGCGATGCTGGAGCTATGCAAAGGCAAGACGACCTTTATCATTGCCCATCGTCTCTCCACAATCCAGAAAGCAGATGAGATCCTGGTCTTATCCCATGGTACGGTCATTGAAAAAGGGACCCATGAACAGTTATTAAAGAAGAAGGGCTTCTATGCATCCTTATTTAACGCACAATGGGAGGAATAGGAACATTCTGCTATAATTGACAGGAACACAAGGAGTACAACATGGAACTGAAACGTAGCGATTTAAAGAGTAAAGCGAAAGAGCTTATCAAGAATAAATATTGGGATGGTGTCTTTGCCGGATTGATCCTGGCAATCTGTGCCACGGATTCTTTCTTATTTTCCAATAACAGCGGAGTGACCTATCAGTCCTCTGATCCGACGGCACTTTTTCCAAAGCCATCAGAATTACTGCAGTTCATCACCAGTTCCAGTTTCTTCTATGGAGCGACCTTTGTCTTATTTATGACGTTCTTCTTCTCCGTCTTCATCGGCAATCCGATGCAGTATGGAGCACGGAACTGGTTCAAGAAACATGGTGAAGAAAAAGACCAGGAAGAAGCAGTGCTCTTCTCCGGCTTTCGTAAGAAACAATGGGTACGGGTCTCTGCCTGCATCCTGTGGCGGGATCTGATCTGCATCTGCTGGGGACTGTTATTGATCTTCCCGGGCATCATGAAGAGCTATGAATATAAATTTGTTCCTTATATATTAGAGGAACATCCAATGATGAATGCAGCGGATGTCCTGAAATATTCCAGCAATCTGACCAAGGGACATAAGATGGAACTGTTCAAGCTGGATCTATCCTTTATCGGCTGGTTCCTGCTGCAGCTGGTCACCTTTGACCTGGTAGGCTTCTTCTATGCGGGACCATATTTCTATCAGACGCAGGCACTGGCTTACCTGCAGATCAAGAATGCGATTGCGGATACACGGAAAGCAGAAGGAAAGAAGACAAGGAAGAATCGCTGATTCTTCCTTTTTCAAAGCGTTTTCTTTGACGAAATGCATGAAATGTTGTGTCGTTTACTAGCGAATTGTGATATATTACCTTTTGCATATTTAAAGGGGAAAGATGTCAAGAAAGCTGGAGAAAGTAAATCAGAAACTGGCCGTTGCAATTGTAATCGGTATTATCCTTTTGACCGCGTATCTCATCTACGTGTTCTTTGGTGACTTCTTTGCACAGCTGTATTTCTTGATCAAGACAGGAGACCAGGAACAGATTGCGGCATATTTGAACAGTCAGTCCACCTGGGGCGGATATGTTGCCTTATTCTTCTGTTCTATCCTGCAGGTCGTCAGTATTGTCATTCCGGGCATGGTCATTCAGATTACCGGTGCTCTGATCTACGGCTGGTGGAAGTCCTTCCTGATCTGCTGGCTGGGCTTTACCGCAGGCAATGCCTTTGTCTTCTTTATGGCCCGTATCTTTGGCAAGAGTATTCAGATTGCCACGGAGACCGAAGAGAAATCCACTTGGCTGATGTCCAAGATCAATAATGGCAATCCGGTATTGGTCATTGCGGTTGCCTGTATGATTCCGGGAATTCCGAACGGCATCATTCCGTATATTGCGGCACGTTCGCGGATCACACCGCGTCAGTTTGTCCGGGCCGTCTTTGAATCCAGTTCGGTACAGATCTTAATGAACTGTGTCATCGGTCACTTCCTGATCCGTGGAGAATGGGTATGGATGTTTGTCATGATTGCGGCAGAAGCAATCATGATCTACATTGTCATTAAATATAGAGATCAATTGATCAATAAGAGGAACTAGGGAACTAGTTCTTTTTTATACTATTCCGGGTATAATAAAGGAAGATATTCGCGGAGGTTGATATATCATGACAGAATTTATGGCTCGTTATAATGAGTGGCTGGAAAAGCTTCCAGCTGCCAATCCTTTAAAGACCGAATTAGAGGCTTTGAAAGGCAATGAAACAGAGATCCAGGAACGTTTTTACCAGGATCTGGCGTTTGGTACAGCAGGTTTAAGAGGTAAAGTTGGCGCCGGTACGAACCGGATGAACTTTTATACAGTAGGCAAGGCGACCCAGGGCATCGCGGATTATATCTGCGCCCATGGCCAGGAAGCGATGGACAAGGGTGTCATCATTGCCCATGACCCAAGACACTTCTCTAAGGAGTTCTCGGAACTAGCAGCGGGAATCTTTGCGGCCAATGGCATCAAGGTCTATACGTTCCCGGATCTGCGTCCGACACCGGAACTTGCTTTTATGATCCGGAAGCTTGGGACGACATCCGGCATTAACATTACGGCATCCCATAACCCAAAGGAATATAACGGTTATAAAGCCTATTGGGATGACGGCTGTCAGGTATCCAGTGAGATTGCGGATGGCATGACCGAGAAGATCAATGCCGTTGATCTGTGGCATGGCGTAAAGAAATATGACTACCAGCAGGCAGTCAAAGAAGGCAAGGTCACGGTATTAGATGAAACGTATGACCGTGCTTACTTAGACCGGATTGAAAAGCTGGCTATTCATGAAGGAGACGAACTGGATCTGAACATTCCATTAGTGTATACACCGCTCAATGGCTGCGGATCGATCCCATTCCGGCAGATGCTGACAGACCGCGGCTTCCATAACTGGAAGATCGTACCAGAACAGGAAAACCCAGATCCAGACTTTACAACAGTAGGGTATCCAAACCCAGAAGATCCAAAGGCGTTCAAATTATCCGAACAGTATGGCCGAGAATTCGGTGCTGAATTGCTGATGGCAACGGATCCAGACTCAGACCGCTTTGCGATTGAGATCCGGGATGATGAAGGCAACTATATTCCACTGAACGGCAACCAGACAGGTTACTTGTTAGTGAACTATGTCTTAGAAGGACATAAGACTGCGGGTACTTTGCCAGCTAAGGGAGCTATGGTGAAGTCCATTGTGACCAGCACATTGTCTACCATCATTGCCAAGGCATATGGTGTCGAGATGTTTGAAACATTGACTGGCTTCAAGAATATCTGCGGCAAGGTACCATACCTGCATGAACATGGCTATACTTACTTATTTGGTTATGAAGAGTCTGTTGGGTATGCCGCATGTGAGGACATTCGTGATAAGGACGGCATCTCTGCAGGCATGTTAGTTGCTGAGGCAGCAGCGTTCTATCGCAAACAGGGCAAGACACTCTGGAATGTCTTACAGGATATCTACGCAAAGTATGGCTACTTTGCAGAAGATGAGCCAAACTTAGTTTTAGAAGGCATCCCTGGTGCGGAACGAATCAAGCGTATGATGGTCTGGTTACGGAATAACTTACCTACTGAAGTCGCAGGCGTTCCAGTCACAAAGATCATCGACTATAAAGATGGCTATGATGATATTCCACCGCAGAATGCCATTCGGTTCTTCTTAGAGAACGGTACATGGTTTGCGGTACGCCCTTCCGGAACGGAACCAAAGATCAAACTGTACTTCTATTCCTGCCAGGATTCCCGTGAGAAAGCATTGGCGGTAAACAAGGCAGTCAAAGAAGACATGCTTGCGAAAATCAACAGTGTAGAATAAGGCAAAATGGACTTTTTCAAAAAGTCCATTTTTGTTTCTAAACTGAGTAATATGACCTGAAAGATGTTTCATTCTTTACTTTGTACAGTATAATAAAAGCGTCGGAAAGGCACTTTTTTGGTGTACTAATGAATAAACAAATTCTGAAAAAAATAAAATCAGAATCTGGTGCATCCCTGGTATTAGCTATACTGGTGTTTTTGATATGTGCCTTGGTCGGATC